>LXNJ01000237.1_pt1 | contig 39269 bp, 39 predicted proteins | sample 809081 | NCBI WGS metagenome assembly LXNJ01 (sample SAMN04870510, study PRJNA318959) | sponge metagenome | biome: sponge; feature: marine sponge reef; material: water | host: Petrosia ficiformis | place: Greece: Milos, Mediterranean Sea | collected 2013-05-29 | depth 5-7 m | reverse complement strand
GTGGCCATGAAGTTCGCGGTGGCCACGGTGGCCATGTTCACCATCGGCGGCCTGTCCGGCGTGACCCACTCGGTGGCGCCGGCCGACACCCAGCAGACCGACACGTACTACATCGTGGCCCACTTCCACTATGTGATCTTCGGCGGCGGCGTTCTCGGCCTGTTCGCCGGCCTGTACTTCTGGTGGCCCAAGGTGTGGGGCCACTTCCTCAACGAGCGGCTGGGCAACTGGAACTTCTGGATCATGCTGGTGGGCTTCAACCTGACCTTCGGACCCATGCACATCCTGGGCCTGCAGGGGATGTCCCGGCGCATCGACACCTATGCGAGGGGCTACGGGTTCGAGTTCTGGAACATGGCCGCCACCGTCGGGTCGCTGCTGATAGCGGTGAGCGTGGTGGTGTTCATGTGGAACGTGGTCAAGTCCAAACGCGACGCCCCGCATCTGCCCCCTCCCGGTCCGGACCCGTGGGATGCCCGCAGCCTCGAGTGGTCGATCCCGTCGCCGGTGCCGACGCACAACTTCGACACCGTGCCCCAGGTGCGCGGCCGCGACGAGTGGTGGCACGCCAAGTACGCCGAGAACGACGAGGGCACGGTGGTGCGGGTCGCCACCGTGGAGGAGGCCGCCCAGACCGGCGAGGCCACCGGCGTGCACCTGCCGTCGCCGTCGTTCTGGCCGCTGGCGGTTGCGCTCGGGCTGCCCCTCATCGGCTACGGCCTGATCTTCAACCTCTGGCTGGCGCTGATCGGCGCGCTCCTCACGATCGCCTCCCTCTACTCGTGGGCCATGGAACCAGTCGACGACCCCGATGCCACCCACGACCACCACGAAGACGAGGCCACCGAAGGCAGTTCGACAGAAGGCGACGAGCCATGAGCACCGGAGCGACCAGCCAGGCCGGGGGGTGGCGCCGGTGACAGGACCCGCCGGCCGGGAGGGCCAGTCATGATGGCCATCGAACCCGACGAGATCAGCGAGGCCGGGGGGTGGCGCCGGGGCAAGGAATGGCGGCGCTCGCGCCGCCAGGCCGCGCCGGTGACAGGACCCGCCGGCCGGGCAGCCCAGCCATGAGCGCGGAACCCCTGGTAGCCGATCACGGCCACGCGGCCGACGAAGACGGCCACGACGAGCATGCGACAACCACCGGCCTGTCCCACACCAAGCTGGCCATGTGGGTGTTCCTAGGCTCGGAGTGCCTGCTGTTCGGCGGCCTGATCTCCACCTACCTCCTGTACAAGACCCGGGGCAACGGGCGCACGCTGCCCACCGACGTGTTCGACATCCCGTTCACGTCGGTGAGCTCGTTCGTGCTGCTGATGAGCTCGCTCACGATGGTGCTGGCCCTGTCCGCGGTGTCCCGGGGCGAGGACGAGGCCGGACGTGCCTGGCTGCTGGCCACCTCGCTGCTCGGGGCGATATTCATCGGCGGGCAGGTGTACGAGTTCACCAGCTTCGTGCGTGAGGGCGTCGCCTTCACCACCAACCCGGCCAGCAGCGCCTTCTTCACCCTGACCGGCTTCCACGGTGTGCACGTGAGCCTCGGCATCGTCATGCTGATGTCGCTGTTCGTGGCGTCGGTGAAGGGCAAACTGACCCAGCGCAACGCGGAGACGGTGGAGATCGTGGGCCTCTACTGGCACTTCGTGGACATCGTCTGGATCTTCATCTTCACCGTCATCTACCTGATCCCCGCCGACTGATTCCCATGAACGACATTCCCGCTATGAGCGACCCCCTCCCATGAGCGACACCGCCACCTCCGAGCACCCCGAGCACGCTTCCGGCGCGGCCGGCGAGCACTCCGACGCTGACCACGACGAGGGCCATGACCATCCCTCCGACTGGGCCTACGCCAAGATCGCCATCGTGCTGGCGGCGGTCACCGCGCTGGAGGTGTTCACCTACTTCCGGTCGGTGCTCGACTGGGGCGCGTTCCTGGTGCCTTCGCTCATCTTCATGATGGTCGTCAAGTTCTATTTGGTGGCCACCTGGTTCATGCACCTTCGCTTCGACAGCAAGCTGTTCGGCCGGATGTTCACCGCGGGGCTCACCCTGGCCGTCGGCGTGTACCTGGTCACGTTGACGGTCTTCGAATTCTGGGTCTAGGTATGGGCGCGCTGGCCGCCACCGACGCCTGGCGCTACCAGTTCCATCCTGAGGTGTGGCTGACGATCGCCCTGCTGATCGGCGTCGCCGTCTATGTGGTGAGGGTGGTGGCCCCGGTGGCGGTGCCGCCGGGCGTGGCCGCGGTGACGAAGCGCCAGCGGCTGTGCTTCGTGGCCGCTACGGCCCTGCTGTGGGTCTCGGCGGACTGGCCGATGCACGACATCGCCGAGGAGTACCTGTACTCGGTGCACATGGTGCAGCACCTGCTGATCAGCTTCGTGGTGCCGCCGCTGCTGCTCATGGCCGTGCCCGAGTGGCTGGCCCGGCTCATCGTGGTCGACGGCTCCCGCTCGGCCAGGATCATCCGCCGCCTGGTGCACCCGCTGGTGGCCGGGGTGGTCTTCAACGCGCTGCAGGGGCTCATGCACTGGAACACCTTGGTGGAGCTGTCGGTCCGCAGCGGACCCTTCCACTACGCCATGCACCTGCTCATGTTCGCCAGCGCGCTGGCCATGTGGACGCCGGTGGTGGGGCCGCTGCGGGAGTTCCACCTGTCCGAGCCGGCCAAGATGGTCTACCTGTTCGCCATGTCGATCGTCCCCACCGTTCCGGCCGCCTGGCTGACCTTCGCCGAGGGCTCGGTGTACCCGATATACGATCATGCCCAGCGCTTGTTCGGCATCTCGGTGGCCGCCGACCAGCAGGCCGCCGGGGCGGTGATGAAGGTGCTCGGCGGCCTTTACCTGTGGACCCTGATCGCCATCCGGTTCTTCCGTTTCTCGGCCGCCCAGCGCCACGCCGACGCCGAGGACCGTCGTCTCCGCTTCTCGGCCAACACCCTCACCACCGAGGACGTGGAGGCCGAGTTCGAGCGTCTGGGCCCCCCGCCCCAGGAGCCAACTGTCTGAATTCCGAGTCGCGCTCCCAGAGTGGAGTTCTGGGTGGCGCAGCCGCAGTGGCGCACCGGATGCTTGACGTGGTGCAGCTAGGTTGACGGTTAGAGCGCCTCGTCTCATCTAGGCTCGCGAGGATGTCTAAACTATTACGAGTTCTTACGGGGCTGAGGGCCGCGAACCGCACCGGAGGGGGAGTCGCCCGCCGGATCCGGCGCTTCGATGGATGGCTCGAAAGAGCGTCCACCCGGGATGATGGCGCAGCAGGCTACGACCACACCGAGACCGTCAGGGAGTACTACGACATCTCCAACGATCTGATGGTGTGGGGTTGGGGCGAGTCGCTGCACTTCGCGCCGCTGTCGCCCGGCGAGAGCGTGCAGGACTCCAAGATCGCGCACCAGCGACTGATGATCTCCAAGCTGGAACTGCGTGAGGGCATGACAGTGGTCGATATCGGTTGCGGGATCGGCGGACCGATGCGCCGTGTCGTCTCGGAGGCCGGCGTCAGGGTCGTCGGCGTCAACATCAACGAGACCCAGATGGAGAGAACGAAGACGTTGAACGTCGAGGCCGGCCTCGACCACATGGTCGACTACCTGACATGCAGCTTCATGGACATGTCGGCCGTGGCGGACGACACATTCGACCGCGGCTACGCGATCGAATCGACATGCCATGCGCCGGACAAGGCGGGCGCCTTCGCCGAGATCTTCCGCGTGCTGAAGCCCGGAGCCCTCTTCTGGGGTCAGGAGATGTGCATGACGGACAGGTTCGATCCGGACGACGACCAGCATCGGGCAATGGAGCAGGATCTCAGGCACGGCATCGCCCTCAAGGACATCGCAACGTTCGGCGAGGTGAACCGGGCGCTCGAGACGGCGGGATTCGAGTTGATCGAGGGGATGGATCGGGGCGCCGAGGAGAACGGTTCGACCACGCCGTGGTATCAGCCCCTGGAGTCCTGGAGCAGAACGTTGGGCAATTCCGTTATGGGGGTTCCGCACGGCCGCAAGACGGCAATCGGGGGATCCAGACTGGCCGAGGTGTTGAGGATCCTCCCGAAGGGTTCTGCGGACGTCGTCGAGATGCTGCATCGGACAGCCAACGCCTATGCAGCCGGCGGTCGAGCCGGGATCTTCACGCCGCTCTACTGCTTCCTGGCTCGCAAGCCTGACTAGACCGCGCGGGCCGGTCAGTCCAATTCCCGGAAATGTTGATCGACAAGGTCGGGATTTGACCTGCGGGGCTCTAGATTGCAGTGTCACCGGCGGTGACACTGTTCGTAGCCCGAACCGTCACGTCGGCGAGCCACATCTGTCAAGACAGGAGTAATCCAGCCGATGACCACCGCAAACGCTGACAACGGCGTGAACGTCGAACACCTGCTGGGCGCCCGGGCAGCCCTCAGCGAGGCCCCGGAGGCGGCCCAGTTCACCTGGAAGGCCACCAATGAGTGGCTGAACGGCACCCACAGCCGCTCCTCGGTCGACAGCTACCACGGGCTCGGCGAGGAGCACCAGCATCGCTCGACCTTCACCTTCGAGGCCGATCATCCGCTGGTGTTCGGGGCCGAGGACAACGCGGCCACACCGGTCGAGCTGGTCCTGGCCGGTCTGGCCAGCTGCCTCACCGCGGGCGTGGCCGCCGTGGCCCAGAACCGCGACATCCAGCTGCGCTCCGTGAAGGCCACCCTGGAGGGCAGCATGGACATCCTGGGGATCCTCGGCGGAGACCCGGACGTCCGCAACGGGTTCAACGACGTCAAGGTGTCCTACGACATCGATGCCGACGCCACCTCCGACGAGATCAGGGCGCTGGTGGCCCAGTCCCAGAAGCGGTCGGCTGTCTACGACATCATGACCAACCCGACGAACGTGACCGTCGAGGTCCACTGAGCCGCACCCACTGAGACGCTGCCACTGAGCGAGTCCGCGGGACATGAGGACCACGACGGTCGTCATCGGGGCCGGGCACTGCGGGCTGGCCGTGAGCCGGCACCTTGCCGAACGCTCCATCGAGCATGTCGTGCTCGAGCGGGGCGACGTGGCCAACTCATGGCGGACCCAGCGCTGGGACTCGCTGCGGCTGCTCACCCCCAACTGGCAGAGCCGGCTGCCCGGCTACTCCTACACCTCGCACGGCGGCACCGACCCCGACGGCTTCATGTCGATGCCCGAGGTCATCGACTTCATCTCGGACTACGCCCGCGCCATCGAGGCGCCGGTGCGCACCGGAACGACGGTCACGTCGGTGCGGCCCTCAGGGGGCGGCTACATCGTCGACACCGACAAGGGCCGCTGGGAGTGCAACACGGTGGTGCTGGCCACAGGCGGCTTCAACGCGGCCAAGGTGCCCGAGCTGGGCGGCTCGCCACCGCCGCCGGTCACTGCCCTCAGCGCCTTCCAATACCGCAATCCGGCCCGGCTGGCCCCGGGCGGCGTGCTGGTGGTGGGCGCCTCGGCCACCGGCGTGCAGATCGCCGACGAGGTGCACCGCTCCGGCCGTCCCGTCACCGTGGCGGTGGGCGAGCATGTGCGCATGCCCCGCCTCTACCGGGGGCGGGACATCCTGTGGTGGATGGAGCGCTCGGGCCTCTTCGACGAGCGCTACGACGAGGTCGACGACGTGGTGCGAGTCCGCAAGACCCCGTCGCCGCAGCTGGTGGGCACCCCCGAGCGGGTCACGCTCGACCTCAACGCCCTCACCGACCGGGGAGTGCGCCTGGTGGGGAGGCTCGCGGCGGTGCGGGGCACCGAGGCGCTCCTGTCAGGATCGCTGACCAACAAGTGCGAGCTGGCCGACCTCAAGCTGGGCCGGCTGCTCGACACCTTCGACGAGTGGGCCGACGAGCACAGCCTCGACACGGTCGGGGCGCCGGAGAGGTTCGCGCCCACCCGGGTGCCGGAGTCACCGCCGCTGAGCCTGGACCTGGCCCGCGGGGACATACGCACCATCATCTGGGCCACCGGGTTCAGACCCGAATACCAGTGGCTCGATGTTCCGGTGATCGACCGCAAGGGCCAGGTCCGTCACGACGGCGGGGTCGTCGCCGAGTCCCCCGGCATGTACATCATCGGGCTGAACTTCCTGCGCCGGCGCAAGTCGAGCTTCATCTGCGGGGCCGGCGACGACAGCCGCGACCTGGTCTCACACCTGGCCGGACACCTCGACTCGCTGGTCGCAGCCTGATCCAACGCCGGCCGCGGAACGCGGCCGGTTACGTGGGGAATCAGGTGCGGGGCTGGACCGCGGTGCGGTGCTTGTGGATCTCCTCGTCGCGGTGCCGGTCCGCCGGCGTGCGGCGGGACGGGCTCGCCGGGGTCGAGCCGTTGGTGGTGGCCGCGGCCTGGGTGCTCCGGTAGTAGTCGAAGAGCCCGGCCTCGTCGATGATGACCCGGTCGGTGTAGTCGTCGAACCACAGCGCCTCGGGGTTGCGCCCGACGATGGCCACCTTGCCCCGCTCGCCGGCGTCGGCCGGGCTGCGCAGCACCTTGAAGATGACGACCCCGTTCTCGGCGCCGGGAAGGCCGGGAATGGGCTCCTCGCTGACCGCGGAGACCTCGGTCTTGCCCTTGAAGTGCACGCACGCGAGCCGGGCGTGGGCCTCGACGCCCGACAGTCCTCGCTGCGAGTCGTTGAGCAGGTGCCAGGCGGTCTCGATGGGCACGTTGAAGGCCTTGTAGGCCACGATGTTGCGGCCGCCGAAGAAGTAATGGTTCTCGATGCCGGCCGCCTTGAGGGTCCGCTGCAGGATGCGCAGGGCGTCAGCGTCGTCGTTGACGCCCCGGATGATCGGCGACTGGTTCTCAACGCATATCCAGCCCCGGGACACGACCGCGTCGACGGCCCGCCGGGTGCTGGGGATCCACTGGTAGTGCCCGTGCTCGCCGGCGATGTATTCGCCGCCGGCGTCCTTGGCCAGCAGCTCGTCGGGATGGTTGAAGTGCACCATCAACCGCAGCGCCACATCCGGGTACACCTCGTGGAACCGGTCGATCATCGACAGGAACGCGTCGTCGAAGCGGTCGGGATGGAAGGCGAGCTCCTTGGTCCCCACCCTGATGACCTCTGCGCCCGCCTCGGCCAGCGCGGTGAACCAGCCGGCCAGCTTGGAGTTGGGGAGCACCATCGGATCACCGCCCGAGAGCAGGATCTCCCGCAGCTTGGGTCGGCCCGTCTCGGGATGGCGGCCGCCGTTGGCCTTGACCGCGGCATTGTGGGATCGGATGTAGTCGGTCACCTCGGTGATCTGGGCGAGGCCCTTCTTCTTGACGGTGCCGTCGGCTCGCTCGATGTCCTTGCGGCCGATCAGCTCCTCCCGGTAGCAGAATCGGCAGTGGGCCGAGCAGGTCGAGATCACGTACAGCAGTGCCATCTCGTACTTGTGCAGGATCCCCTCGACCGGGCTGTAGTTGAGCTGGTTGGCGGGGTCCTCCTCGCCGTCGAGGTTCAGGGTCTCGTCCGTGGAGGCCTTGACCAGCTTCTGGAGGGCCGGGCTGTTGCGGGCCATGTCGAAGTAGTGGCGGGTGATCTTGACCGGCATGCGGTCCTCGACGTCGCGGTCCGTTCCCTTGAGGCTCTGAAGGTCGGACAGCTCGACCGGGGTGTAGAAGCCGCGCATGTCCTCCGGAGCGCTCTCTTTGATGAACGGGTCCAGACCGTTGACGATCTGGCGGTCGTAGCGGGGGTTCTCGACATGGTCGAGGACCTGCCGCTCTCGGTCTGTGGGTACGTACTTTGCCTTCTTCATGATGTTTGGTTTCTTTGGTGAGTTATCAGATGCTTGACTATTTTATATGATTTGACAGTCAGTTCCACTGGACTGTCCACAGCCCGACCCTAACCTGAGGATAAATGCGAATGTCCAGTTGGGCAAGTGGCACCGCCAAACCGGGGAGCACTGCCGCAGCGCCACGCCACGCGCCGATCCTATGAGCCGGTACCGTCGGGGGATGCTCGATCTGCGCCAACTGAGGGCCGATCCCGAGACAGTCAAGGCCGCAGTGGCCCGCCGGGGCGAGCCGACCGCGCCGCTGGACCAGGTCGTCGTCCACGACGAGCGGCGGCGGGCTGTGACGAGCGAGGCTGACGAGTTGAGGGCCGAGGTGAAGCGCATCTCGGCCGAGGTCGGCGCGCTCCATCGCGACGGGCGGGCCGGCGAGGCCGACGGGCTGCGGGCCCGCAGCCGGGAGCTCGGAGCCCGCATCGACGAGCTGGCCGCGGAGGCCGACCAGCTCTCGGAATGGATCCAGCGCATCCTGCTGTTCGTGCCCAACATGCCCGCGGAGGACTGCCCCGACGGCTCGGGACCCGACGACAACGTCGTGGTGCGCGCCGTCGGCTACGACCCGGGCTCCTATCAGGACCACCAGAGGGTGCCTCACTGGGATATCGGCACCGAGCTCGGCATCCTCGACATCGACCGGGCCGTGCGCATGTCAGGCTCCATGTTCGCCATGTACCGGGGGCTGGGGGCCCGTCTGGTGCGGGCCCTGATCGACTACGGGCTCGACCGCAACCGGGACCTGTACGAGGAGGTCAGACCGCCCACGCTGGTCCGGACCGAGACCATGACCAGCACCGGGCACCTGCCCAAGTTCTCCGACGAGGCCTACCAGCTCGAGCGCGACGGGCTGTGGGCCATCCCGACCGCGGAAGTGCCGCTCACGTCGCTGCTGTCGGGCGAGATCGTCGAGGAGGCCGACCTGCCGGTGCGGCTGATGGCCCACACGTCGTGCTTCCGGCGGGAGGCCGGCGCGGCCGGCCGCGACACCCGCGGCCTGCTGCGGGTCCACGAGTTCGACAAGGTGGAGCTGTACGGGTTCTGCACGCCCGAGCAGGCCGGCGACATCCACGCCGAGATCCTCGATCGGGCCGAGCGGGCCATAACCGACCTCGGCCTGGCCCACCGGATTCTCGACCTGTGCGCGCCGGACCTGGGTGACGCATCGGCCCGCACGTTCGACATCGAGGTCTACGCCCCCGGAGCGGACCGCTGGCTGGAGGTGTCGAGCATCTCGTGGTGCCGCGACTACCAGGCCCGGCGGGCGAACATCCGGTACCGGCCCGAGGCCGGGGGCCGCACCCGGATGGTGCACAGCCTCAACGGATCCGGTCTGGCCGTCCCTCGGGTGTGGGCCGCGCTGGTGGAGGTCCACCGCCGGCCCGACGGCTCGATCGCCGTCCCCGAGGCCCTGCACCCCTACATGGGCGGGATCACCTCCATCGGCCCGCGCTGAGATGGCTGGTTCGATCACCTGGATCGAGCCGGCTATGGATCGGGTCGAACCGGCCCGGTTCGGCTCGGACCATCCGATGCGGACCGTCACCCGCCAGATCGGGGGAGGCTCGGGCTGGTCGCGCGAGCGGGCCTCGTTCGTGGCCGGGGTCTTCGACGAGTTGAGCGTCGGCTGGCATTCCGATCACAGCAGCGACCTGCGGTTGGCCCCGATGGAGGACGCCCTGGACCGCGGTGATCTTCCGCCCGGCCGCCTGGTGGAGATCGGCTGCGGGACCGGGGCGGCCACCGAGCGGATCGCCGCCCGCCGTCCCGTGGCCGCCGCTGTGGACCTGTCACCGAGGATGCTCGGCCTCGCCGACCGGACGGTGGCGCCGTTCGTCCGGGCCGACGCCGGAGCACTGCCTCTGGCATCGGGGTCCGTCGACGTGATGGTGCTGGTGAACATGTTCATGTTCGCGGACTCCTACGACCGGGCGCTGGCCCCCCGGGGCCGCTTCGTGTGGATCAGCACGATGGGCGACGAGACCCCCATCTACTTCCCGCCCGACGAGGTGATGGACCTGCTTCCCGGCCGCTGGACGGCCACCGGCAGCCACGCCGGCACCGGGTTCTGGCTGGTCGCCCGCCGCGCCTGAGCCTCATCAGCAGCCGTAGAGTCGGGGCATGGATCTGGCGGAGATGCGCGAGCAGTACTCCGAGGTCGGGCTCCGGGAGGAAGATGTCGCCGAGGACCCCATCGTCCAGTTCCAACGCTGGTTCGACGCGTGGCTGTCAGCGAACCCCTATGACGCCAACGCGGTGATCCTGGCCACCACCGACGCCGACGGCTGGCCCTCGGCCCGGGCGGTGCTCCTCAAGGGGCTCGACGAGCGCGGCTTCGTGTTCCACACCAACCGGCGCTCGGCCAAGGGGCTGGACCTGGATCGGTCGCACCGGGCTTCACTGTGTTTCTTGTGGCATCCCCTCGAGCGACAGGTGCGGGTGGTGGGAACGGCGGAGCACCTGCCCGACGACGAGAGCGACGCCTATTTCGCGTCGAGGCCCCGAGGCGCCCAGATCGCGGCCAGCGCGTCGCCGCAGTCCGAGGCGATCGCCGACCGGGCCGAATTGGAGCGGCTGACCGCGGAGGCCGAGGCCCGCTTCGCCACGTCCGGCACCGTGCCCCGGCCTCCCCACTGGGGCGGCTACCTGGTGCGACCCATCACGGTCGAGTTCTGGCAGGGACGCCGCAGCCGCCTGCACGACCGGCTGCGCTACCGCCGCTCGGACCGGGCCGCCGGCGCGGACTGGGTGATCGAGCGCCTCGCGCCCTAGAGCGCCTGGGCAGTCCAGGCGTCGACGGCATCTACGAGGGCATCGATAAGGGTGCTGACCTGGGGGGCCCGGGGCGTTCCGTCGTGGTCGGACCAGTTGCGGGCCTGCTTGTTCCAGCGGATGGTCGGGGGCAGCTCCAGCTGCACCCCTCCGTTGGCGGGAAGGTTCACCGGGTTGGCCTGGTGCAGTCCCCGCAGTCCCCGCGGGATCTCGTCGAGATCGTCTACCACGCCGTAGTCGGACGGTAGCGCGGCTCTCAGGTGTCCGGCCAGATGGCCCGCGAGCCGCCGGTTGCTTCCCCCCAGCAGGACCTTCCAGAACTGGGTCTCGCGGCCGTAGCCGTGCACCGCGATCACCGTGTGGACGTGGTCGAGGAACTCCCGGAGGCTGCTGGAGTGCTCGGGCCGGATGGTGATGGAGGGCACGTGCTCTCGCAGCGGGGCGTGCTGGATGACCGCGTACAACGAGGTTCCGCTGCGCTCGGCGACCTCCCGGGCGATCGCATCGGTGGTGCGCTCCAGGTTCCCGCCGTGGAACGCCATGATCCCGAACCGGTCCCGCAGCTCGCACACCTCGTCCACGTCCGGGTGGGCGAGCAGTGCCGGGAAGCCTCCGGTCAAAGCGGCCGGTTCAACGCATCCTGCGCAGGCCGCAGCCCGCGCCTGGCCCGTCTCACCGTCCTCCAGACGATCCAGGCGGTCAAGGCGGTGAACAGGATCTCCAGCGGCACCCCGAAGCGGATCGGATCGGTGAACCAGTGGCCGACCCGCAGCGGCCACCCGCCGACGAATCGCAGGATCGGCAGGACCACGAAGTCGGCCCGGTTGAAGTAGAACTCCACCACCAGGTACAGGGCCAGGTAGATCGCAGTGACGAATCGGCGCAGGAACACGCTGGTCTCGCCCTGCCGCCATCCCATCACGAGGGCGCCGAGCACCCCCAGAGCGCACAGCATGCCCAGGCGTTCGGCGGTGGCGTGGTCGATCCAGTTGCTGACCGCCGCCTGGAACTCGGTGAACTTGTCGACCAGCACGTTGGTGGCCAGCGGGTCCTCGAGGATCTGCAGCTCCCACCAGCCGTAGTTGGCGACATAGATCCCCGACGCGATCAGCACCAGCCCGGAGATCGGGTTGATCCAGCGGAACATCCTCCGCATCGCGCCCACCACGCTGATGCGCGCCAGCGCCAGCGCCAGGGTCAGGAATGTCATGACCGCGCCCATCCCGATCGCGTAGGCCACGAAGTTGGCTGTGCCGTCAGCCACGCCGTCGGACGAGAAGCTGGTCGCCACCGCCGCGATGAACAGACCGATCGTGCACGACAGCGAGACCACCGCGTAGCTGATGCCGAACATGAACACCGACCCGAGGCCCCGGCCGCCGGTGCCCCGGTTCATCTTGGGCAGTCGCAGGTTGATGGCCCGCCCGGTCAGCAGCCACAGGCCCAGCAGCGCCATGATCGCGCCGATGGCGATGGTCACGTAGCCGATGCGGTCGAGCACGGTGCCCTGGCTGAGCACCGTCTCGAACAGCAGGCCGAAGGCGCCGAAGACGGCGATGAAGCCGGCGGTGAGCGTGAGCGCCACTCCGATGGCCCGGAACATCGCGCCCAGCGTCTGAGCGCCCGACGTCGGCTGCGCGTCTCCTGACTCCACGCCGATGAAGTACGACAGGTAGGCGGGCAGCAGGGCGAAGCCGCACGGGTTGAACGCGGCGACCAGACCCAGGGAGAACGGGTAGGCGAGTGTGGCCCAGTCCATGGCTCTACGGTCTAGCCGCTACACCGAGAACATTCTCGATGAGTTCGGTCAGCGCCTCGGTGTCGAGGATCCCGGCGAAGGTGTCGAGCAGCTCGCCGGAGGGCGACACGAATGCGGTGGTGGGCATGGCGATGCTCTCCGTCGCCCCGTACACCTCCAGGTCGAGGTCCCAGCCCACGTTGTAGGTGACCCCCGTCCTCTCGACTAGGGCGAGCGCGTCCTCGGGCGTCTGGTCCTGCGAGAGTCCCAGGAACGCCACCTCGCCGTCGAGGCTCTCGAATACTGCCTGGAACTCCGGCATCTCCCGCACGCAGGGCGGGCACCACGACGCGAAGAAGTTCACCACCAGCGGCGTGCCCTCGTAGCCGGCGATGGTGCCGGTGCCGCCGTCGAAGAGGTCGAAGGTGAGGTCGGAGAGGTCGGTGCCGTCGGAGGTGTCGGGCGAGGAGCCGATATCGACGAGAAAGACGATCGCGGGCACGACCAGCATCGCGGCAACACCCACCAGGATGCGTACTCGAACTGGGGTCAGGCGGGCTCGGACTGCGGCTCGTACGGTCGGCCCGAAGCTCATGACCCGGTCAGCTGGGAACCGGGGTGTTCGGGCGGGTTGAGCCGGTAGCGCAGCAGGCCGTCGCCGCCGCGGCTGCTGTCGGCCTCCCCGATCACCCGCAGATGCTCGAGATGGGCGAAGGTCTCGCTGGCGGCCATGTCCCCCCAGGCCCGCTCGGAGAAGAGCTCCTTCATGTAGGCCTCCACCGGCGCGTCGCCGAGCGCGGCGGCCGCGGCCCGCAGCACGTCGAGCCGCTCGACGTGGTGGCGGCGGATGCTGTCGGTGCGGCCCCGCAGGTCGGTGAACGGGTGGCCGTGGGCGGGCAGGCACACCTTGACCCCCTCGAAGGCCCCCACCCGGGTCAGTGACTCGAAGAAGGCAGCCAGCGGGTCGTCGAGTTCGGTCGAGCCCGCTATGTGGGGCGTGATGGTGGGCAGCACATGGTCCCCCGATAGGAGCACGCCCTCGGTGGGATCCCACAGGCAGAGATGGTCGGTGGTGTGGCCCGGAGTGTGAACCGCGAACCAGTCCCGCCCCGCCAGCCGCACCGGGTCGCTGTCGGCGACCCGGATGGTGGGCTCGGGCACCCGGAAGCGGGGCACCTGGCCCTCGACGTTGCCCTGGATGAACAGGCGGATGGCCTGGTCGGGGGGTGGCTCCCTGCGAGTGCCCCACGGGGTGCTGCCCCGGTCCGCCAGCTTCGCCTTCCAGAGTTCGATCAGCGACTCGGCATCCAACTCCAGCAACTCCAGGTCGATGTCGGCGTTGGCGTCGTCGGCCGCGGGGCTGGAGGTGAAAGCGGCGTGGGCCAGCAGCTCGGCGCCGGTCTCCTCGCGCAGCTGGTGGCTGCCGCCGTAATGGTCGGGATGGGAGTGCGTGACGACGGTGGTGTGCACTCGCCGCAGGGGAATGCCGGCCTGCTCGAGCCGGTCGACCAGCGCCGACCACGACTCCTCGCCGGGCAGTCCCGGGTCCACCAACGCGGCGCCGTCGGAGTCGACCAGCGCGTAGCAGTTGACGTGGCCCAAGCCGGGCATGCTCACCGGAAGCTGCAGCCGCAGCACCCCGGGCGCCACCTCGGTCACCTCCGAGGACGCAGGCTCCTGTTCCTGCTTGGAGTAGGTCTTCACGCTCATGGCGCAGTCCCAGCGATGCCGCCGATGAACCCGGCCTGGCGATACCAGCGCAATTCCTCCAGGCTCTCGATGATGTCGTCGAGGGCCCGGTGGCCGCCTGCCTTGATGGGTGCACCCTCATGCACCGATGTTTGCCACCGGCGGGCCAGCTCTTTCACAGTTGACACGTCGATCGACCGGTAGTGCAGGAAGTTCTCGATGTCCGGCAGGTGCCGGGCCAGGAACCGGCGGTCGGTGCCGATGGAGTTGCCGCACAGCGGAACGGTCCTGGGCGCGTCGATATGTGATCGCAGGAACGCCAGCACCTCGCCGCCGGCTTCGGCCAGGCTCACCGTCGAGGCTCTCACCGCCTCGAGCAGGCCGCTGCCGGTGTGCATCGTGCGCACGATGTCCTCCATGCGGGCCAGGACTTCCTCCGGTTGGTGGATCACGAGGTCGGGTCCGGTGGCGACGATCTCCAGGTCGTCGTCGGTGATGAGCACTGCGATCTCGACGATGGCATGGATCTCGGGGTCGAGGCCGGTCATCTCCAAGTCCATCCAGGCGAGCACCGCGGCAGGATAACGACCGTGGGTGTCGGGGCGGTTCCGCTACTCTCGGCCGGTGCTCGACGTTCCGATAGTGCGGCTCGATCGTGACCTGCCCCTGCCTGCCTACGCCCGGCCCGGCGACGCCGGCATCGACCTGATGGCCCGCACCCCCACGGTCCTCGCCGCGGGAGGGGGTCGGGCGCTGGTGCCCACGGGAGTGGCCGTTTCATTGCCGGAGGGGTGCGCCGGCTTCGTGCTCCCCCGAAGCGGGCTGGCCCTCAAGCGCGGCGTGACCTGCCTGAACACGCCCGGATTGATCGACTCCGGTTACCGGGGAGAGCTCAAGGTGATACTGGTCAACACCGACCCGTCGGAGCCGTTCACCGTGGAGCGGGGCGAGCGGATCGCCCAGCTGGTGGTGATGGCGGTGGAGCAGGTGCGCCTGGTTGAGGTGGACAGCCTCGACCCCTCGACGCGCGGCGACCAGGGATTCGGCTCGACTGGGCGCTGAGAGGCCGAGCGGGTTGGCGAGCGAATCCGGTCGATACGGGCGAGGCCGTGGGCAGTGTCTTCTGGACTTGGGCGGCCCGTGAGCGCAGCGAACAAGAGCGGGAATGACACCCGTACGACGCGCGGCGACCAGGGATTCGGCTCGACTGGGCGCTGAGCCTCGGAGCCGCCGATCCGTCAGGCCGCGGGCCGGCTGCCGGGTCGGCCGATGTCCTTGCGCATCAACAGCCGTCCCCGCTCGGACTCCACGGTGGCCGTCACGTTCGAAGCCTCCGCTGCCTTCTTGAACCGGGCCGCGTCGGTGGCCGCGACGCTGGCCCCGTCGGTGCGCTCCAAGTCCACCTCGAGGCGGTCGCCGTGGGCCCGGAGCACGCACACGATGGTGGCATCGGGACCTGCCGGCGGCCCGAGCAGCAGCTCTGTTGCCTGGTCCAGGGCGGCGCGCAACTCGTCGATCTCGGTGAACGACATGCCTTGGCGCAGCGCCACCGCGGCGGCGCCCACGCGCACGATCCTGCCGCAAGCGGCGGTGGCGGGCACCTTCAGGACTATCTCGTCGATCGCGAGCCCATCGCTCACATGTGAAAGAATGCCACGAATCGTCGCGGTTGCTGCGGCTGGCGCGGGGCATTTCGCGGCCGGGCTCGGCCTCTGGGGGCGCCGGTAGCCTGATCGGCGGTGGCATTCGTAGTAGAGAAGTTCGGCGGCACCTCGGTAGCCGACCCCGACCGGATCCGGGTCGTGGCCGACCATGTGGCGCGCCGCCGCAGCCACGGCGACGACGTGGTGCTGGTCGTTTCGGCCATGGGCAGCGAGACCGACCAGCTGCTCCGGATGGCCTCCGACGTGGCCGCGGACCCGCCCGGCCGCGAGGTCGACATGCTCATCACCGGCGGTGAGCGCAAGGCCTGCGCCCTGATGGCCATGGCACTGAGCGATGTGGGTGTGCCCGCGGCATCGTTCACAGGCAGCCAGGCCGGATTCCGCACCGACACCAACCACACCGACGCCAAGATCCTGGCGATCACGCCGGGCCGCATCACCGATGCGCTGGCTCGCGGCGTCGTGGCGGTGGTGGGCGGTTCCCAGGGGGTGTCCGTCGACGGCGACGTGACGTTCTTCGGTCGGGGAGGCTCCGACACCACTGCGGTGGCGCTGGCCCACGTCCTCGGCGCGGACTATTGTGAGATCTTTACCGATGTGCCCGGGGTGTTCAGCGCCGACCCTCGCCTCGTGCCCGAGGCGCGGCGCATGGATGCGGTCTCGTTCGACGAGCTGCTGGAGATGACCGCCAGCGGATGCCCGAAGCCGGCCATGAGGGCCGTGGAGTTGGCCAGGTCCTATGGCGTTGAGCTGCGCGTACGATCCGCGTTCAGCTGGATGCCGGGCACCAGAGTTACCGGAGAGGAAGCCATGGAGCACGCCATTATCTCGGCCGTCACCCACGACGCCAGCGAGGCGAAGATGACCGTCTCGGGGGTCGCCGACAAGCCCGGTGTGGCCGGCCGTCTGTTCCGGGCGCTGGCCGACACCGACGTCAACGTCGACATGATTGTGCAGAACGTGTCGAGCGAGGGCGTCACCGACATCAGCTTCACCGTGCCCCGGCTGCAGCTCGACGGGGCCCGGTCGGTGGCGCAGGGGCTGATCGGCGAACTGGGCGCCGACGATGTGTCCGCCGACGACGGCATCGCCCGAGTGAGCCTGATCGGGGCCGGCATGCAGACCAATCCGGGCGTGGCCGCCCGGATGTTCGAGACTCTGGCTGCGGCGGGGATCAACATCGAGATGATCTCGACGTCCGCCATCCGCATCTCCTGCGTGATCCGGGCCGGCGACATGGAGCGGGCTGTGGTCGCCCTGCACGAGTCGTTCGAGCTCGACAAGGACCCCACCGACCGCGCCAGCGTCTACTGATCACGCCCGGCCCGGAATTGGCAGCGTTTTGCCCCGTATAGGGGCGATCTTGCTGCCAGTTCTCTGCGGTTGTCGCTGGCGTCGGGAATTGGCAGCGTTTTGCCCCGTATAGGGGCGATCTTGCTGCCAGTTCTCTGCGGGTGTCGCGGCTAGAAGAACCGCTGGTGGCGGTAGCCTGCGGCCCTATGGATGTGGGAGTCGTAGGCGCAACCGGGCAGGTGGGCGGGGTCATGCGCGCCCTGCTGGACGAGCGCGACTTCCCGGTGGACGGGCTGCGCTTCTTCGCCTCGTCGCGTTCGGCCGGTCGCACGCTGCACTGGCGCGACCGCGCCGTCGTCGTCGAGGATGCGGCTGCCGCCGACTACTCCGGTCTTGACGTGTGTCTGTTCTCCGCCGGAGCCACCACCAGCCGGGCCCTGGCCGAGCGGGTGGCGTCGGAGGGCGCGGTGGTGATCGACAACTCCTCGGGCTGGCGGCGCGACCCAGACGTGCCTTTGGTGGTGTCCGAGGTCAACCCCCATGCGCTCGACTCGATCCCCAAGGGCATCGTCTCCAACCCCAACTGCACGACGATGGTGGCCATGCCGCCACTGAAGCGCCTCGATGCCGAGGCAGGCCTTCTCGCCATGGTGGTCTCGACCTACCAGACAGTCTCGGGCGCCGGCCTGGCCGGGGTGGACGAGCTGCACGAGCAGGTCCAGAAGGCGGGCGAGGACGCCCCGTCGCTCACTTTCGACGGCGCCGCGGCTGGCCTGCAGGCCGGCGAGAAGTTTCCCGAGCCGATCGCCTTCAACGTGATCCCGCTGTGCGGTTCCGTCGTCGATGACGGCACCGGGGAGACCGACGAGGAGCAGAAGCTCACCCAGGAGAGCCGCAAGATTCTCGAGCTGCCCGACCTGGTCGTGGCGGCAACCTGCGTACGCGTGCCGGTGTACTGCGGCCACTCGCTGTCCATCAGCGCCTCGTTCGAGCGCCCCATCTCGCCGGAGCGGGCCGTCGAGGTCCTGACCGGCGCGCCGGGGGTGGTGATGGCCGACATCCCCACCCCGCTGAAGGCCGCCGGCGCCGACCCGTCGTATGTGGGCCGCATCCGCCGCGACCCCACCCGCCCCAACGGGCTGTCGCTGTTCGTGTCGGGTGACAATCTCCGCAAGGGTGCCGCGCTCAACGCCATCCAGATCGCGGAGGCGATGGCCGACCGCGGCCTCCTCCCAGCGGCCTGACCCCGCCTCAGGCGGCCTATCTGCGCTCGGGTCAGGCGACCTGATGCTGTAGCGGCCGGCCCTCCAAGGCGGCGAGCAGGTTGGCGTACTCGGCCCGGCGCACGGCCGTGTCGATGACCAGCCCGGCCTGGGCCGAGTGGGGGGTCAGCACCACGTTGGCCCCGGGGTCGGCGGCCAGGGCCACGAGCGGGTTGTCGGGCCGGGCCGGCTCCCATGCGAACCCGTCGGTGGCCACCCCGCCCAGGTGCCCGGACCGGTAGGCGCGGGCCACCGCCTCCTCGTCCAGCAGGGCGCTCGCCCCGGCGTTGACCAGCAGCGATCCGGGCCGCAGGAGGCTCAGGAACCAGTCATCGGCGATCCCGGCTGTGTCCGGTGAATGGGGCAGCAGCAGCACCACCACGTCCGAGTGGCCCAGTAGGTCGTCGAGGCCGGCGTAGGCGATCCGCATCTGCTCCTCGGTCCGGTCCGGCATCCGGTTGCGCCGGTGGTAGAGAAGCTCGCAGCCGAAGGCGCCGAGCCGCACCGCCAGCTCGGTGCCGATCTCGCCCAGACCGACTATCCCCACGGTGCAGTCCCGCAGCTGGCGCACCCCGCTCATCCTCGACCAGTCGATAAGGAAGGTGTCGGCGTCGCAACGCTGGGGCGGCCCCCACTCGACACTGGCCTCGGTGACGATCCGCTCGGCGGAGCGGGTCCGCTTGAGGAGGGCCATCACCTGCATGACGATGTGCTCGGCCACCATGGCGCACTGGGGCAGGGGCCATCGACACACCGGGACCCGGGCCCGCCGGGCTGCGTCGAGGTCGATGTCGTGGACCTGGAGTCCGAGGCGCTGGATGAGCCGCAGCCCGCGCCCGGCCTCGATGATGGATGCGTCGATGACTCGGGACCGCTCACTCACCAGGAACTCGGCGCCGGCCAACGCGTCGAGGATCTCGGAGGTCGAGGGCGACACCAGCATGACAAGCTCAAGTTCGGTGGGGCAGGCGGCCCGGGCCACCTCCTGGTGGACGGGCGCCCTCTGGGTGACGTAGACGGTGCGGTGCCGTCCCGTCACACCGTCGACCACTCGGACTCAAGCCCGGTGACGCCGGCTCGGGCGGCCACCGCCCGGAAGCGCCCCTTGACGTCGTCGAGCACCGCGGCCTCGTCCATGGTGAGCACCACCCGGTTGCGCATAACCACCTGACCGTCGATCACAACGGTGTCGACGTCGGAGCCCTGGGCCGCGAAGACTGCCGTCGCAACCGGGTTCCACACCGGCTGAAGGTGGGGGGCGCCGGTGTCGATGGTGATGAAGTCGGCCTTCTTGTGCGGCTCCAGTGAGCCGAGCGAATCACCGAGCCCGATGGCCCGGGCACCGTTGAGGGTGGCCATCTCCAGCACTGTCTCGGGGCCGATGGCCAGGCGGGTGCCGGCTCGCTGGCGGGCGGAGTGGCAGGCGATGCGCATGTCCCGCAGCAGGTCGAGGTTGGCGTTGGAGGGGGCGGCATCGCAGCCGAGCGCGACGTTGACCCCGGCGGCGAGCATGTCGGTCACCGGAGCCGGACCCCAGGCTGCGGAGGCGTTGTTGGCCGGGTTGTGCGACACTGAGGTCCCGGTGGCGGCCAGGAGTTCATGGTCGGCGTCGTCGGCCACGGTGCAGTGGGCCAGCACGGTGCGGGGTCCGAGCAGGCCGTGACCACCGGCGAGTTCGACGTGGCTGCGGAATCCGAGGCTGCGGGCGAACTCGTTGTCGGAGGGCAGCTCGGCCAGATGGATGGTGATGCCCATGCCGCGCTCGCGGGCCAGATCCGACACCTCGTCGTACAGCGACAGGTCGCACGCCGGCTCGGCTGAGCGGCAACCGAACCACACCTGGAGCCTCCCGTCTGCGGCGCCGTCCCAGCGGTAGTGAGCTTCCAGGGTCTGAGCGATGGAGGACTCCCGGGTTTGCCACATGCCGTCGTGCCAGCCCAGCTTGTCGCGGGTCTCGGGGCTGACGGCCATCACGATCTTGCCGAGAGCGGCCCTGATGCCCGAGTCGACGCACGCCTCGGCGATCCCGTCGAATCCGTAGCGCTCAGCCAGCAGGCACTCCACGAAGGAGGTCGTGCCCGACTTGATCATCTCCAGTACGGCCAGGCGGGCGCTGGCCGCGGCGTCGGCCTCCGTGTAGGAGCCCTGTAACGGGAAGATGCGACCGAACAGCCAGTTCGAGAAGTCCCCCAGCCGCTTGCCCTCCGAGACCCCTCGCAGCATCGTCTGGGCCAGGTGCACATGGGTGTCGACCAGCCCCGGCAGCACGATGTGGCCGCTCAGATCGATCTCGTCGGCCGACCGGTAGCGGGCCCGCAGTTCTCCCGTCTTGCCGACCGCCTCGATCCGGTCGCCGGAGACCACGACGGCGCCGTCGTCGATGATCTCCCGGTCCGGGTTCATCGTGATGATCGTTCCGTGGGTGAAGATCATGGGCGACAAGGTAACCGCCCCCTAATCCCGCTCGGCGCCGGGGCGGCCGGCCACGATGGCCAGGATCACGAGGCCGATGCCGAGCGCCTCCTGGCCGCTGGGCACCTGGGCCAGGGCCGCCAGCCCGACAACTGTGGCGGTGGCGGGTAGCAGCGCCTGCAGCAGGGCGAAGCGGTGCGGGTCGACCCGGCGCATCACCGTCTGGTCGATGCGGTAGGGGATCACGTTGGACAGCAGACCGGTGGTCAATCCGAGGGCGAGCACCAGCGGGGAGTCCAGCGATGCGGCCACTGCGGTCGCGCCGAACGGGCTGATGGCCACCGCGCCGGCGAGCATGCCCAGCCCCAGCCCGTCCACCGAGGCCGGGCTGCGGGCCACCCGATGGCCGAGCAGGATGTAGCCGGCCCAGAACGCGCCGGCCAGCAGCGCGAACCCCACACCGGCGGCCGTGCCCTCGGACTCCACGCCGGCCAGAACCAGCACCCCTGCCACCGCCAGCGCCACCGCCCCCGCGGAGCGCAGGGTGCGGGCCCCGAGAGCGGCAACCAGCACCGGCCCGGTGAACTCGATGGCCACCGCGTTGCCCAGCGGGAGCCGGTCCATGGCCAGGTAGAAGCACAGATTCATGGCGGCCAGCGACACGCCGAAGGCGGCGGCCCGGCCCAGCTCGCGAGCCTGCCACCGCCGTCGCCATGAGCGCCGCAGGGCGACGACGACCGCCCCCGCGGCCAGCACTCTCAGCAGCGCCACCCCGCCCGGAGCCAGCTCATCGAACAGCACCACGGCCACCACCGCGCCCAGGTACTGCGACACCGCCCCGACCATGAAGAGGCCTTCGGGGGCCAGTTCTCGGGGCCGCATCAGAGCCCCCGATAAGGTTGCGCCATGACTCTGGACGACCAGCTCGTGAACCGGCTCACCTGGAAGATCCCCAACGCGTTGGCCCTGATCGGGTCGCGCTCGGGCGACGAGCGCAACGGCATGACCGCGAGCTGGATCACGCAGCTGTCGATGGAGCCGGTCCTCATAGGTGTCGGGGTGGACAATACGGCGGTGACGCACCGGCTCATCTCCGAGGGCGGATCCTTCACCGTCAATCTCTGGAACGCGGAGGACACCCGGGTGTTCGTCAAGTTCTCCAAACCGGCCACCTACGCCGACGGGACCCTCAACGGCCGGGCGGTGCGGGAGGCGGCAACCGGCGCACCGGTGTTCACCGAGGCCATCGCCTGGATGGACTGCGAGGTGCGCCACGCAATCGACCTCGGGACCCACACCCTGTTCGTGGGAGAGCTGGTCGACGGCGACATCCACATTGACGAGGCCCGCTCAGCCTCCATGAGCGACACCCGCATGAAATACGGAGGCGTCAAGCGCCACTGATTCCCGCCTTCTCCTTAAGTCGCCAAGATGTGAATTAACCCCGAGAAACGGTGGGTTGGCTGGTCGTTGCCTCCCCGCTAAGTCGCCAAGATGTAAAGAAATGCAGCTTACGGGCCGAAAATGTAAACGTTCGAAACGACCAACGCTGTCCAGGATCCCGTAACCCGTCCGGGGAATCGGGGTCTCCGGCTTGAACTGCCCTTGCCTCCGTCGGCCGGCTACGCGCTTGAATGTGCCGTGATGGCAGAACCCGAGGCCTTGTCCACAGCGGTCGGCGCTGAACGCTACCCCGTGTTCGACGTCACTGAATGGGCGGTCGTGCGGCGGGAGCAGCTCGGCACGAAGCCCAAGCGGTGGATCCTCGATCCGGACGGCAATCGCTGGCTCATGAAGTTCACCACCGACAATCGGCGTCGTGACGGTACAAGGTACCGCAAGGGTGACGACTGGTCCGAGCGCGTCGCCAACGGGGTCGCTGGACGGCTCGGCGTCCCCGCGGCTCGTACGGAACTCGCTTTGGATCGTGCTGCCGAGGTTCAGGGCTACGGCATCATCAGCAAGTCTGTTCTTGCCCCGCCTAGCGGCGATGAGGCCCAGAGTCCAGAGGAATTGGTCCATGGCAACCAACTCGTGGACGTGGAGTTGATCGGTCCCGAGCGGATTGGGCATACCGTCGAGGCCGTCCGGCAGGCGCTTGATGGCGTTGCGGCACCCAGCGGCATCGATGACAACCTCACGGCATGGGATGTGTTCGTCGGCTATCTGCTGTTGGACGCTGTGGTCGGCAACACCGACCGGCATGAGGAGAACTGGGCTGTGATCGACCGAGCCGGGGCGCGCAGTCTCGCGGCCACCTTCGATCATGCCTCGTGTCTCGGATTCCAGTTTGACGACGAGCGGCGTAGACGGCATCTGCACACCCGCGATCGCAACGACACGCCCGAAGCGTGGGCCGACCGAGCAAAGTCGAAGTTCGAGGGTCGGCCGCATCCAATCGTGGCCGCAATGCGTGCTCTGGACTTGACCGCTCAGGCTGTCCGCCAGCGTTGGGTCGACCGATGCGAAGATGTGGACGGCCTCGTCGAACCCATCCAGATGATCCCCGAGGACCGCATGTCACCGCGGGCGCGGCAGTTCGCCGAACGGGTGATCCGGCGGAATTGCCATCGGCTGCTCGACGAGTTCCGCTAGCGTGCGGTGTCGCACCCCGCAACTACGGTGACGAACATGACCGAGCCCGGCGAACACCGCCTCTATGCCGCTTGGCGCAACCCGGAGGGTCTGATCCGTCCTGTGGGAGTTCTGACGCGCCTGCGAACGGCCGCGGGGGATTCGTACCGATTCGTCTACCTGAAGGCAGCCGAGCAGTTCGACGGCTTCATCTGCCTCCCGGGCCTACCCGAGTTGCACAGCGTCTACGAGAGCGAGTGCCTCTTCCCGGTGTTCCGGAATCGGCTGATGCCCCGGAGCCGCCCCGACTATGGCCATTACGTCTCGGAGTTGGCTCTCGATTTGGATACGGACCCGTTCGAGGTCTTGATCCGTAGTGAAGGCCGCAGGGCGACTGATCGAGTCGAGGTGTTCGCCCATCCCGAGCGCACGCCTGAGGGCACCCTGACGACGCTGTTCTTCGTTCGGGGCATCCGCCATCTCGACGGTGCCGCGGCCGCACTCGATGACGTGCAGCCGGGCGAAGTGCTGGAACTCGTGGACCAGCCCGACAACCGGGTAAACCGTCGGGCCCTCCGTGTCAGCACTCGCACGGGTCGGCGACTGGGCTGGATACCGGATTGCCTGCTCGACATGGTCCATCACCTACGCGACGTGGACGCTCCGGTGGAGGTCACCGCTGAGCACGTCAACCCCGAGACGTCGCCGCCGCATATACGACTGCTGTGCCGGCTGCGGGCGCCGTGGCCCGACGGCTACGAGCCCCTGTCCGGTCCCGAGTACCAGCCCATGGCAGCCTGACGATTCGCTGAGTCTGCGGTCAGTGCGTCCCACTCATCGCCGTACCGGGGGCCGCTTGCCGGCGGAGGCTGCCGGATGGCGCCGAGACTGCCTCTGACCGTTCGTGGTCATCGCCCCGAGCGGGGCGGTTAGGCGTAGAGGTGGGAGGGGTTGCCGATTCGGTCCCTTCTCCGTCGCCGATGGAATCGGCTGGGTCTTGGGGCAGTTCTATCGCCTCAGCGGCTCCGCTCGGCGGCCCACGCCGCCCGGGGGCGTCAAACACCACTGAGTCGGCTGGACCCGCTTGAACGGACTCGGGCGGCGGCGAGGAGGCCGAGTAGGGCGCAGGCTGCGGTGAAGATCCCCACCGCGACCAGAGCGACCCGGCTGCCGAAGTCGTCCACCAGCCATCCCAGGATCGGACCGCCCACGGCGCGGGCTCCCACGAAGACGACCCCGTAAGCCGCCGACACCCGACCCTGAAGGCGGGGGTCGGCCGCCGACTGCACCGATCCATTGGACAGGCTCAAGAACCCGCCGCCGAAGGTGCCCACCACGAAGATGGCCGCTATCCCAGCGACGAGGTGGTTCACGGCAGCCAGCGAGACCATGGTCGCGCTGAACACCGCCAGCAGGATCGCGAGCTTGCGCGGTCCCTCCAGCTTCGATGCTGCCATCATCACCGAGCCGATCAGGCTTCCGACCGCCATGACCTGGGCCAGTATCGCGAACGTGCCCGCCCCGCTCGCCAGTTGCTTGTCGGCGACGACCGGAAGCAGCACGGCCAGATTCCAGCCGAACAGGGTGAAAGAGCACAGCAGGGCCATCGGTATGGTCACCGCCGGGGTGCGCAGCAGGTAGCCGAGCAGCCGGCCCCCGGCCGCTCGGGCGTCAGCCGAGGTGGTGACGGTAGTGGGCACCACCCGAAGCACCAGTGTGGCCGCCAGCAGCGAGGTCACTCCGTTCACCGCGAAGCAGGCCCATGAAGCGGACAGACTCAGGAAGAGCCAGGCCGCGCCGCTTCCCAGGAACCGGCCTACCGACATCACCGAGGTGTGCAGCCGGGCCGCCCGGTCGATCCCGTCGGCGATGACGACATCGCGCACGAAGGCCCGCCGCAGCGGGGTGTCGATGGCGCCGATGACGCCCAGCACCGCCACGGCTCCGAACAGAACTGCCAGCGGCAGGTCTTCTCGCATCGCCAGCGCAAGGAGTGCCAGCGCGCTGGCAACGACGGCCTTCGAGGCCTGCGTGGAGGCCAGCAGCCGGCGCCGGTCCATCCGGTCGGCCAGCGTTCCGGCCAGCGGCGAGAGAACCACCGCCAAACCCGACCGGATCGCGATGGTGAGCCCGACCACGAGTGCCTTTCCCGTGATCTCATAGACCAGCCACACCTCGGCGAGGTGGTGGGCCCACATTCCGGCGCCGTGCAGGAATTGGGCGCCGGCATAACGGCGGAAGTTGGGGTTGCTCAGCGTGTCGGCCAGCCGGCCCAGACCGCTCCTCACGTGATCCTCACCGACCCAGTTTGACAGCATGGGCAGGTTGTCAGACAATCTGCCAAGAGAACCTGGCCTCTGACGGGCGGTTCTCGCGTCCTGTTGGAGGGATGGATGCGCACGGGAGACAGCTACGTCGAGTCACTTCGAGACGGGCGCAACGTGATCCTCGACGGCGAGCACGTCGACGATGTAGCTACCCATCCCGCTTTCGCCGACGCGGCGCGCTCCGTGGCCCGGCTCTACGACTTCTCGGCCGATCCCGCCAACCGGAAGGTGATGACCTACGAGTCACCGACCAGCGGTGAGCCCGTGAACCTGAGCTGGCTGTTGCCCCGCTCGGTGGAGGACCTGCGCCGCCGCCGGCTGGCCATCGAGGCCTGGTCCGAGCTCAGCTACGGCTACCTGGGGCGGTCGCCTGACCATGTGGCCTCCTTCTTCGCCGGCTTCTCGGGGTCTCTCGACACCTTCGCCAAGGCCGGCGACCGCTACGCCGACAACGTCCAGCGGTTCTACGAGCGGGCCCGCGACGAGGACCTCTACGTCACCTACACCATCATCCACCCCCAGATCGACCGGTCCAGGGGTCCCCACGAGCAGTACGAGCCCCATCTGTACGCCGCCATCGCCCGCTCCGGCGACGACGGGGTGGTGGTCAGGGGCGCCCAGATGCTGGGGACGGGAACGATCCTGTCGGACTACGTGTTCGTGAGCTCCATCCAGCCGCTGCCGCCGGGCGCCGACGACTACGGCCTGTCGGTGGTGATCCCCGTGAACCATCCCCGGCTGCGGATCTACCCCCGACGGCCCTACGGCCGGGACGTCACCGCTGAGGGCGACTACCCGCTGTCGGCGATCTACGACGAGACCGACGCGCTGGTGGTGTTCGACGACGTGGACGTGTCCCCCGAGCACGTGTTCGTGAACCGCGACCCCGAGATCACCTTCGCCCAATTCAACCGCACCCCCGCGCACCTCCTGGGGAACACCCAGGCCCAGATCCGCTACGCGGTGAAGATGAGGTTCCTGGCCGGGTTGGCGTCGCAGCTGGGCGAATGGTCGGGCCAGTCCGCGGACCGGAACTTCCAGTTGGCCCTGGCCCGGGTGGCGGCTCTGGCCTCGGTTCCCTACGGGATGGTGCTGGCGGGGGAGTACAACGCCACCATCGACGCCAATGGCGTGGCCCGTCCCGACCCGGAGATGCTCTACGCGGCGATGACCCAGCAGCCCGCGCTGTACCGCGACATCACGTTCGCGCTGCGGGAGATGACCGGGGGGACCACCATCCAGGTGCCCTCCTCGATGAGTTCGTGGGACGACCCGGTCACCCGGGCCGATTTCGAGCGCTTCGTGCGCTGGCCCGAGGTGGACGCGCAGCACCGGGTGGCGCTGCTGAAGCTCGTGTGGGACGCCATCGGCTCGGAGTTCGCCAGCCGGCACTTCCAGTACGAGATGTTCTACGCCGGCTCGGCGTCGGTGGTCCAGGGCCGCCTGTACCGCAACTACGACTGGGATCGGGCCCGCTCCATGGTGCAGCGCTGCCTGGCCGAGGCTCACCCCTCTGGTTCCGACGGCTCGGAGGGCAGTCCATGACGCCGCCGGATCGCGGCGGCGGTGCCGACCGGATCGGCACGCTCGACACCGGGTTCCGGACCGCGCTGGGGCGCCTCGACCGGGCCGGGATGCTGGCCCGGGTGTCGCGCACCGTGGACGCCGACCTCGAGGTGGCCGGGCTCATGAAGCGACACGACGCCGGCGCGGCCCTGCTGTTCGAGAGCGTCAAGGACCACGACGTGCCAGTCGTCGGCAACGTCTTCGCCACCCCGGAGTCCTCTGAGACGGCCATGGGACTGGACCGCGCCCAGCTGCGGGCCGCGCTGGCCCGGGGCATCCACACCGACATCGAGCCCGTCCCGGCCGCCTCGGCCCCGGCCCAGGAGCAGGTCTGGCGGAAGGGATCCATCAACCTGGGCGAGCAGCTCCCGGTGCTCAAGCACGCCCCCGGCGACGGCGGGCGCTTCGTGACCGCGGGCGTCCTCATCGTGCGCGATCCCCTCACCGGCGTGCGCAACGCCTCCTTCCATCGGCTCCAGCTGCTGGGACCGGACCGGGTGGCCATCAAGATCGACCACGGCCGCCACCTGGGCCGGGCCCTGGACCACGCGGTCGAGATGGGCCAGGACCTGCCGGTGGCGGTCTGCATCGGCACCGACGTGGCCCTGATCTACGCGGCCTCCACCATGGGCGCGCTCATGCCCGAGAGCCGCGACGAGCTGGGCGCGGCCGGGGGCTGCCGGGGCCAGGGCCTGCCGGTGGTGCCGGGCGTGTCCGTCGACGTGGACGTGCCGGCCGAGACCGAGATCGTCATCGAGGGCGTCATCAAGGCCGGCGAGCAGGCCCACGAAGGTCCCTTCGGCGAGTTCGTCGGCTATGCCTCGCCGGCCGGGCCGGCGCCCACCGTGGACATCACCGCGGTCACCGCCCGCCACGAGCCGGTGTACCACGCCATCAACGGCGCCGGCCGGGAGACGATCGTGCTGCGCAAGCACGTGCTCGAGGTGGCCGCCCTGGAGGCGGTCCGGCCGGTGACGCCCATCGTGACCGACGTGTGCATGCCCTCGGGCGGGCTGCACCGGTTCCATCTGGTGATGGCGCTGTCGAAGCGGTCCGATCGTGACGAGGGATGGGGCCGCAATGCGGCCATGGCCGCGTTCGGGGCCCTCAAAGACCTCAACATGATCATCCTGGTTGACGACGACATCGACATACATGACCCCGTCGATGTGGAGTACGCCCTGGCCACCCGGTTCGACGCCGCGTCGGACATTCTGGTCATGCCGGGAATGCGTGGCCACGAGTACGTGCGCACCTCTGAGGCCGGGGTCGGCACCAAGGCCGTCCTGGACGCCTCGGTGCCGTACGAGCGGCGGGCCGAATTCGAGCGGATCTCCTTCGCGGCCCCCTCCGACGGCGGCACGGAGCTCGACGCGGCCTACTCCGGTGCCACGATGCTGAGCTGGCTGGGCGGTGAGCACCAGTGAAGCTCAGCCGCGAGACGCTCGCCGACCGGCTGCAGGAGCAGCTCAAGCGCCAGATGCTGTCGGGCCGCCTGGTGCCGGGCGCCACCATGCCGTCGGAGCGAGAGCTGTGCGAGGCCTTCGGCGTGGGCCGCACCACCGTGCGCGAAGCCCTGCAGGGCCTGGTCTCGTCCGGCTTCCTGGCCCGGGACGCGGGCCGGCTCGTCGTGCGGCACCCCAGCGACATCAGCCCCCGCATGCTGGACCTCGCGGCCAGGGCCTCCGACGCCTCGGTGCAGCAGGTGTTCGACGTGCGCAAGCTGCTGGAGATCCACGCAGCCGGTCTGGCCGCCACCAACCGCACCGCCGACGACCTCGCCGAGATAGCCGGGTGCCTGCAGCGCATGGACACCCAGGACGAGACCCAGTACCACACCGCCGACCGCAGCTTCCACTGCGCGGTGGTGCGGGCCTCCCAGAACGCCGTGCTGGCCGAACTCTACGAGGCGGGAATCGGGCTCTTCTTCCGAGAGCCGGCCTTCTGGACGGTGTTCACCCGGGCCCCCGAACAGCGTCATCGGGTGGGTTCGGGCTACCAGGGCCACCTGCAGATACACAACGCCATCGTCCGCCAGGACCCCGACCTGGCCCGCGAGCAGATGCGGCGCCACCTGCAGCAGGTGGAGCGGAGCCTGCTCGCGATTATGCACGAGACACTGGGTGTGGCCGATGATGCGCTGCCCCCGACGTCCGACACGTCATCCCCCACAGAGGAGACAGAGAGGAAGCCATGAGACAGGGATACCGGGTGATCGACGCCGACACCCACGTCACGCCCTCCGTCGAGGTGCTCGTCGAGTACGGCGACCGCGAGCTGAAGGACCGCGCCGATGAGCTCACGCCCTATGTCCGGGTGACCAAGCCGACCGCGGGCCGGGGCCATCCGACCCATCCCTACGGCGTGGTGCGGGTCAATCCCCAGCCCTACAACCGGGTGGCCGGGCACAAGCCGGACGCCTCGGTGGACACCCGCGGCGCGGGCGCCAAGGGTGCGCTCGAGGGCCGGGTGCAGAACCTGGCGATCAAGCCCATCGCCGACGGCATCCAGCACACCAACTCCGAGGGTCGCCTGGCCAACATGGATGTCGAGGGGGTTGACATCAACTTCATCATCCCCGGCACGTGGGCACCGGGCAGCACCGCTCTGGACCTCAGCCTGGCCAAGGCCATGTACCGCTCCTACCACCGCTACATGGCCGACTACTGCTCAGCCGATTCCCGCCGCCTGAAGGGGCTGCTGCTGGCCCCCGGTGCCGATCCGGTCTGGGCCGCCGAAACCATCCGCCGGCACGCCGACGAGGAGTGGCTGTCGGCGGTGTGGCCGGTGCTGCCCGAGGGGCTGCCGGTGGACGACCCCGACCTAGAGCCGATATGGCAGGCCATGGACGAGGCCGACCTTCCTATCATGCACCACAGCTTCTTCTACGAGGCCCCCTACTTCCCCGGCTACCGCGACATCTGGGGCAACGTGGCCGTGGCCCGCACCGCCGCCCACGTGTGGGGCGCCCAGCGGCTCATGGCCTACGTTCTGGTGTCGGGGATGCTCGACCGCTACCCCAACCTGCGGGTGGCCACGGTGGAGACCGGCCACGGCTGGCTGCCCCACTGGATCATCCGCCTCACCAGCCAGATCGACTACGTGAAGGGCGCCGTACCCGCCGAGTTGAAGCACACGCCGATGGAGTACGTGCAGATGGGCCGGGTGTTCTGCGCCATTGAGCAGCACGAGGGTCCCGAGATGACCAAGGCCGTGATCGACATCCTCGGCGACGGCGTGTTGATGTACGAGTCCGACTTCCCCCACCCAGAGTGCTACTACCCCGACAGCACCGACAACGTGATCTCCTGGGGTCCGGTCATCGGCGAGGAGGCCCTGCGCAAGCTCATGGCCGACAACGCGGCCCGCTACCTGCGACTGCTGTCGGACCCTTGGGGCGACGACGGAGCCGACGGCAACGGACGGAGCGGCAATGGACGCTGAGCAGGCGCTGGAGCTCGTGCACCAGGCTCGAGCGATCGCAGCCACCCGCGGCATCAACGCCACCGTGGCCGTGCACGACGACGCTGGTCATCCGCTTGTGGTGATGCGGGGCAAGCGCTGGCACGGGCCCTACATGGCCATGGGCAAGGCCAGGCTGGCCGCTGCCTTCGCCAAGCCGACCAAGGATCTGATGGAGCAGTGGGCGGACCGGCCCATGTTCCCGACCAGTCTCGTGGAGATCATCCCGGGAGGCGTCACCGTCAACCCTGGCGGCGTGCCGCTCTTCGAGGGAGACGTGTGCGTGGGCGCCATAGGCGTGGGTGGCGGCTCGCCGCACATCGACCACGAGATCGCGGCTGCGGCCGCGGAGCAATTCCACAAGTCCGAGGGGGCGTAGATCTGATGAAGTTGATTCACAGACCCAAAGGAGGAAACAGCAACATGCGACATATATGGAAGAGACTGGGGGTGCCGCTCGCGGCGCTCTTCGTGCTCGCGCTGGTAGCCGCGAGCTGCGGTGACGACGATCCGGTCCAACCGGCCGCACCGGCGGTCGACACGGCCGCCGTCGATGCGGCGCAGGCCGAAGCCGACACCGCTCGGGCCGAAGCCGAAGCGGCGGCTGCTGCCGCCGCCGAAGCCGAGGCGGCCCTGGCCGAAGCCGAAGCGGCTGCTGCTGCGGCAAATGCCGAACAGCAGGCTGAGGCGCAGGCCGCGCTGGAGGCGGCCCAAGCTGAGGCCGAGGCGGCCATGGCTGCCGCGGCCGAGGCTGAGGCGCGGGCCGCGGAGGCCGAGATGGCAGCCGAGGAGGCCGCCATGGCCGAGGACGAGATGATGGAGGAGGAGGCTGCCCCGACCGGAGATCCCGGAAGAGTCACCATCGCGGTCACCACCGAGCCGTCCACCCTCGACCCGCAGGCCGTCAACGACCGCAGCTCTCGAGTCGTGACCGCCAACCTGTTCGAGTCCCTGCTGGGCCGGGACGCCTCGACGGCGCTGGTCCCGGTGCTGGCCACCGGCTACGAGGTTCTGGACGACGACACCTGGCGCTTCACGGTGCGCGAGGGTGTCACGTTCCATGACGGCCAGGCTCTCAACGCGCAGGCCGTGGCCGACAGCCTGAACCGGATGCTGGACCCGGACTACTCGACCCAGAGGGACTCGTACGTTCGGGGCATCACCGTCGCAGAGGCTGTGGACGAGTTCACCGTCGACATCCACACCGACGGGGTCAACGCCACCATCCCGCTGCAGATAGCTCAGCTGCCCGTCATCGCGCCCGGCACGGGCGACACGGTGGGCGAGAACCCGGTCGGGACCGGTCCCTTCGTCTTCGAGTCGTGGGACCGCGGCCAGCAGATCACCGGCGCACGCAACGCCGACTACTGGGGTGATGCGCCGTCGATCGACGCCTTCACCGTGCGGTTCATCCCCGACAAGCAGACGTCGCTGGCCGCTCTGCAGGCCGGTGAGGTCGACTTGGTGCTCGACATCCTGCCCGAGCAGGTTCCGCTGGTGCCCCAGGCGCTCAGCGTGCCCGCCACCGAGTACAGCTACATAGCGCTCAACGCCCTGCGTCCCGATCTGGCTCCGCCCGAGATCCGCGTCGCCATGAACCTGGCCGTGGACAAGGAGCTGATCGCTGAGACGCTCTACGAGGGCTACGCCAGGCCCAACGACGCCCAGCACCTGTCGCCGGGGATGCTCGGCTACAACCCCGACATCGGCCCGTTCCCGTACGACCCGGACCAGGCCCGCGAGATCATGGAATCGCACGGCTGGAACGAGGACAACCCCTTGTTCCTCGAGATCTACGCGCCGATCGGCCGGTACCTGCGCGGCGTGGAGACGACCCAGGCGGTGGCCACGATGCTGAACGACGTCGGCTTCAACACCGAAGTGCGGCTCGCTGAGTGGACCCGCTTCCGCGCCGGCAGCCGGATCAGGGGCGAAGAGCCCGGCGCCTATGACGCTCGCTACGGCTGGAACTCCAACGAGTGGTTCGACGGGGCCCGCACCCGCAACTTCCTGGTATGCGGCGGCTCGTCCTCCAAGCTGTGCGACGAGTTGGTCACCGACCTCTTCGAGCAGGCCGGATCGACGACCGATCAGGAACTGCGCAACATCCTCTACCAGAGGGCCTGGGCGAGGCTGCATGAGAACCCGCATGCCATCTACCTGCTGCAGCAGGACCTGATCTACGGCGCGACGGAGCGTCTCGACTGGCAGCCCCGGCTCGACGACGAGTACCTCGTGTCGGAGATGAGTCTGAACTAGGGCATCAAGCTGGGTGGGTTGCTGTTGACCTGCTGGCCCGGCTCGGCTCTTCGAGGCCGAGCCGGGCCCGGCAGGGCAGAGCGTCCATAGGTATCGATGGGAATGCAAGAGACGACGGCGACAACGGCGCCGTCGCAGCCGTCGCGGCGCAGCCGGCTGCTGCGACGGCTGCGCGACCACCAGCCTGGGGCCGACCGGCTCGCGGCCGGAGGGTCGCTGCGCGGCCTGCTGCTGCGACGGCTGCGCGACGGCATCATCGTGCTGCTGCTCGTGGTGACGGTGATCTTCTTCTTGGCCCACGTCGTCGGGAACCCGGCGCTGGTGTTCGCTCCGGTCGACGCCACTGACGAGCACATAGCCGAGATCCACCGCCAGTTCGGTCTGGACCGCCCTGTCGCCGAGCGCTACTGGGAGTACCTCGTGGGCTTGGCCCAGCTCGACTTCGGGGAGTCGACCTGGCAGCAGCGGCCCGCCATCGAGGCGGTCATGGAGGCGCTGCCGGCCACGATCTACCTCACTGTCGTCGGCCTCGGCGCGGCCGCGGTGCTCGGAGTGATACCGGGGATTGTGGCCGGGGCGCGGGCCCGCAAGCCCTTCGACAAGGCCTCGAATCTGCTCTCGGTGACCGCTCTGTCGGTGCCGAACTTCTGGCTCGGGCTGCTGTTGATCCTGCTGTTCGGGGTGCAACTCGGCTGGCTGCCGACATCGGGGCGCTTCGAGACCGCCAGCATCGTGATGCCCGCGGCCACCCTGGGCATCGTCCACGGCGGCCGCATCTACCAGCTCGTGCGGTCGGCCACGTACGAGGAAATGTCCAAGCCGTACGTCACCGTGGCCCGCAGCAAGGGCCTCACCGAGTGGGACATCCTGCGCCGGCACGTGGTGCGCAACACCGGCGTCACCACCGCCACCATCGTCGGCTGGGAGTACGTGCGCATGTGGGGCGGCGCGGTGTTCGCCATCGAGTACGTCTTCGCCTGGCCCGGTGTGGGCTTGCTGACCATCGACGCCGCGCACCGCCAGGACTTCTTCGTGCTCCAGGCGTCTGTCATCATCGCCGGCGCGTTCGTGATCTTCAGCAACCTGCTGATCGACTTGGGCTACCAGTTCATAGACCGCAGGATCACGGCCAGCTGATGAGCATCGTGGTCGCCAAACGCACGGGCGAGGGTCCGGCCCGGGCCTCGGAGCACCGCGTCTGGGGCCGGCTCATCAACATGTTGGGGAACCGGGGCTGGATCCTGCTGGTGCTCTTCCTGTTGCTGCTGGTGGCGGCCTCGATCGCGCCCGACGTGTTCGCCCCCCACGACCACGACGCCCAGAACCTGCGATCCCGCCTGCTGGGCCCCGGGGAGTCCTCGCCGGAGGGCCTGCACCTGCTCGGAACCGACAGCCTGGGCCGGGACCTGTTCTCGCGGATGGTGGTCGGCACCCGGCTCACTCTTTTCATCGCGGTCACCGCCACCCTGATCGGTGCCGCCATCGGCGTGCTGTTCGGCCTGCTCGGCGGCTACTTCGGCGGGCGCCCCGACCGGCTGCTGATGCGCTTGGGCGAAGCCCAGACGGCCATGCCGATGTTCCTGGTGGCCATCCTGCTGCTGAGCCTGCTCGGGCCCAGTGTGGGAATCCTGCTCGTGGTGCTGCCGTGCCTGGTGTGGCCGATCTTCGCCCGGGTGGTGCGGGCCGAGGCCCTCCGGCTGCGGGAGGAGACCTTCATTGAGGCTTCGATCGCCACCGGCTGCTCCACCTCGACCATTCTCGGGCGGCACCTGCTGCCCAACGTCGCGCCCCGCATCCTGGTGCTGTGCGTGATCGAGATCGGCCACGTGATGCTCTCGGAGGCGGGGCTGAGCTTCCTGGGCGTGGGCGTGCAGCCGCCCGACACCACGTGGGGACTGCTGATCTCGGAGGGCCGCCCCCTGCTGGCGGTGGCCTGGTGGCTCACCATCCTTCCCGGTGTGCTGCTCGGCATCTCCGTTCTGGTGCTCAACCTGCTCGGCCGCTACTGGGAGGCTCGCTCGGGGGCGGCGGGATGAGGTTCGGAGCCGACTCTTCGGTGGTGACGGGATGAGCGGAATGCCCCTGCTCGAGGTCGAGGACCTCCACGTCACCTTCAACACCGCCTCGGGGCCGGTGCATGCCGTGGACGGCGTCAGCTTCACCATGGCGCCCGGCGCCTCACTGGGCGTGGTCGGCGAGAGCGGCAGCGGCAAGAGCGTGACCGCCCGGGCCCTGCTGCGGCTGTTCGCCATCACCGACGATGCCCGCATCTCCGGGTCGGTCCACTTCGACGGCGCCGACCTGCTGCGCATCGACGAGCGCAGGCTGCGGCACGTGCGGGGCGGGCAGATCGGCATGATCTTCCAGGATCCGCTCACGTCGCTCAATCCCCTGATGACGGTGGGCGAGCAGATCGCCGAGTCGCTGCGCCTGCACCGCGGGATGGGCCGGTCCGAGGCCGCCTCCGAGGCGGTCGACTTGCTGGGACGGGTGGGCATCGCCGATCCCGAGCGGCGGGCCACCGAGCTGCCCCACAGCTTCAGCGGCGGCATGCGCCAGCGGGTGATGATCTCGCTGGCCATCGCCTGCCGGCCCCGCCTGCTCATCGCGGACGAGCCCACCACCGCTCTCGACGTGACCGTGCAGGCCGAGATCCTGTTGCTGCTCGACGAGCTGCGCCGATCCGAGGACATGGCGTTGATGCTCATCACCCACGACTTCGGGGTGGTGGCGGCCACCTGCGAGGACGTGCAGGTGATGTACGCGGGCAAGCTGGTGGAGAAGGCCTCGATGGCCCATCTGTTCGACCGGGCCAACCATCCCTACACCGAGGGGCTGCTGCGGCTGGTGCCCCGCTTCGAGGATGCCCACGCCGGACGGCTGCACCCCATCCCCGGCCAGCCGCCGATAACCGGAGGGGGCGGATCGTCGTGCGCCTTCGCGCCTCGTTGCGCCCACGCCTTCGACCGCTGCCGGGACGAGGTCCCGCCCGAGGTGGCGGTGGGTCCACAGCATCTCAGCGCCTGCTGGCTGGCCGCTGAGCGGGCCAAGGACGGCACCGAGGCGGGCCGTCCCTGGAGGCGGGCCCAATGAGCGAGACCGCGGTCGCCAGAGCGACGCTGGAGGCCGGCTCGGCCGATGCAGCCGCCCTGGCGCGGGGCGTGCTCGAAGTGAACGACGTCGCGGTGCAGTTCGACACCGACGGGGGCCGGATAACCGCGGTGGACGGGGTGTCAATGCACCTGGCCACCGGCGAGACGCTCGGCCTGGTGGGCGAGAGCGGGTGCGGCAAGTCCACGCTGGCCCGGGCCATCATGCAGCTGGTGCCGATGCAGCGGGGCTCGGTGCGCCTCGAGGACACCGACCTCGGCACCCTGTCACGCCGGGAGTTGCGCCGCATGCGCCATCGCATCCAGATGGTGTTCCAGGATCCCCGCGGTTCCCTAGACCCCCGCATGAGCGTGTCGTCCCTCATCGGTGAGCCGCTCCGGGTCCACGGCATGGGCGACCGGACCAGCCGGGCCCGGTCGGTGGCCGAGGCCATGGAGCTGGTCGGGCTGCCCGAAGCGGTGGCCGACCGACTTCCCAGCGAGCTCAGCGGCGGGCAGCAGCAGCGGGTCGGCATAGCCCGTGCCATCGTCACCGACCCCGCGGTGCTGGTGTGCGACGAGCCGGTGTCGGCGCTGGACGTGTCCATCCAGGCCCAAATCATCAACGTCCTCGACGAACTGCGCGACGAGTTGAACCTGGCCATGCTGTTCATCGCCCACGACCTCTCGGTGGTGCGCCATCTCAGTGACCGGGTGGCGGTCATGTACCTCGGCCAGATCGTGGAGACGGGCACGGCCTCGGAGGTGTTCGCCGATCCCCGCCATCCCTACACGCAGGGACTCATCACGTCGGTGCCCAGGGCCGACGCCGAGAGCGCGGCCCGGCTGCAGACCGCCCGCCGGCTGGTGCTCGGCGAGCTGCCCAGCCTGCTCGATCCCCCGTCGGGATGCCGCTACCGCACCCGCTGCCCGTACGCCACCGACGAGTGCGCCGCCACCGAGCCGCCGCCGGAGGCGGTGGATCAATCCGACGGGATCCATTGGGTGCGGTGCCACCACTGGCGCAGCATCGCCGCCGGGTCGGTGCCCCAACCTTCCTCCAACAGTCAGGAGCAAGCACAATGAGCGACCGCACCGCCATCTCCACCGACGGAGCACCCACCCCGACCGGCCCCTTCAGCCAGGCCATCCGCGTCGGGAACCTCGTGTTCACCGCGGGTCAGGCCGGACGCAACCGCGACACCGGCCAGATGGGCGGAATAGGCGAGCAGGCCGATTGGGCGCTGCGCAACATCGCCGCCATCCTGGCCGCCGCGGGAGCCTCGATGGCCGACGTGGTCAAGACCACCGTCTACCTCAAGGAGGGAACCCCGACCGGTCCCCTCAACGACCAGTGGGTCAAGCATTTCCCCGAACCCCTGCCCGCACGTTCGTCGGTGTTCGTGTCCCGCCTCAAGAACCCTGAGATGCTCATCGAGATAGAGGCGGTCGCGGTTGTCTGATGGGGCGGTGATCAGCGCCGGCTGCCGGGAGGCTGCCGACGCCGGCGCGGCTGTGCTGGCATCGGGCGGCAACGCGGTGGACGCAGCCATCGCCGCCTCAGCAGTGCAGTGCGTGCGCGAGCTGCCGTGGGGCGGTCTGGGCGGCGACGCCTTCGCGCTGGTGTCGGGCCCCGACGGCGAGCTGCAGGCGCTCAACGGCGCCGGCGCGGTGCCCAGGGCTCTGGCCACGGCTTCGATCCCCGACGGCACCCTGCCCCGCTTCGGTCCGCTGTCGATCTCGGTTCCGGGACTGGTGGACGCTTGGTGGCGGCTGTGGGAGCGCCACGGATCCCGGCCCTTCGAGGCTCTGATCGAGCCCGCGGCCGAGCTCGCCGACGAGGGGTTCGCCCTCGACGACGCCTTCGCTCGGGCGCTCGACCGGGTCCGCATCGCGGTCGGCGGTGACGATCCGTTCGTGTCGGAGTTCTGCGAGGGCAACGGCTCGTCCCCGGGCGACGGTTTCCGGTTGCCGGCTCTGGCTCGCACCCTGCGGGAGATCGCCGCAGGCGGGCCTTCGGCGTTCTACACGGGGCCGCTGGCCTCCGACCTGGTCGCAACGGTGGACGGGCTGGGCGGCCTGCTCTCCGCCGACGACCTGGCCGCGCACTCCAGCGACTTCGAGCCCCCGATCACAATCCGCTACGGCTCGGCTGAGGTGTCGGTGACGCCGCCGGTGTCGATGGGGTGGGTGCTGCTGCAGCAACTCCTGCTCTACGAGCGCCTCGACGGCCGCCTGATCGACGGCGAGGCCGACCGGATCGACCTGATGGTGCGGTGCAAGCACGCCGCCTTCTCCGATCTCGCCGGGATGTCCCGATGGCAGGAGGCGTCCGACGTGACGCCCGTGCTGAGCGAGGACTCGCTCGACCGCTGGTGCTCGGTGATCGCCGATCAGCGCCGTTCGGTGCTGGCGCCGGCGGGTGCCCAGGCCGCGGCTTCGGGCACTGACACGACCTGCCTGTCGGTGGCCGACGGCGGGGGGCTGATGGTGACGTTCATTCACAGCCTCTTCAACGAGTTCGGCTCCCGGGTGGTGGTGCCGGGCACCGGGATCGTGCTCAACGACCGGCTGGCCAAGCAGCCCGTCCGGGTCGACGGAACCGGAGGATCGCACCGGCCGTGGCGGCCCCTGCACACCCTGGTCGGCTATCACGTCGCCCATCGTGGCCGCCGGCTGGTGGGGGCCACCCCGGGCGGCCGGGGCCAGGTCCAGACCAACTTCCAAGTCCTGCGGGCCGTCATCGACGACGACGCCGATCCGCAGGCCGCTATCGACGGGCCCCGCTGGCTGTCGGGCGCGCCCCGGCTGCCCGATGCCGACGACCTGCTGTTCCTGGAGCCCGGGTTCGGGTCCTACCTGCGTTCGGAGCTGGCCCGGCGCGGCCACTCGGTCGCGGCCGACGGCGCGGCCTCCGACAATGACTTGTTCGGTAGTTGCACCATCGCCGGAGCGGGTCCGCGGGGCTCGGGGACGTTCGGTGCGGCCGACCATCGCCGGGGAGCGGCGCTGGTGCGGGTCGATCGGCCCGCCGACGCCGACGAAACCGGTTACGCCAATGACAACGAGGCCCCCGGCTCGCGGGGGCCTCTAGGAGAGGAGACTCCATGACCGACGTCATGTCGGCCCCGAAATTCGGCCCCCGAGCCATCACCTACCCCCACCCGATCAACCACGACTGGTACGACTGGCCGACCTTCTCCGACGCCGAGTTCGAGCGGCGCCACGCGCTGGTGCGGGGCTTCATGGCCGAGCACGACCTCGACTGCCTGCTGGTGGCCAGCGCCGCCCACCTGTGGGACCGGGGCTGGGCCAACGTGCGCTGGATCAGCAACTACATGGGCACCATGGAGCTCGACAGCTTCGTGATCTTC
>LXNJ01000235.1_pt1 | contig 39456 bp, 36 predicted proteins | sample 809081 | NCBI WGS metagenome assembly LXNJ01 (sample SAMN04870510, study PRJNA318959) | sponge metagenome | biome: sponge; feature: marine sponge reef; material: water | host: Petrosia ficiformis | place: Greece: Milos, Mediterranean Sea | collected 2013-05-29 | depth 5-7 m | reverse complement strand
GGGGGGGCGCCCGCCGGCAACCTCATCAGCCACCGCAGCATCGAGAAGGTCTTCCCCGCCGGCCGCTACGCGGGGGTGGCCATTGCCGGCGCGGCGGGACCGTCGATGGAGATGGTCCGGCTCTTCCAGTTGCAGCTGGAGCACTACGAGAAGGTCGAGGGGCAACCACTCAGCCTCGACGGCCAGGCCAACCAGCTCAGCCAGATGGTGCGGGCGAATCTGACCTCGGCACTGCAGGGGCTGGTCGTCGTGCCGCTGTTCGCCGGATGGGACCAGCGACGCCGCCGCGGGAGGCTGTTCCAGTACGACGTGACGGGCGGCCGCTACGAGGAGCAGGACTACGCCGCCGCCGGATCCGGCAGCCTGCACGCCGGGACCGTCGTGAAGCTCGGATTCCGCCCGGATCTGGAGCCGGCGGAGGCCGCCGATCTGGCGATCTCGGCGCTCTTCCAGGCGGCCGACGAGGATGCCGCCACGGGCGGACCCGACCTGGTGCGGGGCATCTTCCCGGTCGTCGTCAACATCGACTCCGACGGCTACCGCCGCCTCGAGGACAGCCACATCGAGGAGCGCTTCCGCTCGCTGCTGGCATCGCTCGAGGTGGCCGCCGACGCACCGGACGCCGGACGGAGCGCCGGTGACGCCTCCTGAGTTCGCCGCGGCGCCTCGGGGGCCGCGCCGTCGCCGGCAAGACGAGGACCGACCATGAACATGCCCTTCTACGTCGCCCCCGAGCAGATCATGAAGGATCGGGCCGACTACGCGCGCAAGGGAATCGCGCGCGGCAAGAGCCTCGTGGCGCTGACCTACCGGGACGGCATCCTGCTGTGCGCGGAGAACGTCTCGAACACCCTGCGCAAGATCAGCGAGATCTACGATCGCATCGCCTTCGCCGGGGTCGGCAAGTACAACGAGTTCGACCAGTTGCGCATCGCCGGTGTCCGCCACGCCGACCTCAAGGGCTACGCCTACAGCCGCCAGGACGTCGATGCCCGCAGTCTCGCCAACCAGTACGCGCAGATACTCGGGCAGATCTTCACGCACGAGATGAAACCCATGGAGGTGGAGATCCTCGTGGCGGAAATCGCCGGCGAGCCGGGGAGCGAGCAGCTCTTCCACATCCTCTATGACGGGACGGTCAACGACGAGAGCCGCTGCTCGGTGCTCGGCGGAGAGGCCGACGCCATCTCCGAACGCCTGGCGAACCTCTACGAGCCGGGACTGGAGGTGGCGCCGGCGTTGCGGGTCGCCGCCGCCGCGCTCGCCGGGCCGGAGCGAAGCCTCGGCGCCGACGATCTCGAAGTGGCCATCCTCGACCGCACACTGGGCCGGCGCTGCTTCCGCCGTCTCGAGATGGCCGAGATCGCCGAACTGCTCCCCGATGCCTTGCCCACCTCGGCGGATCAGCCGGCCGCCGAAGCGGCTGAGTAAGGGTCACCCGGTGCAACGGCGCATCTACGGGATCGAGAACGAGTACGGCGTCACGTTCGCCCTCGGCGGCCAGCGCCGCCTCAGCCCCGACGAGGTGGCCCGTTACCTCTTCCGTCGCGTCGTGTCGTGGGGACGCAGCAGCAACGTCTTCCTGGCCAACGGCGCCAGGCTGTACCTCGACGTGGGTTCGCATCCCGAGTACGCAACGCCGGAGTGCGACTCCCTCTATGACCTCGTCGCCCACGATCGTGCCGGCGAGCTGGTTCTCGACACGCAGGTCGCCTACGCCCAAGAGCGTCTCAACGCCGACGGGATGCGCGGCGAGATCTACCTCTTCAAGAACAACACCGATTCCGCAGGCAATTCCTACGGGTGCCACGAGAACTACCTCACCACGCGGCGCGAGGAGTTGGCGGAGTACAGCGAGGTCCTCATCCCGTTCCTGGTGACCCGGCAGATCTACGCCGGCGCCGGCAAGATCCTGCTGACCCCCCGCGGCGCCAAGTACTGCATCAGCCAGCGGGCGGAGCACATCTGGGAGGGAGTCTCGAGCGCCACCACGCGCTCGCGGCCCATCATCAACACCCGCGACGAGCCGCACGCCAACGCCGAGCTGTTCCGCCGGCTGCACGTCATCGTGGGGGATTCCAACATGAGCGAGTACGCCACCTTCCTGAAGGTCGGGGCGTGCAGCATCCTGCTGCAGATGCTCGAGGAGCCGTCGGTGGTCCTGCGTGACATGACGCTCGAGAATCCCATCCGCGCCATCAGGGAGATCAGCCACGATCTCAGCTGCCGGCGACGTGTTCGGCTCGCCAACGGCCGGCTGCTGAGCGCCCTGGACATCCAGCGCGAGTACTTCGAGCGGGCCCAGGAATTCGCCACCCGATTCGATCTCGGCGTCGAGCAGAAGCGCGCCCTGCAGATGTGGGGACACTGCCTCGAGCGCATCGAGAAGGACCCCCTGAGCCTCCACCGGGAGTGCGACTGGGTGATCAAGTACCGGCTGATCGAGTCCTACCGCCAGCGCCACGGTCTGGCCTGGGAGGACCCGCGGCTGGCCCTGCTGGATCTCAAGTACCACGACGTGAGCCGGCAGCGAGGACTGTTCTACAAGCTGCAGCAGCGGGACATGGTCGAGTCGATCTGCCTCCCGAGCGACGTCGTCGAGGCGATCGAAACGCCGCCGCAGACCACCCGCGCCCGGCTGCGCGGTGAATTCGTACGCCGCGCCAAGGATCGCAAGCGGGACTACACCGTGGATTGGGTGCATCTGAAGTTGAACGACCAGGCACAGCGCACCGTGCTGTGCAAGGACCCGTTCAAGTCGCACGACGAACGGGTCGAGAAGCTGATCGCATCGCTGTGAGGCGCCTCGGAGAGCAGCGGCGATGACCGCCCCGGCGAGCGCCAAGCTGGAGCGGCTCCTGAATCTCACCGCGGCACTCCTGGCGACCGAGCGCCTGCTGCCGGCAGCGGAGATCGCCGCCAAGGTTGCCGGCTACGCCAGCGGCAAGGAGGCGTTCCGGCGGACCTTCGAGCGGGACAAGAGCGAGTTGCGCCGGATGGGCATCCCGCTCACGGTCGGGGCGGTTCCGGGCAGCGACCCGCCCGTCGAGGGATACCGGATCCATCCCCGGGACTACTACCTCGCGGATCCGGGACTCGAAGCCGATGAGCGAGCCGCCCTGCACCTGGCGGCGCGCACGGTACGCCTCGAGGAAACCTCCGCCGACACCGCGTTCTGGGCGCTGGGTGGGCTACCTCCCGGGAATGACGCGGCCCCCGAGCTGGCCGTGATCCCCTCCGACGAGAACCTGGTCGTGCTCTACCGGGCGATATGCGAGCGCAGCGCGGTCTCGTTCCGGCACCGCGGCGACCTGCGCACCGTCGAACCGGTCCAACTCCGGTTCGTCCGCGGTCACTGGTACCTGGGCGGGCAGGATCGCCACCGCCAGGCGTGGCGGAACTTCCGCCTCGACCGCATCGGGGATCTGACGGCTGGGCCGGCAGGGGAGTTCGAGCCCGTGCCCGCCTCCCCGGGCGACCTGGAGAGGCCTCCCTGGGAGATCGGCGAGGGCGCCGCGGTCGCCCAGCTGACGGTGGACGCCGAGCTCGCCGACTGGGCGCTCGTGCAGACGAGCGAGGGTCTCCGCCACGAGCGGCGCCCGGACGGATCGGTGTGGCTGGAGGTGTCCGTCGCCAACCCCGACGCTCTCGTGGACTTCGTGCTCGGCCTCCTCGAGCACGCCGAACTCCTCGGCCCGCCGGCGTTGCGGGAGCTGCTCCTCGGGCGGCTCCGGGCCTGCGCCGCGGCGGGCGGAGAGACAACCCCCCCGACCCCGCCACCCCGGACCTCTTCCGGCTCGAGCGGCGCCGGGCCGGAGAGCGGGAGACGTGCGGCTGCAGCCGGCAGGCCCGGGCACCGGACCCTCACGTCGGCGGAACGCATGCACCGGCTCCTGCAACTCATCCCCTGGGTGGCCAGCCGCGGCGGCGCCGAGCTCGCCGAGATCACCGAGCGCTTCGACTACCCCGCCGACGAGCTCCTCGGTGACCTGCAGCAGGTGGTCTTCATGGTGGGCGTCCCGCCCTACACCCCCGACGCGCTGATCGAGGTGGAGGTAGTGGAGAGTTGGGTCCAGATCAACTTCGCCGACTACTTCCGCAGGCCGCTCCAGCTCACGCCCCCGCAGGCCATCACGTTGCTCGTGGCGGCCACGAGCCTGCTGGGCGTCACGGGCGACAGCGCCCTCGACCGCGGCCTCGCCAAGCTCGCACAGGTCCTGGGTGTGAACGCCACCGAGGCACTGGAGGTGCACCTCGGCGCCGGAGGTTCGGAGATTCTGGCAACCCTGCAGGAAGCCTGCGGAAGCCACCGGGCGGCGGCGATCCGGTACTACAGCTATGACCGGGACGCCGTCGGTGACAGGGTGATCGAGCCACACCGCACGTTCGCGCACGACGGCGCCTGGTACGTGCGCGCCTACTGCCGGACGGCCCGTCACGAGCGCACCTTCCGGCTCGACCGCGTGTCGGCGGCGCAGCTGACCGACGAGTCGTTCGAGCCGCCGCGGGAGCCGGTCCCCGCTGTCTCCTGGGAGCCCTCCGCGGACGCACCCTGGGTCGAGCTGGCTCTGGGACCGGCGGCGCACTGGGTGCTCGACTATCACCCCACGACCCGGCGCAACTGGGACGGGGACACGTGCGTGGCCCGATTCGAAGTCGGCGGAATCGCCTGGTTGGAGCGCCTGCTCCTGCGTCTCGGCCCGGCTGCACGGGTCACCGGCGGCAGTGGAATCCCCGCCGATCCCGGTGGTTCGGCGGCGCGACGAATCCTGGCGCGCTACGGCGAATAACCGCAGGGCAGCCGATACGGTCGGTTACGGTGAGTGCCCGATGGCACAGCAACCTCCAGGGGGATCACCGAAAGAGCCGGATCCGACCGACGCGGACTGGGTCGATCACATCCTCGACCAGTTGACCAGCCGGCCGATGCCCGCAGGACCCGACGTGGAGCCGGCCGATCCGGAGGATCCCGAGCCGGCGCCGGAGCCTCCGGCGGAGGTCCAGGACCCGGCATCGCCACCACCGCCCGCCGGCAGCGAGCCCGGCACACCCGCGCCCGAGGCGCAGCCTCCCCCCGCAGCCTCCTCACCCGGGGCTCCCCAGGAAGCCGAGCCGCCCGGCCTCCTGGACGAGTTGCTGTCGATGGGTGCGGAGCCCCCGCCCGAAGCGCCGATCCTCGCGCAGCCGCCCACCGAGCCGTCCCCCCCGGCGCCGATTCCGCCCGATCGGCCGGCTGCGGCGCCGCTGCCACCCGATCCTCCACCTGTGGTCCCACCACCGCCCGATCGGCCACCTGCGGCGCCGGCGCCCCCCGATCCTCGCCGTCGACCCGCTCCACCAGTTCCGCCGGCGCGCCCGGAGGTTCCGCCGGCCATCCCCCCGCCGCCCCGAAGGCGCCCGCCAGGACCCGGCGCCGCACCGGCGGGCCGCCGCCAGGACCCCCTGCTGGCCTCCGCGCCGCCGCTGCCGATGCCCCAAGCGGCCCCCCCGCGGCGCCGGGCGCTGCCCGGCGCCGCGGGAGCGGCCACGGACGTCTACGACGAGGACAGCTACGACGACTACGACGAGGACTTCGGCGAGCACCTCGAGGAGGCGCGGGCCCCCTGGCGCACCGTTGCGGGGTGGGTCGTGACGGTGGCCCTCGCCATCGTTCTGTCGTTGCTGATCCGCTCGTTCGTCGCCCACGCCTTTCACGTGGAATCCGGCTCCATGGAGCCCACGCTGGTGCCCGGCGATCGGATTCTCGTCAACAAGCTCGCCGACAGCCCGTCGCGTTTCGACCTCGTCGTCTTCAACCGCCCCGACGGCGATCTCGTCAAGCGAGTCGTGGCTCTGGAGGGCGAGACGGTCTACTTCGACGAGGGGCTCGTGAAGATCGGTGACAAGTGGCTCCAGGAGCCCTATCTCTTCGCCGGAACCGGGACCTACGTGCGCTCCGGCATTCCCAACTGCGACCCGACGGCAGGCTTCGACGGCACCAGCGCCTGCACGGTGCCCGAGGGCCATGTCTTCGTGCTGGGCGACAACCGGAGTGTCTCCTTCGACAGCCGCAACTTCGGTCCCGTCCCGCGCGATGACGTCATCGGCAGCGCGGTGTTCCAGTTCTGGCCACTGGGCGACCTCCGCGGTCTCTGAGCCCGACGGTGGCTGGCCGCGGCTAGTCGTAGTAGCGCGCGATGGCGTCCATCATCCGGTCCACGTGATCGCTGTAGACCGCGTCGATACCGGCATCGAGCAGTTCACACAGGGTCCGGTCGTGCTGGGCATCCCAACCGAAGGCCTGCACGCCGAAACGGTGGAACAACACGATCGTCCCTCCGGTCCAGTCGGCGTACGGCATGTTGACGGCATCGATCCCCGCTCGGGACAGGCGCGCCGCCAGGCGCTCCGGGCCATGCTCCATCAGGCGGCGTCGCGTCGAGAGCACCAGGTGCACATCGCTCCAGCGGTCCCGCCACTGTTCGAGTAGCGCCAGAGACGCCGAGCACAGCCACAGACGTTTGGGAACCTCCCTGCCGGCGCCCCGCGCCGCCTCGACGACCCCCGGCGCGGCCTCGGGATCCTTGATGTCGACGGAGAACTCGAAGGCGGATCCACAGGTTGCGTAGAGTTCCGCCGGCGACAGCACACCCGGGGGCATGTCCGCTCGGCCCGCGGCGCGAACCTTGCGATGCCCGAGGCGAGGGAGCGAAGGGCGGAAACGGCCGGCGTGGTGCAGAACCACCGAGCCGTCGGCGGTGAGCCGCGCATCACTCTCGAGCCCGGTGGCACCGCGCGCCAGCGCGGCCTCGAAGGCACCCAGGGAGTTCTCCGCGGCATGCGCCATGCCGCCCCGGTGGGCAAATCCGATGGGACGCGACACGAGGGCGGGAAGCCGCGGGGCCATGCCCTCATTGTGCCCTCGACAGGCCCGATTGTGGCCCAGGGATAGGCTGACCGCGTGCTGAACGTCGGACCGGGTGAGGTCCTGGTGATTCTCGTGATCGCCCTGGTCGTCCTGGGTCCGAGCCGCCTCCCGGGTACGGCGCGAGCCATGGGCCGCATCCTGGCGAAGACCCGCCAGGTCATCACCAGGTTCCAGCAGGAGATGCAGGCCGCGGCGGATGCCCCGCTCGAGGCGCTGGCCCGTGAGCGGGGTCGCAGCGAGTCTCCCGGCACCGCGACCGAACCCGCCGCGTCCGGCGAGGCGCCCGCCACCCCACCCGAGGTCGGATCCGATCACCCCGACGCTCGATGAGCGACGTCGACCGACCCGAGAGGTACTCGAAGGGGCGGATGACGCTTATCGAGCATCTCACCGAACTGCGCCGCCGGCTGATCATCTCCCTCATCGCGCTCGCCTGCGGCTTCGTGGTCTGCTGGGTCTTCTACCCGCAGATCCTGGACTTCCTGGTGCAGCCGTACTGCGACGTCGTCCCGCCCGACGCCGAGGGACTCGACGCCCCCGGGAGCTGCCGCCTGCTCGTCCTCGACCCGCTGGAGCCGTTCGCCGTGCGCGTCAGCGTGGCCGGCTACGGCGGCGTGGCACTGGCGATGCCCATCCTGCTGTGGCAGGCCTGGCGGTTCATCACGCCCGCCCTGTACCCCCGCGAGCGCCGCTACACGCTGGCGTTCGTCACGCTGGCCGCGCTGCTGTTCGCCGGGGGCGTGGCGCTGGCCTTCTGGAGCATCCCCCGTGCCCTCGGCTTCCTGGCGACCGTCGGCGGAGACGACCTCGTCAGCTTCTTCTCACCGCGCCGGTACGTCTCGTTCGTCGTGAAGATGGCCCTGGCCTTCGGCCTGGGTTTCGAATTCCCGATCGTGCTGATCTTCGGGCAGATCGCCGGCTTCATTCCCACCAGCACGCTGCAGCGAATCCGCCCGTGGGCCGTGGTGGGGATCGTGGTTGTCGGCGCCGTGATCACGCCGACCGGCGATCCCTTCACGCTCCTGGCCCTATCGGGGCCCATGTACGCGTTCTACGAGCTGTCGATCCTCTTCGGCGTGCTGCGGCGACGACGGAAGGACCGCGAGGAGGCTGCCGAAGAGACCGCGTGGAGCCCCCCGACCGAGCCGGCCGATCAGCCCGGGAGCACCGTCCCGTGACAACCGCGGCAGCCGCCACCCCGGCGGATGCGTATCCCTTCGAACTGGATCGCTTCCAGCGTGAGGCCATCGCGGCGATAGACGACGGCGCATCGGTGATCGTGGCCGCGCCCACGGGCGCGGGCAAGACGGTCGTCGCCTTCCATGCCGTGCGCGTGGCGCTCGCCGAGAGGCGACGGGTCTTCTACACGGCACCCATCAAGGCGCTGTCGAATCAGAAGTACGCCGATCTGGTGGCCGAGCACGGTCCGGAGTCGGTGGGGTTGCTCACCGGCGACAACGCCATCAACCCGGCGGCTCCCGTCGTGGTGATGACCACCGAGGTGCTCCGCAACATGATCTACGCCGAGTCGCCCGACCTGCGCCAGCTGGGCTGGGTCATCCTGGACGAGGTGCACTACCTGCAGGATCCCTATCGCGGTCCGGTCTGGGAGGAGATCATCATCCACGCGCCACCGGCGGTGCGTTTCGTGTGCCTCTCCGCCACCGTCTCCAACGTCGAGGAGATCCGCTCGTGGGTCGCGGAGTTGCGGGGAGCCGTTCAGGCCGTCACCGAGACGCAGCGACCGGTGAGTCTCGACAGCCTGCTCTGCTTCGGGGAGAACGAGCGGGCGAACCTGCGATTCCTGCCCGTGCTGGTGGGTGACCGTCCCAATCCCGAAGGCGAGCGCCTCGATCGCGAGCGCCGCTCGCGCCGACGCGTGCGCGGCGCCGGGGGGCGGCGCTGGCGGGCCCCCGACAGGATCGCGGTGATCGAGGCCCTGTCGCGTCGCCGGATGCTGCCGGCCATCTACTTCATCTTCAGCCGGGCGGCCTGCGACGACGCAGCCCGCCTGGCGGCCCGCGCATCCCTGGAGTTGACCACGGCCGCCGAGCGGCGCCGGATAGCTGAGATCGTCGAGCCCCACATGGCGCCCCTGGGCCGCAATGACCGCCGCGCCGTGGGCTACGAGGCCTGGATGGCGCAGTTGCTCAGCGGGGTGGCCGCGCACCACGCGGGCATGCTGCCTCCGTTCAAGGAGGCGACCGAGGCGTGCTTCATTCGCGGGCTCATCAAGGTGGTGTTCGCCACCGAGACACTGTCGCTGGGTCTCAACATGCCGGCGCGCACCGTGGTGATCGAGAAGCTCACGAAATTCTCCGGCGAGGGCCACGAGTTGCTCACGCCCTCGAGCTACACGCAGCTGACCGGGCGCGCCGGGCGTCGCGGCATCGACGAGCAGGGATACGCCGTGGTGCTGTGGAGCCCCCGCTTGCGGTTCGGCGACGTGGCGGGACTCGTGAGCAGCCGGGCATTCACCCTGGTCTCGGCCTTCCGTCCCACCTACAACATGGTGGTGAACCTCATCGCGCGGCTGCCGCCGGACGAGGCTCGGAGCGTCCTGGGCCGCTCCCTGGCGCAGTACCAGTCCGACCGCGAAGTGGTCGTGCTGGAACGGCAACTGACCGAGGACCGCCGGCTGCTGGCCGAGGCCAACGCCGCGGCGCGGCGGCGAGGAGGCCACGACGCCGAGCGGCGGCTCCGCCGCATCACGCGCCGGGTGGAAGACCTCCGCAACAAGCTGCGAAGCAAGAAGGACACCCTCGCCACCGAGTTCGACGAACTCACCGAGGTGCTCCGCCGGCGCGGGCACCTGGACGGCTGGACGCTCGCCGACAGTGGCCTGCGCCTCGCCGGCATCTATCACGAGCGCGATCTCCTCGTGACCGAGGCCCTCATGGCCGGCCAACTCGACGACCTCGACGGGCCCTCGCTGGCGGCCCTGCTGGCGTGCTGCACCTACGAGCGCCGGGGCGGCGATGTCCCCGTCGAGCCCCACTGGCCGACGGTTGCTTTGCGCGCCAACTGGGCCCGCCTCGGCGAGCTGCACGACTCCCTCGCCGCTGCCGAGACGGCCTGTCTCGGCCGTCCCCGTACCGAGCCCCCCGACGGGGGCTTCGCCCGGGCGGCCTATGCCTGGACGGCGGGTGCATCGCTGGGGGGCGTGCTCGACGACATCACCCCCGGTGACTTCGTGCGGAACGTGAAACTCGTCTGCGACCTGGCGCGCCAGGTAGGGCGGGTGGCGCCGCAGCCGGCGACAGCGGCGACGGCCCACGAGGTCGCCAGGGGAATGTTCCGCGGCGTGGTGGCCGCCTCCGCTCTGGACGCGGCGGGCTGAGACCCGCCGGCGCGGCACGGCACGAGGGACTAGCGGAGGATCCGGCGTGGGAGTCCGGCGCGGCCGCGACTGGGGATCTCCCGGGGAACTGCCCGACGGCGGTGTGATCGTCACCAGCGACGCCGCGGCGCGGCAGCACGTGGAGGAGGCTCGCCGGCGGGGTGAGCCCGTGCCGATCCTTGGACTCGCCGGCGGGGACCTCTGCCGCACGCTCGGTGGCAGCGGCGACCTGGCACGCCTCCGCGAGGGAGGGAGTGTGTTGACCTGCGACCTGGGTTCGGTGCTGCTCGATGGGCGGATCCACTGGTTCACGGCGCACCTGGTCGCCCGGCACTCCTGGCTGGCAGGTCGCGCCCTGATCGTCATGAACGCGGCCTTCCTGGGGGGCTGGAACCTCGGCCCGCGGGCCCACCCCGGCGACGGCCTGCTCGACGTCAGCGACGCGGACCTCTCCCCCCGCCAGCGCCTGGGAGCCTGGCGGCGCCTCCCGTCGGGGACCCATCTTCCGCACCCCGGCATCGCCACCAGCCGGCGCAACTCGTTCAGCACCACCTTCGAGCGTCCCGTGCCGGTCCGACTGGACGGCCTGGCCGCCGGCAAGGCGCGAACGCTCACCATCCGGGTCGAACCGGACGCTCTGCGAGTGGTCGTGTAGGAGCGATCCAATCCGAAGAGCGCGCGACGGCGGGTGGTAGATTCGCCCCGTGGCCCAGAGTTCGCCCGGAGCGGCCGACGCCAAGGCCCGTGCTGCGGCGGCGGTCGAGGCCAGGGCGGAGCAACTGCTGGACATCTCGCACCGCGTTCACGAGAACCCCGAGTTGGGGTTCGAGGAGTACTTCGCGCACGATCTCCTCGCCGGTGCGGCCGAGGACGCCGGCCTGGAGGTGCAGCGGCAGGCCTACGGGGTGGAGACGGCCTTCGCGGCCCGGGCCGGGGACAGTGGCCCGCTGGTGGCGATCCTCTGCGAGTACGACGCGCTACCGGGCATCGGGCATGCCTGCGGCCACAACGTCATCGCCGCTTCCGGCATGGGCGCGGGACTCGCGGCGGCCGAGGTGGTCGAGGAGTTGGGGGGACGCCTGCTGATTCTGGGCACGCCCGCCGAGGAGGGCGGCGGGGGCAAGGTCCGTCTCATCGACGGCGGCGCGCTCGAAGGCGTCGACGCGGCGATCATGCTGCACCCCGCAGGCCTGGAACTGGCGGAGATGCAGACCCTGGCCGTGCAGCAGCTGTATGCCCGCTATCGCGGTAGCGCAGCCCACGCGGCGGCCGCCCCGGAACTCGGGCGCAACGCTCTGGACGGCGCGGTGCTGGGCTACATGGCCGCGGCCGCCCTGCGCCAGCACATCGGGGACGACGAGCGGCTGCACGGCATCTTCACCGACGCAGGCCAGAAGGCCAACATCGTCCCCGCCTACGCCGAGGCGCACTGGTATGCCCGGTCGCCCACGGCAGCACGGCTCGAGATGTTGAAGGACCGCCTGGAGTCGTGCCTGATCGGTGGGGCCGCTGCTGCCGGAGTCGACGTCGAGTTGGAGTGGGCCACGTTCCTCTTCCAGGAGGTGCGAAGCAACGGGCCGCTCGTCGAACTCTGGTGCGCCAATGCGGCGCAACTCGGCCGGCACCCACAGACTCCTGCCGCGGGACGCACGGTGGTCGGCAGCACCGACATGGGCAATGTCAGCCAGTTGGTTCCCTCGATCCATCCCATGATCGCGGTCGCGCCCCCGGAGGTGGCCCTCCACACCGAGTCCTTCGCCGAATACGCCCGGAGCGCCAGCGGTGACCGCGGGGTGATCGACGGCGCCAAGTTGCTTGCGGCGGTGGCCATCGACTACTGGGGGGACGAGTCGGTTCGGGCCGCAGTGGCCGCCGACTTCGCCGGCGGGCCGGCCGGCGCCGCGGCGGCAGGCTGACGAGACGGCGAGAGCGGGCGGCGGCGACGGTCGATGTACGTCGCGGAGAACTTCACCGGAGCCGAGGCCGACGTCCTGCGGCGCTACTTCACGAACCTCGACGAGCCCACCTTCGCCCTGGTGAACCTCCCGGAGGTCGTCAAGGGAGCACTCTTCGCCCGCTACTCCCGGTCGGCCAAGAGCCTGCGTCGCCTTTTCCTGGACGAGTTCGTGGGTGAGCTGGATGTCAGCGGCGACCTCGGCGTGGATGCCACCATCGGCCTGCGGCGTGCCGAGGAACTCTACGACAGGGTCTTCTTCGAATACGGCGACGACTCGGTGGCCCAGCTCGGCGGCGTGCACTTGGCGTGCGAGCAGGCCTCCAACCTGCTGACCAAGGTGCTCGAGTGGGGCCGGCTCATGTCGTACCTGGAGCAGTCCACCCGCTACGTCGCCTACGACGCGCGCCTCGGCGGCCGTTACCGGTACTACCGGGATCCGGAGATCCTGCGTTCGGCGCACGGGGCGCGCTACGTGGCGGACCTCGACGGCATGTTCGAGTCCTACGCCGCCACGCTGCCGATCATGAACGAGCACTTCCGCGGGCAGTTCCCCAAGGCGCCAGGGGACTCGGACTTCGTCCATCGGCAGGCCATCCGGGCCAAGTCATTCGACGCGGTCCGCGGGATGCTGCCGGCCGCCTCGCTGTCCAATGTGGGCATCTACGGCAGCGGGCAGGGATACGAGAACCTGCTCCTGCGTATGCGGGCCCACCCGCTGCCCGAAGTTCGCGTCTACGCCGACATGATGCTGACCGAGCTGCGGAAGGTCATCCCGTCATTCCTCAAGCGCGTGGACATCGAGGACAGGGGAGTGGCGTGGAGTCGCTACCTGCGCGGAACGCAGCAGGCCATGGCCGCGTTGGCGGAGAGCCTCATCGGTGGGACCGACGATGAGTTCTCCCCGGCGCCGGCCGTCCAACTCGTGGATTTCGATCCTGATGCCGAAGTGAAGCTGGTGAGCAGCGCCCTCTATTCGCAAGTGGACCTGCCGGAGGAGGACTTGCGTGCCCGCGTGGCGGACATGTCCGATGAGGACCGTCTGCGCGTGCTGCGCACCTACGCCGGCGAGCGCGGCAACAGGCGGCACAAGCCGGGGCGCGCCCTTGAGGCACCGTGCTACCGGTTCGAGGTGCTGTGCGACTACGGCGCCTTCCGCGACCTGCAGCGCCATCGCATGCTGACGATCGAGTGGCAGCGGCTCGCCCCGACCCATGGTTACAGCATGCCGGAGGCGGTCGAGGCGGCGGGACTCGCCGGGGTCTTTGATGAGACGATGGCGCGGAGCGCAGACTTGCACGACGCTCTGGTGGGGCATTTCCCCGAGCAGGCCGGCTACGCCGTCTCGTTGGCCTATCGCATTCGCTTCGTCATGCAGCTGAACGCCCGGGAGGCCATGCACCTGATCGAGTTGCGCAGCAGCACCCAGGGCCATCCCGCCTACCGGCACGTGGCCCAGGAGATGCTCCGCCTCATCGAGACCACCGCCGGGCACCGGGCCATCGCCGGGATGATGAGTTTCGCGAACCGCTCCAGCGAGCCCGAACTCGAGCGACTCGCCTCCGAACGGCGCGCCGCGACGCGCCGGCGCAGCGCCGTCTAGGCCACCTCCTCACGCGACAATCGCGGCTTCAGCGTCACCGCGTTCGGCCTCGCGCACCTCTATGATCCGCCTCTCAGGTGTTCCCGCGCAACCGGAGCGACCGATGTCCGACGATGAGAACTTGATGGGGCTCGACCTCGATCTCGATGACGAATCGGACGGCGAATTCGATCCGGAGTTCGAGGAGGAAGTCGACACCGAGGAAGATCCTCTCGTCGACGACGAGGAAGAGATCGCCGAGGAGGACGAGGAGGAACCGCAGGAGCGCACCCCCAAGCGGCCTGCCACCGGCGAAGCAGAATTCGACGACGAGGTCGACCCGGACAATCTCGAGGACGACCTCAACACCATCCTGCGCGACCGCATCGCAGCGGGGGACGACCTGGCCGGCGCGGACGACGCCGAAGAGACGGAGAGCGGCCAGCCGGCGGAGATGCTCGGCACGGTCACGCCGCGACGCGACGACGAGTGGCTCTGCGAGGGCTGTTTCCTGCTCGTGTCGAAGAGTCAACTGGGCAGCCGTACGGATCCTCGCTGTCCCTCCGGTGAGGAGATCTGCCCGTCGCTCGACAGGCTGGGCCCCTGAGAGCCACCGCCACCATCGCCACGGACGCCGACGGCGCCACGCTCGCGGACCTTGCCAATACGGCCAGGAGCGAGAAGGCCGCGGAGCGAGGCGGCGCCATGCTCCTGGCGAGCCGTTACCCCGAGGATTGCGACGCCGCCGGCATCGGCCGCGCTCTCCAGGACGGTGCGCGACGCTTCTGGCTCGGCGCACTCGACGGCGCCGCGGTGGGCTTCGCAGCAGCCCAGCTGTCACGGCTCGCCGACGGCTCCCTGATCGCCGGCGTCGAGGCCCTCTACGTGCTGCCCGAGGCCAGAGGGGTTGGCCTCGGTGAGGCGCTAATGGATGCGGTCCTGGCGTGGGCAACCGCCGCCGGTGCGGTCGGCGTGGACTCGATCGCACTGCCCGGTGACCGGGTGACGAAGAACTTCTTCGAGCGGTACGGGCTCACGGCTCGCGCCCTGCAGGTCTATCGGCAGCTCGCACCGGCACCGGAGGCCGGCCGGGATTGATGCGCCCCGAGATCTGCGTCGGCGCAGTGGCCGTGCGGGACGGGTGTGTGCTCCTCGTCCGGCGCGGGCAGGCGCCCGCGGCCGGCCGGTGGTCCGTACCCGGCGGGCGAGTGGAGTGGGGCGAGACGTTGGCGGCCGCCGTGGTCCGGGAGGTGGCCGAGGAGACCGGCCTCGAAGCCAGCTGCGTAGGGATCGCCGACTGGGTGGAACGCATCGGCGAGGACTACCACTATGTCATCGCCGATTTCTGGGTCACGATCGACGGTGACGGCGCTCCCGCCGCCGGCGACGACGCCGCCGAGGCCCGCTGGGTATCACTGTCCGAGCTAGACGACCTCGACCTCACCAGCGGCCTGCGGGAGTTCCTGCGTCACATCGGCGTCGGGGACCCCAGCGGCTGAGGGATCCGCAGCAGCCGCGACCTCCGCCGGGGTGTCGCCCTGCGCAGCGGACTCCACCGAAGCCGCACCCGGATCCTCGCCGGATGGCTCACCTTCTGTGGGAGACTCGGTCTCCGCCGGCGCATCGGCAGCGGGCGGCTCCGGCTCGGCCTCCACCGGCGCGCCGGCAGCGGGCGGCTCCGGCTCGGCAGCGGGCTCGAGGTGCTCGGCGAACTGTGCGCGCAGCGCCGGCAGGCGGTCGCCGAAACGGCGGACCGTGCGCAGCAGCCGCTCGGACGGCTCCGCTGGAACGCTTCCCGCCACGAGCACCAAGCGGATCGGCGACTGGGCCGCCGCCTCGAGCATGCGCACCCACAGGTCGTCCTCGGCATCCGCGGTCAGCTGGGATGCCGCCGAGGACTGGATGGTTCCCGCCAGGCTCTCCGGGAGCGGCGTTCCCGTCTTCGGCGGGCGCTGGCTGACCCGCAAGGCGGTGATCACGCGACCCTTCCTGAGCAACGAACCGAGATCCGCGATCCAGGCGGAGTGCTCGCGGTCGACCCGGGCCACAAGATTCTTGCGCAACTCGTCAGCAAGACCGCGGAGCTCCTCGGAGGCGATGTTCTGGGGTGTTCCGGCGACCACCGACCGCAGGTCGCGCAGTTCCACGTCATCGCACACGCCACGAGCCGCCTCGGCTCGATCGCGCCAGTCGGCGGCACGCAATCCCTCGAACACCTCCTCCACGACGGCGAGACGCGCCTCGGCGCCCTCGCCGGACTCCGTCGCCTCCTGGCCGGCAGCGCTCGCAAACTCCTCCTGGGTGGCTTGGCGGACCGCGCGGATTCCCTCGTTCGCCAGCCGTTCGGCGACTGCCCGCTGCTCGGCCTCAAGCGTGGCCAGCCAGGCGTCGCGGTGCTCACTCCCTGAACGCAGGCGCGGTGCCCGCTGCGGCCTGTCCCCGCGGCCACCCCGGTGACCCGACCCCGAACGCTGGGGTCGGCCATCGTCACGCCGGCCGCGCCCGCCCCCACCGTCGCGGCGTTGCCGCCCTCCTTCTCCGCGACGTCCCGGACGCCGGTCGCCGCGATCACCGCCCTCCTTGGTGATGCGGCTGGGGCCCGTGACTCCTTCCGTGAAGCGCTGCCCACCGATGTGCTCGACGCGCGGGGGCTCGGGTTTGTCGGCCTTGGCCGGAAGCACCTGGCGCACGGAGATGCCGTCCACGCTGACATCGGCCTCCACCCGCAGAACATCACCCACAGCCGCCCCGGCCGGCAGCAACTCGGGCTCCAGCACGCCCTTCGGCTGGCGCGCTCCGGCCGCGCGCCACGTCCAAATGCCGTCCGAGCGGCGGCTCGTCAACATGACCTCGAGGCGGTGCGGCACGACCTCAACGCTAGCTGAGCGTTCGCGCAACACATGCCGGAGGCCCGCGACGTGCGTGGCACCACCGTCGGTCCGGCGACTCGGGCCGGGAACCAGTAGGTCGTGCGCGATGCAGCATTGCCGTCGACCTTCATCGCGACGTAGAATGGTCGGCGCAATCGGGGAGCTCGAGGCATCGGGCTGAGAGGGCGAGGCGACTCGCCGACCCGCAGAACCTGATCTGGGTAATGCCAGCGGAGGGAAGTCATGCGCAGGACCTGTCCATCTCGTCGCTTCTTCGTCTTTCTCCGGTCGCTCACCGTGGTGCTCCTCGTCATCGTCGGTTGCGGCGAGGACGCCGGTTCGCCGACGGCGGCCGAACCCACGGTCGAGCCACCGCCAACACAGGAACCGGCACCCGAACCGTCGCCACCACCCCCCGAGTCGGCGCCCGAGCCACCCCCGGAACCGCTACCGCCGCCCGAACCGGCACCGGAACCGGGGGAGATCACGGTGGTCACGCATGACTCCTTCGCCGTCTCGGTGGGCATCATCGAGTCGTTCGAGGAGAGCACGGGGATCACGGTGAACCTGCTGACCGGCGAAGACACCGGATCGATGCTGAGTCAGGTCATCCTGACGAAGGACAACCCCATCGCCGATGTGGTGTACGGCATCGACAACACCTTCCTGCAACGGGCTCTGGACGAGGATCTCTTCATCCCGTACCGATCGCCTGCCACCGAGAGCGTTCCGGCCGAGCTGCAACTCGACCCTCAGGACCGCGTCACCCCCATCGACTACGGCGACGTGTGCGTGAACTACTGGATCGACGCCACCGACGGGCCGCCCCCGGAGACCCTCGAGGATCTCGTCGATCCCCGGCACGCGGGGTCCTTCGTCACGCAGAACCCCGAGACCTCCTCGCCGGGTCTGGCGTTCCTGCTGGCAACGGTGGCGGCGTTCGGTGTGGACGGTTGGGAGGACTACTGGACGGGCCTGCGCGCGGGGGGCGTGTCGGTGACGGCCGGCTGGAGCGAGGCGTACTTCGGGGAGTTCGTGGCCGGTGGCGGCGACCGCGCCCTGGTCACCTCCTACGCCACGAGCCCCGTCGCCGAGGTGCTCTTCGCCGACCCGCCGACGGATTCGCCGCCCACCGGCGTCCTGACCGACGGCTGCTTCCGCCAGATCGAGTTCGCCGGCATCCTGGCCGGGACATCGAACCTCGCCGGGGCGCAGGCCTTCGTGGACTTCATGCTTTCGGACACCTTTCAGGAGGACATCCCGCTGAACATGTTCGTGTTCCCGGCAAGCGGCACCGCGCAGGTCCCCGAGGTCTTCGCCACCCATGCCGTGGCGGTGCCCGAGCCCCTGAGCCTGGATCCGGCGCTCATCGCCGCGGAGCGTGACAACTGGACCCGCCGCTGGGTGGAGATCGTGCTGCGGTAGGGGAGTGGCGCCGAAGTCCGAAGCCGCGTCCACCGCCAGACCGACGGAGGCCGGGATCCACGCTGCACCGGCTCCGCTGTTGCGGTGCCTGCACTGCCCGGCAGCGGTCTGATCTCCCGCACGTCGCCTCCTTTGCTCATGGCCACCAGGCACGCCGGCGAGAGGACAGGCGGCAATGCCGGAGCCGGTACCGGCCGGCGCCGAAACCGCGTCCGTGGACCGAGGGCACGGCGGGCGCGCATCGCTCCCGTCGCCCTGGCAGCATTGCCGGCGGCCTTCATCGGGGTCTTCTTCCTGTACCCGCTGGTCGGCGTGCTGGTCCGCAGCTTCGACGCCGGGGTGCTTCTGGCGACCTGGCGGAACCCCGTTACGACCGACGTTCTCTGGTTCACCACCTGGCAGGCGCTTGCCTCCACCGGGCTCTGCCTTGTGGCGGCGCTGCCCACCGCGGCGGTGCTGGCGCGCCTGCGCTTCCGCGGCCGCCGGCTGGTACATGCCCTGCTGGTGGTGCCGTTCGTGCTGCCGACGGTGGTGGTGGCCGCGGCCTTCCTGTCGCTCATGGACCGCTTCGGCCTCGCAGACCGGTTCCATCACACGGTGTGGGCGATCCTGGCGGCCCACGTGTTCTTCAACTACGCGATCATCGCCCGCTCGGTGGCGGCCTACTGGTCGCAGTTGGATCCCGCTCCCGAACAGGCCGCCGCGGTCCTGGGAGCGAGCCCGCTGCGGGTCTTCGGCGCGGTCACGCTACCGCGCCTGGCGCCCGCGGTGGGTGCCGTGACTGCAATCGTATTTTTATTTAATTTCACATCGTTCGGTGTGATTCTCATTCTGGGAGGGCCGCGCCGGGCAACGCTGGACACCGAGATCTGGCGCTTCGCCGTCCAGCGCTTGGAGTTCGACACCGCTGCGGCGCTGGCGCTGCTGCAGCTGCTCTGCGTGCTGCTGCTCGTCGTGGGAGCAACGCTCTGGCAACGCCGCCGGCAGGTCGCCGAGCGTCTCCGCACCGACACCGCCCGACGTGTGCGCGGCACCGCCGACCGTGTGCTCCTGGCCGGGACGCTCGGGGTGGCCTCCGCCGTCGTGGGATTGCCGCTGGCGATGCTGGTGGAGCGCTCATTGCGCAGCGGCGGGACCTACACGCTCGAGAACTACCGGCGGCTGGGGCACAGCAGCGAGCGCCTGCAGGCCCTGTTCGTGTCGCCCCTGGCGGCGATCCGCCACTCCCTGGAGTTCGCCGCGACCGCCACGGTCATCGCCACAATCGGAGGCCTGCTGGTGGCGGTGGCGGTCAGTGGCAGGCGCAAACGCGGCGCAGCAGCACTGGAGGGCGCCTTCCTGATGCCCCTGGGCACCTCGGCGGTGATCCTGGGATTCGGGATGCTCCTCGTACTGGACAGCCCGCCGCTGGATCTACGCCTGTCCTGGTGGCTGGTGCCGATCGCGCACGCGCTGATCGGCATGCCGTTCGTGATCCGCTCCGTCACGCCGGCCTTGGCCGCGGTGAGTCCTCGGCTGCGCGAGGCGGCGGCGACGCTCGGAGCGCGGCCGGCCCGGGTGAGGCGCGAGGTGGATCTGCCCCTGGCACTGCGCGGCCTGGCCGTGGGAGCGGGTTTCGCCTTCGCGGTGTCTCTGGGGGAGTTCGGCGCCACCGCCTTCGTGGTCCGCCCCGAGCGGCCCACGGTCCCCATCGCCATCTTCCGCCTCCTGGGGCGCCCCGGTGAGGCGGCCTTCGGGCAGGCCATGGCCATGAGCGTGATACTGCTGGTCATGGCCGCCGCCGCCGTGCTCCTGATCGACCGCCTCCGCCCCGCCGGCGCGGCCGACTTCTGAAATGAACGCCACCGACCACAGTGGGGGAGAGGGCCTGGAGGTTCGCGGTCTCTCGGTGTCCCTAGAGGGCCACGAGATTCTGCGCGATCTCCAACTGTCGGTGCGTCGTGGCGAGGTCCTGGCCCTTCTGGGGCCGAGCGGCTGCGGCAAGACGACACTGCTGCGGGCCGTGGCCGGATTGCTCACCGCCGATGCCGGTTCCGTCCACTGGGCAGGGGAGGACCTGCACCCCGTCCCCACACACCGGCGCCGCTTCGGCATGGTGTTCCAGGACCATGCCCTGCTGCCGCACCGCAACGTGGGCGCCAATGTGACGTTCGGACTGCGCATGCAGGGCGTCCCCGCAGACGAACGCCAGCGCCGCGTCACCGAGGTGATGGCGATGGTGGGCCTGAACGGGTACGAGCGGCGCAGCGTGGCGACCCTCTCCGGGGGGGAGGCCCAGCGCGTGGCCCTGGCCCGCGCCCTGGCGCCCGAGCCGAGACTGCTCCTCGCCGACGAGCCCTTCGCGGCTCTCGATCGCCCCCTGCACGACCGCCTGGTGGGCGATGTCCGGCGCATCCTCTGCGACCTGGGTCAGACGGCCATCCACGTCACCCACGACCACGCCGAGGCGTTCGCCATCGCCGACACGGTGGCCCTCATGCGCGACGGCCGCATCCGCCGCACCGCCACACCGCAGCAATTGCACGCCGACCCACGCGACGCCTGGACCGCCACCTTCCTCGGTCTGGGAACCGTGTGGCAGCCACCCAAAGGGCGAGTGCCACACACCGGCGGTGGGGACATCCCGACGCCGTGGGGAATCGTGGCCCTCGCTGCAAGTGCCGGCACCGAACCACCGCGAGAAGGGTTCTGCCTGCTGATCCGCCCCGAGGCGGTGCGTCCCAGCGGATCCTCGGGTATCCGCGCCCACCTGAGCGACCTGCGAGTGGTGGGCGACCGCTCCGTCGCCACGTTCGGCATCCCCGGCGCACCGCCGCTGGAGGCCTACGTCCCCGCCGATGTCAGCGCAGGCAGGGACTACCGCATCACCCTCGACCCCGCCGGCGTGAGTCTGCTGCGCGCCGACACGTCCGACTAGCGCGCGCTCTCGGCCCCGGACATCTCCGACTACCGCCGGAAATGTCCGTTATGTAAAGTTGCCGGCCGCTCGGCTGCGCCCGCACCGGAAGGTGCTCGGTTTACTGGCCTTTGCGACGGTTGGTCCAATGGTGCTTGCGGATGTGCACGGCGACGTTTCGTCCGGGTGGCACTCACTGGCCCTTGCGGCGGTTTGTCCAGTAGTGCTTGCGGATGTGCACGGCGACGTTGCGGGGGTTGTCGCGCCAGCACTGGAGCGGGTCGAATCCGTCGTGCGCCAGGCACATGTTGCACGACACGCACTCGACGCCCCCGGTGCGGCCGGCTTCCAGCTTCCGAACCAGATCGGGCTCTCGGATGAACGGCCGCGCCATCGCCAGGAAGTCGGCATCGCCCGAGTCGAGAATGTCCGTCATCGTCTGGGTGGTGCGAACACCGCCGACGAGAATGATCGGCAGCCCCGTGGCCTCCTTGACAGCCCTGGCGAACGGCCGGTAGTAGGCCTCGGCGCCCGTGGGCTTCTTGGCCCGCTGGACCAGCAGGTTGCGCCAGGCCTGCGCACGGCTCACCGCCACGTACGGACGGATGTTCTCGAAGTAGCTCTGCATCACCCCGTAAGTGGTCTCGAAACCGTCGATGCCCCGGTCCGCCAGCGCCCTGGCTCGCTGCAGCGACTCCTCGCGCTGCAAGCCGCCCTCCACCGAGTCCTCCACGCTCAATCGGGCGGTCGCGGGGAAGTCGGGGCCCACGGCAGCCCGGACGGCCTCGTAGACCTCGGTCATGAAGCGGCTGCGCCGCTCGGCGTCGCCGCCCCATTCGTCGTCGCGCGTATTGGCGTGCGGCGAGCAGAACTCCGAGATGAGGTAGCCGTTGCCTCCGTGGATGTGGATGCCGTCGAAGCCGGCCTCGGCCGCCCGGCCGGCCGCCGCCCCGAATGCACCGACCAGCCCGCTGACCTCGGCGGCCGTCAACTCGACGGGCTGGATGGTGTACATGGCGTTCGGGACGGGCGACGGAGCCACCGGCGTGATGCTCGACATCATCGTCTGGCTGCCGCAGTGACCGATTTGGGCGAAGATCCGACCGCCGGCCTCGTGCACCGCCTCGGTCGCCCGCCGCAGGCCGGGGATGACCCTGTCGTCGTGGATACCCGTCTGGTTGGCGCTGGCCTGCCCGCGGGGATCCACGTACATGTGCCCCGTCAGCAGCAGCCCCGCTCCCCCTTCGGCAAGACGCCGGTACAGCTCCACGAACGAGTCGTAGACCACGCCGCTCGCCGACGCCATCGTCTCCGACGTGGCCCCCCGCACGAGGCGGTTGGGAAGCGTCAGCGAACCGATCCGGCCGGGCTGGAGGTACGGGGGTGCAGAACTCACCCCCGCGAACCTAGCGCTCAGCGCGCGCAGCACCTTCCCTCCGTGAACGGAATGCCGGCGGCAGCGTCCCGGTGGCGCACACACGAATGAAACTGCCCGCGGTGGCTGCCGGCGATGGCGATCGAACCCTCACCGGTAGTCTCGGTGCTCTCCGAGGACGAGCCCAGAAGGCGCCCCATGGCCGCAGACCGCACCCCGCCCGATCCGGCGCCGACCACGGGAGCGCCGGCAACTGCTGCGGCTGATCCCCTCGAGGCGTTGCTCGCCACCGACCACGATCCCGCCTACGGCGACGCCGTGAGGGTTGCGCCACTCGTGGAACGGGTGACCGCGCCGAACCCCAGTCCCTTCACGTTCGCCGGCACCGGCACGTACATCGTGGGCGGGCAGCGGGTTGCCGTCATCGACCCCGGGCCCGACGACGACGCCCACGTCACCTCCCTGCTGCGCGCCCTGGAGGGTCGCACGGTGACGCACATCTGCATCACGCACACCCACAGCGACCACTCCCCCGCCAGCCGTGTCCTCGCCGCGGCCACCGGTGCGCCGATCCTCGGATTCGGCCCGCACCCGGCCATCGACGCCCGCCGGGGTGGTGGGGCCGGGTCGGCAGTGGAAGAGGAGCCGGGCGACTGGGACTTCGAACCGGACGTCGCGCTGGCGCACGGCGACGTGCTGGCCGGCGAGGGTTGGACCCTCGAGTGCCTGCACACGCCGGGGCACATCTCCAACCATCTGTGTTTCGCCCTCCCCGAGGAGCGGGGCGTCTTCACGGGCGATCACGTCATGGGCTGGTCCTCCACGATCATCCCGCCTCCCGACGGCAATCTCGATGACTACCTGGCGAGCCTGCAACTGCTCATCGACCGCGGCCACCGGGACGAGCTGTACTGGCCGACGCACGGCCCGCCCATCAGCTCACCGCTGCGCTACGCCGGAGCACTCCTGGCACACCGTCACCGCCGCACGAGCCAGATCCTCCGTTGCCTGCGCGACGGCCCGGCGACGATCCCGGCGCTGGTGGCCCGTATTTACACCGACACCCCGAAGCTCCTGCACCCCGCAGCCGAGCGCTCCGTCCTGGCGCACCTCATCCACCTCGTCGGCGTGGGCGAGGTTGTTTGCGAGCCCGCCGGGGACGAGCGCGCCGACGAATACGCCCTGGCCTGAGCCGTCCAGCCGGAATGGCCGCTCGGGGTCGCGGGGGCCGGAGGGCTGCCAGCAGCGGCGAGGATCGCTCGCACGGAGCCCGCTGCACTGCGTGGCTAGCAGCCGCCGTCGCGGAAGGGGTTCCTGCTCTCCGGGGGGACCAGGGACCAGTCCAGCGGGTAGCGGACCCAGTCCGTGGAGCACAACCCGCCGAACTCGTCCGCCAGATTGGCCAGGATTCTCGCCGACAGGAGCCGCCGCAACAGGGTCCACAGTTCGGCGCCGCTGGTGACCGTGTCCGGGTACCAGTCCGGCACCTGCCCGGCCAGGCCGGCGCGGATGACCTCCTCCGCCTCACTCGTGGGCCTGATCTCCAAGTCACTGCACCCGGAGGCGTAGTACGCCAGCCACGCCGTCGGCTCGACGAGGTGGGTCATCGTGTCGGCGAGAATCTCCACACCTGGTTGCTGCCCCCCGTCCACGAAGCAGTGCGGATACGTCACCGCGAAGTAGAGCTGGACGCCTCCCCAGGCTCGGCCCGACACCAGTTCCGTGGTGCTGTCGTAGACGTGCGCCAACTCGTGGACGACCGTTTCGAAGGTCATCTCGACGATCTCCATGCTGTCGGCCTGGCACACCAGGGATCCGCCGCTGAGGTGGCAGGACGGCTGGACGGATCCCCGGAAGCTCGCGCCCGGTGAAGCGGAGGTTCGGTCGCGGACGTGATCCCAGGCGGCGCGCAGCCACGGCGCTTCGGTCTCCCGTTCCCGGACGGCCTCGTCCAGCCATGTCCGCAACAGATCGGTCGGATCGTGTGGGATCCGATCCTCCGGCACGTCCTCCGGTCCGACCACCGGCGCGGCCGTCGATCTCGCCCGGCGGGTTCCATCGCCCAACTGCCCGACCCCGTTCCCTCCCCAACAGGAGTACGAGCCGTTCTCGTGGGCGGCGCAGGTGTGCGGTGAGATTCGCGACGATCCCGAACTCAGCGTGACGGCGACCGCGTCGGCGATTCCGGCGACCCGCGAAGGCCGCGGTTGAGGCGCCGTGCCGCCGCTGCCGAGTTGTCCCGCGGCGTTCCTCGCACCCCAGCACGACACGCCGCCGTCGGCGTGCACGGCGCAGGCACCGCCGTCGCCCACCGCGACGGCGGTGGCATCGGAGATCCCGCCGACCAGGGCCGGTCGGGGAATCGCGGCGACCGGCCAGCAATAGACCCGGCCGGCGACGGTGACCGCGCACGTCTCGTCCCGGCCGGTGGAGACCGACACCACCCCGGGGAGTCCTCCCACCCTTGCGGGCTCGAACGCGCCGGCATTGCCGGCGCCGCCTCGCAGTCCCCAGCACCAGAGCGCGCCGTCGGCATCGATCGCGCAGGTGGATGAGGGTCCGGCGTCGATCCTCACCGCGTTGTCGAGGCCGGGAACCCGCTGCGGCCTGCTCGCCGCGGCGACCGCCACACCGCCGAGTTGGCCCAGCGATCCCGAGCCCCAGCAGGAGACGTCCCCACCGGCGTGCACGACGCATGTGTGGTCGGATCCGGCCGCCAGCGCCACCGCGTCGTAGATCCGCGGCACCGGTTCGGGGAGGTAACCGCTGAGGCGATCGCCTCGCCCGAGTTGCCCCTGGATGCCCGACCCCCAGCATGACACCCTTCCGTTCCCGTGCAGTGCGCAGACGTGGAGTTCCTGGTGAGGATGGTCACCGGTGCTGACGGCCACGACGTTGTTCAGACCGGCGGCGCTGAGCCGCTCGCGGATACCGTCCTGACCCCAGCACGTGACGCCACCGTCGGGGCGCACGGCACAGGTGCGACCCCGGGAGGCGGCGATGAGACCGTCCCCGCTCCGCGCCGCGCCGCGCACGAAAGCGGGGCGGCGAGCAACCGTTGCCCGGTCGGCCGTGGGCGGACCGGGCTCAAGGTCCGGGAGCGGTGACAGATCCCGGGCCGGTACCCCACTGACGCCGACCGGCGCCGGGGTGCTCCCACCCGTGGCGGGACGAGCAGCCGACCACGGGAGCAGCGACGGCGCCACAGCTTCGGGGGAGGCCGGGGCGCCCCCGTCCGAGAGCGTGACGGGTACTGAGAACACGACGAGGAGAGCACATGTCGCGCAAAGGATCAGCCGGGGCGCCGCAACCCGGTCACGGCCTCGCGAAGCGGCACGGGTCGTCCCCGCCCGTAACCACGGCGGCGAACGACCCACTGACTCAGACCGTACTCCGCGCGGTGCCCGCGCCCGTGCCATGGCCGCGCCCCCGCCGCGGCGATCCCTCGCTTCGGTTTCACCGGCTCGACGGCGACGGCTCGACGGCTCTGCGGGTCGTCAGCGGCTCCAGCGGTTCCAGCTGACGACGTTGTCGATGCCGCCGCGTCCGGCGGGCTTGAAGTCGGTGCCGATCGTGTAGGCCACCGGGATCAGGGCGAACTGGCGCACCTTGTCGTAAGGGATGTCGAGGATTTCCGCCGTCTCACGCTCGTAGGCCAGGTGCAGGGTCGTCCAGCAGGTACCTAGGCCGCGCTCGCGGGCCGCCAGCATGAAGCTCCAGGCGGCCTGGACGACCGAGCCGCCCTCGGCGACGATGTCCGCCGGCCGCTCCGACCGCGTGGCCACACAGGGGACGAGCAGGACCGGGCTGCGGTGCATGTTCTGCGCCAGGTACACCGCCGAGTCCACGACCCGCCGCTGCTGCGCCACCCAGGCCTTGTCATGACCGGCGAACCCCCCGCCGGCCGACCGGCCGGCTCCGGCTGCCCGATCGGCGAGCGCGGGCCCGCTGATGTAGGCCTCGAAGGCGCGCTTGTAGAGCCCGGCGATCGCGGTGATCTTGTCGCGCTCGGTCACGAACACGAAGTGCCAGGTCTGCATGTTGGAGGCCGTGGGCGCTTGCACGGCCAGCTCGACGCACTCGCGGAGCACCGATTCCGGCACCGGACGCTCGAAGTCCAGGCGCCTGCGCACCGCCCGGGTCGTGGCGAGCAACTCGTCGGTCGACAGCCCGAGTCTCGCCATGCCCCGAAGCGTACGCCCCGGCCTAGGGATCCCGCGCACCCCCGAGGGCCGGAACCAGGGGCGCCGAGCGGCTCCAGGTGTCGAAGCTCAGCACGCCGTCGAGGTCCCGGGCGGCGGGTTTGAAGTCGGTGCCGAGCGTGTGGGCCACCGGGATCAGGGCGTACTGGCGCACCTGCTCGTAGGGGATGCCCAGCACCTCGGCCGCCTCCCTCTCGTAGATCAGGTGCACGGTCGTCCAGCAGGTGCCCAGGCCGCGAGCGCGGGCCGCCAGCATGAAGCTCCAGGCGGCCTGGATGACCGAGCCGGCGCCCTCGATCACGTGACGGGGATCCTCCGAGCGCCCGGCGGCGCAGGGGATCAGCATCGCCGGGCTGCGGTGGATGTTCTCCGCTAGGTGGATCCCCGATTCGATGACGCGCGCCTGCTGGGTCCCCCAGGCGGGTTCGCGTTCCGCCCTCGCCCGGGAGGCCTCGAGGAACGTCGCCCTGTTCGGGTCCTGGGCGCGCCGGTAGATGGCGGCCAGCGCCTCCACCTTGGAGCGATCGGTCACGAAGACGAAGTGCCAACTCTGACCGTTGGAGGAGGTGGGCGCCTGCACGGCGAAGCGGGCGCACTCCCGCAGCAGCGATTCGGGCACCGGGCGGTCGAAGTCCAGGCGCTTGCGCACCGCCCGGGTGGTGAGCAGCATCTGATCGGCGCTGAGGCCAAGGCTGGTCATCGCCGCAGCGTAGGCCCGCCCCTGCGGGACTTCACAAGTTGGCCGTGACCGTCTCGAGGATGTCGCCGAAGCGCTCGAGTGCCGCCGCCCGGCGGGTCGGCACGTGCTCGCTCGGCCAGCCATCGACGGCCGCGTAGCCCCGCAGCACGTGGCGGCTGATCGTGACCTTGTGCACCTCGTCGGCGCCGTCCACCAGGCGGGAGGCGCGCGCCTGGCGGTACATGCTCTCCAGCGGCAGATCGGCGCTGAACCCCAGCGCCCCGTGCACTTGGATGGCCCGGTCGATGGCGTTGTACAGCATCTGGGTGCCGTACACCTTGATCATGGCGATCTGGGTGCGCGAGGCCGAGGCCCCGTGGCGATCCATGTGCCAGGCGGCGTGCATGCACAGCAGCCTGGTGGCCTCGATCTCCATCTTGGTCTCGGCGATCATGTCCTGGATCATCTGCTTGTCGGCCAGCAGCGAGCCGTGGGCCGAGCGTGACAGTGCCCGCTCGCACATCATGTCGAACGCCCGGCTGGCCTGGCCGAGCCAGCGCATAGCGTGGTGGATGCGACCTGGGCCAAGCCGCTTCTGTGCCAGCACGAACCCGTCGCCCGGCTCGCCGATGATGTTCGTCGCCGGCACTCGCACGTTGTCGTAGACGATCTCGGCGTGGCCGCCGGGCCGGGGCGGACCCTCGATGTGCGGCTCGCCCATGTTCGGGATGTCGCGCACGATCCGGACGCCCGGCGTGTCGGTCGGCACCAGGATCATCGAACACCCCTGGTAGGGATGAACATCTGGGTTGGTCACCACCATGACGATGAGGAAGTCGGCCACCGAGCCGTTGGTGGTGAACCACTTGTGGCCCGAGACGACGTACTCGTCGCCGTCGAGGGTCGCCCGGGTGCGGATCAGACGGGGGTCCGAGCCCGCAACGTCGGGTTCGGTCATCGAGAAGGCGCTACGCATCTTGCCCGCCAGCAGCGGTTCCAGCCAGCGGCGCCTCAGTTCGGCACTGGCCCCGATGGCCAGGAGTTCGGCGTTGCCCGAGTCGGGGGCGTTATTGCCGAAGATCATGGGGGCGAACTCGCAGCGCCCCAGGATCTCGTGCATCAGCGCCAGGCGCACCTGCCCCCACCCCTGGCCTCCCAGATCGGGACCGAGGTGGCAGGCCCAGAGTCCCTCCTGCTTCACCCGCTCCTTGAGGGGGTCGGTGAGCTCCCGCCACTGCTCGGGCGTGCAGTCGCCGGCGATCGCCTCCAGCGGCAGGATCTCGCTGTCCAGAAACTCCCGCATCCAGTCCAGCTTCGGCTGGAAGTCCTCGTCGGTGGCGAAATCCCAGGCCATGTTGTCCTCCGGTCGAGTCGGTGCCGACAGGCTAGAAGCGCGTCACGAAATCCGCGGTCCTTCCAAGCCCGGCTGCGGCCACGTGAATTCCGGCCTTGCCGGAATGACGCACGAACGAGGGCGGCGACGCCGGTCGACGCCATAGGCGGCCATTCTCAGCGGCCGCCGGAGCGCCACCGACGGCGCCCGCCACTGGACGATGCGCGGGGTAGCGTGGCCGGGGCCATAGCGACACGAGGGAGCTGACATGGTCACAGTCGACAGGGATACCGTCCTTGCCGCCCTGGCCGGCGCGTGGGCCGCCATCGCGGAACTGTGCGCCGGACTCACCGCTACGCAGTGGGCGGCGGACACGGACTGTCCTGGCTGGAGTGTCCAGGACAACGTCAGCCACATCACCGGCACCGAGCGGATGCTGCTCGGCGACCCGGCGCCGGAGGTGGACGTCGGCGAGGCGCCGCACGTTCGCAACGACATCGGTCGGATGAACGAGCTGTGGATCGCCGAGCGCCGGCCATGGGCGCCGGCCGCCGTACTTCAGGAGTTCCGCGAGGTGACCGCGGGACGACTCTCGACCCTGGAAGCCATGACGCAGGCCGACTTCGACGCCGAGTCCTGGACCCCGGCCGGCCAGGACACCTTCGGGCGGTTCATGCGGATCAGGACGATGGATTCCTGGGTGCACGAGCAGGACATCAGGGCGGCCATCGGCACTCCCGGCCACCGGGAGGGGCCGGTGGTCGAGGTCGTTCTCGACGAGTTCGCCTTCGCGGTGGGGTTTGCCGTCGCCAAGCTGGGGCGGGCCCCCGACGGGGCGCGGGTGTTGATCCACCTGACCGGTCCGGCCGCCCGCACCTGGCGGGTGCAGGTCGCCGATCGCCGCGGGCGGCTCGTGCGTGCCTTCGACGGCGCCGCCGAGCCGACGATCGGCATCGGTACCGATGCCCACACCTACACCCGGCTGGCCGGAGGTCGGATCGCGGGTGCAGCGGCCCTCGAGCAGGGCCTCGTCGACCTCGACGGCGACACCGAGGCCGCTGAGCGGATCGTCACGAACCTCGGCTACATGCCCTGACAGCGGAACTCAACCCGCCTGGATTCCGGCCTTCGCCGGAAAGGCGGGTGAGGACCGGTAGGACGGGACGACGACTGGGCGGTCGGCGTCGCCGGGCGGGGCGCGCTAGGCGCCGGACAACAGGGCGGCGAAGCGCCGGCGCCACTCCACCGACGGCTTGTCGGACTGCACGCTCACGGTGCCGGCGAGGTCGAGTGCCAGGACGCCGTCGAGGCGCTCCAGCATCTGCTTGTCCTCGGCGCCGATGGCCAGGTCGAAGCGGAGCACCTCGTCGGAGGGCACCGAGAAGTCGTCGTTGCGCCACACGACGAAGATGAAGTACGAGGTGACGTCGTCGATCGGCGTCGACAGCAACAGCAGGATGTGCTCGAGACCGGTCTCATAGGCGATGGTGCTCCGGCAGGCGAACGGCAAGGCGAACCCGCTGGACATCCTCCGGGACACGGCCGCACCGCCCTGCACGCCCGAGGTGGCGACGGCCATCTCGGGATTGCTGACGGTCACCTCGTAGGCGTAGCCGAAGAAGCTGTCGTCGAGCTGCTCCAACTCCAGCCGCGGCACCACCTCGTCGGTCTCGCCGCCGATAGTGCCGGCGTGCACGAACGGGAAGTGGGTGATGTCCAGGAAGTTGTCGACCATGCGGGTTGCTGACGCCTGCCAGACCTGCACATCGGGGTTGAGGCGGCGGAACGACGGGTCGTCCTCCTGGACGATCTTGGGGATGTCCTCGCGGGGCACGCCGGGACAGATCCACACCAGGCCGTAGCGCTCGGTCGCACCCACGGGCGCCAGATGAGCCCGCGGCGGCACCGGCACGCCCGACTGGGCCGACGGCACGAGCACGCAACGCCCGCCGGCCCCGAACTGCCAGCCGTGGTAACAGCACTGCAGGCACCCGTCGATCACGGTTCCCGCCGACAGGGGCGCCTCCCGATGCGGGCAGCGGTCCGCCGACGCCGTCACCACACCGTCGGGGTCTCGCCAGAGCACGTAGGCCCGTCCCAGGACGCGTACGCCCAGAGGGCCCGGCGCAACGTCGCCGCTGCGGGCCACGGCGTACCAGGAGTCGGCCAGGGTGGGGTTGTCGGAGAAGACGTACGTCGTGCTCATGGGACCTCGATGGTCAGCCGTTGCTGTCCGGCCAAAACCTTACGCCACCAGCGGCGGGAGGCGTAGGGAACGCCGGCACAGGCCCGGCGCACCGCGCAAGCGATGCTCCCTCGCCGGACCGCGGGCGGGGTCGCGCTGCTAGCTTGGCGGCGGCGCGCGACGCCGGCCGACCAACGATCCGGAAGGTGATTCCATGGGCTACCCGAACACGCTGATCTTCGTTGACTTCCCGAGCGACGACCCCGAAGCCACAGCGCGTTTCTACGAGCAGGTCTTCGGCTGGGAGGTCGAGGGACGACCAGCGGGTGTCTTCCACCGCATCGTGCCGGGCAATGAGTTCTTGAAGGACGGCGAACCGTCCGGCGTCGGCAACCTGCACATGGGCATCCACAACGTCGCCAACGCCCGACCGCATCCCGACCCCGCCGGCGTCGAGCCGCGCGCGCTGCGCACCGAGGGCCGCTGCCAGCGCATGTGGATCCTGGTCAGCGGCGACGACACCGCCGACCGCATCCTCGACACCGCGGTGAGCCTCGGCGCCACGGAGTTGTGGCGCAACCACTACTGGGCCGAGTTCAACGGCTTCAACTGCGCCTTCGAGGATCCGTGGGGGAACACGTTCATCCTCTGGACCCAGGGCGGGGACGACCCGCAGATCCCCGAGGGCTGGACCGACGAGTAGCCCGGCCGACCCCGCCATCGGAGTGAGCAACGGAGGACAAACGATGAGTGAAGAGCAATCCGGATTCGCCCGCGGTGCGGCCGAGGCGCGCGAGGCCACCGGCATGAGAGGTGACGTCACGGCCGAGACGCGCCAGGACGTCTATTCCGACCATCCCACCGCTGCACGCTGGACCCACGTGGCGCTGCCGAGCGCAGACATCGACGCCTCCATCGACTTCTACACGAAGTTCACACCGCTGGAGTTGCTGGACAAACGCACCGACGCCCTGGGCCACGGCGCCTGGCTGGGCCATCCCGACGCCGCCGAGCGGCCGTTCATCCTGGTGTTGATCGAATTCTTCGCCAGCAGCGGCCAGGAGGGGCTCGGGCTTCTGAAGCCCTTTGCCCACCTCGGCATCGAGCTACCCAGCCTCGAAGCCGTCGACGACATAGCCCGCCGCGGCAAGGAGGCAGGTTGCCTCAACATGCCCCCCACCGAGATGCCCCCGCCCGTGGGCTACATCTGCGCCCTCAACGATCCCGACGGCAACGTCATCGAGTACTCCTACGACCAGGGCGTCTACTCCACCGCCAAGACCGTCTGGGGCGCCGGCGACTGAGCCGGCGGTCGGGTAGGCACGTGCGCTCGCTACCTGCCATGCTCGGAGCATGACCGTACGGCGATCTCGCCCGCTCCGACTGGTGCACGCGGCTTTGGCGGTTGCGGTTGCCGCCGGCGCCACGGCCGCTGTCTCATCCGCGGCTTCAGGCCAGCAGGCCGCCTCCGGCGACCAGGCAGTCGTGGAGTTGCGCATCGTCGCCCGCAAGCTCGAGACCGGCAGGATCGAGTTCGGGCTCCAGCAACGTCAGACTGACGACTCCTGGGGCGACCGGCAGTTGCCCGGCAGGCGCTTCTTCCCCACCACCGCCGAGGTTGGACGCTGGCTGTCGAGTTCGACTCTGACCGTCGGGGGTTCGGGCACCGTCGGCGCCGCCGCGGGTATCGGCGAGGCGGACGTGCGGATCATCGCCAGGCGGCTCGAGAACGGCAGGGTCGAGTTCGGGCTCCAGCAGCACCGCGACGACTCCTGGGGCGATCGCCTGCTGCCCCGCAGGCGCTTCTTCCCCACGACTGCCGAAGTGGGTCGCTGGTTGTCCAGTTCGGCCGTCACGGTGTCTCCGGAAACGGTGGCGACCCCGCCCGACAACCGCCTGACGGCCATAAGCGTCGGTCAAGCCTATGCGTGCGGACTGCGCGGCGACGGCACCATCGTCTGTTGGGGTCAGAACGACCTGGGGCAGACCGAGCCTCCTGCGGGGGAGTTCACGTCGATCGACGCGGGGAAGGACCATGCTTGTGCGATCCGGGCCGACAGGACCGTCGCCTGCTGGGGCAACAACAACCAGGGCCAGACCGACGCCCCTGCGAGCGAGTTCCTCGCCGTTGCCGCCGCCGGCGGAGACCAAGGTGCACGGGACAATAGCGGACGGGAGACCTTCCGCGACGTGGGACGATTCTCCTGCGGCGTGCTGACCGACAAGACCCTCCGGTGCTGGGGAAACAACGACTGGGGCCAGAGGAACGCTCCCAGCGGGGAGTTCGAGGACGTCGCCGCCGGCGACACGCATGCCTGCGCACTGCGCACCGACGGGTCGCTGCGGTGCTGGGGTCGGGACCACTTCGCGGTGACACGCCCGCCGAGCGGTGAGTTCACCGCTGTGAGCGCCGGCTGGACGGCGTCGTGCGGTCTGCGCTCGAACGGCAGGATCACCTGCTGGGGCGACAACGGAATGTTCGGAGAACTCGATGCGCCGGCCGGGGAGTTCACCGTCATCACCGCGGGGGTTGGCCACATCTGCGCGCTGCGCGATGACGGAACCGTCCACTGCTGGGGTGCAAGCAATGTCGGTCAGACGGACGTCCCGACGGGCGAGTTCATCGCCGTCTCAGCCGGGAACCACACGAATTGCGCGTTGCGAGCCAACGGCACGATCGCCTGCTGGGGCCACCGAGCGAGCGTCCTGTCCGAGGGGCCTTAGCGCGTCGGCGATCTTGCCCCGTCGCCGGGTGAGATCAGGACAGGTGGTCCAGCAGCAGGGTTATCAATTCGTCGTCGAACGAGGCGCCGCCGAAGATGCGCCGGCCGGTGCTGTCGAGCAGCCAGAAGCTGGACCAGACGGGCGTCGGGAAGTGGTAGTAGTTCGTCGGCACCCGTGAGTCGCTCCACAACATCGTGAAGGTGATCCCGTAGCGGTCGACGAATTCCTGATTCACAGCCAGGTCACCCGTCGAGCCGATGCCGACGACCTTCAGCCGGTGGGAGTTTTCTCGAGCGAACTGCTCGATGGCCGGAGCATGGCTCTGGCACGTGCCTCAATAGGGGCTCCACAGCCAGAACAGCAGCGGGGTCCGGCCGGTCACCACCGTGCGGATGTTCGTTGCCTCGCCGGTGTGCACGTCGACCATGACGAAGTCCAACACGTCCTCGGAGACCTGCACCACGCCCGAGTCGCTCCCTGAGGGGCTCCCGACGAATGTCACGACGACCGGCGCACTGATCAGCCAGCGGCCCACCTCTGCATCTGCGGGAACGAACCGCCGCGCCGGCAGGAGCCGCTCGCCCCAGGTCTCACCGGGAAGGCGCTTCTGAAACGCGAACTCGATGCGACCATCGGCCAGCCGCTGCACAACCACGCGCACTTCCCCCGCCACGTAGGCGGAGGGGGTGCCGGCGTCGGCGGTGATTGTCAACGCCGAGCTTGCGAACCACACGTCGACCTCTGCTCCCGGGGGCAGGAATCGCTGCAGCGGCTCGGCCGCCTCGCTCCACGGCTCACCCGCCTGCCGGAACTGCACGACGAACTCGACTCGACCGTCCTCGTGGCGCTGCGTCAGGATCCGAGCCTCGAGTTGCTGTTCGGCCGGCTCCTCGGACGCCTCCTGGGCACTGACTGCTGCCGGAGCTCCGGCCACGCCCAGCCAGGCCAGCAGGCCCACCAGGACGGCGCGGCAGAGCCTCCCTCGGAGAGATCGGGAACTCACGTCGAATCCGCCAGCAACTGCCCGACCGCCGGAGCGTACGGGGCGGCACGTCGCAGTGGGCGCCGGCCACAGGCTTCGGCGCGCACTCTCAGGCGGCTCGTAGAACCGAGAGCACCTGCGCGGCGCCGTCGATGGTCTCGGCGAGGCCCTCGTACATGGTCTGCCGCGCCACGGCGGCGAGGTTGAGGCTGAACGAGTTGAACCCTAGTTCGGCAATGCGGCGCATCTGCGCCACGCATTCGGCGGGTGTGCCGGCCACGGCGAATCGCTCGACCAGGTCGTCGTCGATGAGATCGAAAAGCTCCGGCGGGTCGTGGCGGTCATGGTCGAAGTACCAGCCGCGGGCCTGGGCCAGCGCCTCGTGGATCCCGTCCAGCAGTCCCGCCGGGAGGTTGAGCTCGGGCGGGCGCAGGATGCTCAGGTAGTGCGCCACGTAGCGATTCACGCTGCGGCGTGCCAGGCCACCGTCGCCGGAGATGCAGACAGTGAGCCGCGGCGAGATCTCCAGACCGTCGAGCGAGCGACCTGCCCGTGCGGCCCCTTCGGCCAGCCAGCCGCGGTACTCGCCGGCCTGCGCCACCGACCAGTAGCGCGCCCCGATAAGCACCCGGTCGGCCAACTCCCCCGCCAGGCGCATGACCCCCGGACTGCGGCTGCCCAGCACGACCGCGGGCATCACTCCCGGTGGGCTATTCAGGCGGGCCTGGTCGGCGGAGAAAACCTCGCCGGAGAATGTGACCTCCTCGCCCGCCCACAGTCCCCTGCAGATCGTTGCCGCCTCGCGGAGCGTGCGGACCGGCCGGGGGTACTCCATTCCGAACTGCTCCAGGCCGGCCCCGACGCCGAGGCCCAAGAAGGCACGGCCGCCGGAGATCTGTCCCAACGTCGCCACCGCACCGGCCAGCACGGCGGGGTGGCGTGAGTACGGGTTCGTCACCAGGGGACCGAACTCCAGCCGGTCGGTGGCCGAGGCGCACAGGGCCATGAGCACCCAGCAGTCGTGCCACAGGACCACGTCGGAGATGCCCAGCCGGTCGAATCCGGCCCGCTCCACCTCGATTGCCAGCGCCGCCACCTCCGCCGGCGCCATGCCCGGCGTGATCTCGGCCTCGAACCGGTCGTGGGTCATGGTGCGATGGTCTTCAGACCATCGGGAACTTGGCCTTGTCGGGGAGGCCGGATCGGGCGCAGATGGCCTCGCCGGCGGCCTGGCAGTCAGCCCAGAGCCGCTCCTCGTCGATGGTGGTCATGTGGCCGCCGTCCACGACCTGGGCGCCGTCCACCCAGACGCTGTGCACGCCGCGGCCGTCGGCCGACCACACGAGCTGGCTCATGACGTTCAGGAGCGGGCGCCACTCGGGCCGGTCGGTGTCGTGCAGCACCACGTCGGCCTTCTTGCCGGCCTCCAGCGAGCCGATCTGGTCCTGCGCCTGCACGGCCCGGGCACCGCCCAGGGTGGCCATCTCATAGGCCATCTCGGCGGGAAACATCTGCGGGTCGCAGCGGGCGTCCTTGAACAAGCCGGCCACCAGATAGGTGGCGCGCATCAGGTCGGAGTAGTTGGAGGCGTTGTTGCCGTCGGTGCCGATGGCCACGTTCACCCCGCCGGCCATCATCTCGGGCATCTTGCCCACCTGCGTCACGCCGTAGGCCACCTTCAAGGCCGTCGTGGGGCAATGCGCCACCGAGGCCCCGGTCTCGGCCAGGATCTGTACCTCGCCGTCATCGAGTCGCACGCAATGGGTGATCGCCACGTCGTCGTCCAGCACCCCCAACTCGGCGAGGTGCACGATGGGGCGGTGGCCGAACTCGGCCAAGAAGGCGTCGGGATCCAGTTGCGCCGGCGACATGTGGAAGCTGAACCCGGCGCCGGCCCCGGTGGCCAGTTCCCGGGCGGCGCGCCACAGCGGGTCCGAAGCGGTGTTGTGGCCCACCAGCACGACGTGGCCGGCGATGCGCCCCCCGGCCACCGAACCGTGGCGCTCCAGTACGGCCTGCAGGTTGGCGATGGCCTCGTCGGTGTTCTGGCGGTAGACGTCGGGCTCGGGCGGCAGGTCCCACACCCAGCGGCCGACCCGGCCACGGATGCCCACCTCGACCAGCCCGTCCACCACGTCATCCAGGAACCGGACCGTGCCGGCCTCCAGGAAGCACGTGGTGCCCGACCGCAGCATCTCGGTGGCCGCCAGCTGCGCCGAGATTCGCTCGTCGGCGGCGGTGTAGGTGGCGTAGAGCGGGCAGAGCCAGCCGAAGACGTTCTCCGCGAAATCGATGTCGTCGGGCACATATCCCCGGGTCAGGGGCTCGCCCGTGATGTGGATGTGGCTGTTGACCATGCCGGGGGTGGCCACGAAGCGGTCGCCCCCGGCCTCCGTCGCCGGCTCGTAGCGGGCGCGCAGGTCGGCCTCCTTGCCCACCGCCACGATCTCGCTCCCACGCACCGCCACGGCACCATGGCGGATGATGTCGCGGCGCGGGTTCATGGTGACGACGTGTCCCGCACGGATCAGCGCGTCGATTGGTTCGGGGCGGCCGGCGCCGTTGGTGTCGTTCGAGGAGGTCATGTTGCCGCCTTTCGGTTGTGCGGGGTCCGTCCGGTCACTGATTCACAGCCCCGGCTTTAGGCCGGTCGCTGGATTCCGGCCTGCGCCGGAATGACGGGATGGTGCCAGGAATGACGGGGTGGTGGCAGGAATGACGGGGTGGTGGATCGGAATGACGGGATGGTGGATCGACATTAGTCAGTCGATGAGTTCGTGCTTGCCGGTTTGGTTGCCACGAAGATCTGCTGCGCTGCGATCGGCTCGATCAGCCGGACCTCGGTGAATCCGGACTCGCCGAGCCAGCCCGACATCTGCCCGTAGGTGAAGGCAGTCCCCTGCCTCGTGCAGGCCGCCATGGTCGCCGCCATGAAGACCCCTTGGGGGCTGCGGTTCGGATCGTCGGTGCGGAAGTAGTCCGCCACCAGCACCCTCCCACCGGGGCGCAGGGCGGCGGCCGCCCGGCGCAGGAGCGCCCGGGTGCCGTCGGCTCCTTCGGTACGGCAGATGTGCCCCAGCACCACCAGGTCGAACGCCTCGTCCTCCAGCGCCACCGTGTGATAGTCGCCGGGCCGCAACTCGCAGCGCTCGGTCAGTCCGGCCTCGGCGATACGCGCCCGGGCAACCTCCAGCACCTCCGGCAGGTCGTTCACCACGGCGGTACCGCCGGGGCAGGCCCGCAGCACGGCGATGCTCCAGGGCGCCCCGCCGGCGCCGAGGTCGGCCACCCGCGGGGCCGTCAGGTGGCTGTAGGAGATCCAGGCGTCGGCCCGCGTGGCGGCGCGAAGCACTGTGCCGAAGGTGCCCTCCACGAGCGGCACCCAGAATCCCACCACGTCGCCGTCCACCGGACGGGCGGGTTCGCCACGGCAGATCGTCCCGGCCAGATCGGTCCAGTTCTCCACCGGGCCGGGGGCGACCGACACAAGATCGGCCATCGGTGCGGGGCTCTGGCGGCAGAGGTAGCGCCGGGAGCAGTCGTTCAGGTCGAAACGCCGGTTGTGCCTGTCCAGGAGACCGAGCACCACGAGCGCATCCGCCAGCGCTTCGGTGTGCGGCGCCGAGGATCCCAGCTGGTCCGCCAGATCCTCGGGCCCCAGCGGTCCGCGATCCCAGAGCGCGTCGAAGAGCCCCAACTCGATCGCCCCCACCAGCATCCAGTAGGCACTCACCCCGAAGATGACGCTCCACACCGGACCCGACGGCGCCGGTTTCACGTCGGTCCAGGGCCGGCCCACCCGGGCCATCGTGTGGGTCTTCTTCAGCTCCGGGTAAGGCGAATCGGCCACGACCCACCCTCAGGGCCGCAGGAGGATCTTGCCGAAGAAGTCCCCGGCCAGCAGGCGCTCCTGTGCGGCGCCCGCCTCCGCCAGCGCCAGCACCGAGTCGACCGGGGCGACGAAGTCACCGCGGCAGTACATCTCCCAGACCGGGCCGAACTCCTCGGGCCGGTACGGGTCGGAGCCCATGATGCGCAGGCCTGAGTGGAACAGGTGGCCCAGCGACGGGATCGTGGCGGTGTCGCCTGTGGTGTTGCCGCAGTTGACCAGCCGCCCGCGCGGACCGAGTGCGAACAGGGACGCCTCCCACAACGCCGGCCCGACATGGTCGAACACCATGTCCACTCCCGCCCCGGCGGTCACCGACCTCGCCCAGGCACCGATGTCGGTCGTGCGGTTGTTGGCCGTCTCTGCGGCACCCAACTCGCGTGCCCCTGCACACTTGGCCTCGCTGCCGGCGGTGGCCAGCACCGTTGCCCCGGCGTGGCGGGCCAGCTGGATGGCGGCAGTCGACACGCCACTGCCCGCGGCGTGCACCAGCAGGGTCTCGCCCGCCTGCAGGCCGCCCACGTCGAATAGGGCGTGCGCCGCGGTCATCCAGCAGGTGGGGAACACCGCCGCGGCCTCGAACGGCATCGCACCGGGCACGGGATAGGTGTGGCTGGCCGGCGCCAGGCACAACTCTGCATAGCCGCCGGCGGCCGTGGCGCCGATGACGCCCAACTCGCCGTAGAGATCGCCCCGGCCGGCCAGGCGCGAACCCTCCGGCACCCCCGACAGCGAGGGGTCCACCACCACCCGGTCGCCCACCGCGACGCCGTCGGTCGCTGTGCCGGCGGCGACCACCGTCCCGGCCACGTCCATGCCGGCGATGTGCGGCAGTGCGAAGCCGGGCATGGTGAACCAGCCGGCCCGCTGGATGACGTCAAGGCGGTTCAGGGCGACGGCCGCCACCTGCACCACCACGTCTGCCGGTCCGGGTTCGGGGTCGGGCACCTCAGCGAGGCGCAGCACCTCGGGCCCGCCGTGCGCGTCGTAGAGGACCGCCCTCATCGCATCCTCCCGCTCATTTCAGGCCCCTGATGAACGGCCGCGCCAGGGATTGCGGCTCGCGGGTGCGGTGGGCGAACAGCGCCATGACGCAGATGGTCAGCACGAACG
>LXNJ01000234.1_pt1 | contig 39483 bp, 30 predicted proteins | sample 809081 | NCBI WGS metagenome assembly LXNJ01 (sample SAMN04870510, study PRJNA318959) | sponge metagenome | biome: sponge; feature: marine sponge reef; material: water | host: Petrosia ficiformis | place: Greece: Milos, Mediterranean Sea | collected 2013-05-29 | depth 5-7 m | reverse complement strand
CCCCTTCCGATGGCGGGCTTCGCCCGCAAGCGGAGGGGGTGGGATTCGAACCCACGAGACCCTCTCGGGTCAACGCCTTAGCAGGGCGCCGCCTTAAGCCACTCGGCCACCCCTCCGAAAATTGCCCCGCCTGGGATCGAACCAGGACTCTTCTGATCCAGAGTCAGACGTGTTGCCAGTTACACCACGGGGCATCCAATCCCAATTTTACGCTCGCCAGGCCGGCTGGCAAGCCGCAAGCCACCAGTCGGATTCGAACCGACGACCCCGTCATTACGAGTGACGTGCTCTACCAGCTGAGCTATGGTGGCGACCATGCCGACCGCCTCGCGATTCCGCCGGCCAACCAGGAATGGAGCCGAGGGGAATCGAACCCCTGACCTCAGCGTTGCGAACGCTGCGCTCTCCCAACTGAGCTACGGCCCCTCCATGCCCGCTTCCATGGAACACCTGTCGGCGGATGGGCGCGAGAGGACTCGAACCTCTGACCTCTACGATGTCAACGTAGCGCTCTAACCAGCTGAGCTACGCGCCCCCGGGCCGGAAACCGGTCCTGGCCTTCACCTCCCCCGGAGGGGAATACGCCCGGGAGGACTCGAACCCCCAACCTCTTGATCCGTAGTCAAGCGCTCTGTCCAATTGAGCTACGGGCGCTGATTTGCCGACCGCCTTCGGCAAGGAAGGCCGACCGTTGATGGCCGGCAAGTGCCCACGACAGGACTCGAACCTGTACGCCGTTTCCGACACTGGTCCCTCAAACCAGCCTGTCTACCAATTCCAGCACGTGGGCAAATGTCCTCCATCGAAACGCTGCCGCCGCTTGCCGCCGCGGCCTGTCATGCTCGGAGAGGGACTCGAACCCTCACGGGGTTAACCCCCACAGGATCCTGAATCCTGCGCGTCTACCAATTCCGCCATCCGAGCTCGCTCGCCTTCGCGAACAGACTGCGCCAATGGAGCCGAGGGGAATCGAACCCCTGACCTCCTGAATGCCATTCAGGCGCTCTCCCAACTGAGCTACGGCCCCGATCCTTCGCCGATGACCCGATTTGTCAAGAAACAAACAGCGGGGCTGACGGGACTCGAACCCGCGGCCTCCGGTGTGACAGACCGGCACTCTAACCAACTGAGCTACAGCCCCTGTTTCGCGCGCTTCGCGCGTCCTTCCAAACGCCCTCACGGGGAATCGAACCCCGACCGCCACCTTGAAAGAGTGGTGTCCTAGCCGTTAGACGATGAGGGCTCTCCCCCCAGTTGTACAGGCCCGGAGGGACTCGAACCCCCAACCCCCGGTTTTGGAGACCGGTGCTCTACCAGTTGAGCTACGGACCCCCGCGCACACACCCGGCCATCCTCCGGCCGGTGAGCCGGTAGATGGCCAGGGGCGGAATCGAACCGCCGACACCGCGATTTTCAGTCGCGTGCTCTACCAACTGAGCTACCTGGCCAAAAAAACGCCCGAACCTTTTCGGTGCGGGCGGCTGGGTCGGGAGTCTGCCGGGGGCTACCGGCGAGTCCCGCTTCCCCGCCCGCGAGGGCTCGACCACGTATCGGACGGAAACCAGCGAAGCGCCCGCGCGCGACCCGACCTCTGGAAGGCCCACGGCCGACGGATTTCGGTCGCTTCCGGCATGATCTCCGCCTCGGTCTCCTGTGTTGTTGCCTTGCGTCAAACTGTCCTGCTACGTGGAAAACGCCGCCATTCGGCGGCGCTTTCAAGTAGCGGGGGCGGGATTCGAACCCGCGACCTTCGGGTTATGAGCCCGACGAGCTACCAGACTGCTCCACCCCGCAACGAGAAGCGAAAGGTAAAGCAATCCCGCGAAGCGTGTCAAGCGGAGGTCGGCAGAAAAAGACGGGCCTCCACCGGCCCCTCGGCGGCGTTGTGCCAGGCCCGAATTCTCACACCTCCGAGGTGGCCCGAAGGCGGCCCGGAGGCTGCGCCTAACGGCGACCCAACCCCGCCAGCGCCTCCGGATCGCCCTCGATTCCGTCGGCAGGTTGGAGACCGAGCACCCGGGCCATGAAGGGATAGATGTCCACCCCTTCGATCGGGGGAAGCCGCGTGCCCCCCTCGATGCCGGGCCCCTTCACAAGGAAGATGCCGTGCATGGACCGGAACCGGGGATCCCATCCGTGCATCCCCCGGCTGCTGCCGCGGCGAGGTCCGATGGCGATCGTGTACCCCTCCTCCGGAACGATCACCAGATCCCCGAAGCGAGGATGACCGTTGAGGCGAAGTCGCTCTGGAGCTGCGCCGGGCCGGTAGACCTCCGCCTCCGGCATCCCCTCGTCGAGTTGTGTGCGCAGTTCCTCGATGCGCTCCTCGCCCCCCTCCACGAACAGGATGCCCACGGTTCCGTCGGACGTCAGTCGAACCCCGGACAGGTCCGCGATTTCGTCGACCGCGTAGTGTCCCTCGGAAAGGACCTCGCTCATACCGTGGTCGGAGACCAGCAGGACGAAGACCTGGTCGCCGTGGGGGAGTTCATCCAGACCGTCCAGGAGACGTCCGAGCGCCTGGTCCACCTGCGCGACCGCCTGTGCCAGTTCCGGGCTCTCGCCAGGGCCGAACCGGTGTCCGGCGTAGTCGGCTTCGGCGAAATACAGGGAGATGAGATGGGGTCGCTCCTCGTCGGCAAGGGCGAGCCAGGTCAGGACCGTATCGACGCGCACTTCGTTGGGAATGATCGGGTCCAAGCGCTTCCAGTAACTGGGCCGAATGTCCTGTACGTCGGCTTCGGATCCGACGAAATAGAAGGCCGCGCTCACCATGCCCTGCTTCTCCGCAGTCACCCAGATCGGCTCTCCTCCGTACCATTCCCCGTCCTCCACGGTCTCCCGGTCCGAGAGGGAATAGGTGCGATCGAGTTCCCGGTCATGGAAGGTGTTGGCGACCAGCCCATGGGTTCCCGGATAGAGCCCGGTTGCGATGGAGTAGTGTGCGGGGAAGGTCAGCGAAGGGAAAACCGGGATCAGCCCATCGGCGCGAGCGCCCCCGGCCGCCACGCGGTCGAAGTTGGGCGTGTCGAACCTCTCCATGTAGTCGTGCCGAAAACCATCGAACGACACCACCACCACGTAAGGCTTGTCGAGATGGCGGGGGTCGTTGCGGCCGCCGGCCGGGCCCGATTCGACGGTCGTAGCCGCCCCAACCGATCCGCCGCCTGCGGGGGCCTGTTGCACGGCGGCGCAGCCAACCAGCCAGAGCACCGGAATGACGATGGCCGCCGCCATCAGGCACCGGGCGCGCAGGCGTCCTCCGCCCATCCACAATCCTCCCCGCGCACAAGTCCCCTTGTAGCGCTGACGCTCTGCGGTCATCTTCACGGCTTCCGGCAGCACGGCAACCTCTCCAGGAAGGATCCGTCCGCGATCACGGGCGCGGGGAGGGGAACGAGTGCGGCGAATAATAGCTGCAAGCAGACGGCTCTTGAAGGAGGCGACCGATCGAGATGAGCGAGAAGGGGCTCGAGACCGCGACGCTGGCCGGGGGATGTTTCTGGTGCCTGGAGGCGGTATACCTGGAGTTGCGGGGCGTGCGGCGGGTGGACTCGGGGTACGCCGGCGGACACGTGCGCCAGCCGACCTACCAGCAGGTCTGCACCGGTTCCACCGGGCACGCCGAAGTGGTCCGCATCATGTTCTCGCCGGACGAGATCTCGTTCCGGGAGCTGCTCCAGGTCTTCTTCACGATTCACGATCCCACCACCCTGAACCGCCAGGGAGCCGACGTGGGCACCCAGTACCGTTCGGCCATCTTCCATCATTCAGCGGAGCAGGAAGGGGTGGCACGCGAGGTGATCGCGGGGCTCGAGGACGAGGGAGTGTGGCGTTCGCCGATCGTCACCGAGCTGGTTCCGGCCGGTCGGTTCTTCCCCGCCGAGGCCTATCACCGCAACTACTTCGCTCGCAATCCGGGCCAGGGATATTGTCGCGCGGTGGTGGAGCCCAAGGTCGCGAAAGCGCGGGCGAAGTTCTTCGACAGGTTGAAGAAGGCACCCGCCTCCGGCTGACGGGAGCCCTGGCGGCTCCTGGGACGGACCCGCGCAAACGCCGGGCGGAGTTCGTCTGCGGGCCTGCTAGAGCAGCACGCTCAACGGTTTCTCCAGGATGCCCTTCAGCGTGGCGAAAAAACGCGCGCCCTGGGCCCCGTCGATGATCCGGTGATCGCAGCTCATCGTCATGCGCATGCGACGACGCACCACGACCTGACCGTCGGCCGCCACCGGCCGATCCTCGACCGCGCCCACGGCCAGGATTCCGGCCTCGGGCGGGTTGATGACCCCGGTGAACTGCTCGATCCCGAACATCCCCAGGTTGGAGATGGAGAAGGTGGATCCCGTGTACTGCTCCGGCGTCAGCCGCTTCGCTCGCGCCAGGGCCGCCAGCTCCTTCACCTCGTTCGATATTTCGGCGATCGGGCGCGCATGGGCATCCCGCACCACCGGAGTAATGAGACCGTCGTCGATGGCCACCGCGACGCCGATGTGCACGCGGTTGTGTCTGCGGACGTGATCGCCACCCCACCACGCGTTGCACTCGGGATGGCGGGCCAGCGCAAGCGCCGTCGCCTTGATGACGATGTCGTTGAAGGAGATGCGCGCGCCAAGCTCGAGCTCGTTGAACTGCTGGCGCAGCTCGGTTGCCCGGGCCATGTCGACATCGGCCGTGAGGAAGAAGTGCGGCACCGGCCCCAGGGACTCGACCAGCCGGCGCGCGATCGTCTTGCGTATCTGCGTGAGCGGGACGTCCACGAAATCCTCGCCCGGGACGTCCGGCCTGGGCGCGGGAGCCATCGCGGTCCCGGCGGCCAGCGCGGCCTCGATGTCCCGCTTGACGATTCTGCCCCGGGGCCCGGACCCCACGACCGCCTCCAGGCGGAGCCCGGCCTCCCGGGCCAGGCGGCGGGCGAGGGGTGACGCCCTCAGCCGTTCACCGTCCTTGCGGGCCTCGGCAGCCGGCTCTGCCGGAAGGGTCGCCTGGACCACCGGCGGTGCGGGCTGCGGGCCACCTGGCGGCGTGGTTGGAGGCGGCGTGCCGGGAGGCGGCGTGCTGGTGGGAGCCGTTGATGAAGGCGCTGCCGCCCGAACAGGCTCCTCCTCCGTCTCCGTGGCCGGGGATGCCGTCGAGGCCGGGGCCGCCGCCGCCACCAGGTCCGACACATCTTCGTCATCGGCCGCGATGACGGCGATCACGTCTCCCACGGGCGCCGTCTGTCCTTGGTTCAGCAGGATGGCCCGCAACACGCCGTCGCCGCGCGCAACGAGTTCCATGGTCGCCTTGTCGGTCTCGATCTCGGCCAGCAGGTCGCCGGCCGCGATCCGGTCACCCTCCGCCTTGAGCCACCTGACGACCTGCCCCTCTTCCATGGTGGGCGAGAGGGCTTCCATGTGCACTTTGGTGGCCATCGACTAGCCTCGGGTGGTCGGATCGGTGTTTGCCACGCGTCGGATGGAGCGACCAGGGTCAGTTGCGGTAGAGAACCTTCCTGCACGCGTCCACGACCCGCGCCGCGTCCGGTTTCGACTGCTTCTCCAGATTCCTGGCGTAGGGCATGGGCACGTCCGCCTGGGTGATCCGCTGCACCGGCGCGTCCAGATCGTCGAACCCCTCGTCCTGGATCAGCGCGACGATCTGTGCGCCGACGCCCACGAACGGCCAGCTTTCCTCCACGTAGACCGCGCGATTGGTCTTGTGGACGGAGCGCAGAATCGCCTCCATGTCGAGGGGACGCAGCGAGCGCAGGTCGAGCACCTCGGCGGAAACATCTTCCTTCTCGAGCATGCGGGCCGCCTGAAGCGCCACATGGACCATCTGCCCGTGCGAGACGATGGTGACGTCCGTCCCCTCCAGCTTCACATCGGCGACGCCCAGAGGTACGAAGTGCTCGCCTTCGGGAACGTCGCCGCGGGCGTTGTAGAGCATCTCGGACTCCATCACGACCACCGGATCGTCGTCGCGAATCGCGGCCTTGAGCAGGCCCTTGGCATCCGACGGCGTCGCCGGATTCACCAGCTTGACCCCCGGGGCGTGAACATAGTAGGACTCGCACGCCTGCGAGTGCTGCGCAGCGAGCTGCAGGGCCGCCCCGTTGGGTCCGCGAAAGACGATGGGCACGTGCAGCTGCCCGTTGGTCATGTAGTGGGTCTTGGCCGCGTTGTTGATGACCTGGTCGAGGGCCAGGAACGCGAAGTTGAAGGTCATGAACTCGATGACGGGCCGGAGCCCTGCCATGGCCGCGCCCACGCCCAGTCCGGCGAAGCCTAGTTCGCTGATCGGCGTGTCCACCACCCGTGCGTCGCCGAAGCGCTCGAGCAGGCCCCGGGACACCTTGTAGGCGCCATCGTACTCGGCGACTTCCTCGCCCATGAGGAAAACGGAGTCGTCGCGCTCCATCTCCTCCGCGAGCGCCTCGTTGAGGGCGTCCCGGTAGGTCATGACCGCCATCTCAGCCTCCCCGCCCATCGAAGAAAAGCCTGCCGTTCACGTCCATGTCGCTGTAGACGAATTCGTGGAGGCTGTCCTCGGAGGGGAGCGGCGAGCGGTCCGCGAAGTCGGCGGCGTCAGCGACCAGCTCGCGTACTTCCTCGTCCATGCGCTCGAGGCCCTCGCGCGTAAGATGCCCGCTCTGGATCAGCAGATCGCGCACATGGGCGATGGGGTCGTCTTCGCGGACCCGCGACTCGACCTCCTCCTTGCTGCGGTAGGTGCCCGACACCGGATCGGACATCGAATGGCCCTTGAAGCGATACGTTTCGGCGTCCACGAACTGGGGTCCGGCGCCGTCGCGCACCTGCTCCAGCAGGTCTTCCATCAGCCGCCAGACCGCAAGCACGTCCTGGCCGTCAACGTAGTGCGCGGGAATACCGTGCGCCCGCGATTTTTCGACCATGGGGGTCGTGGTCACGCGGTTGAACGCCGTCCCCATGCCATACCCGTTGTTCTCGACGACGTAGATGACCGGCAGCTTCCAGATGGCCGCCATGTTGAGCGACTCGTGGAATGAGCCCTGGTTGACGGCCGCGTCGCCCAGGAAGCAGACGGAGACCCGGTCTTCCCCGCGGTAGCGGATCGCCCAGCCCAGACCGGTCGCCAGCGGAATCTGGCCCCCGACGATGCCCCATCCGCCCATGAAGTTGTGCTTCGCGGAGAAGAGGTGCATCGAGCCGCCCTTGCCGCCGGAACAGCCGCCCGCCCGCCCGTACAACTCGGCCATGGCCGCGCGCGCGGAGATGCCCTTGGCGAGCGCCAGGGTGTGTTCCCGGTAGGCCGAAAGGGCATAGTCGTCGGGGCGAAGCGGCCCGATGAAGCCCAGCGCCACCGCTTCCTGCCCGGTATGCAGGTGGCAGAAGCCCCCGATCTTGCCGATCGCGTATGCCTCCTCCGCCTCCTGCTCGAATCGCCGGTATATGAGCATCTCGCGCAGGAAGCGAAGCACCTGTTCGGCCGGAAAGCCTTCGATGAAAGGCGGAGGGGCGGACCTGGATGCGTCCCGCACGGCGCTATCGGGCATGTGCCACCTCGCCTCCCTCCATTCCGTCTCTCGCGGAACGCCTCGTCTCGATCTGCACCAGCCTGAGCCCCGGCACCTCAGCGGGCGCGGGAAGATCGGCCTCCTGCACGTGCCGAATCGAACCCGCTGCGCCGGCGGATACCTGGCGCGCCTGGTCCTTGGCATGATAACTGGAGCGGACCAGGGGACCCGACTCCACGTGCCGGAAGCCGAATCCCTCCTCGCCGATCCGCTTCCAGTCTTCGAATTCCTGCGGCGTCACCCAGCGGGCAACGGGGATGTGCTGAAGCGATGGGCGGAGATACTGGCCCAGGGTGAGAATGTCGACACCGGCCTCGCGAAGGTCGCTCATCGCCTGCCGGATCTCGGATGCGCGCTCCCCCATCCCCAGAATGATGCCCGTCTTCGTCAGTATGTGCGGCGCGAGGCGCTTGGAGGCTCCGAGAAAGGAGATCGAGCGCCAGTAGCGGCCTCCCGGGCGCACCTCCGGGTGGAGCCGTTCGACGGTCTCCAGGTTGTGCCCGAGGATCGCCGGTCGAGCGGCCAGAACCGTCGCCAGGGCGTCTTCGTCCCCCTTGAAGTCCGGGATCAGCACCTCGACCGAGCATGCGGGAAGGCGGTCGCCGATGCGGCGAATGGTCTCTGCATAGATGGCGGACCCGCCGTCCGGCAGCTCGTCGCGATTCACGCTGGTGATCACGACGTGCTCGAGGTCCATTGCGGCCACGGTAACCGCGACACGCCGGGGTTCGTCCCGGTCCAGCACGGTCGGCAGTCCGTGGGCGACAGCGCAGTACTTGCACGCGCGCGTGCAGACATCACCCAGGATCATGAAGGTGGCGGTGCCGGCCTCCCAGCATTCGCCGATGTTGGGGCAGCCCGCCTCCTCGCACACGGTGTGAAGCGCCTGGCTGCGCATGAGGCGCTTCAGCCGCAGGTAGTTCGGTCCCCCGGGAGAACGCACCTTCAGCCAGGACGGCTTGCGGTCGCTCGGGGATATTGTGGCGAGGCCCGCGTGCGCGCGGATGCGGGAAGTGCCCTTGGGCGTGACGGTGCCCGTATCCTTGCGCGCCGGCGCGTATCCTTTCCAGGCTTTGAGGGGCTGGCTCAACCTCGAGTTCTCCGTCGCTCGTTCCCTTGAGCCGGACCCGGATCGGCCCCCGGGATCGCAGTCCTGGCTGGTTTAGGTCCGCCGGCAACGCGGGCCCGCGAAGGGTCTTTATCTCGGGGTCCGGCGCGATGCGCGCGTCCCGTTGCGTAGCTTGGAATGATAAAACCCAGACGCTTTCTACGGCAACGGAGCGCACCTGTGCGGGACAGCTCTAGAAGCCGAATCCCCGCAGCGCCTCCGCGATGCCCATCCCTGCGTACGTGCCCAGGGCGTAGCCCAGCAGACCCACCAGAATGCCGGGCAGAATGAGCGATCGCCAGCCCCCGGCTACCGCTACCGCCAGCGCGCTTCCGGGTCCTCCCACCGAGGCCTGGGAAGCCACGCACAGCGTGCCGATGTCCACGCGCAGGAAGCGGCCCGCCAGGAAGACCAGCACGCCGTGGACGGCGACGACGAAGAGGGCGTAGAAGAGCACCTGGACACCCACGGCAAGCACTTCCGCGATCCGGGAGTAGATGCCGATCACCACGAAGAAGAACAGCAGTGCGAGGTTGCCGAGCTGGAGCGCGCCCCGTTTCGCGCCGGATGGCATGGCGTGGCCCGTGGCAAGGGCCAGGGTGGTGAGCCAGAGCACCGGGTTGATTGCGGGGGTGACGGTCGCGAGGACCCGCGACGCGATCATGATCGCGAGCCCTGCCGCGACGAGAATCGCCAGCTGATGAGTGGAAACCGAGGCGCCCGCGAAGAGCGGATGCGCGGATTCGTCGTCGGAAAGATCGGGATCGCGACCGGGATGGTTCGAGGGCGAGGCCGGCGGGGCGCCTGGTGATGATGGCGGCGCCGGGTAATACCGCCCGATCCACCGGGGCAGCACCACGCACGCCGCCAGCCAGAGCCCGGTGACGACGTTGTCCGCGGCGGTGGCGCCCACGAAGAGGGCATCGGACATGTCGACTGCCCGGCTTACCGCCGTGAAGTTCAGTGATCCTCCCGAATACGTTCCCGTGAGCGCCGCCGCAAGCTTCCACGTCTCCTCGCCGATCGCGCTTCCGAACAGGAACGCCCCCGCAAGCGCCCCGAGGGCCGTGCCCACCACCGCGATGCCGAACGCGACCAGCATGGCCCCGCCCGCCTTCCGCAGGTCGGCCAGGTTGACCGCGAGGAGCAGCCACACGATGGCCAGGTCGGTCACGGTGCCCGTGATGACCTGGTAGATGGGCGAAGCCGGGGGCACGAGCCCCACGTTGGAGAGAACTCCGCCGATGGCGATCGCGAGCAGGGTGGCTCCCAGCTTCCAGAGCCCCGGCACCCGGCGACGCTCCAGCCACAGGGCGAGCACCACCACGCCCCCAATGGTCGCGACCAGCGCCAGGGGGGAGTCGATCACGAGGGGCCGATGCTCCTGACCGATTGCAGTGCCGGCCGACGTTCTTCGGCACTACCCACCGGCTCGCGCCTCTGCCGCCTCCCTCATCTCCGCGAGCGGGATGGCGTGCATGGAGTACTCTTCGAGCCCGCGCGCCTGTTCGCTGTCCCACGCCTCCCGGAATCGAGCGTAATAGCCGTTGGCTCGGTCATCGTCGCCGAGTTCGGCGGCCGCCCGCGCCGCCGCGCCCAGAAGGAGCAGGTGGTTGGGCGTGTCGGCCAGCGCCCGCTCGGCCGCCTCCCGCGCCATCTGGTAGTCCGCGCCCAGAGCGTGCAGCAGGGACACGTGGTAGTGGCCATCCGCATCCAGGGGAACCGCCAGGTCGTAGGCGTCAAGGGCCATCGGCAGGAATGCCAGCGCCTCGGCGGTGTCCCCGGCGGACGCGGCCCGCATGATTCGATCGTACAGCCGATCCGCAGCCTCCCGCGGCGTCATGGAACTCAGATCCGGAGGCGCCCCGGCAGCGGGCACCAGGCCCGCCGCGGGGTTGGGGGGCGGAGCATCGCCCGGATCATCCCGTTCCAGCGCCCAGTACCCGGCGCCGATGATCAATACGCCGGCGAACACGCCGCTGGCCCACAGCACCCTCCTGCCGCCCGCGCTGGCCGCCGCCGGCCGGCGGCGCCGGAGGGGTGTGCCGCAGAAGATGCAGAACGACGCGCCCGCCGGGGCCGTCTCCCCACAGGAGGGGCACGACGGCTCACGGATGACCGCCCCGCATTCCGCGCAGAACTTGCCGGCGGCGTCCACGCCGCACCGTGGGCATTTCATGATGTGCCTCGCTTATCGGTCATACCGCTTGCGGCTCCGGGTGCCCGGACGGGGTCGCCCATCCTCCCGGGCATGGCGCACGCCAGGAAGGATTGCGACAAACACCCGTTGAGGCCCCGTGCGATCATGGGTACCTCCTCCTCCGATGCGCAACGGCCTGAGCCGTCGGCGCGAGGCCCGGGGCCATGACCGGCGGGGCCTACATGCCCGTCGGAAAATCCAGAAACTCCCAGGGAATGCCGAAGCGCGCCTCCAGATGGGAGGCGAGCGCGCGCACCCCGAGCGTCTCGGTGGCGTAATGGCCCGCATAATAAACGTTGATGCCGTATTCCATCGCATCGAAGTACGTATGATGCGCGCCTTCCCCGGTCACGAGGGCATCGGCGCCGGACGCCGCCGCCTCGGCGATCATGGACCCGCCCGCACCCGTCACAACCGCGACCCTGTGTATCTGGTCAGGTCCGCCATCTATAAGTCGGACTGTCACTTGTAGTGACTCCGCCAACCGGTCGCCGAGGGCCTTGCGTGTCTCCGAGGTCGTCCCGATCCAGCCTACATCCACGCCCTGGTAGGAGCCGAATCCCTTCTCGATTTCGATGTCCAGAGCGCGGGCGAGCAAGGCGCAGTTGCCGACCTCGGGGTGTGCGTCCAGCGGCAGATGAGCCGAGTAAAGACCCAGTTCGTTGCGGAGGAGGGCGAACAGCTTCCGAAACCGTCTGCCGGTTACGGGAGCCGCGCCATCCCAGAAGAGCCCATGGTGCACGAGCAGGAGATCGCTTCCGCGCTCGGCAGCGGCGTTGATGGCGGCTTCACTGGCATCCACCGCGGCACAGATGCTGCCAACCCGGGCCGCCCCCTGAACCTGGAGTCCGTTGTAGGCGTTGGGGTAGTCCGGGAAGCCGGGCACGCGGAGGTATTCGTCGACATACTCAACGAGCGCTTTCAGCTTCATCCCCCGGCCCTCGTTTGTCCTGGCATCTTGCATATGAACTCCCCGCGCCGAAACGTGCGCCCAAAGGGTTTCCACGATCTGTGGAAAACTACAGACGCGTGGATAACACGCTCTGCAGGGAGCGTGGATATACCTTCCGAAGAGTCGATATTATAGTGACTTCAGAGGTTTTCCACGACGACGGCGGAGGGGTGGGAAAAGGCAGCTCTCGTCGAGATTCTCGGTGCTTCCAAATCCGGTGGAGCCAGGACCCGATTGTCCGGGCGTGGGCATCTTGCTCACCGCTCATTCCCGGGTAGAGGGCGGCTTGGCGCCCCGGCTTCCCATCTTGACGGTTCCGTTGACCGTTGCGCCCTCTTCGAGCACGATGCGGCGGGTGTCGATATTCCCGTCGACATCGCAGGATGACTGGAGCTCCAGGCGCGAACCGATTTTCAGGGTACCCTTGAGCCTTCCCGAGATGACCGCGTCCTGGGTGGAGATGTCGCCGACGACTATTCCGTCCTTCCCGACCACAACAGCCTTTCCGGCCTCCACTGCCCCCTCGATCCTGCCTTCGATGCGAATGGTCCCCTCGGTCTTGCAATCACCTACTACGGTCATCCCGGGTCCGATGATCGAAATCGTGTTGTCTGGAGACGCGGGGGGCGAAGCGGGGCGTTGTTTGCTCATCCGGTTGTTTCCCTTACTGGTAGTTGAAACGAGCCACGGAAATCGAGGGGTTCCGCCAACCTTCAAGGTTGGTCAAGGATTGTCAACGGATCGACAGGTTCATTGTTTCGAAGGATTTCAAAGTGAAGGTGCGGAGCCGTCGATCTGCCCGTCGAACCGCTCAACGCGATGACCTCGTTCTGCCGCACCAGGTCCCCGGTCTCGACAAACGTCGCGGATGCATGCGCATACAAGCTGCCGTATCCGTCGCCGTGGTCAAGGCGTACAAACCGCCCGTAGAGGGGATCCTCTCCTGCTTCGAGTACGACGCCCCCACCCGCGGCGCGGATATACGAGCCCGTAGTTATGGCGATGTCCAGGCCCGGGTGTTCGCCCACCACGCCTTCAATCAGGGGCTGGGTCACGAACCCCCTTTCGGTCAGGGGCCAACTGGTGGGCCTGGTTTCGTCCGCGACCGACCGACCGGAGTTTCCGTCGCGCCCCACCGGAGGAAGCCAAAGGTCCGACAGCGCGTTTGCGCGGGCACCAAACAGTTCGGCGATGCGCAGATAGCGTGCTTCGACCGTGTCGATGTGCGTGCTCAGCGCCTGAATCCCCTCCGCCTGGACCGCAAGCGAGTCCGACAGGATGTCCACGCGATGCGTGGTCACTGCAACGCCGGCCACGTAGCCCGCGGAAATCAGTCCGATGAGGGCAAGCGAAACCAGCACGGCATGCGCCACGGTCAACTCATAGTTGCGGGCATTCGCCGACCCGTCGGCCAGGAGCACGACCGTCAGCAGTCGGCGGTTTCGAGATGTCCTATTCCAGAACATCCGAGACCTTCCGGCCGGACACGAGGGTAAACACGCGTTCAAGATCCTGATCGTCGTGGAAGGGGATTTCGATGCGGCCTTTCCTTCCTCTCTGCCGTCGAACGACTACTCGTGTCCCGAGCGCGCCCCGCAGCTCCTCTTGCAACGCGTTCAGCACCGGGTCCACCGCTTGCGACGGCCGGGTCCGGCGCTTTCGGTCGTCCGGTGCATCTTCATTGGGAGCCGGGCGCGTCGGCCTGGTGCGCACGGTCTCCTCGAGTTTGCGGACCGACCAACCGCCTTCGACCGCCATTCGAGCCAGTTCCGCCGCCCATTCCTGGTCGTCGATGGCGAGGAGTGCCCGCGCGTGTCCCGGCGTGAGCTTTTCTTCCGCGAGCAGCTGCCGGACTTCAACGGGAAGCTTCAGAAGACGGAGGATGTTGGTCACAGCGGCACGGCTCTTTCCGACAGCCAGCGCGATATCCTCCTGTGTGCGCTTGAACTTGTCCACAAGCACCCTGTAGCCCTCAGCCTCCTCCAGCGCGCCGAGGTTGCGGCGCTGGAGGTTCTCGACAAGCGCCAGCACGAGCATGGTTTCGTCATCTACGTCGCGCACGATGGCCGGCACTTCGCTCCATCCGAGCCTCGTGACAGCTCGGAATCGGCGTTCTCCCGCTACCAGCTCCCATTGGTCGGGCACCGGCGCGGATCTGACGAGAACGGGCTGGAGCAATCCGTTTGCCCTGATCGACGCCGCGAGTTCCCGGATTTCCTCTTCCTTGAACTCACGACGGGGCTGGAACGGGTTGGGCACCACGGAATCCAGCGCCAGGCTGGCGACCTCGCCTTCCACCGGTCGATCAAGATGATCCCCAAGAAGGGCGCCCAGGCCGCGCCCGAGCCGAGTGTTCGGAGCAACGCTCATGAGGGTACGCGAGCTCTCGTTGTAGCAAGTCTATGTTGGGTTCGCTGAATGACTTCCCTCGCCAGACGGAGGTAGTAGCGGGCCCCGGCCGACAGGACATCGTATATGATGATGGGCTTGCCGAAACTCGGCGCCTCCGCAAGGCGAACGTTCCTGGGAATCGCGTTCGTAAAGACCTTGTCTCCAAAGTATTCGCGGGCTTCGCGGGCGACCTGTTTCGACAGGTTGAGCCGCTTGTCGAACATGGTAAGGAGCACGCCCTCGATCTCCAGGCCCGTGTTGAGCCCCCGCTGTACTATTCGAACCGTGTTCAGGAGCTGGCTGAGGCCTTCCAGCGCGTAGAACTCGCACTGAATCGGGATGAGTACGGAGTCGGCCGCCGTGAGGGTGTTGAGCGTGAGGAGGCCCAGCGATGGGGGGCAGTCCACCAGAATGTAGTCATATTCGTCGCGAATCGGCGCAAGTGCCGTACGCAGAACGGATTCGCGGGCCTCCACGCCTACCAGTTCGATCTCCGCGCCCGCCAGGTCGCGCGTGGTGCCGACCATGTCCAGGTAGGGAAAGTGAAGCTGACGAACCCTTGATTCCTCGATCGAGCTTCCCCCGATCATGACGTCGTACATGCCCGAGACCTGATCATGGCCCCAGAGGCCCAGGCCACTGCTCGCATTGGCCTGTGGATCCATGTCGATGACCAGCGTGCGCTGTTCCGCCACAGCCAACGCGGCTCCCAGGTTGATCGCGGTTGTCGTCTTCCCGACACCCCCCTTCTGGTTGGCGATGGTAATGACTCTGGACATGGAAAGCAGCGGTCAGCCTGGGCCGGGGTGAGGGTTTTCCACAACAGGGAGCCGTCCCGGGATCGAGCTCCGGATAGGGAGAGAGAGATCCCACCTCGAAAGCTACCTGACCCCCGGTTTGCAGAAAAGGTGGATGCGCGTCGTTGGCAGGCTGGATTCGCGCCCTTCTGGACGTCATCCCGACATGGATCCGGGTGGCCCCGACACGGGTCAGCGGTCCCGCGGCGGTTCCGGGGCCGGGGGGGCGCTTGCCGAACCTGCGACAGGGGCCGAATCGGTAAGGTAACGCGCCTTCATTTCCTGGAAGCGCCGCGCAGCTTTCCCGTCCAGCCGTTCATCCAGGTAACGGTCCAGCAAGGGCACCAGTTGTTCTCTGAGGAAGGCTCCGCGAGCCATCCACTGGTAGTACTGCCGTCCGCCGTGCCGATAGGGACCGTACAGCTTGCCCCCAGGGAAGTTCTCCATGATCCAGTCGAAGAGCGCCTTGTGGTCAGTGTGCATGCGAAGAGTCACGTGCGGCTGTCGCCCATCTCCACCGAAATGCCCCTCCCCAACGAGGACTCCCACCAGGAACCCGACGTCGAAGTCCCGGGATGCTTGTTGTTTCACCGTCATGTTTCCCGTGGAACATGGCTCGACCTGCCACCGTGTTGTTTCACCGTCATGTTTCCCGTGAAACGTCGTGAGGGAACGGCCCCCTGCTTCCGGATCTCCAGGACCAGATTCTGAAGATCTGCCGGCGAGACGCCCGAGACCCTCGAGGCCTGCGCCAGGGTGACGGGACGTACTTGGTCAAGCTTTTCGCGGGCCTCGTGCGACAGCGTCAACAGGTCCTGGTACACGATATCCTGGGGAATGCGGAATTCCGCGCGCGCTCGAAGTGCGGCCGCCCGATCCCGCTCGCGCTGCACATATCCCCTGTACTTCAGGTCTACCTCGACAGCCAGCAAGGCATCCTCCCAACCAACCTCGACAAACGACGCGCCGGCCGCCTGAATCAGCATCTTTGACGTCACCTTCGGTCTTCTCAACAGCTCCACCGCTCTTGCGGTAGTGCGCACCGGGCTCGATCCCGCCTCCGCCAGTGCGTCGTTCACCTGCTCGGGTTGCAGGCGTGTCGAGCGGAACCATTCGAGCAGCCGCGCTTCGGTTTCCAGGCGTTCTTCAAGCATTCTGATCTGGCCGGGCGACAACAGACCCCTCTCGCGCGCTACCGGTCCCAGGCGGGAGAGCGCGTTGTCCTGTCTGAGCAGAAGACGGAACTCTGCGCGCGAGGTAAAGAGTCTATAGGGTTCATCCACCCCCTTGGTGACCAGATCGTCGATCAGCACGCCGATGTACGCCTGGTCGCGCTCCAAGACCAACGGCGCCTTCCCCAGAGCGGCCAAACCGGCGTTGGCACCCGCGACCAGCCCCTGCCCGGCGGCCTCTTCGTAGCCGGTCGTGCCGTTGATCTGCCCTGCGAAGAAAAGGCCTTCAATCGACTTCACCTCCAGCGTGTGCCGCAGCTGATGCGGAAGGAAGTAGTCGTACTCGATCGCGTACCCGCTACGGGTCATGCGCACGCGCTCCAGTCCCGGCACGGTCCGCAGGAATCGGAGTTGCACTTCCGGTGGCAACGAGGTCGACAAGCCGTTTACATAAAGCTCGGTCGTGTCCAACCCCTCCGGCTCCAGGAAGACCTGGTGCCCGCGGGCGTCGGGGAAACGTACGACCTTGTCTTCGATCGACGGGCAGTATCGCGGCCCCCGGCCCGCGATGGCCCCCCCGAACCGCGCGCTCCGTTCGAGGTTTTCCTGCACGATGTCCCGGAGTTCGTCCCCCGTCCATGTAATCCAGCACGAACGCTCGCCCGGATATTGCTCCCGTACATACGCGGAGAACCGCACGCCTCCCGGTTCCGACGGTTGCTCTTTCACCCTTCCGTAGTCCACGGACCGGCCATCGATGCGAGGCGGAGTACCGGTCTTGAAACGCGCCACCTCCAACTCCCGACCCTCGAGCGCACAGGCCAGCGCGACCGAGGCTTCCTCGCCGGCGCGCCCCCCCTCGACCCCGTCTCCAAGGCCAACATGAATGCGTCCGCGAAGAAACGTGCCCGTCGTGATGACCACGGACGAAGCTCGGAACTCCAGCCCCGTGCGCGTCCGCACGCCAGCAATCCGGTCGCCCCCGAGCACAAGGTCGGAAACCATGTCCTGAAAGAGCTCCAGCGTCGGCAGTTCTTCCAGCACTCGCCGCACCGCCAGCGCATACAGGGTCCTGTCGCATTGCGCGCGCGGACCCCATACGGCCGGTCCCTTGGAGCGGTTGAGCATGCGGAAGTGAATGCGCGCCGCGTCCGTAGCCCGGCCCATGACACCGCCGAGAGCATCGACCTCGCGCGCGACGACACCCTTCGCAATGCCCCCGATCGCGGGATTACAGCTCATCTGTCCGATGCGCGCAAGGTCGGGGGTAATCAGCAACACGCGAGTTCCGAGGCGCGCTGCCGCTGCCGCTGCCTCTGCTCCGGCGTGGCCTCCGCCTACTACGATGACGTCGAATTCTCGATCCACGATCTGCAACCCGCGTTTCCCGTCTCGCCTGCCTATTTTCCGATACAGAAGTCCCGGAACACCCGGTCGAGCACCTCATCCAGAGTAACGATCCCGAGGACATCCTCCAGGGCCGTCTCTGCCGGCCTCAGGTGAGTCGCCGCCACTTCGGCCGGAACCCCGTTCGCCAGCGCCCGTTCGAACGCGTCCAGCTCCTCTACCGCTCGTGCCAGGCAGCGTCGGTGGCGCCTGCGGGTCACGACCGGCAGGCCTCCAGCCGCCTGGACCAGCCCTCCGAAAACCATGCGCGGAAGGACTCTGCCCATCTCCTCCAGTCCCTCGCCCGTGACCACGGAGGTGGCGATCCGGTCAGGCAGCGCCTCGACGTCAACCGTGCCGGCGGCGAGAGGGTGCCTGGTCCGGTCTTCCGCATCGGAGCAGCCGTTCTCCCGGGCATCCACGTACCCGGGCGTGCCGTCGTCCGGCCGGGTCAGATCGGCCTTTGTTTCCAGAACCAGAAACGGGCAATCGCGTTCACCCAGGAATTCCGCATCCGCATCCGAGACCCCTTCGCCCCGCTCCGTGCAATACAGCACCAGGTCCGCCCGCGCCAGATAGCGGCGGGCGACTTCGATCCCCAACGCCTCGACGCGCTCTCCGGTTTCCCGGAGCCCGGCGGTATCCACGAGTCGGAATGGATAGCCGCCCAACGACACGGTGGCCTCGAGCGCGTCTCGCGTGGTCCCTGGCACTTCCGTCACAATGGCACGCTCGTATCCTACTAACGCGTTGAAAATACTTGACTTACCGGAATTGGGACGCCCCGCCAGGACGGTCAGAGCACCCTCTCTGAGCAGCTCCCCCTCGGGTGCCGTGGCCAGCACGCCCTCCAACCGGAGACGCACCTCGCGCGCCTCGTGGGCCACTGCCTCCAGGCTCGTCGGGGGCTCGTCCTCGTCCGGAAAGTCAAGATGGTGGACGAGGAGCGCCTCCAGTCTGACGAGGGAAGCGCGAGCCGCCGTCATCCTGGCCGAAAGCCCACGCTCCATCTGGTGCACCGCCACCCGGTGCAGCGCCCGGCTGCGGCCCGCCACCAGATCGCACACGGCTTCCGCCTGCAGCAGATCCATCTTCCCGTTCAGGTAGGCCCGCCGGGTGAATTCTCCGGGTTCGGCCATGCGTCCGCCGGCTTCGAGCGCGTGCTCCACCAGGAGGCCCGGGATGAGGTACCCGCCGTGGCAGGAGATCTCCACCATGTCCTCTCCGGTGTAGCTGGCCGGCGCCGCATAGCTGGTGACGATTCCCCGGTCCACGAGCTCTCCGGTTTCCGGGTCGTGCAGGCCCGCCAGCATCGCTCGCCGGTCGTCCGGGTCACGCAGATCCGGCGCAAGCGCGCGCCGGATGGAAAATGCGCCCGGTCCCGAGATTCGCACCACCGCAAGGGCCCCCGGACCCGGCGGCGTCGCCGCTGCCACGATGGTGTCCGTCAATCTTGCTCCCTGTCCCCGCCTGGCCACCCTGGTCGGCAGGCTCCCGACCCTAGGATGCCTTGTTCCTGGCCTTCTGTCGCTCCCTGGCGATCCAGTACTGCTGGGGCAATGTGGCGATGTTGGCGGTCGCGTAGTAGAGGTTCAGCCCCGATGCCAACTGGAAGAAGATGAATACCATGAAGATCGGCATGAACCACAGCATCATCTTCATCTGGGGGTTCACCTGCTCCATCGTACGCATGCTCACCCATTGAAGCAGAAACATGGAAAGGCCGAGGAAGACGGGCAGCAGATACAACGGATCCGGGGCGGAGAGATCCGGGAGCCAGAGAAAGGAGACGCCGCGCAACTCGATGGTGTTCTGGAACACGAAGAAGAGGGTGATGAGCACCGGGAAGGGAATGAGCATCGGCACGCATCCGGCCAGCGGATTGAATCCGTGCTCCTTGTACAGCCTCATCATCTCCTTTTGCTGCCGCTCCGGGTCCTTCTTGTACTTGGCCTGGATCTCCTTGACCATGGGTGCAACCGCGGTGTTCCTCAGCTGCGCGCGCATGGCCTTCTGGTTCAGCGGAAAGAGCACGACGCGCATCATGACCCCGAACAGGATCAACACCCATCCATAGCCCCAGCCCAGCTGGTTGTGCAGGTAGATGAGGATTGTCGTGATGATGGCTGCGAACGGCTGGATGACGGGCCGCAGCCACCTCCAGCCGACCGGGTTTACATCCTCGAGGTCGCTGCCGATCGCCCTCAGCCGGGTGAAGTCCTGCGGCCCCAGGTAGACCCGATAGGCGAACGAATCGTCGGGCAGGAGACTCTGCGCGGCGGTTACCGATACTCGCGGCTCCTCCCCGCCGTACAGGTCGACCGGGCGCCGCGCGAACACCCCGCCCAGGAAGCGCTCCGCCTCCCGGCCGTCCCCTGCCAGCAGCGCCGCCAGGAAGTACTTGCTCTTGAGCGCCACCCATAGCAGCGGGCCGTCCTCGACCCGGTCTTCCTCGAAGTTCCGGAGCGGCCGCTGCCGGATTCCGTCCTGGGAATGGTTGACCACATAGGCCAGCGCCGTTTCGTCATCCGCGGGGCGCGCTTCGTTGAACGCCAGTCCCTGGCCGAGGTCGGTGAGCAGAAGACCCCGATCGACCCCGAGCACGCGCCCGTGGACGTCGATCAGATAGGAGTCGGGATCGAAACGGTACCGGATTTCGAAACCGGTCCTTCCATCGGGACTCAGGAAGGTGAAGCTCAGCTCCTGCGGGTCATCTCCCTCGACCAGCATAAGTTCTTCCGCAGGAGACACTTCAAACGGCACCACGGAAAAATCGAGCGTGTCGCCGGTGACCGCCACCCGGCTGCCGAGCGCACCCGGTCCGCTGCGCAGGAGAAGCTGTACGGGACCATCATCCACGAACGACCTGAATCCCGGCAGCATCGCGGAATGCAACTGCGCCCCGTAGTTGCTGAACTCGAACTCGTAGAGCGGTCCCTGCACGCGGATCCGGCGCTCCGGCACCACGGGCGCATCCGGAACGGCCGTGGCCGCAATCCCGGTGGGCGCCGTGACCGCGGGCTCCGCCGGCTCCTCGGCCTGGGGCTCGCTTTCCGCGGCCGCCGGGACGGGCGGCTCGGTGGCCGGGGGAGGCGGGAAGAGCAGGTTGGTCCCGAACAGGACGCCGATCATCAGAAAGATGGCGAGGACGAAGCGGAGTTCCGGCCTCATCGCGCGTGTCCTCGAGGCACGGGATCGAACCCCTTTCCGCCAAGGGGATGGCACCGGCAGAGCCGCCGCAGCGTCAGCCGGCAGCCGCGAAGGGTTCCGTACCGTTCGAGTGCTTCCAGCGCATAGGCGGAACAGCTGGGCACGAAGCGACAGGCGGGCGGCCTCAACGGAGAGATGGCCGCGCGGTAGAATCGAATGCCGCTCAGCAAGAACTTCAGAGTAGCTCCTCGGTCAGCTTCACCAGTTGATTCCTGAGCCGCTGGAACGACACGCCGTACGCTTCCCGTCTCGTTCTGACCAGGAAGTCCAGTTCCCCGGGGAGAGTGTCGAGCCGTGGCAGCACCTCGAGTCGACCGATTTCCCGCAGCCGGCGCCTCAAGCGGTTACGATCCACGATGGTATGCCCATGCTTCGGAACGATCACGCCGAAGCGGGCACAAGAAGCGGCGGAAGCCGCGAGGAAGACGTCGAGCTCGGACGTCCTCCGTCGCTTCCCCCGCCTTAGCAAGCCCCGGATTTCGCCGGAGCGCCGAATGCGTCTCACGGGCGGAAAGCATACTGCTCCTGGAGGCCCCTCGGCGGCGGCTGCGCCGTCTACTTCGAGCCGACCTCCACGACCAGCCTGCGGCGTCCCTTCCTCCGCCGCCTCGACAGTGTTTTGCGGCCCGCCCGAGTGCTCATCCGAGCGCGGAATCCGTGGGTGTTCTTTCTCTTTCGATTCCGTGGTCTGTATGTCGGTTTCATGGGGAACGTTCGTGAAAGGAACCACCCGCATCCTTCCTGGCCATTCGTACCAGCCGCCTGGCAAACGCGGGACGGGCGAGGAACCTACCGGAAATCCGCGCGGGCCGTCAACCCCGTCCCGCTCGGCCATCCGCGCTCGAACGCAGCCGCGCGGCTGCGCCGGCCCGCCTTCGGCGATTGACTTTTCCACACTCCCGGGGTACCGTTGCATCCTTTGCTGCTCCGGGGGCTTTCCGCGCAAGTCCCGACCTTGATTCTCCTCCCTTAGTCCTTCCTCGATGGAACTCTCTGCTTCCGAAATCTGGGCTCACGCCCTGGCAGCCGCGCGGACCTACCTCCCGGAACAGAGTTTTCAGACCTGGCTCTCCGGCACCGAGGCGGTCGGCTTCTCCGACGACGAGCTTCTCGTCGAGGCTCCCAGCCAGTTCCACGTGGAGTGGATCGAGGACAAGTACGGCGCGTTTCTCCGCAGAAGCATCGAGCAGAGGCTGGGACGTCCCTTGTCGGTCTCCTACCGTTCATCGGCTTCACACACCGCGCCGACGACCTTCGACCTGGCTGCGGACACCCCTTCCTACGCCACGACGCCGTATCGGTCCAGCATATCCGAGTCAAAGCCGACGATACCCTCCGACAAGCTGAACGAACGCTACACCTTCGACCGCTTCGTGGTGGGCAACAACAACCAGCTTGCCGTCGCGGCCTGCCGCGCCGTCGCGGAGAAACCGGCCCGCATGTACAATCCCCTCTTCGTGTACGGGGGGGTGGGACTGGGCAAAACCCATCTCATGCACGCGATCGGCAACTACCTGCAGCAGCACGCTCCCCAGACACACATCGCGTACGTTCCAACCGAGCAATTCACCAACGAGCTGGTCACATCCATCCAGGAGGGAGCCACGCCCGGCTTCCGCCGGCGCTATCGGCATATCGATCTCCTGCTCGTCGACGACATCCACTTCCTCGAGGGGAAGGAACGCACACAGGAAGAGTTTTTTCACACCTTCAACGCCCTGTACGACGCGCAGAAGCAGATTGTTCTGACCAGCGACCGCGCGCCCAACAGCCTGTCCGGGCTCGAGGAACGCCTGGTGTCGAGGTTCGCGTGGGGTCTGGTGGCCGACATCAAGCCCCCGGACTACGAAACCCGGATCGCGATCGTGAGGAAGAAGTCAGCCGCCGACGGGCTCTTCCTGGAGGATGACGTGATCGATCTCGTGGCCCGCTCGTGTACCTCGTCCGTCCGTGAGATGGAAGGCGCCATCATCAAGTTGCTCGCATTCTCATCCCTCACGAATCAGGAAATCACGCTCGCGCTCGCGCACGAGGCCCTGCAGGAATCCCGAATCGCGACCGCCCCCCCGTCCCCGCCCACATCGGTAACCGACATCCTCAATGCCGCCGCGGCGGCATGGGGGGTGGAACCCGGAGGCCTCATCTCGAAGCGGCGAACCCGTGACGTCACCGTGCCCCGCCAGGTCGCCATGTTCCTGATCAAGGAGATTCTCGACCCGCCCCTTACCCGGATCGGCGCGGCCTTCGGTGGGCGGGATCATTCCACCGTCATCCACTCGATCCGAAAGGTGGATCGCGACCTGCAGGCGGACGAGGAATTCGCCAGGCGCGTTGCCCGGCTGCGGGAGCAGATTCTCGCGGGAGGAGCGTGAAGACCCATGTGCAAACCGTGGGGGACAACCGGGGAAACTTCGTGGCTTGCTCCGCTCCCGAGGCCCCCGTTGTGGATTCATGGAAAACCGGATGCTCTTTTGCAACCGGAATCCACGGCATCCCTCCATTCCCGAGACCGTTGGGGTGAATCAGGTTACCCGGACGGGAGCGAGGCATTGTCTACAACTCCACAGCCTCTACTACTACTACTTATTGGCTATGGAAGGGTAGAACCCGAACTACCTCTCGTGGATTCGCTCAAGAACGCAACTCAATTCTCCAGGACCCGATCCACATGAAACTTGCCCTGACTCGCCAGAATCTGTACCAGGGACTCACGGCAGTCTCCCAATCCGTCCCGGCCCGAACCACGCTGCCGGTTCTCTCAAACATTCTCTTCGACGCAACCGAGGAGGGCCTCTGGATCACGGCCACGGACCTGGATGTCACGGTTCGAACCCGCGTCCCCGCGGAGGTTCAGGATGCAGGTTCGCTGACGGTCCCGGGGAAGAAGATCCAGGAGATCGTGCGGGCGCTTCCCGACCGCCCGGTGCTGGCCGGTACGCTGGGCAACCAGATGGAGCTGGTCTGCGGCAAGAGCCGCTTCAAGCTCAACGGTCTGCCTGCTGATGACTTCCCGTCGTCGCCCCATCTGGACTTCGACCAGGCATGGACCACCTCCGGGGCCGATCTCCTGTCGCTCATCCGCAACACGTCCTTCGCGGTCTCGAGCGAGGAGAGCCGGCCAATCCTGAGCGGGGTGCTCTGGGAGTTGCGGGGGAACGAGATGAGAATGGTGGCGACCAACGGCCACAGGCTCGCGAGGAGGGCGGTGAAGACCGAGTCGTCCGGGCCCGCGGCCTCCAACCTCATCGTTCCCCCCTCGGCATTGAGGCTGGTTCAGCGGCTCTTCGCTGAAGGGGATGAACTGGAGTTGGGCCGTGACGGCAATTTTCTTGGCTTTCGTTCGGGGGCAACCGAGGTGTTCACGCGGCTGATCGACGGCACCTACCCCAACTACAAGCAGGTAATCCCCAAGGACAACGACAAGTTCGCGGTGGTCGACAAGGACAGCCTGCTTGCGGCCGTGAAGCGGATGGACGTTGTCGCGAGCGATCAGACGCACCGGATCAAGCTCAGTTTTTCCGGTAGCCGGATGAACCTGAGCGTGAGTACTCCCGATCTGGGCGAGGGCTACGACGAAGTGGATCTCGGATACGAGGGCGACGACCTCGAAATCGGGTTCAACGCCAGCTATCTGATCGAGGTGCTGCAGCACATGCCCACGGATGATGTTCGGCTGGGGTTCAAGGCGCCGGAGCGTGCTGCAACGGTCGAGCCGGTGCCTGCGGAGGACGCGGACGCGATCGACTACCTCTGCCTGGTGATGCCCCTTCGACTGCTCGACTGAAACCGCCGGCGATGGGCCGAAATCGGGTCGGGCGGACTTCGGGCGATGCTAACCCGGCGTCTGCCGCGACTCGGCGCCAGCCCGCTTTTCGCGCGCGGCCAGGAGTTCACTCGCAGGAAACACCGTTGTCACCGCATAGCCTTCGGCCGCAATACGCTCGCGGGCCCCTTCCTCACGATCGACGAGGGCCAGAACGGCGAGAACCCGGGCGCCGTGCTCCTCGGCCGCCCGGATGGCTTTGAGCGTACTCCGGCCGGTGGTCATGGCATCCTCGACGACCACCACGCGCGCATCTGTCGGAAGCCCGCCCTCGACCCTGCGCCGGGTGCCGTACTCCTTCGCGTCCTTGCGGACGGAGAACGCGTCCATGGGCCGGCCCTCCTCCCAGCTCTGGCGGGCGATGGAAAAGGCGATCGGGTCGGCGCCCATCGTAAGACCGCCGACGTGTGTGGGATCCAGACCGGCGCGCCGGAGGTAACTCAGGCATACCCGGCCGACGAGTGCCTGCCCCTCGGCGGTCATGGTCGTCGCTCGCGCGTCGATGTAGTACGTCGAGCGGATACCGCTTGCGAGCGTGAAGCGGCCAACCCGGAGGGATCGCTTGATGAGCAGGGCAAGCAGGCGGTCGCGGGTGTCCATGCGGCTCCTTGGCACGGGAGGGCCCGGGGATCGATCACGCGCCCCCTCCCGCGGCGGGGCAACAGGGGCGGAAAGCGGCTAGCGCCGTATATTGATGCTGCCGGTTCGGCATCGTCAAACCAGCGAAGAGGCTGACAAGGGTATCTGTGTGACGAGGAAGTTCGGGGTTCCATGGGTTTGGACGGCCTTGTTGGCGGCTGCGGTATCCGCGTGCGAGGAAAACGGCGTGGCGCCGCCCATGCTGCGCTTTGGCCAAACCGGTCAGATGGTCGTGGAGGTCGCGACTCCCCGACAGTTTCTCCCATCCCCCGGCAAAGGAGAGCTGCGTCAGGTTCTCACCTGGCGGTCGACCGGTGCCTGGCAACTGTTCGAGTCGATTGCCTACCGGGGGGTGGTCGGGAGCGAGGCCACCATTGCGAGTCCGGGGCTCCCGGCGGCGTTCGCCGCAGCCTACGTTACGCTGGTCACCCAGATCCACGGCGCGGCCGGACTGGATCTCTTCATCGAGGACCTCGATCCGAACCTTGATCCGCCATGTGAGGACGAAGCCCGCATAACTCTGCGAATTCAGGATGAGATCCGGGGCGAGGAGAGAAGCTGGACCCGGTGTGCGCAGGGCCCGCTCGGATCACTGAATCCCGCCGGATCCGGGCCCGACCTGCACGCCAGTCGGGTGATCCAGGTGTCGAAATTCGTGCACGACCGTACCCTTGGAGACTCCGCCACCAGCGTCTACAACCTGAGCATCCCGTTCGCGACCCTCGACCAGGGGGAAAAGCCCGGTCAACCGGCACTGGCCTCCCGGGCCTTCTTCGGAGGACCGGGCGCCCGCGATGCACCGGACGACTGGGGGGATTTCTGGGCGTGGCACGGCGATGGGGCTTCAGCGCCCGACATCGACTGGTCCGCGGACATGGTGGTGGTCGCGGCGGACGGCGCCCGCCAGGAAGCCGGGAGCAAGCTGGAGATCAGGGAAATCCTGCCTGTGCGCGACGGGGCGATCATACAGCTCGTGGAGTTCGCCCCGGGTGATTTCTGTTCGCCCGCGGCGGTGGTGCAAACGCCCTTCCACCTCATCGTCGCGCCACGGACGGCTTCGAGGATTCAATTCAGCGAGGTTGACCTGGAGCGGGTGCCCTGTGGGCTGTGAAATGGGGCCGTAGGCCGGGCGAAACCAGAGAGCGTGCTCCCGAGCTGGAGCCAAACCGCAAACGGAGATCTCGACAGTGCCGCTTCGACGCCTGTACGTGCTGGTGCTGGTGGCCTTCGCGGTCATCTTCACGGCGACCAGCAGCTGGATGGCCTACTCGGTGACCAGTCGGGCGCTGGAGGACGAGCTGGACGACAAGCTGGAGGTCACCGCGGGGGTGGCGGCGGAGACCGGGCTCGACGCGACCAATCTGCTCTATCTCGGCCCCGGAGACGAAGGAAATTTCTTCTGGAGGGAGGCGTACGATCGCCTGCGCAGCCTGGTGGACCGCGGATATGTGGACGCGGCCTGGATCATTCGCCGAGAGAGTCCGGCCTTTCCCCGACAAGGCACGGTGCCCGGTGGAGGAGGAACCATCGATCGGACCCCCTCCTACACAGCCATCGTTTCGACGGAATCGGCCGACTCCCTTCCGATCATCGGGACCTCGGTTGCCATTTTCTCGGCCTACGACCTGAGCGGACTCTGGGAGGACGGATCGGCAACCTCGACGCGCTTCACGGGCACGGACGGCCGCTTCTACAAATACGGTTTCGCGCGGCTGGAGGACTCCGACGTCGCCCTGGCGGTGCTCATGCGCGCGGACTACCTCGCTCCCCTGGAAAGGTTGCGGCGGTCGGTCCTCATCGCTTCCGCGATCGCGGTCGTGCTCTCGGTTCTCGTGGCCATCGGCCTGGCCGCCCGCATCGCCGAGCCTCTGGAACGGCTCAGCAGGGTGGCGCTTCGCATCCAGCGGGGCCGGATCACCCGGTCGGTCGAGGTGGAGGCGGGCGTCGAGATCGGCCGTCTCTCGCGGGCCATGGAACGCATGCGCCTGGGGATCATTCAGCGGGACGAGCAGCTCCGGCTCATGCTCGCTCAGGTCGCGCACGAAATCCGGAATCCCCTGGGCGGGCTGAAGCTCTTCTCTTCCATCGCGGCCGACAGCGCCGATCCGGAGGAACGCGCCCGGCTCTTCCGAAAGATCCAGGCGGAGGTGGATGCCCTCAACAGCATCATCACGGACTTCCTGGTGTACGCCCGCCCCCGGGCGCCGCAGCCGACGCTGCACGACATCCGGGCTCCGCTCAAGGAGGCGGCCGAGCTGGTTGCGACGGAACTCGCGTCGAGGGGAGGCGGCCTCGAGGTCGATCTGCCGGATGCGCAGCTGGAGGTGGTAGCGGACTCCGGGCAGGTCAAGCGCATGGTTCTGAACCTGTTGCGCAACGCGGCCGACGCCGGTGACCGGGTGAGGCTCAAGGGTACCTTCAGCAACGGCGAAGTCATCGTGTCCGTGCGCGACAACGGGCCGGGTGTGCCGGAATCGCTGCAAGGGCGCATCTTCCAGCCCTTTGTGACCAGCAAGGAACGGGGCGCAGGCCTGGGGCTCGCGATCGTGGCCGGCGTGGCACGGGCCCACGACGGCCGGGTCGAACTGGTCGTGGGCGACGGCGCTTCTGGGAATGGCGCGGAGTTCCGTCTATATTTGCCGGGCTCGGAGGTGTTCCCGGTCGCGCGCAGCGAAGCGAATGACCGCTAGCGCCCGCGCACGGTCCAAGCCTGCCGCCCGGTCGCTCGGCAATCGAGCGGCGTTCCCATCCCGGGCTCGGCGCCATCGGTGTCCCCGGGCTCCGGCCCGTGTTCCCCTTCCTCCCACCGCCCCCTGCGGGCTCATCTGGCTGGTGCCATGGCGCGAGTGCTGATCATCGACGATCACGATACGATCCGCGAAGGCCTCGAGCTGCTGCTGCGCAAACACGGCCACCGGACCTATTCGGCCGAGAACGGCAAGCAGGGGCTGGATCTGCTCAGCGAGCATGGCGCCGAGCTGGTCGTCACCGACCTCAGAATGGCCGGCATGGACGGAATCGAAGTGCTCCGGCGGATCAGGGCGCAGGCGCCGGAGACCGATGTGATGATGATCACGGCATTCGGCACCGTGGACAGGGCCGTGGAGGCGATGAAGCTGGGGGCCGTCGACTTCATCACCAAGCCGTTCTCTCCCGAGGAGTTCGCGGTCAAGGTGGGACGCCTGTTGCGGGAGCGCGAAGAGCGCGACGAGCTGCGCCGGGAGAACGTGGCGCTGCGGATCGAGAACACGTCGCTGAAGGAGCAGACCGAGGCCCGCTACGGGCAGATCATCGGCGAGGCGCCCGCGATGAAGCAGGTGTACGACTGGATCACCCGGGTGGCTCCCAGCGAGTCGACGGTCATGATCTACGGGGAATCCGGCACGGGCAAGGAACTCGTAGCCCGCGCCATTCACGCCAGCTCGACGCGCAAGGAGGGTCCCTTTGTCCGCGTCAACTGCGGAGCCCTCGCGGAGAGCCTGCTGGACTCCGAGCTGTTCGGGCACGAGAAGGGTGCGTTTACGGGCGCGGACCGGAGGCGGCGCGGGCGCTTCGAACTCGCCGACGGCGGGACCATCTTTCTCGACGAGATCGCCACCATCTCCACCATGACGCAGGTCAGGCTCCTGCGCGTGATCCAGGAGCGGGAACTCGAGCGCGTGGGGGGAGAGAAGACGATTCCCGTGGATGTGCGCATCATCGCGGCGACCAACACGCCCGCGGACGAGCTCCTGGCCGGCGACGATTTTCGCAAGGACCTCTTCTACCGCCTGCACGTCGTCCCCATCGTGCTGCCGCCGCTGAGGAACCGGGTCGAGGACATCCCTCTCCTGGCGGACCACTTCATCGCAAAGCTGCGCAAACGCACCAACTCGAAGGTCGGCGGGGTCGGGACGGATGCGATGGACCGGCTGACCCGCTACGCGTGGCCGGGGAATGTTCGCGAGCTCGAGAACGTGATCGAGCGGGCACTCCTGCTTGCGGACGGTCCCACCATCGATGCCGGGGATCTGCCTGCGATGAACGCCGGGGACCTCGTGCCGCGGACGGACGACCTGCCCGAGGGCGGAAAGAACCTGAACGAGGTGGTCGAGGGTATTGAGGAGAGGCTCCTCCGACAGGCTCTCGAGCGGGCGGGAGGCGTCAAGGCAGAGGCGGCCAGACTGCTGGGACTCAAGTCGAGTGCGTTCTACTACAAGCTCGAGAAATACGGTATCGAAGCGTAACCCGAGGCGGGTCATGGCCCTATCGGCCGCACAGGGCAAGGGAAGGAAGCCGGCGGGCCTGCTCCGACTGGTGGCCCTGGCCGCGTGTCTGTGCGCCGTCCTTCCCTCCGCCGCAACATCGCAGGATGTGGAGCGCTCCGCGTATCATGCGGCGGAGAGCGCGCACAATGCCGCCCTCAGCGCCCGCGATCTCGCGAATGACCTGGTCGCCGACGCCCTGGACGAGGCCATCGAGGCTCGTCAGTCCGGTGATCAGGCGCGCTACGAGCGTGCCCTGGCCATCTACCAGGACCTGGGCCGGCAGCTGGAACAGAGCAACCGGGATCTTGCCACCGCCGCGGGACGGCTGGACCAGGCCCGGCGCTCCTACCTGTTGAGCGTGCTGGACGAACTGGGCGAGTTGTTCGAGGAGCTTCCACAGGCGCCGGATGCACGCGCGCGTGACCTCATCGGTCGCCGGATCGACTTCCTGACCAACGAGGCCGACCAGCTGGAACGCCCCATCGAGATCGATGACGATCCTTTTCCTGAAATCAACATCGAGCCGGGAGACACCCGGGACGAAATCAGAGCCAAGGCGGATCTCCTCGATGGGCAGGTAGCGCGTTATGGGCTGGTGTTGGACGACATCGACGCCCAGATCGAGCTGCTCGAACAACGGGAGCGTCATGCGCGCATGGTGCGGGATTTCGGAGCGGATCTCTCCCGATTCGGCGACCTTCGTGTGCCCGTGGGACGTCCGGACGCGAACTCCGACAATGCGGAAGACCTGATCGGTGGCGAAGAGTTGTCGCAGCGCCTCGAGGAACTGCAACAGTCCAGGGAGTTCGTGATCGAGAGACGGAACATTGCCATGACGCGGGCGGAGGAGTTTCGCCGGCGGATCGGGGGGGAGGAGACCGCATGAGCCGCTCCCTCCGAATCGCGACGCTCGTCGTCCTGATGGGGACGGGATGGGCTGCGACGCTCTCCGCCCAGGCGCGCGTGACGGACCTGGTCTTTACCGGTGGGACGCATGTGGAACGGTATCGCGGCGGGATTCCGTCCGTGACGCTTGCCGTGGTCGACAGCGTGGATCAGGCCTGGGCGACGAGCGCCGAATTGGGGGTCCGAGCCGTTCTGAGCTCGAGCCCCAACGGGTTCGACGGTCTCACCGTCACGCTGGATGGCGGTGTCCGACAGTTCGACGCGTACGGCTTCAAGCTGCGCGACTATGCGCCCCGCGTTGCGAGCGGGGTCATCGACGCCGTGTTCCGCACGACGACGAACGACGGCGTCTTGCAGTTCAGCGGGCGGGCAGGTGGCCGCGATGTGGCTGACCGCACGCCTACTCCCCTGTTCCTGGAGCCGGGTTACGCGAACTACGAAGGGGCGGCGCGCTTCCAGACACGGGAAATCGGCGGAACCTACTGGGATGTGAGCATCGAGGGCGGCCGAGCCGACTACAACGCCCAGGATATCGTGCCGCAACTCGATCTGCTCGACCGCAACAAGATCGGATTCGAACTGGGTGCCGCGCAGGGGCGGATGTGGAAGGCGGCGAGGTTGACGATGCGGTTCTACGGATCGTTCACCGAATTCCGGTATCCGCAACAGGGCACCCGCTATCTCCCGGACCCCTTCCGCCGGGACCAGGCCTATCAGCTGGGCGCGCTCTGGCAGTATGACGGGCTCGAGTCATCGGACGGGTTCGAGTCCTCCGGGATCACCGCGGAGGTCGGCATCCAGGGCACGATCAACAGGTCCAACGCGAGCCGGACCGAATACAACGCAGTTTCGGTGAACGCCGAGGTGTCGACCCTCCTTCCCGCGGACCTGAGGCTCAACATCACGGCGGTGCTGACCGCGAAGGACTATCTGACCGAAACGGAGTTCATCCGTCTGATTCCGGGTGAAGAAGCGGACAATGCGTCGCAGGTGTACGTGGGCGTCAGCAAGTACCTCACCGACGCCGTCACCGGGACCTTCCGAGTTGGCTGGACACGGGCGGAGACGGAGATCGGTGACGCCTATTTCGAGCGCTACAGCGGATCCCTGCTCTTCAATTACCGGCCCTGAGGGCTGCGCACGCTTCGCTCGCTACCGCGTCGGCCGCCCGGATCCCCCGGCCAGCCCACCGGTCCGAGCGACGCACTCGCCAGCCGGTCGGGAGCCGGACATGACGAGGCCCCGGGGGCCGCCGCCCTCCGGGGCCCCGCGCATATGGGCGCCCAGTACCAACGTTGGAGAATTCCCAGCTCCGGCGGCAGGACTCGAACCTGCGACCCGGTGGTTAACAGCCACCTGCTCTACCAACTGAGCTACGCCGGAAGACCGCCTCCAGTAGCCAGCAACCGTATCTTAAGCCTACCCGGCGTGTCAAGTTGCGCGCTCGGCGGCCTCGAAGACGCCGCGCAGCGCCGGACCGATGTCGTGCGCCAGGTCCCACATCTCCTGAAATCGCGCCCGCACTCCGCCGGCCTCCCCGCCCCTGTGAACCACGGCGAGCGCCGGACCCCGCGAGGGGTAGGGAATCTGGAACCAGTGGACGCCCAGGAAGAGATTGCAGCGTCCCTGCGGATCGGCGAAAACGGAAAAGTTGGGCGCCCAGTCCAGGAGGGGCGCGCAGCGAACCCGGAGGCGCTCTTCGGCGAGCAGGCGCATGACCACCCGCAGGTTGTCGGCGCGTTGAGCATCCGCCAGAATCGCCTCGGCCTCGAACTTGAGCGTCGCCGCATTGATTTCGGTGACGAGCACGCGCAGTTCCTCCACGGAGGCCAGCGCTTCGTAGGCGAGATCGAGGCCGGAGAGCCGGATCCGATCTACGGCCGCGTCGATGCGTCGGGCCTCGCGGGCGAGGTCGCCGTAGACGGTCCGGAGACTCCGGCGAGAGCGGTCGTGGATCAGTTCGCTGCGCGTCATCTGCATGGTAGAAGCAAGCGGAAGACCCTGGGCGGAGGAATGGCGGGATGGGACGACGGCGCGGGCGACGGACCCGCGCACAGGCAGGCCCGCAAAGCCCCCCGGCGCACGAACATGGCCATGTTTGTCCGTTGGACCGTGGCGGGCGCCGCGGAATACTCGCCCGCGACGGTTGCCCTCGATCGCGGAATGAGCGATCTCACTAGCAGTCCGCCGAGAAATCCGCGAGAGCACCGCGAGCGGGAAGGTCTGCGGGCTGCCAGATCAAGACCACGCGTTTACGGAGTCCGGCTTCCGATGTTGCGTCCCATCCAGCGCCCACTCGTCGCGTTACTCCTGCTCCTCCCGGCGGCCGGGTGTGGCGGTACCGAGCCACAGGACGGTTCGCGCCTGATGGTGACGGTGGTGGTGGATCAGCTCATCCCGGACCTCCTGGAGCGCTACGACGAGCACTATTCGGGCGGGCTTCGCAGGCTGCTCGACGAAGGATTCCGCTTCGACAACGCGGCTCACGACCATGCCGTGACCGAGACCGCGGCGGGGCATGCGACCCTCTCGACGGGCGTGTACCCGAAGACGCACGGGATCGTCGCCAACGACTGGTTCGAGTTCGACCAGGCCGGCGAACCGACCTACGTCTACGCCGTCGCCGACAGCCTTGCCGCCATCGTCGGCATCCCCGAGCGCCCGGGTCGCTCGCCCCGCAACCTGGAGCGTGGCGGCATGGCGGACTGGGTCCTGAACGCCGACTCCGGCGCGCATGTGGTGTCGGTCTCCAAGAAGGACCGGGCGGCGATCACCATGGCCGGAAGGGCGCCCGGCCACGTCTACTGGCTCGATGCCGAACAGGGACGCTACGTGACTTCGACCTGGTATCGGCCGGCCGTTCCCGACTGGCTCGAAGACTTCAACCGGGACGCCCGTGCGCGCCTGCTTTCCGACTCGGTCTGGTCCAGCACCATCCCTCCCGGCCTGGAACGGATCGTTCCGCGCGGGGACCGGGCCCCCTACGAGGCCGACGGAATCCACACGACTTTTCCGCATCGATTCGACCAGGAAGGCGACGCGTCGTCGCCCGCCGGATTCAACGAGTGGATGGCGGAGCGGCCCATGGTGGACGCGGCGACCCTGGCGCTGGCGATGGCCGCGGTGCAGGAGCTGGGCATGGGCGACGACGGCATCGTGGACTACCTGAGCGTGTCGCTCTCCCAGGTGGACTATGTGGGGCACCGCTACGGGCCGCTCAGCGTGGAGCAGTTCGACACGCTTCTGCGCCTCGACCGGCTGCTCGGCGAGTTCTTCGGCTTCCTGGACGACGAGATCGGTTCAGGCCGGTGGGTGCTGGCCTTCAGTTCGGACCACGGCGTACAGCCGGTGCCCGAATACCTGCAGGAACTGGGGCAGCCGGGGGGCCGCGTGGGCGGCAGGGACTTTCGGGCCGCCGCCCGGCTCGTGCGCGAGGCGTTCCCGGACGGGACGGGACCCGTGTCGAGCCCGGAGCAGGAGCGGGTCGCGGTGGTGCTGGAGGAACTGGATTTCGTGGCCGACGCCATCACCGAGGCGGAGCTCGCCGGCGAACCCTCCCCCGACTCGCTGATCCGGCTGCAGCAGAACTCGTACTTCGCCGGGCGCATGCCGGGGCCCCTGCACCGCTACGGCGTCCACCTGGAGATCCGGCTCACCCCCGGGACGGTGGAATACACCGGAGGCGGGACCAACCACGGATCGCCGTACCGGCACGACCGCCACGTGCCGCTGATCTTCCTGGGCGCGGGGGTGCGGCCGGGCCGTTCGGACGCGCGTGTGCGAACGGTGGACGTGGCGCCCACCCTGGCCGCGCTGGCGGGCATCCCGGCGCCGGTGGACCTCGCGGGCCGGGATCTGTTCCGGTAGCGGCGGTCGGCCGCGGCCGACAGCGCCGTCCTCGCATTGGCGCACCCGCTGGCGGACTCCGGGTGTCAGCCGGGCATCTCACGCCTGCGCGCTCTTTGCCGCGCCGCTTTCAGGGCCGTTATCCGGCGGTCAATCCCCAGGTCGGCGGCGGCGTCCGCCGCCGTCTGAGCGATCTCGGCGCGCTGTGGAAGCGAGTGCCGCAGCCGCAGGAGCGCCTCCTCGAACTTGAGCCGCGCCCAATTCGCGGGCTGGGACGCCTCGATATGACTCGCGATTCTGCCTACAGCGTCCGCCCCGTTTCTGGCTACGCCTCGCAACTCGCACAGGTGCGCCTGGAACAAAGCGAACACCCAGGGATCCTCGAACCAGCTCCCGGGTGGTTCGGAGATCTGGGCTCCCATCTCGCGGGCCCGGGACAGTTCTCCCATTCGAACCGCGGTGAGACCGACGCCCGAATGGCTGATGATGCCCGGACAGCGGCCCATTCCGGGCTTCCAGAGTAGTCGGGCGCGGCCAAAATGCGCGGCGGCCTGGTCCAGCTGCCTCGCCTCCAGCGCCAGCTCTCCCAGCCTGCATTCCAGGGAAACATGCGATTCCCAGGTCTTGACATTGGCAAGCACCGCTCCGGCCCTGACAAACCAGCTCCTTGCCTGGTCGAGGCGCCCGATCGCGCGGTATCCGCTACCTGCGCTGACGAGCAGGGCGTGGTGTTCCACGAAATCGTCATGGTCCCTGGCAAGCGACTCCCCTTCTTCCAGGACCGAGGCGGCCTCCGGGTCGGTAATGAGTCCCCTTGCGCCTTGAATCGCGACGAAGCGCACCAGGGCTCGCAGCAGTTCATCCGGGGCGCGCATCCGGCGAGCGACGGCGATTGCCTCGCGGGCATGCCCGAGCCCCGCATCGAAGTCACCCTGATGATGGAGGGCAAGGCTGGCATGGAGGGGACCGCGCCGCCCTGGTTCAACCTGGCGCAGCAGCTTGCGGGCGTGCGCGGCCAGCGTGTCCGCCTCAGGACCCTCTCCTTCCTTCCTGTGGATATGGAGCTCCATGTCAATGGCCCTGGCAGCCGCCTTCCAATGTTTCGCCTGCTCTGCGGTGCGTCCGAACTCGCGGATGCGAGCGACGGCCTCCTCCGGAGAACAGGAGCCGCTGCCTGCGAGGAGATCGACGCGCTGGATGTCCGCGACAAGAGCGCTCTGGTGATGATGGACCTTGCGAAGCTCATACGCTGCCTCCGCCAACCGATCCGGTCCGTCCACGATGTCCCGGCGCACGTAGTGGAGGCGAGCAAGGCGTTCAGCCATCCGGGCGTGAGTCCGGGAATCGTGGATATTTCGCCGGGCGAGCGCGAAGAGCGTCGTCGCCTCTGCGAGGGCACCGGACTTCTCGGCGGCACTGGCTCCGGCCAGCGCGTGCCGCAGCGCCTTGGTCGGAATCCCGGCATGACGGTAGTGAATCGCCAGTTCGGCGGGAGTTGCCGAGGTGTTCGGGTCATCAAGATGACTTGCCACGCGACCATGAACCCAGGTCCGGCGCGCGACCGTCATGCGATCGTAGACCACATGGCGGATCAGTTCGTAGCGCACGGCAAACCCGCTTGCAGCCCTCCTGACCAGCCGGGACTGCTGCAGGATGTCCAGTGCGTCCACGCACGAGTCGCGTGATCGGTCGCTCAGCTTCGACAAGGTGCCGACGCCCAGGGGACGCCCCATGACACTGAGAAGCTGAAGAGTGCGCTCGGTGTCATCATCCAGTTCCGCCACGCGCCCCGAAAAGACATCCGATATGGATTGAGGGACGGACACGAAGTCGTCGGGATCCAGGTTCGGCAGGGGCAACCCGGCCAGAGGCAGTTCCGAGAGCTTCAGGAGGAACAGCGGGTTCTGGTCGCTCAACTCGACGATCCGGTCCCGCACTTCCTCCTCAATGCGACCATCCGCAACGGCGTCCACCAGCTCCGCGGCAGCTTCCCGGGTGAGTTCACCGAGGGTAAACTCGGCCAGCTCACACTCATGGAGCGAATCGCCGAGCAGCCGGATGAACGGATCCTTCCGGTGCAAGCTCTCCGTCGCTACCGTAAGCGTGACCGCCAGCGGCAGCGAGGGCCACCGCTGCACGACGTACCGGAGAACCTCGGCGAACCCCTCGTCCACCCGGTGGCAATCGTCAACGACGAGGATGACGGGCTCATTCCCGGCCACCGCGAGAAGCGCCTGACGGATGGCTTCAGGGTATCGCCGGAGGACCTGGTCGGGTTCGGCCGCACTCGGTTCGACAGGGAGCTTGGTCCCGGAAGGGGTCTCCGGGATGGACTCCAGCAGCGCCGCGCGCCACGGCTCCGCGAGGTCGCGCAGGTCAGAGCCGACATCGGAGGATGCCAGGGCATCGAGAACGGAGTTGAGGAAGGCTCGCCGTCCGGTCTTCGACGCCCGCAAGCGCAATGTCCGGATGCCGCTCAGCAGATCGGTGGCCAGGGATTCCTCGAGAAGCCGGGTCTTGCCGGTGCCGCGCTCTCCTCTGATGACAACCAGGCGCAACCCGTCTCCGGGTCGTGGGAGCATCGCGGCCGAAAGGGCGGCGAGCTCCTCCGAGCGCCCGATCAGGGGAGACGCGTCCAGCGCGTGTGCAGCGAACTTCGTGCTGCCTCGAAAAGGCATGTTGCGGATGTAGTCGACCAGCGACAGCGTCTCCGCTTGTGGAACCCAGTCCCGGTTATCCGATTTGGCACGTTCCACGAAACTGTGGAAGGCGGCCTCGGCCTCGCGTACCCTTCCGGCGATGGCTTCGGCGCGAATCAACATGCGAAGAGCCCGTTCGTCATCGGCGTTCAACAGGAGCAGAGCCCGGGCCGGTTCGACGGCCTGCCTCCAGCGGCCCTCGTCGGTCAGGCGGGTCCACTGTTCGGCAGCAGTCTGTCGGGTCCGGGCTCGCTGCTCGAGCCTCGTCTTGTCCAGCCACTCAAGAAACGCATCCGAAGGGGGCCTGGTCAGCTCCATGAGAAAGCCGCGCCTCACCAGTTCCGCGGCTTCCATCGTTCGATGATTCCGCAACGCCGCCTCGAACAGCTGGTAATCCGTCGCGATCGCCTTGCTCACGCAGTGGCGGTGACGTCTCTTCACAACCACTTTCTCGGGGAGTCCCCGGTTCAGCGCATAGATTAACTGGCTGACCCGGTGTCTCAGCCGACTGGAAGGCCCTGGTTTCCAGAGCAGGGCGATGACGCGCGCTGTGGACAGGCCGTCATCCGGTGCTGTCGCGAGCAGGCCGAGCAGAGCCGCTCTCAGAGGAGACAACGGATGGGTCGTGGGGCCGGCGATCAACTTGGGACCGCCGAAGGTCATTAGCCGAAAGGTTGGGCGGGTATTGTCTTGGTGGACTTCCGTGTTTCCCGTCCCGAAAGGCCAATCTGACATTTCTCACTGTTGCTGGAGTCACTTGGAGGCCTATCGCCGAACGGCCAACTTCCTCGCTCGTCGAGCCGACTCTCGAGGGGAACGGAATACGCGCGGCGGTCCGGCCGCCGGACCGCGTTGATGCAAGTCATGCGCCAACGCTCCGATCGCCTTCTCCCTCTGCAACCAGCACTCGATCAGCCACTCCCAACCCAGACACCGCCGGGCGGTCGAGGGCCTGACTCCGATTAGCCGGTTCATCTGATTGCTCAGCGCGAATCCGTCGGGATAACCCAGGTCACAGGCAACGGAGTGCAGGCTCTGCGAGGAGTTCTGAAGCCGAAGGACCGCGTGCAGAATCCGGCAGAATTGCAACCAGTGGGAAGGCACCGGCAGTCCCCTCGACACGAAGCGGCGACCCAGTGCACGGCGCGACAGGTAGATCGTCCGCGACAGGCTGGCGATCGTGGTGAGCTGCGTTGCCAACCTGACCGTGCGGCGAATGATGTCGCATGTTCCGCGGTCGACGTGCAGCCCCCTCCACGCCAGGTACTCGGTGAACTCGACCGGGAGGTCGGTCGGCGGCCGGCGAATGAGAGACTTCATATCTTCCGGATCGATGTCCTCGTGGTGAGGAACGATGGCTGTCGGTCTGCATCGCCCGATGACATGGAGGAGATCGGTCTCGGTCGTCAGCGAAGAAGCGGGCGGAAGAACGAGAATCAGGACAACGCCCGCAGGCCGGCGGCGCGCGATCGTCAGGTTGTGGGCCAATTCCCCCGTCCTCAGGCGCCAGATCACAGCCGATCCCTTGAGCCCTCTTTCGCGCTTGATGAACTCGGCTGGCGTCGTGAGCGGAACGAGGTTCCGGTAGGGGACGGACAGGAGTAGAAACGGCGACTGCGGGCGCTTTCCTCCGGACATGGCGCTTCCTCGGTGTGGTGAAGGTGACGGACCAAGGTACTAGCCCGCCATCAGCGCCCTATCAGCAACCGATGATGCGGCGCGCGCGCCGGACGGTTCCAGGGTCGGCAATTACATAAATTACGTAAAATGCGTAATCCGCCGGGTCCGCTCCCGCGGCTGGCGCAACCGGGCTCCAGACCGAATGATTCCAGTCCGGGTTGCCCGCCAGCCCGGCCACGATTCGGGAACACCACGAAGCGGACGACGTCCAGGAGGTCGCAGATGAACCGGAGCACAACCGTGATCGCCATCGGGATCGCCCTCGCCCTCGCGCTGGGGACCGCCGGAGACGGCACGCCGACGCCGCTGGGGGCCCAGGAGGTGGGTCCCGCCAACGGCTCGCTTGTCGTGGTGGGGGGCGCCATGCAGGACCTGGGCATCGTGCGCCGCTTTATCGACCTGGCGGGCGGCCCCGACTCCCCCATCGTCGTAATCCCGACCGCGGGCGGCGCGGCGGAGTACGACCGGTTCTACCCCGGCCTGCGCCAGTTCCGTGCGGCGGGCGCGACCAACCTGACGGTGATCCACACCAACGACCGCGACGAGGCCGACAGCGAGGCCTTCGTACGGCCCATCCAGGAAGCCGGAGGCGTCTGGTTCCCGGGTGGGAGGCAGTGGCGCATCGCGGATTCCTACCTGGACACGCGCACCGAGGAGGAACTTCACCGCGTGCTCGAGCGCGGCGGCGTCATCGGCGGCTCGTCGGCCGGCGCCTCGATCCAGGGATCATACCTGATCCGCGGGGACACGCAGACCAACACCATCATGATGGGGGACCACGAGGAGGGGTTCGGCTTCCTGCGCAACGTGGGCGTCGACCAGCACCTGCTGCGCCGCAACCGCCAGTTCGACATGCTCGAGGTGATGGAGGCGATGCCCGACCTCCTGGG
>LXNJ01000233.1_pt1 | contig 39524 bp, 36 predicted proteins | sample 809081 | NCBI WGS metagenome assembly LXNJ01 (sample SAMN04870510, study PRJNA318959) | sponge metagenome | biome: sponge; feature: marine sponge reef; material: water | host: Petrosia ficiformis | place: Greece: Milos, Mediterranean Sea | collected 2013-05-29 | depth 5-7 m | reverse complement strand
TACTTACCGCTTTCAATTTCCCTAACAACCTGAAGCTTGAATGCTTCACTATACCTTAAAATGCTTCTTCTTTCTATCATACGTTAACACTTTTTAAGTATCAACTTTTTTCAGGACGGTACATTGGTTTTTGATTGAACATATAAACCCTGAAGGAAGGGCCAATATATCAAGGAAAATGTATCGTCATTATGGTGTTGAAGATAACTAGAATATTGGATATTAGAATCGCAATAAGGGACCCGGTTTACTATCTTTGCCCTTTGGCTCCATAGTACAATGGATAGTATGTAGGTTTCCGGAACCTAAGATCCAGGTTCGATCCCTGGTGGGGCTACAAGCTGTTGAATGGCCCCGCATTAGCGGGGCTTTTTGATTGAAGAGATTGATCATTCAAAAACTGAAGCTGGTTTCAAATCTGGACAATCGCTACAATTGAATATTTAGGTATCAATCGAATTCCTGACACGAATCTGGCAAGTATGACATCCATCATTCGAAAGCTCCCCTACTTACAGGAAATTCACCCCCTTTAGTAGAGCATTTCGAAATGAAGCATAAAACCATCATAGAGCCTTTCCGTATCAAATCGGCAGAACCCATTCAATACGGAAGAGCAGCGTAAAGAATTTCTTTCCAACGCCAAATACAATCCATTCCTTTTACATTTGAGCGAGGTAATCATCGACTTCTTAACCGATAGCGGAACCAGTGCCATGAGCGCAGAACAATGGGCCGGTGTGATGCGAGGTGATGAAGCTTATGCTGGCTCCGATTCCTGGTTACGTATGGAAGCCGAAGTGAAGGATTTAACCGGTTTCGAATATGTTCTACCAACCCATCAAGGACGAGCAGGAGAACGGATTATTTATAGCCTTCTTGGAGGCGAAGGAAAAATCTTCCTCAGCAATGGTCATTTTGATACCACAAGAGCAAACATTGAGTACAGTGGGGCAACGGCTTTTGATATTCCTATTGAAATTGCCCATGACCCATCTGCCTACCATACTTTTAAAGGGAATATGGATGTTGAGGAACTTGAAAATCGCATTCAGAAACACGGGGCCGAAAACATAGGGGCTGTTATTTTGACCGTGACCAACAACACCGGTGGAGGTCAACCAGTGAGTCTTGAAAATGCCCGGGCGACCAGCGCAATTTGCAGAAAGCATGGAATTCGTCTGATGCTGGATTGTTGCAGGGTAGCTGAAAACGCCTTTTTTGTAAAAGAGCGTGAAGAAGCTTCCAAGAACATGAGTTATCGAGAGATTGCGCAAGAGATGTTTCGTTTGGCCGATGGAGCCGTGATGAGCACCAAGAAGGACGCCCTTGTAAACATGGGAGGATTTGTAGCCTTAAGCGATCCAGAATTGGTAGAAGCCAGCCAGAATATTTTAATCATTACCGAGGGATTTGCTACCTACGGAGGATTAAGTGGCCGCGATATGGAGGCCATTGCCATTGGACTTCGTGAAGTTTTTGACGATCATTACCTAGAATACCGAATACGCAGTACACAATACCTGGGCGACAAGCTCACGAAACTCGGCATACCTCTCATGCTACCGATTGGAGGCCATGCTGTATTTGTGGATGCCAAAGCACTATATCCACACATTCCCGCAGATCAATATCCTGGTCAAACATTGGTTAACGAACTCTACATCATGGGTGGGATCCGCTCAGTAGAAATTGGATCCGTTATGTTTGGAAAATATGGGGAAGATGGAAAACTAATCCCGGCTCCAATGGAGTTGGTCCGATTGGCTATCCCTCGTAGGGTTTATACGCAAAGTCACTTGGAATATGTGGTAGAAACTTTTGAGGAGGTCTATGCGGAGCGATCCATGGCAAAGGGGTATGAAATTACACGAGAGCCTAAGTTTTTGCGCCATTTTACTTCACACTTCAATCCATTAAAATAGAATCTCGTTTGATCTTCCAAAAAGCGAAAGGGTATACTTCTATTTTTCAGTGATTTACATTATATTCAGGTGTTGCTTCGGCATGACAATTATCATACAACCCTAATCATAGCTAAACTATCTTCCTTACAGTTTAGCAACTAATAAATTTTAAACGTCATGAAGACTCTTGATATTAACGGCCTTCCATCTGATGAAAAAAGCGTGAAGGTCTTGGAGCAATTCCACAACTTGGATGCTCATAAAGCCATGGTAGTACACAGCGACGCGGATCCCAAAAATGAAATAAATAGGATCCGCGATTGTTTTGGAGAAGTTACCGAATCCATTTATCTGCAAGAAGGACCTAAAGAATGGGTCGTGGAGGTATTGAAGAAGGAAGAATTTGGATTCCCTTCCAATATGGGTGCTTTGGCTGTTCAGCGTCCTGAGAGTATGGATTTGTTCCGTAAATACCACATGGATTATTCCTGCAAAGGAGAGCGCAGTATATACAAAGCATGTGCAGAGCACAATGTAGATCCAGTTAGCTTCCTAAAAGAATTTCGCAAGCTTACCCCTCAAGACATTGAACTGCATCCGGACATGATAAGTCCTGGAAGTTTGGCCAAGTATATCAATAACGTATATCACGACTATGCCCGCGAACGTGTTCCTGTAATCTTCTACTATTTCGGTAAGGTAATGGGTAAATACGGTGATGTTCATCCTGAACTCAAAACAGCATTGGATCTGTTTAAAGAATTGACTGACGATCTTTCAACACATATGCAGCAAGAAGAACAATTGGTTTTCGGCTACATTGACATTGTTGAACACGCGGTAAACAATCATTTGAATCATCCCGCTCTTCCTTTTGGAACCTTTGCAAACCCAATCCATATTTTAAGAGATGAGCATACAAAGATGGGAGCCCTAGGAAAAGCTATTGAAGCAGAAACTCGCGATTTCAAAATCCCAGAAGATGCGGACAAGATTTACGAGACTTTGATCGAAAGCCTACATGCTTTCATTGAAAAACTTTATCGCCATATGCATTTAGAAAACAATGTTTTGTTTCCTGTGATTGTTGAAATGGAAGAAAAGCTATTACACAATAAGTAATAACCCAACTAATACTCGGTTCGTATTGTTGGAGCCCCTCACCCAAGAGAGGTTTTTTTAATGCCTGAAATTCTCGTCCCTTACTTTGAAGAAATGAAATGCCTGTGGAAGTATGGCCGTAAGACCATCCTTCACCCCGCTAGGAGAACCGGGAAGAGCAATCAGCAGACAATTTCCTATGCTTCCAACCACTGAACGCGAAAACATGGCTTTCGGAAAACGCTCTTGACCATACGAACGAATGGACTCTTCCATTCCAGCCAATCGCCTATCCAATAATGGTGTGATGGCCTCCGGAGTTACATCACGCGGTGACATTCCTGTTCCGCCAGAAAGGATAACTACGTCCGTTTTTTCGGACAAGTTCTTTACTTCTTCTCGTATTCGATTCTCATCATCAGGAAGAATGGTCTTGGAAAGATTTTCAATGCCATGATCCTTTAGAATGGATAAGGCCAACTCCCCACTTCGGTCTGTCCCTTCTCCTTTACTCAAACTATCCGAACACACAATGACCGCAGCCTTTAAACCTTCTCCACTAATTTTATTTCCACTCTTTCCACCGGTCTTAGACTCAAGTCGAATGTTCTGAATGCTCACACCTTTATCAATGGGCTTTAACATATCATATATGGTAAGTGCCACCACCGATGCTCCATGCATGGCCTCTACTTCAACTCCGGTTCTATAAATGGTCCATACCTCGACTACAATTGAGATACTCTCCTCTTTGATTTCATACCGAACATCGGTGTACTCTACAGGAAGCGGATGACAATCGGGAATCATATCCGACGTCTTTTTTACAGCAAACAATCCAGCCACTCGAGCGGCTTCCAATACATTGCCTTTCGGAACGCGGTTCTCCTTTATAGCTTCAATGGTGTTGCGATGACCTACAACTACTTCTGCCCTCGCTATTGCCTTGCGCAAACTGCTGCTCTTGTGCGTAATATCGACCATTTACTTATTCGTTTTCCATTGAAAATCATCTCCTTCAAACATTTCTTTCCCGAAGATAGGCACTTCAACCTTGATGCGTTCAACCAAGTATTCTAGGGCCTCAAAACAAAACCTTCGATGGGCGGACGAAACAAAAACAAAGAGACAAATCCCCCCAACCGGAACAAACGATTTGCTATGATAAATATGCAAACAGCTCAAGTCGTAGGTCTCAAAACAATCTTCTTTTATTTCATGAAACTTTTCATTGGCCATGTCTTCATAGGCTGAGTAGTCAATTCCTGAAACTACCTTCCCATCAATTTCATCGGCTCTGACCTGACCCAGAAAGATATCATGAGCACCAATATTTGTTTTGTGCTGATGCTTAGCAATAGATTCGGCAATAAAGGAAGGGGCTATGGCTCCTTCTCGAAACACATTCTTGATGGTGTCTTTCTTTCCTTTACTCATATGATTTCATTCCGTTTTTGAGACTGTACCACTCTTTGTCTGGAAACTTCTCAATTAAATAACCCAATGCCTGCTTGCTGGTTTTACCTCGCTCACAATACACCAATACTTTCTCGCTTTTTTCTGAAGGATGAAAGGTACTCAGTTCGCTCAATCTAACTTTGTTATCGGCTGGACTTATAAAATCTGATGAACCAACATTTAGTTGGAATTTACTTCCTTTTAGGTTCTTCCATTCATGGAGGCTGATATCGTATGGACTGGGTATGGAACACACTAGATTAAGCCTGTAGTTCTTTGAACGAATTTGTTCTATGGTAATTGGGGCTCTTTCTTTGGAAGGCAATTCTACATCCATCAATTGCATACTCATAGGATTCAATAGGTAGAGCTTCCCCGCCCATAATGATTCATCCCTTCCTAGGATACTCATAGCTTCATTGGCCATGAAACTACCCGCCATAGAAACTACCGGCCCAAGAACTCCCGCTTCGGAACAATTGGGTTGTAGCCACTGCTTTTCACTTTCCGGAAACACTTCAGAAAACGAATTTCGATTCTTCCAACCATAGCTTGATAATTGAACTTCATTCCTATGAATGCTCCCGCTCACCCAAACTTTTCCATAAAGGTTACATACATCATCGAGCAAATAACGCGTTGGGAAATTATCCGTGCAATCAATTACCAAATCGAAATGAGGAATTATTTCTAGGGCCAGTTCAAGATTTAGAAACTCTTCCCAACCTAGATAATTAACTTCTGAATTGTGTGCTTTCAATCGTTTTAAGGCGGAAGTCAGTTTTGAGGAGCCAATATCCGATTCCGAGTACAGACTTTGCCGGTGCAAATTATCCAATGACACCTCATCACCTTCAACCAATCCTAATGTTCCAATTCCGGCCAAACTTAAATTCAAAAGCACTGGACATCCTAGACCTCCGGCCCCAATGACAAGTGCACTTGATTGAGAGACTGCTTTCTGAGCCTTCTCTCCCCATTCTGATAATTGTATTTGACGTCTAAATCGTTCCATTATCCGCCAGCAAATGGTGGTAAGATCGCGACTTCGTCACCTTCACTAATTTGCGCATCATCGTTCACCAATTTCTTATTCACCGAAACCCGCCAATCGCATTCGACCAGTTCTGGAATCTTTGATACCATCATTGCTGAAAAGGTCTTAACATCGCCTTCAAATTCTAATTGAATCGTACCAACATCCGCTACTTCAGCGCAGCGTCCAAACAACAACACTTCAATCATACAAAAGGTATTACGTTCATTGAATCACCCATGATATAGGACTGCTTTGGCTCCAAAAGACAGAGTGCATTTGCATCAACCAATCCTTTTAACATATGCGATGATCGATCTCGCATGATCTGAACTCCCGAAGAATTCAAACGGCAAAGAGCAAACTCTCTACGAATTGACTTGTTTTCATGATCATGAAGAATTTTTGCTTTGGTCTGATGCTCTTCATTGTATCCCATAGCCCGTCTTAAAGCAGGAACAACATACAATTGAAAACAAACGAATACAGAAAGTGGATTTCCCGGTAATCCAAAACATAAGTCCGTTTCTCTCTTTGCAAAAAGGACAGGTTTTCCCGGCTTTTGAGCAACCTTGTGAAATTGAATCTGAAAGCCGGCTTTTTCAATTATTTTGGGAGTGTGGTCGTGATCGCCTACAGAAACTCCACCAGTAACAATCACTACATTGTGTTTCTGGCTCAGTTCATTGAAGGTAGCTTGCAGTTCTTCAGGGTCATCAGGACAAAACCGCAGCTCGGATTGTATTCCTCTTTGATTGAGTAGCCCTTCCAAAAGAAGTTTGTTGGAATCAAAGATTTTTCCCTTTTCCAGCTCAGCTTTAGACTGAGCAAATTCATTCCCAGTAATCATTATCCCAATCTTGGGTTTGGAATAAACCTCAACCTTTGTAATCCCCAGACCCGAAAGTAATCCCAATGTGCCAGGGTTTAGACTTTTTCCTTTGCTAAGTGCAATGTCTCCAACTTTGATTTGTTCTCCCTTCCACCGAATATGACGGGCTCGAGATTGATCTTTGGTCAATCGGATCACATCCGAATTCAATCCATCAACTTCTTCTTGCATCACAACGGTAACTGTTCCTTGGGGCACCATCGCACCCGTAAAGATTCGAGCGCATTGACCCGGCCCAAGATCTATGCTCGACAGATCTCCAGCTCCAATAGACGACACCACCTTAAATTCAGAACCCTCACTATAATCTGCTTCACCCAAGGCATATCCGTCCACGGCCGTTTTATCAAAGGGAGGATCATTCACTTCAGATTGAATATCCTTTGCTAGGACATACCCAAAAACTTCTTCAAGAGCTCTTGATTCAATCCGTGGCATTGGTAATGCTTCTCTTACTTTTTGAATGGCTTCTTCGTAGGATATCATAAGGTGATTATCAGTTTAATGGCCGCCAAACTCAACACAACTACTAACATTAATCGCACTGCTTTTTGTGAGAGGATTGAACTTCCAATCCATGCGCCTGAGGCCCCAAAAAGAACAACACTTAAAACCCAATAATGTGCATCTGGCAAGATGCTTAGCTTTCCACTAAAATACAAACCCAATAGCCCGCTAATGGAATTCAAAAAAATAAAAAGGGCGGCAATACCTGCGGTTGTTTTCGCATTGGCCCACCGCATAATCAACAGTAAAGGGCTCAACAATATTCCACCGCCAATTCCAATAATTCCGGCGATCAGTCCGATGGCACCTCCAGACACAATTACTTTGACCTTGTTAGCTTCAACCGTTTCATCTTTCCATTTCCCAAGTAAACCAATTAATCGCAATGAACTGTATCCAAGAAACAATGCAACCAATAGGTAATACCAAAATGGACGTATATCGATGCTTCCACCCACAAAAGCCATTGGGATGCTCCCAAGGGCCAAATAGATAAAGAGTTTCCGATTAAAATGTTTTTTGCTAGCAAAGCCAAGGAAGGCAATAAAGGATACAAACACATTTAGGAATAGTGCCATGGATCGCATTTGATTCGGATCCGTAATCCCGTACAAACTCATTGCCGCCAGGTAACCACTTCCACCACCGTGTCCTACGGAAGCATATAAAAATGATAGAGCACCTATTAAAAGATAAAATAAGACACCCATTATCCCCCAATTTCAATCATTGATCTGTTGTTCTCGTAATCATCTGCCGCTCCTTCATTACTGAATGGCAGATGTCCTCCTCGAGCAAAGTGCTTGGCTTTTACAGCATCATGAATCAGCTCTTTGACATCCTTTCCTTCACGCATGGCCCCTAGTAAATCCGATTCTGATTTGGAGAATAGGCAGTTTCTAAGCTTCCCATCCGCGGTTAATCGAAGACGATTGCAGTTATCGCAGAAAGGATTGGTCACGGACGAAATGATTGCAAAGGTCCCTTTTGCTCCTTCAACTCTGAAATTCTTCGCCGTGTCATTGGGGTCGTCTGAAATGCGTTCGATTTTAAAATCATTTTCAATGGACGACAGAATTTCGTTGTAGGTCAGTCCGCCTTCCAAACTCCAGTGGTTTCCTTTGAAGGGCATGAACTCAATAAAACGAACATGGACCGACTTGGATCGACTGAGTTCAACGAAATCTTTAATCTCATTGTCGTTTTTACCCTTCATCACGACCATATTCAACTTCACATGCCATCCGGCATTCAAGGCCATATTAATATTACTCTTCACTTTTTCAAATCCATCGCGCTGGGTAAGACTTCTGTTATTCTCAGACTGGAGACTGTCCAGACTGATATTCACCGAGCGCATTCCAGAATTATGGAGGAAGTCAAAGTGTTGGTCCAGAAAAAAGGCATTCGTAGTAATATGCAATTTAGCGGGTAAAGGGAACAAACCTTCAAGGATTGATCGGAAGTCCTTTCGCATCATAGGTTCTCCTCCGGTCAATCGAATTTTATCTACACCCAGGTCTGTAAAGGTTTTGGCCAAGGCGTGAATCTCTTCTGCCTTCATGAGTTTTTCCGAAGGCATGAAAGGAACCTGCTCATGGGGCATGCAATACAAGCATCTAAAATTGCATCGGTCCGTTAAGCTTATCCGCAGATAATGGTGTGGGCGATTAAATCCATCGACCAATGAATATTTAGACCTCAGAGACATGCTGGTAAATATAGGGGTTTAGTCATGGCCAAACTCCTATGTTTTCTATGTTAAAACAGCTTTACGGATTCAGCGCAATTCACTTACCAATCGTGAAGAAAGACACTTAGTCCAGCCATTGATCCAGCCATCCGAAAAATTCCGAATGCCAGATGAGTCCGTTTTGAGGTGATAATACCCAATGTCCCTCATCAGGGAAGTACACCAATTTAGTGGGAACTCCTTGGATTTGCGCAGCCTGATAAGCTTCAAGACCTTGAGTGTCCGGCACACGATAATCTCTCCCGCCATGGATTACAAGAATGGGTGTATCCCAGTTTTCAATGTAATTATGTGGGCTGTACTTCGCATAACTCTCAAGAATATTATCTCCCCAGAATGGTCCACCAACATCGAAATTCGCGAAGAACAGTTCTTCTGTGGTGTTGTACCAGCTTTCCAAATTAAATAAGCCACAGTGTGAGATGAAGGATTTAAATCTTCCTTCGTGAATTCCTGCTAGCATATACACAGAATATCCACCATAAGATGCACCAATAGCTCCTAGGTTTTCATTATCAACGTATGGTTCTTCTGCTAATGCATCGATGGCCGAGAAGTAATCTTTCATGGCTTGGCCACCCCAGTCTTTGCTAATCGCTTCATTCCATTCCAATCCAAAACCCGGTAAACCTCTTCGGTTTGGGGCAACAACAATATAACCTTGGCTCGCCATCAATTGAAAATTCCATCGGAAAGAATAAAATTGACTAACAGCAGATTGCGGTCCTCCTTGACAATAAAGCAAGGTTGGGTATTTTTTCTCAGGATCGAAATCTGGAGGATAAATCACCCATGTAAGCATCTCTTTGTCATCACTCGTTTTAATCCATCGTTTTTCAACTTCACAAAGGTCAATCCCATCGTAAATTTTGTCATTCACACGAGTTAGGGCAATAACATCTCCTTTCTTAATTGATACACGGTAAATTTCACGAGCATGATTCATATCCGTTCTGCTAGTAAGAATGTACTTACCAGCTAAATGCGGATGGCCGTAATTATAATCTCCATCGGTAATCTGGCGAATGGAAGATTCTCCACCCTTGCGACCGAGAGTCATTTCATAAATCTGACTAGTGGCTTGTTTTGGGGCTTGAAAATAAATCTTCTTCGAATCGGTTCCCCAAGTGAATCCGCTAATCGTTTCTAAAAAATCAACAGATAAATCTCTTTTTTCCTTGCTCTCCCAGTTCACGATAAAAAGTCGATTCTTATCACTCTCATAACCATCGCGTTCCATACTCATCCAGCTGAGGTATTGACCATCTGGTGAGAATGAGGGGGATTTGTCATAGCCATTCATTCCTTCAGTAAGATTCACCGTCTCGCCCGTCTCAATAGAATAGTGATACAATTCAGAATTGGTGCTTTGGGCATATTCCAATCCGGTTTTCTTTTTACAGACGTAAACAATGGAATTTCCATCCGGTACCCAGCACATATCATCGCTACCTCCGAAAGGCATCATGGGTGTATCAAAATCTTCACCTTCCATGATGTCAATAGCCGATCCAGAAACTTTACCGTCGGAATACGAGATGTAAAATACATGTGATCGCATATCATCCGACCAATTATCCCAATGACGGTACATCAATTCATCGGTTATCACAACATTGGCCTTGTTTAAATCTGGATATTGGTCCTGCAAATTCTCACGCGTTTTCACTTCCATGCTAAACATCAACTTCGATCCATCAGGGGAATACGAAACATTGCCAACACTTTCTTCTAGATCAAGTACCTTACGAAGTCCCGTTCCATCCGTCATGACTTCATACCAATCGCCGCCCATTCCAAATCCAATCCATTCGTCATTGAGCCATTTGGCACCAGATTGACTAGCATCCATCTCCAATAATTTTCTGCCGTCAGATCCATCGGCTGACATTATATAAATGTCTGTTTTGCCTCCGTTTTCATTTACATTATAATTGGATATCGTATACAAGAAGCTTGATCCATCAGGAGAAACAACGGGTGAACCAACGCGACCCAGATCCCACAATAACTCAGGGGTCATATGATTTTGTCCGTGAGCGAATCCCACAGTAAGACAAAAGGAAAGAAAGATTAAAAGTCTTGACATTTTGTAACAGAATTTATTGTTGCCCGAAATTAGATAAAATATATATTTGGTAGCCTTGGCGGAAAATCTAATGCCAATTGAAGTCACGAAAAGAGAATATCCGCAAAAAGGATAAACAAACAAAGAAGCATGTACGGAAAGATAAAAGAACATCTGTCAGATGAGCTAAAGGCCATCGAAGAAGCAGGATTGTTTAAAAAAGAACGAATTATTGTTGGAGCCCAAGATGCGGAGATCAAAGTAAGCACGGGCGAGGAGGTATTAAACTTCTGCGCCAACAACTACCTGGGATTATCTTCTCACCCCAGAGTGATAGAGGCAGCAAAGAAAACTATGGACACCCATGGATTTGGAATGTCGTCGGTTCGATTCATTTGTGGAACACAGGACATCCATAAAGAACTGGAAGAAACCATTGCAGAATTCTTGGGCACGGAGGATACTATATTGTATGCTGCGGCCTTTGATGCCAATGGGGGTGTTTTTGGACCATTGCTTACCGCCGAAGATGCCATCATTTCAGACTCTTTAAATCACGCTTCCATTATTGATGGCGTTCGATTGTGTAAGGCACAGCGATTCCGTTATGCGAATAATGATATGGCCGATCTTGAAGAGCAACTGAAAAAAGCGGAGGGAGCACGGTTTAAGATCATAGTAACCGATGGTGTCTTTTCCATGGATGGATATGTTGCTCAACTGGATAAAATATGTGATCTAGCTGATACATATGATACCCTTGTTATGGTGGATGAATGCCATGCGACCGGGTTTATTGGAAAGACCGGTAGAGGTTCTATAGAATTGCGAAACGTAATTGGACGAGTGGACATCATTACCGGCACATTAGGAAAGGCTTTAGGTGGCGCAATGGGTGGCTTTACAACTGGTCGAAAAGAAATTATTGAAATGCTACGTCAACGTTCCAGACCATATTTATTTTCAAATTCATTGGCTCCAAATATCGTAGGAGCGAGTATTGAAGTATTTAAATTTTTGAGCGAATCAACAGAATTAAGAGACCAATTGGAATGGAACACCTCCTACTTTAAGAAAGGCATCCGAGAGGCCGGCTTCGAGATTAAGGATGGAGATTCCGCTATTGTTCCTGTCATGCTTTATGATGCCAAACTATCTCAAGTTTTTGCAGACCGCTTACTTAAAGAAGGAATTTATGTCATTGGCTTCTTCTATCCGGTCGTTCCAAAGGATCAAGCCAGGATCAGAGTACAACTCTCTGCTGCTCATACCAAAGATCATTTGGACAAAGCTATAGAAGCGTTTAAAAAAGTTGGTCGGGAATTGAAGGTGATTTCTTAACTTGGCTGTCATAAATTTGACATTTATTGAATTCGGTTTGAACTATTTTCGTCATTCTGAGTTTATTAGTAATATAGCTCATGGAGCGACACGTTCTTTAAAAGTTGGTTGGGTTTGTTCCATACAAGGAACCTCGTCATCAAAGCACTGCTTACGTAGAAGTAATACGATGATGTAGGTGGGTTGTGCGAACAGGTATGGTCGTATCTACATTAGTTTCATGATTGGTTTCATGCATTTCTACGAAATGCTTTCTCTATAAGTAATGCGGCCCACTACCCTGATTTGGATTAATCAACCCCCCTCCGAGCGGCTCGAGTTTACTCGGGCCGCTCTTTTTTTATACCAATTTATTAGAGCTCCATATATAATGTATAGGTTGCAAAACATCCACGGTTTACCGATTGAATATTCTTGAACAACTTCTTTAAAATCATTTATCTAGCGGGGTTTGGTCGATGAGAAATAGTTCGTATCTTCGCAGCCCGATTTATCGACCATGTGGTCGTGTAATTTAAAGAGAGGATAACGTGGACGCTATTAGCTACAAAACAATTTCTGCCAACAAGGCCACTGTGAATAAGGAGTGGATTGTGGTAGATGCTACAGGTCAGAATCTTGGACGCCTTGCTTCTAAGGTTGCTAAAATGATTCGTGGAAAGCACAAGACCAACTACACTCCGCATGTTGATTGTGGTGATAATGTGATTGTTCTTAACGCTGAGAAAATTGAATTGACCGGAAACAAATGGGAAGGAAAGGAATACGTTCGTCACACTGGATATCCAGGTGGACAGCGTACGACTACAGCCCGTGAGATGTTTGAAAAAGACCCAACTCGCTTGATCGAGAAAGCGGTTAAAGGAATGCTTCCTAAGAACAAATCAGGAACAGCCTTTCTAAAGAATCTTAATGTATTCGTTGACACTGAGCATCCACATACCGCTCAAAAACCAAAGGAAGTTAATCTTAACGAGATCAAATAAATACTATCATGACGCACGCTATCGGAAGAAGAAAGACCTCCGTCGCTCGTGTTTACCTAAATGAAGGTAAAGGCGCAATCACTGTGAACGGTCGTGATTACAAAGAGTATTTCAATACTCCTGTACATCACTTCAAAATAGAGCAGCCGGTTGCCCTTGCTGAACTAGACGGAAAATACGACATCAAGGTCAGCGTAGAAGGTGGAGGACCTACAGGACAGGCCGAAGCCATCCGACTAGCGATCGCTCGTTGTTTGTGTGAGATCGATCCAGAATTACGTAGCACCTTCAAGCCAAATTCTTTAATGACCAGAGATCCAAGAATGGTTGAAAGAAAGAAGTTTGGTCAGAAGAAAGCTCGTAAGAAGTTCCAGTTCTCTAAGCGCTAATTCCGCTTATTACTGGACCTGTTTAGAATCTAAACTGCACAGACTTTCGAACAAGATCGCTCGGAACTACTGGACGGTTGCTTAGCAGAGTGCTAAGACCCAAGAATGTAAACAATATTTAAAATGAAAAAGATCGATACCAACGAACTCCTAAAAGGTGGAGTTCACTTCGGACACCTTACCCGTAAATGGAATCCAAACATGGCTCCCTACATTTTCATGGAGCGCAATGGAATCCACATCATTGACTTAAACAAAACTGCTGCTAAGCTTAATCAGGCTTGTACGGCTATCGAAAAAATCGCGGCCTCTGGTCGTAAGATTCTTTTTGTGGCGACTAAAAAGCAGGCTAAAGAGATCGTTGAAGATCAATTGAAGCCATTAAACATGCCTTACATCACAGAGCGCTGGCCTGGAGGTATGTTAACCAACTTCGTTACAATTCGTAAGGCGGTTAAGAAAATGACTTCTATTGACAAGATGATGACCGACGGTACGTTTGATACCCTTTCTAAAAGAGAGCGTCTTCAGATTACACGTCAAAGAGCGAAACTTGAAAAGAACCTTGGTTCCATTGCAGACATGAACCGTTTGCCTGGTGCTCTTTTTGTAATTGACATCAACAAAGAACACATTGCAGTTCGCGAAGCTCAATTATTAAATATTCCTGTATTTGCTATGGTAGATACCAATAGCGATCCGGAAAAAGTAGACTTCCCAATCCCATCGAACGATGATTCTTCTCGCTCGATCAAAGTAATTCTTGATCATGTGTCTGAAGCTATTAAAGATGGATTATCTGCTCGTAAGAAGGACAATTCTGAGAAGCAAGAGACCGAAGCTAAGATGGAAGTGGAAGCTCCAAAAGCATAACTGAATACATAAACTTTAAAAGGAATAAAATGGTAAAGATCACAGCTGCCGAAGTAAACAAGCTACGCCAACAAACCGGTGCCGGAATGATGGATTGTAAGAAAGCGCTTGTTGAAGCAGAAGGAGATTTTGACACCGCTATTGACATCCTTCGTAGGAAAGGTCAAAAAGTTGCTGCAAAGCGCGCTGACCGCGAATCTTCAGAAGGTGTTGTTCTTGCTGGTGTTACTGAAGATGCATCTAAAGGTGCACTTATCAGCTTAAACTGCGAAACTGATTTCGTGGCAAAGAATGATTCATTTGTTGAATTGGCTCAGTCACTTCTTGACCTTGCCGTTGCTCAAACTCCAGCAAACAAAGATGAGATGTTGTCTCTTTCTTTAGGAGATATGACGGTAGCTGAAAAGCTACTTGAGCAAACTGGTGTGATTGGTGAGAAGATTGAGCTAGGCGCCTACGAAATCGTAGAAGCCTCTTATGTTGCTACGTATATCCACGCTGGAAACAAATTGGCTGCAGTTGTAGGCCTAAACAACGCAAGTGGTGCTTCTGCTGGTCGTGAAGTTGCTATGCAAATTGCTGCAATGAATCCTGTTGCCGTTGATGAATCAAGCGTTTCTGCCGAAACAATTGAGAAAGAATTGGAAGTAGGTCGCGACCAAGCTCGTGAAGAGGGCAAGCCAGAAGAAATGTTGGATAGAATTGCTCAAGGAAGACTGAAAAAGTTCTTCAAAGAAAACACCTTGATGCACCAAGCCTACATCAAAGATGGTAAGAAATCAGTTGGACAATATCTTGATAGTGTTCACAAAGGATTGACAGTGAGCGAATTCAAACGTTTTGGATTGGGCATTTAATCCCTGAATAATTTTTAAGAATCCCGCACTAGCGGGATTTTTTTGGCTTAATTTTTCGAATCTTTGCACAACTACATTTTTTATGGCTGAATTGAAATATAAAAGGATCTTGCTCAAGCTTAGCGGTGAGGCCTTGATGGGTGAAAGGGAGTTTGGAATTGATCCCGATCGGATCAAAGCCTATGCGGAAGACATTAAAGACATTGTTGCCCTAGGAGCAGAAGTTGCCATTGTTATAGGAGGAGGAAACATCTTCCGTGGACTCTCAGCTGTAGGACAAGGTTTTGATCGAGTCCAAGGAGACCACATGGGAATGTTAGCCACGGTAATCAACGGCTTAGCCCTTCAATCGGTCATGGAAGAAATGGGACTTCATACCAGGGTTCAATCGGCTATTGAAATGGACAAAGTTGCCGAACCTTTTATACGTCGTAGAGCCATTCGCCATTTGGAAAAGGGACGTGTGGTTATTTTTTCTGGAGGAACCGGAAACCCTTATTTTACTACCGATACAGCAGCAACCTTGCGCGCCATTGAGGTTGAAGCCGAAGTCATTCTTAAAGGAACTCGAGTAGACGGAATTTATAGCGCAGACCCTGAAAAGGACAGCAGCGCAACCAAGTACAACTCCTTGTCTTTTCAAGAAGTGCATGAGAAAGGCCTGAAGATAATGGATATGACCGCCTTCACTTTAAGTCAAGAAAATGAATTGCCCATCATCGTGTTCGACATGAACACTCCAGGAAACGTTAAAAAAATTCTGATGGGAGAAGAAATAGGCACACTCGTCGAAAACTAACAATTTTAATATTTTAGCTCGACCAAGAAATCATCGTCATGCAAGAAGACCTCGATATAATTTTTGAAACGGTAAAGGAAGAAAACCAGTCCGCCATTAAGCATTTGGAAAAAGAGTTTTTAACCATTCGTGCTGGAAGAGCAAATCCTAATATCCTTCACAATATATATGTGGATTATTATGGATCGCAGACTCCCTTAAATCAGGTGTCCAATGTCAACACTCCCGATGCCCGAACCATTACAGTCCAGCCCTGGGAAAAATCGCTAATGGGGGAAATCGAAAAGGCCATTCAGAATGCCAACCTCGGATTGAATCCTACCAATAATGGTAAGATGATTATCATTAATATCCCGCCTCTAACGGAGGAGAGACGAAGGGAGTTGGTCAAGCAAGCTAAAAATGAAGCTGAAAATACCAAGGTTAGTATTCGGAATCACCGACAACAAGGCAATCATGAAATCAAAGACCTTAAAAATAATGGTCTATCCGAAGATTTCGCTCAAGATGGAGAAGAAGAGATTCAAAGAATAACGAATGCCTACATAGCCAAAGTAGAGGAACACCTCCAGAAAAAAGAGGAAGAAATCATGACGGTGTAAGCATTGAATTTTAAACGAGTAAATACCCGATTAAGTCGGGTATTTCTTTTTGTAATAAATTGTCCTCAATGACGTCTATAGAGTGCAGCCCAAGTCATATGATTAAGAAATTCCTTCTCCTACCGATCTTCCTGATGGCATGTATAGCTAATGTCCAAGCTCAGGACATCTTCAAAGGAAGAGTATTGGATTCGGACACTAAGGAGGGTCTCGCCTTTGTTAACATCATCATTAACGATAAAGAATATGGGACAGCCACGGACATCGATGGAATGTTTGAGTTGCCTGGTGATTTAGACATTCGAAACTTGTCGTTTAGCTATATTGGTTATGAGGGTGTGCAAATCCCTATGCCCAAACCTGTTCCTGTTCCATGGATCATTGAGCTATCTCCCAACGCCTATTTACTCCAGGAAGTTGAGCTTACTCCTGGTGTGAACCCTGCCCATAGGATCATTAAGAATGCTGTGAATAACAAGAAACTAAATGAGCCAACCAAGCTCGATGCTTTCTCCTACAGCTCCTACAATAAGTTCTTGGTTCGACTAAATACCGATTCAGCTGATATTCCAGAAGCTCCAGAAAGCTCTGAGGATTCAAGTATGGTAGAAGTTTCTAAATTTAGTGAGAAGCAACACATTTTTCTTTTGGAATCGGTTAGTAAACGCTCTTTTATCGAGGGAAAAAGAGATAATGAAGAAGTGCTAGCTTCTAGGGTGAGTGGATTGGAGGATCCAACTTTTGTATTGCTCGCTAATGAGCTTCAGTCCTTTTCATTTTATGACGACTACATCACCGTACTCGATGAAAAATATCTCAATCCTATAAGTCAGAATTCGTGGAACAAGTACGTCTTTATCCTGGAGGATACTCTATATGATGGGGCCGACACTTCATTCGTGATCAGCTACCGCCCTAGTGTGAAGAGCAATTTCGATGGACTAAGAGGACGACTGACCATTCATTCAAGGGAATGGGCCATTCAAAATGTCACGGCCGAACCTGCCAATCAACTGAGTATTCGAGTTCGAATTTTTCAGAAATACGAGTTTAAGGAGAATAAGGCTTGGTTCCCTGTACAGCTCTATACCGATATCGACTTCTTGAGTTTATCGTTCAATGGAATAACCATCGTTGGTGAGGGGAGAACCTACTTGGACAGTATTCGGATCAACCCCGACCTCAACAAGAAAAAAATACCCAATGTGGAAATAACCCTCGATGGTAAAGCCACGAAGAAGGATGAAGATTTTTGGAATCAATACCGCAAGGATACCTTAACTCCACAAGAACAAGAGACGTATCGAGTCATCGATAGCATTGGGAAAGCGGAGAATCTGGACGTAAAGCTTAAGGCCATTCAAGCACTGCTCACCGGAAAGTGGCGAACGGGCTATATCGATTGGGACTTGAACAGGTTGCTTATCGTAAACACCTATGAAGATGTCCGGTTGGGAGTTGGGGCTCATACCAATGAACGACTCTGGAGACGTTTTCAAGTGGGTGGATACGTTGGGTATGGATTCCGCGATTACGGCTGGAAATACGGAGGTGATTTCAACACCATCCTAAACGAATACCATGATGTTCGCTGGAAATTGAGTTTTGATAAGGATATTCCTGAATCAGGAGGGACAGAGTTTATTAGTGATCCGTGGGTTAACCCGATCAATTCGTTGCGTCTACTGAATGTAAAAAATAGAGATAAGATGGAGCGTTGGAGGACAAGCTTCAGTTTTCGACCTCGTTCCAATATGATCCTCGAACTTGGAGTTCAAACTCAGAGTAGAGAAAAAATTGAAACCTATTCCTATGTAGATGATTCTGGAATAGCCTCTTCAGAAATCTATCAGACCACAGAGGCCATAGCTTGTTGGACTTGGTCTCCCAACAGCAAATACATGCAAACGCAGTATGGACTAGTCTCAGTTAAAAAGGAATTTCCAGAAGTAACACTCCAATTTACTCAAGGCTTTCAGGGTGTAATGGAAGGCCAATTTGACTATAGCCGAATTGATCTTCGTTTCGACCATAGAATTCAATTCAGAGGTGCAGGTCAAATGTTCTTCCAAATTTTTGGTGGATATAACACTGCTGACCTACCTGCCTCCTACTTGTATAATGGAAGAGGTAATCGAGACAATATTATTTCGGATGTTCAAAGTTTTGAACTTATGAGTTCTAGTCGATTCCTTTCCGATGCGCACATTGATTTACTCATAGAGCATCGATTTGGCAAAATAGTTCGAAAACCATCTTTTGAACCTGAGTTTAGCTTAGTTGCACGAGCTTCCTATGGTACCTTAAGGACTTCTGAAAAGCATATTTCCAATGACTACACCACCATGGAAAACGTATATTTCGAAACGGGTTTTATAATCTCCAAGATATTCGGAAGTTTAGGTCTAGGAGTTTATTATCAACTAGGGAATTATTCCTCAGATAATTGGCTCGATAATATTGCTTTGAAATTTCATTTCAGCACCGACTTCCTCCAATAAAGCCCCTTGGGCAGAAGGGATAATCTCCCTACCTTCGCTCATCTGAATTATTTGAATCTCAGGCCTTCCATTTATGTGGACACACGTATCCAGGATCATACTAAGGAATAGAATTCCATGGCTGATTTTAATTGGCCTGATAACGGCGTTCATGGGCTACAATGCGCAGTTCACTCAAATGGATAACGAGCTTGCGAGATTACTACCACGGACCGATAGCACCCTTATTGTATACGAGAAATTCAAAGAGATTTTCGGCGACGAGGGCAACATTATTGTCATTGGAACAGAAGGCAAAGACCTAAAGGAACTTGAAAATTTCCTCGACTGGAATCAGCTAGCTATTGACCTTAGATCACAAAAAGGGGTTACAGGAGTAGCCTCCATGGCCGATGTTATTACCCTCGACCGAAACGATTCCCTGCAGCGATTTGAGCCTTTAAAGCTATTTGAAACCCTTCCCACTTCTCAAGCTGAGTTGGATCAAAAGCTCGAAGCTCTATACGATTTGCCATTCTATAAAGGCATTCTTTACAATGAAGAAAACGGGGCTTTAATCATGGCGGTGACCATTGACAAAAGTTCTCTGGATAATTTAGAGCGCTTTCGCATTGTGCATCGAATGCAGGATGTCATCGACACGTATACCGAGCGTAGCGGGCATGAAGTTCACGTTTCTGGATTCCCTTACATCAGAAGTGTCAGTGCTGAAAAATTAAGAGATGAAGTTCGCTTCTTTATATTCCTAGCACTAGGCGTTACCGCCCTCATTCTCTTTTTCTTCTTCCGTTCGTTCCGGGCTATGTTATTCTCTATGTTGGTCGTAATCATCGCCGTAGTATGGTGTTTCGGATTTGCTGCCCTCTTTGACTTTAAGATAAGTGCACTTACCGGTCTTATCCCTCCTTTGATCATTGTGATAGGGGTTCCGAATTGCATATTCCTCTTGAATAAATACCATCATGAGTATGTGAAGCATGGAAATCAGGTCAAAGCATTGAGCCGAGTCATACACAAGATTGGTAATGCGACCTTAATGACCAACGCAACAACGGCATCAGGCTTTGCCACCTTTATGCTTACGTCCAGTCGTATTATGGTGGAATTTGGTATCATGGCGTCCATCAATATCATGGCCGTCTTCTTCCTTTCGCTGCTACTCATCCCAATTGTGTACAGCTTTTCAAAACCTCCAAAAGACCGTCACACTGCCCACCTAGAAAAACGCTGGATTAATGTTGTAGTGAACTGGATGGAAAAAATTGTAGTCCATCATCGCAAGGCCATATTCATCACCACTTCCGTAATAATCCTTCTCGCTGCCTTTGGAATAGGCCGTATGAAGAAGACCGGAAGCCTTGCTGAAGACTTACCACAACACACCAAGTTGTATAAAGATTTGGTCTTCTTTGAAGAGAATTTTACCGGAGTTCTACCTTTTGAGATATTGATCGACACCCAGCGAAAGAAAGGGGTTAACAGTATGGCTACAATGAAGCGAATGGATAAACTTCATGAGCTTCTTTCGGAAACACCCTATGTGAGTCGGTCGATAAGTATTGTGGACTTAGTGAAGTTCTCAAAACAAGCCTTTTACAATGGAAACCCCGACTTCTACAGCCTTCCTACCAGTCAAGAGAAGAATTTAATTTTGAAGTACATCTCCAATTCGTCGGGCGATGTTAGTGATCTCAAACTATTGACCGATACCTCCGGAAGTATTGCCCGAGTTAGTGCAAGCATTGCCGATATCGGGACCGGGGAAATGCGACAGCTACAAGAAGGTCTTCGTCCCAAGATTGACTCGATTTTTTCACCCGAACGCTATAAGGTTTATTTAACCGGATCAAGTGTCGTATTTATAAAAGGAACGTACTACCTCGTAGAAAATCTCATCCTTTCACTTTGTATCGCCGTTCTGCTGATTTCCATCTTCATGGCCTTGATGTTTAAGTCGGCTAGGATGGTCATCGTTTCCTTGATTCCCAACTTGATTCCACTCCTTCTCACTGGATCATTAATGGGTTACTTTAACATCCCGTTGAAGCCAAGTACGATATTGGTCTTCTCCATTACTTTCGGTATTTCAGTCGATGACACCATCCACTTTTTGGCAAAATACCGTCAAGAATTGGCCCACCGCAATTGGAATATTGGAGAGTCGGTGATTGCAGCACTACGTGAAACTGGAGTTAGCATGACCTATACGTCCATCGTTCTGTTCTTTGGGTTTAGCATTTTTGTCTTATCAGAGTTTGGAGGAACACGAGCATTGGGTCTACTGGTGTCCACCACTCTATTTGTTGCCATGTTGGCCAATCTACTACTTTTACCTTCTTTACTTCTTGCCCTCGAAAAGAAGTTGACCACCAAAACCTTCAAGGAACCATTAATTGACATTTTCGATGACGATGAGGATATCAATCTAAATGAATTGATATTGCCTTCGAACGAAGATGAAAATAAGACTTTATGAAAGGAATCATTCTAGCGGGAGGATCGGGCACACGCCTTCATCCTTTGACTTTAGCCGTAAGTAAACAGCTCATGCCCGTTTTTGATAAGCCCATGATTTACTATCCATTATCAACATTAATGATGGCCGGAATCAAGGATGTGCTGATTATCTCTACACCCCATGACCTTCCGAATTTTGAGAAATTACTGGGTGATGGATCGCGCTTAGGTATGAATCTGTCATATGCCGTTCAAGAGGTTCCAAACGGACTAGCTCAGGCTTTTGTAATAGGAGAGGAATTCATCGGTGGTGAAAAGTCCGCACTCATTTTAGGGGACAATATATTTTATGGAGTAGGAATGGGGAATCTTTTGGAGGCCCATACCTCACCTGATGGCGGAGTTGTTTTTGCCTATCATGTCTCAGATCCTGAGCGTTATGGTGTTGTCGAATTCGATGAAAATCAAAAAGCCATTTCAATAGAAGAAAAGCCTTCGAACCCAAAATCCAATTTTGCTGTTCCTGGATTGTATTTCTATGATGAAGATGTGGTAGAAATAGCAAAGAATCTCAAGCCAAGTTCAAGAGGGGAATATGAGATTACCGATATCAACAAAGAATACCTCAATAACGGAAAGCTTAAAGTAGGCATCCTTGATCGCGGAACCGCTTGGCTTGATACAGGAACCTTTGCCTCCTTAATGCAGGCAGGACAGTTTGTACAAGTGATTGAAGAGCGTCAAGGACTCAAGATTGGTTGTATTGAAGAAATAGCTTGGAGACAAGGATTTATTAGCTCCGAAAGACTTGAAGAGATTGCATCGCCATTGGTGAAAAGTGGTTACGGAGACTACTTAATGAAGGTTCTTAAAAACAATTTTTAATGGATCAACTCAAAGAGACAAGATCTCTTGTATTGAATGCACTCGAAAACTTGGATCTGAGCGGCAGCCCTGCTGAATTGTATGATCCGATAAGCTACATCTTACAACTTTGGGGAAAGCGCATTCGCCCTTCACTGGTGCTCCTTGGATCCAGACTTTTTAATGGGTCGGATCAGGAAGCTATTCCCGCGGCATTGGCCATTGAGCTCTTTCATAACTTCAGTCTTATCCATGACGACATTATGGATGAAGCCCCTTTGCGCAGAGGGAAAATGACCGTGCACGAAAAATGGAATACCAACATTGCAATTCTATCGGGCGATGCCCTATTTGTTAAGAGTTATCAGCAGTTGGAAAATCTTCCCTCAGATAAAATTGGTCGAGTGCTTGGAGTCTTTAATCATATTTCACTCCTGGTCTGTGAAGGTCAGCAGTTCGATATGAATTTCGAAAAAACGGATAACGTAAGTCTTGCTGATTATCTTAAAATGATTGAGTACAAAACCTCTGCTTTATTGGGAGGGGCACTACAAATTGGTGGAATTCTTGGCAATGCAAGCGACGAAGACATCGCCAAACTCTACACCATTGGTCGGAACATCGGATTGGCTTTTCAATTGAAAGATGATCTTTTGGACGCCTTTGGAAATCAAGAAAAAGTAGGTAAAAAGCCAGGTGGAGACATCGCCGCAAATAAAAAGACCATCCTGTACATCTTGGCCAAAGTAGAAGCAAATTCCGACCAAACTAGGATTCTGAATCAACATTACGGAAAGCCCAACGATAAGGATATTCAAGTTGTTTTGGATCTCTTCACGGCCTTGAAACTAGACACTAAGGTTGAGTCTTTGATGAACGACTACTATGAGGAAGCCAATAAATTGCTCGACGATTGCGGTACGAATATTGCAGCAAATCAGGCACTAAGAGCCATAGCTAATCAACTCATGGTTCGAGACCATTAATGAGATTACCTGAACAGAAATTTGAGATTGATCACTATCTTAATAAGCCAGACTACATCTTACTTACCGGAGAACAAGTAGCCAAGGATTTCAGCATGGCTGGTGAAGATATTGACATTCCAACCGACCCCGAACTAGCCTACAACGAATTAAGCGATCAAATCCAAAAAATCATTTATCGTCTGATGAATGAAAACATGGAACGGGTTCAGTTCCTTCTTTACCGAGTAGATTTAAACGAAAAGACCGTCTTCCAACAAGCCATAAACAATGGGCACAAAAATCTGTTCACTAACGTAGCAGACATGATCATTCGCAGGGAGCTCATGAAGGTCATCTTAAGAAAGAATCTAAGACTCTAACTCCTCCCGAATAAAGCTTTGCAGGTTCGGCAAATGCCTTAACTTTGCCCGATAATTCTCGCGCCAGAGCATGGACAGATTTTCTTTCCTCGGTGCAGCACATATTGCGCTGATCGATGATGTATACGAACAATACCTCCAAGAGCCGGATAAAGTAGAGTCGAGCTGGAGAGCTTTTTTTCAAGGTTACGACTTTGCCAAAGAAGTCTATGGAGACGATCACTCCTTATCGCTAGACGAAACCGATGAAGTTCCTGATCACGTTCGGAAGGAATTCCTGGTGATCAAATTAATTGAAGCCTACCGTGTACGTGGACACCTTTTCACACAGACCAATCCAGTTAGAGAGCGCCGTAAGTACACTCCCACATTGGATATTGAGAATTACGGACTTTCAGAAGCTGATCACGAAACGGTATTTCAAGCCGCAACACAAGTTGGAAATCCCGCTACTTCGCTTAAGAGCATTATCACTCATCTTGAAAAAGTTTATTGCCAAAGCATAGGAGTTGAGTATATGTATATCCGTCGACCCGAAGAGGTTCTATGGATACAGGCTAAGCTTAATAAGGAAGAGAATCAACCAAAGTTTGAAAAGAAAACCAAGCTGCATATCCTTCATAAGTTAAATGAAGCCGTTGCGTTCGAAGCTTTCTTACACAAGAAGTTTGTTGGACAAAAACGATTTTCCTTAGAAGGGGCCGAATCACTTATTCCTGCCATTGATGCCCTTATTGAATTGGGTGCTAAGCTGGGCGCTGAAGAATTCGTTGTAGGAATGGCGCATAGAGGTCGGCTTAATGTATTGGCCAATGTGTTTGGGAAAACCTTTGCCCAGATTTTTTCAGAATTTGAAACCAAAGATTTTGAAGACCAATTGTTCGATGGTGATGTGAAATACCACTTGGGATACACTACCGAAAGAACATTGGACAATGGCGAAAAAGTTCGTCTAAACATTTCGCCAAATCCATCGCACTTAGAAGCTGTTGACGCCGTGGTTGAGGGAATTACCCGTTCCAAAATCAACAATGTTTACCAAGGTGACAACAACAAAATAGTTCCCGTTCTTATTCATGGTGACGCAGCTATTGCCGGCCAGGGAATTGTCTATGAGGTTATCCAGATGGAACAATTGGATGGCTATAAAACGGGTGGAACCGTTCACATCGTAGTAAACAACCAAGTTGGATTCACGACCAATTATTTGGATGCACGATCAAGCACCTATTGTACAGATGTAGGAAAGGTGACTTTGTCTCCGGTCCTTCACGTGAACGGAGATGATGTGGAGGCTGTCGTTCATGCGGTGAAGTTTGCGGTTGAATATCGCCAGACCTTCCATAAGGATGTATTCATTGACCTTCTTTCTTATAGGAAATACGGTCACAATGAAGGGGATGAGCCACGATTCACTCAACCCAACTTATATAAGCTCATTGCAAAGCATCCAAACCCCCGACAGATTTATAGCCAGAAGCTCATTGCAGAAGGTAATCTGGAGCAATCGCAACTCAAAGCGATGGAAACAGAGTTTAAAGAATTGTTAGAAGGGAAGTACGACGAATCGAAGAAAATTGAAAAGAACATCATTACGCCATTCATGCAGGAAGACTGGAATGGATTTAGGCAAGGCGTAACTGAAGAACTCCTAGATGAGTTCGACACATCTTTTGAAGAAAAGGAATTAAAGCGTATTGGTGATGTAATTACGACCATACCGGAAGGAAAGAACCTCTATAAGAAAACCCAGCGATTGCTTGCTGACCGCAAGAAAATGTTGGTTGAAACCGATCGATTGGATTGGGCAATGGGTGAATTATTAGCCTATGGATCCTTGCTTTCTGAAGGATATAATGTCCGAATTAGTGGACAAGATGTTGAGCGTGGAACATTTAGCCACCGACATGCCGTCCTTAAAGTGGATGAATCTGAAGAAGAAATAGTTCTTCTTAATCATCTAGGAAATGATCAAGGTCGTTTTGCCATTTACAATAGTTTGCTTTCTGAATATGGAGTCTTAGGATTTGATTACGGTTATTCCATCGCCGATCCAAACACATTAACCATTTGGGAGGCTCAGTTTGGTGACTTCAGCAATGGTGCACAGATCATGATCGATCAGTTCATAAGTGCGGGAGAAGACAAGTGGAAGATTACCTCTGGCCTAGTCATGCTTCTTCCCCACGGATATGAGGGTCAAGGCGCTGAACATTCCAGCGCTCGAATGGAGCGCTATCTGCAGTTGTGCGCCGACTATAACATGCAATGCGCAAATGTGACTGCTCCGGCCAACTTCTTTCATCTTTTAAGACGACAGATGAAGCGCGACTACCGAAAACCACTGGTTGTTTTCACACCAAAGAGCTTGTTGCGTCATCCGAAAGCCGTCAGCTCAGTAAAGGATCTGATTTCAGGCAGTTTCCAGGAGTTGATTGAAGATGAACAAATGGATGCCAAGAAGGTCAAAAAAGTCGTTTTCTGCTCGGGTAAAATCTATTATGAACTTCTTGCAGAAAGAAAAGCCAGAGAAGATACATCAACAGCATTGGTTCGTTTAGAACAGCTCTATCCATTGCCCATTGAAGAAATTCATGAGGTCTTGAGCAAATACTCCAATGCAGAGAAAATAGTTTGGACTCAGGAAGAGCCCGCAAATATGGGCGCATGGATGCATTTGACGTTCCATCTTCCAGAAGTACCGTTTACCTTGGTAAGCCGGGATGCTAGCTCCGCCCCTGCCACTGGATCGGCACAAAGAGCTAAAAAGAGACAAAGAAAAGTGGTCGAAGAGACCTTTGATATTTGATAATTGATTGATTAGGATATGATCCTTGAAATGAAAGTCCCCAGTCCAGGGGAATCGATTACGGAAGTTGAAATCGCCACTTGGTTGGTTTCAGATGGTGATTATGTAGAAAAAGATCAGGAGATCGCGGAAGTGGATTCGGACAAGGCCACACTCGCTCTTCCTGCCGAAGAAAGCGGCATTATTACGCTAAAGGCAGAAGAAGGTGATGCCGTGGCTGTCGGTCAAGTTGTATGCCTGATTGACACCAGTGCTAGCGCACCGGAAGGACATACTTCTAAACCTGAGGAATCGCCCAACGCAGCTGCTGCTGCTGAAAATAGTTCGGCTCCTGCAACCGAATCGAAAACCACCTATGCCAGTGGTACTCCTTCCCCTGCCGCTCGTAAGCTAATGACGGAAAAAGGGATAACCGATGTGGCCGGGACCGGACGCGATGGCCGCGTTACCAAGGAAGACGTTGTTAAAGCCGTTGCCAGTATGGGAAGTGGCGGAGGAACAGATCGTCCTACTCAAATCAAAAAATTAAGCTCACTTCGAAGACGTCTGGCTCAACGCTTAGTTAGCGTTAAGAATGAGACCGCAATGCTCACCACCTTTAATGAGGTGGACATGAGCCCAATTTTTGAATTGCGAAATAAATACAAGGAAGAGTTTAAAGAAAAGCATGGTGTTTCACTTGGATTTATGTCATTCTTTACCAAAGCCGTTACCCGTGCTCTGAAAGAATTCCCTGGTGTAAACAGCATGATCGATGGCAAACAACAAGTACTTTTCGATTATTGCGATATCAGCATTGCAGTAAGTGGTCCTAAAGGATTAATGGTACCAGTTGTGCGTAATGCGGAGCAATTAAACTTTCCAGGAATTGAACAAGAAATAGCACGAGTGGCTGGTCGCGTTCGCGATGGATCCATTACCATTGATGAAATGACGGGTGGTACATTTACCATTACCAATGGAGGCGTGTTTGGCAGCATGCTATCAACACCTATCATCAATCCTCCACAGAGCGCTATCCTTGGAATGCATAACATAGTGCAACGTCCGGTAGCCATTGACGGAAAAGTAGAAATTCGTCCTATTATGTATGTTGCCTTGAGCTACGACCACCGCATCATCGATGGCCGTGAAAGTGTAGGATTCCTGGTCAACGTAAAAGAAGGTCTCGAAAATCCAATGGAAATTCTAGTTGGAGGAGAAGACAACATTAAAGAAGCCCTCGATTTATAAATTGCAATCATGAACGATCGAATTAACAGTGATTCAGCACCGAAACCAGTGGGATTGTACCCCCATGCTAGAAAAGTTGGAAACCTCCTTTTCTTATCGGGAGTAGGACCACGAATTGCTGGTTCGGACACCAACGATAGAGGAGTCCCCGGACTTAAGATCGATCATATGGGTAATTTTGAGGAATTTGATTTTGAAGCGCAAGTTCATTCCGTATTTCAGAATGTAAAAGCGGTTCTTGAAGCTTCAGGAAGTAGTTGGGATAAACTGGTTGATGTTACTGTTTACTTAGTAGACATGAAGCGTGATTTTAAAACCTTCAATCGCATTTACGCGGAATACTTCAAAGACAATCAGCCCTGCCGCACAACCTGCGAGATCAATGCCCTCCCTACGCCAATAGCCATAGAATTGAAGTGCATAGCCACCATTGACGAATAAAGTCATATCCAATTTAGCTCTTAAGTAATCGGATCGATGCTGAAATCGATTTTACCACAGCTTTCTAGTCGTTTAACACCACTACTTTCGATCAAGGCTAATAGTCACATCTGGACCTTTGTCTTTTTTTGATTTGACCTCTTTATTTACCCTCACTTTTAGGCAATTATCATTAAATTCGCGCCTTTCAGCGCGATTGCCCTATGTCAAAAAGATACCGAGTTTACAATAAGCTTGATCTTCCAGAAACGGCCAGAGAGATTCTCCATTTTTGGGAAAGAGAAAATGTGTTCGAACGTTCCGTGAGCGAACGTGAAGGAAATGAACCTTTCATCTTTTACGAAGGCCCTCCATCAGCAAATGGAAAGCCCGGCATTCATCATGTCATGGGTCGGGCCATCAAAGACATTTTTTGTCGATACAAAACCTTAAAGGGCTATCAAGTTCAACGTAAAGCTGGCTGGGACACCCACGGACTTCCCGTTGAGCTCGGAGTTGAAAAAGAACTTGGTATAACCAAGGAAGACATCGGAAAATCCGTCTCCATTGAAGAATATAACGATGCCTGTAAAACATCGGTGATGCGCTACACCGATATCTGGAATGATCTCACCCATCAAATGGGCTATTGGGTTGACATGAAGGATCCTTACGTAACCTACCATTCCAAGTATATGGAAACGGTTTGGTTTCTTTTAAAGCGCATTTACGATAAGAAGCTGCTGTATAAGGGATTTACGATTCAACCGTATTCTCCTAAAGCGGGAACCGGATTGAGTTCTCATGAGCTCAATATGCCAGGCACCTATCGCGATGTGAAGGATACTTCCGTGACAGCCCAGTTTAAATTAATTGCAGATGCCAAAAGTCAAGAGCTGTTTGGCGGTGCAGAGAACATCTATTTTCTAGCCTGGACCACGACCCCTTGGACTCTTCCAGCGAATACGGCTTTAACTGTTGGAAAGAAAATTGATTATGTTTTGGTCGAAAGTTGGAATCAATACACCCATCAAGCCAACAAACTTATCCTTGCCAAGGAATTGATCGGAAAGCAATTTTCAGGCAAATACTTCCTTCATAAGGAGGGTGAATTTACCTGCTCAGAAGGAGATAAAAAGATTCCTTTCAGAGTGCTGAAAGAATTTAAAGGATCGGACCTCTTAGGAATGCGCTATGAACAACTGCTTCCTTTTGCCCTTCCAATGGACGATCCTGAAATGGCATTCCAACTTATTCCAGGTGATTTTGTAACCACAGAAGACGGTACAGGTGTCGTGCATACAGCACCCACTTTTGGCGCCGATGACGCCAAGGTTGCTAAGGACGCAGGCGTGCCTCCAATGCTCGTAGATGATGGCCAAGGAAACCCTATTCCGCTTGTCGATTTACAAGGCCGATTTGTAGATCAAATGGGCGAATATGCCGGCAAGTATGTGAAAAATGAGTACTACCCTCCGAATGAAGCTCCTGACTTGAGTGTTGATATTGAATTGTCCATTCAACTCAAAAAAGAGAACAAGGCATTTAGAGTAGAGAAGTACGAACACTCCTATCCACATTGTTGGAGAACCGACAAACCGATCCTCTATTATCCACTGGATTCCTGGTTCATCCGTACTACAGACGTTAAGGATCGATTGATTGAATTGAACAATACCATCAATTGGAAGCCCGCAAGTACAGGTACAGGTCGATTTGGAAACTGGCTCGAAAACTTGAACGACTGGAACCTCTCCAGATCTCGATATTGGGGAATTCCTATCCCTATTTGGCGGACCGAAGATGGCAGCGAGGAAGTTTGCATTGGCTCGGTTGCAGAGCTGAAATCGGAAATCGAAAAATCGGTCAAAGTTGGCTTCATGAAATCAAATCCATTGGAAGAATTTACCCCTAGTGATATGAGTTCTTCCAATTATGAGGGCGTCGATTTGCATAAGCATCTAATGGACAGAGTTGTATTGGTTTCTCCTTCGGGATTCCCAATGGTACGTGAAGCAGACCTCATCGATGTATGGTTTGATTCCGGGGCGATGCCATATGCTCAATTGCACTACCCTTTTGAAAACAAAGAATTGGTCGATGAAAACAACTATTTCCCAGCGGACTTTATCGCTGAGGGAGTCGATCAAACGAGAGGATGGTTTTTCACGCTTCATGCTATTGCAACTATGTGTTTCGATAGTGTGGCGTATAAGAATGTGATCTCCAACGGATTGGTTTTGGACAAGAATGGCCAAAAAATGTCTAAGAGACTAGGCAATGCCGTGGATCCATTTCAAACCCTAGACAAATACGGAGCAGATGCTACAAGGTGGTATATGATTAGCAATGCCCAGCCTTGGGATAACCTCCGCTTTGACGTTGATGGCTTAGCCGAAGTTCAACGGAAATTTTTCGGCACCTTATACAACACCTACGCCTTCTTTGCTCTTTATGCCAATATCGATGGCTTCACCTATGAAGAAGATGAAATCCCTTTGTCCGATCGACCTGAAATCGACCGATTGATAATCTCTGAATTGAATAGTTTGATTAGAAAGGTGGACGAGGCCTATGCCGATTATGAACCGACCAAAGCCGCTCGTTCCATCACCACTTTTGTAAGCGATCATTTGAGTAATTGGTATGTGCGCCTATGTCGTCGACGTTTCTGGAAAGGGGAATATGGAAGTGATAAAATCGCTGCCTATCAAACCCTTTATGAATGCTTGTTAAGCACGGCCAAGCTGATGAGCCCTATCGCTCCTTTCTTCTCCGAACAACTGTACACCGATTTAAATACAGTGACCAACAAAGAGCAGTTTGGATCCATTCATTTAAGTCTTTTTCCAAAGGCTGATGCTGCCAGAATTGACAAGCTATTAGAGGAACGCATGGAGTTAGCCCAATCGGCTACTAGTCTGGTTCTTTCTTTGAGAAAGAAAGAGCGTATTCGCGTGCGTCAACCATTGGCTCGTATTATGATTCCGGTGCGAACGGAAGCCTTCTCTGAACAGCTCGATCGTGTGGAAGATTTGATTCTTTCTGAGGTAAATGTGAAGCACCTGGAGAAAATGGATGACTCCAATGATATCTTGGTAAAGACCATCAAACCCAATTTTAAAACATTGGGGCCGAAATACGGAAAGATGATGAAAGCCATCTCTCAAGTGGTCAATCAATGGGGTGCTGAGGAGATTTCCAAAATGGAATCGACAGGTTTCATTGCCGTTGAAATAGATGGACAAGATGTGCGAATTGAACTTTCCGATGTCGAAATTCAATCGAAAGACATCCCTGGATGGCTGGTAGCCTCAGAAGGTTCATTAACGGTGGCATTGGATGTTACCATTACAGAAGAACTCAAACATGAGGGCATTGCACGTGAGCTGGTGAATAGAATTCAAAACATCCGTAAAGATCAAGGATTGGAGGTGACCGATGTCATTTCATTGAGAATACAAAAAGGTAACTTAATCGAAAATTCGGTCAGAAACAATTTCGATTATATTTGCAGCGAAACATTGGCCCAAAATTTAAGTATCGAGGACAATATAAGTGATGGAATCTCTGTTGAGTTTGATGAAGTAGAGACGATGATTGAAGTAAAAAAAGTATAAAAATGGATGCACCAAAAAGACGATATAGCGACGAAGAATTAGAAGAATTCCGTGCAATTATCATGGAAAAACTCCATCAGTCGGAATCCGACCTGGAGGCTCTAATGGATAATTTCGCCAACGACCATAATAACGGAACCGATGACACCTCGCCAACCTTCAAAGCTTTTGAAGAAGGCTCTGAGACGATGAGCAAGGAAGCAAATGCCCAACTTGCCGCTCGTCAAGAGAAGTTTATCCGTGATCTTAAAAATGCCCTTATCCGCATTGAGAACAAGACCTATGGAATTTGTCGTGTGACAGGAAAATTAATCGCTAAAGAACGTCTTCGTTTGGTGCCTCATGCTACTTTAAGCATTGAAGCTAAAATGCAAAGGAAGTAGTCCTTGAAAAAATCCTGGATCATTGTATTGGTCGTTCTGCTCTTTGACCAAGGACTGAAGTTCTGGGTCAAAACATCTATGGTGCTCGGACAAGAGCATCGGATTACGGACTGGTTTATCATCCATTTCACAGAAAACAACGGAATGGCCTTCGGGATGGAATTCGGAGGGATCTGGGGAAAAATTGCCCTAAGTCTATTTCGATTGATTGCCATTATAGGAATCGCATGGTATATCAATTCGCTTCATAAACAAAACGCGCACAAAATTGCAATTGTTTCCTTCTCACTGATTCTTGCTGGGGCCATTGGGAATATGTTGGACAGCGCATTCTATGGCTTATTATTCAATGAAAGCTATGGAGCCGTAGCCTCTTTGTTCCCTTCAGAAGGAGGATATGCCGGATTATTGCAAGGACGTGTGGTTGACATGCTCTATTTCCCTCTTTGGAAAGGATTTCTTCCAGAATGGATTCCCCTCAAAGGAGGCGATTACTTCATCTTCTTCCGCCCGGTTTTCAATATTGCAGACAGTGCCATAAGCATTGGTGTTTTCCTACTGATCCTCTTCCAACGGAAAGTCTTCAATCAAGATTAGCGATAAGAGACTGAAACTCAATCGAGACAAGAGAGCAAAGGCTTAAATCATCATCCTTTTTACTTACCCTTGCAGGCCCGTTTATCGGCTGGGACAGATGGCTGAACTATTTTTCAAAAAAGGTGTTCCATAAAGGCAAGCAGATATCGAGAAATTATGAAGATTGAACCACAGCCTATGGCTACTGAGGATAAAAACGGATTTGATTTGTATAAGCAAATGGGTGACGAGCACATCATGTCGAGTGCTGAGACACCAATGAGAGAAGATGCTCACGAATTTAGCGATGAAGAGAAAATGGATGCCATACGCAAACATTTTTCCGGCATCATGGAAACCATGGGTTTGGACATGACGGACGATAGTCTGCGTGGCACGCCATATAGGGTAGCCAAAATGTTTGTTAAAGAAATTTTTGGCGGACTAAAGCCCGAAGAAAAGCCGAAGATGAACACTTTCGAGAACAAGTTCAAGTACAATGAGATGCTCGTTGAGAAAAACATCACCTTCTATTCTACTTGCGAGCATCACTTCCTTCCTATTGTAGGAAAAGCACACGTGGCCTATATCAGTAGCGGTAGAGTCATTGGACTTTCCAAAATCAATCGAATTGTAGATTATTATGCCCGCAGACCTCAGGTCCAAGAACGATTGACTATGCAAGTTGTCAAGGAACTTCAATTGGCATTGAACACCGAAGATGTGGCATGTGTAATTGATGCAAAGCACCTATGCGTTAATTCCAGAGGTATTAGAGATATCGAAAGCTCTACGGTTACCTCAGAATTTGGAGGCAAATTTAAAGAGTCTGCAGTTCGCAAAGAATTCCTTGATTACATCAGTATGGAGTTGTAAGTTTGTACTGCAAATCTTGCACATCATGCCTCTAATGAACATAAGATCTTTCACGAACCGATGTTGTTGCTGAACATATTCAGCCCATTGTTTCATTATTAAAAAGAAAGATCATGTCTTTATATAAAGAGTTCCCCCTTACCGTATTCAATTCTCTCGGACGAGAAAAACAAGTTTTCGAACCACTCAATTCTCCTTTTGTTGGCCTATATAAGTGTGGCCCAACAGTTTATGGAGAACCACATCTAGGTCATGCCCGATCAGAGGTATGCTTTGACCTCGTATACCGATACCTTCTCCATTTAGGTTATAAGGTTCGATACGTTAGAAACATTACCGATGTTGGTCATTTAGAAGATGAGTTAGCTGGGGCGGGAGAAGATAAAGTCCTGAAAAAAGCTCGACTAGAACAGTTGGAGCCCATGGAGATGGTTCAGAAATACATCTACACCTACCATAAGGCTTACGGCGAACTGAATACGCTTCCGCCAAGTATAGAGCCACAAGCATCCGGGCACATCATAGAGCAGATTGAAACCGTCCAGAAAATATTGGATAACGGTTATGCCTATGAGGTAGATGGATCCATTTACTTGGACATTGAAAAATTCTCAGCTGATTTCCCTTACGGAGAGTTGTCGGGCAAAGTTCTGGAAGACCTTCAAAGCGGAACTCGTAGCCTAGATGGTCAGCAAGAAAAAAGAAACGCTAAAGATTTTGCTCTTTGGAAAAAGGCAAAACCAGAGCACATCATGAAATGGAGCTCACCTTGGGGTGAGGGATTTCCTGGCTGGCATTTGGAATGTACAGCAATGAGCTCAAAATATTTGGGCGAAACCTTTGACATCCATGCTGGAGGATTGGACTTGCAGTTTCCACATCACGAAGCAGAAATAGCACAGAGCTGCTGTGCAACCGGTACGGCACCAGTGCGTTATTGGCTGCATAACAATATGCTTACTTTGAATGGTCAGAAAATGGCCAAATCCAAGGGGAATTTCATCAATTTCGAAGAAATGACTTCTGGAAATCATGAGTTGTTGGAGCGTAGCTATAGCCCAATGATTTTGAGGTATTTTATCCTTCAATCGCATTATAGATCGGAAGTTGATTTTAGTAACGAAGCTTTGCAGGCGGCAGAGAAGGGATACAATCGATTGATGCAATCCGTTAGAAGATTGGATGAAATTGAGCCTTCTTCGGAGGACAGCACCGATGTTGAAGCTTGGCGAGTGCAAGCCTATAAGGTGCTCAGCGACGATTTCAATTCACCCATTCTAATGGCCCATTTGTTTGAAGCCTCTAAGTGGATTAACAATCTGGCGGATGGAAAAACGAAAATCACAACCGATTCATTGAATCTTCTGAAATCGACCATCCATGGACTGGTATTCGACGTCCTTGGGCTGGAAGACAACACAAGTACGGATGGGAATTCAGTAGCTCTCGAAAAAGCTATGGAGCTTATCATTGAGTTACGAGCGGAAGCAAGGGCCAACAAAGACTGGGGTACCTCCGATAAGATAAGAGATGCTCTGTCGGATGCTGGAATTAAACTGAAGGATGGGAAAGATGGAACGTCTTTCTCTGTGAACGGATAAGCTAGGCTATATGATATTATCGGGTAAAGAGATTCAAAAAGAACTCGGAAAAAACATTCACATTGAGCCTTATAGTGAGGATCAGCTAAATCCCAATAGCTATAATTTAAAGCTTCATAATGAAGTACTGGTTTATGACAATCCAGTACTAGATATGAAGAGTCCAAATCCCGCGACAAGAATGGTGATTCCTGAAGAGGGATTATTATTGGAGACAGGGAAACTTTATTTGGCCAGAACCATTGAACATACTCGAACAGAGGGATTCGTTCCTATGCTCGAGGGACGTTCTTCTATTGGGCGATTGGGATTGTTTGTTCACGTGACGGCCGGATTCGGTGATGTGGGCTTCTCGGGATATTGGACACTGGAAATATTCTGTGTACAGCCTATTCGGATCTATCCTGGAGTTGAAATTTGTCAGATTTTCTATCATACGATTGAAGGGGAATACGAGAAGTATCATTCCAACAAATACCAGAACAACAAAGGGGTGCAGGCCAGCATGCTCTACAAGGATTTTGAATAGGCTTCCTCTGAAATTTCTTGTTTTTACGCGGGAGATTTCAGAACTCATGTTATGAAACTAATTAAACGCATACTATCATTTCCATTAATCTTGATCATCAAGATGTATCAGTATGTGATTTCGCCAATTACACCCATGAGTTGTCGGCATACACCTACTTGCTCCAGTTATGCCATTGAGGCCTTACGCGTGTGGGGGCCATTGAAAGGAAGCTGGTTAGCGGTAAAACGATTGGCATCGTGCCATCCTTGGGGTAGTTGGGGATATGATCCAGTTCCTGAAAGAGAAAAAATGCAATAGGTATACATTTTTCAGCACTGTTACCTTTTCTTTCATATTCCTATCTTCACGACATCTTAATTTTCTATGGAATTACTCAGCATACATTGGAACATTGATCCTCAGCTTTTCCCAGGGAGTTGGATAGGTGTTCGTTGGTACGGATTGCTCTTTGCCTCTGGCTTCATGATAGGTTTTTACGTAATGCGTAAAATGTTCCGATCAGAATCGGTTCCCGATGAATGGCTCGATAAGCTGCTGCTTTATGTAATGATAGGAACCGTTCTTGGCGCACGCCTTGGGCATGTATTTTTCTATGATTGGCCGTATTATAAGAACCACTTGGACGAAATCTTAATGGTTTGGAAAGGTGGTTTGGCAAGTCATGGGGGAATCATTGGAATTATCACCGCCTGTTATTTCTACTCGAAAAAAGCAAGAAAGAAAAGCTTGTATTGGATATTAGATCGATTGGTCATTCCAACCGCTTTGGGTGGGGTGCTTATTCGAACTGGAAATTTCTTTAACTCGGAAATTATTGGAACCCCATCGGATTTGCCTTGGGCCGTTGTTTTTGAACGAGTTGATATGATTCCTAGGCACCCTTCTCAGATGTATGAGGCCATTTGCTACCTCATCATTTTCTTCTTTTTATTGAATTTGTTCTGGAAGTCGAATGTTAAGAATAGGCCCGGGTTTTTGCTAGGAATGTTCCTCACATTGGTTTTCTCGGTGCGAATTGTTATTGAATTCTTAAAAGAGAATCAAGTGGCATTTGAAGAAGGAATGGCTCTGAATATGGGGCAATGGTTAAGCATTCCTACCGTGCTTATCGGATTACTCCTGATTTTCACTTCATCAGGAAGAGAAAAGAAAGCTCAAGCTTAAGATTTCTCTTCGTCCCAGGGTTTGATGCTTGGATGCGTCCAAACTCCTCTGTCTTCCTCTTCTTCCCGTAGTGGTTCGCACTCCTTAAACGACTCGTGCATATCCGAAGGAAGTTGCTGATAAAGTGCGGTCCCTTCGGTCTTCCATTCCAACATTTGATCACTTACGTCCTTTACAATTTTTGCTGGGTTTCCAACAGCAATCTTGTGGTCAGGAATTTCCATTTCTGCGGGTACAAAACAAAGAGCTCCAACAATACATCCTTTTCCAATCACTGCATCATCCATCAAGACAGCGTTCATTCCAATTAGGGAGTTCTCACCCACAATGGCTCCGTGCACAATGGCTCCATGACCTATATGAGCACCTTTACTCAATCGCATGGTCTTTCCAGGAAACATATGAAGTGTGCAATTCTCTTGAATGTTACATCCATCTTCGATTATAATCTTTCCCCAGTCGCCTCTAATGGCAGCACCAGGACCTACATAAACATCTCTTCCGATGATCACATTTCCCGTGACATTGGCTTGTGGATGAACATAAGCCGACTCATGAATGACAGGTTTAAATCCGTATATCTCGTAAATCATGAACGTTCTTTTTAAACGCGTTCTAAAACCACGGCATATCCCTGTCCAACACCAATGCACATGGTGCACAGTGCATATCGCTTTCCCGTACGCTGCAGTTCAATGGACGCCGTTTGAAGCAATCGAGCCCCTGAAACACCAAGTGGATGACCCAAGGCAATAGCACCGCCATTTGGATTAATTCTAGGATCATTATCCTTTAATCCCATTTCACGAGTACAAGACAAAACTTGAGCAGCAAAGGCTTCGTTCAGCTCAATAATGTCCATGTCCTTCAATTCCAATCCTGCTCGTTGTAGTGCTTTCTTTGAGGCATATACCGGTCCGATTCCCATAATTCGGGGCTCGACACCAGCTACGGCCGATCCAATTATCTTGGTCATAGGCTTCAGTCCGTTGTTTTTCAAACCTTCATCAGAACTCAATAATAAAGCCGCTGCTCCATCATTCAAACCAGAGGCATTGCCTGCAGTAACGGTACCTCCTTCTTTACGAAAGGCTGGTCTCAGTTTGGCTAAAATTTCCTTGGTGGTTCCGGCTTTAACAAATTCATCGGTATCAAAAACCAATGGGTCCATTTTGCGTCTTGGGATGTCGATTGCAGCAATTTCTTCGGCCAAACGACCATTCTTCTGTGCTTCGGAGGCCTTCATTTGACTCCAAAAGGCAAAGGCGTCTTGATCTTCCCGGGATATGCCGTACTTATCGACCAGATTCTCAGCTGTTTGACCCATTCCGTCCGTGCCATACAAAGCTTCCATCTTTGGATTGATAAACCTCCATCCAAAGCTGGAGTCGTGCATTTCTGCATCCCTTCCAAACGGCTTGCTTACTTTCGAGATTACCCACGGACCCCTCGTCATATGCTCAACCCCTCCGGCCAAATATAAATCCCCATCTCCATGCGAAATAACCCTTGCCGCATTAATTGCCGCACTCATTCCTGAGGCGCATAAACGATTCACGGTCTCACCTGGCACAGAAAATGGCAATCCAGCCAACAGCAGGGACATGCGCGCAACATTCCTATTATCTTCTCCAGCCTGATTCGCACATCCCATAATAACGTCTTCAATTTTTGCAGGATCCAGTTCAGGGTGCCTAAGCATCAAAGATCGCAGAGCATGTGCCCCCAAATCATCGGTTCGAACAGGAGACAAGGTGCCTCCAACGTTTCCTATGGCTGTACGAATTCCGTCAACGATGTATGTGTTTTTCATTTCCTCTTATTTAAACTTCCCATTCTTTGGAAGTCCGATATACCGTTCCTTTAAACAGGGCTACCAGTTCTTGATCTTGATTGGTGATTCGGACATCATAGATTCCGATTCGATTTGTACGATTGCGCTCCTCGGCAATGGCCGTCAAAACATCACCCGTTTTAACCGGTTTGGTATGTGAAATGTTTGTTTCCACCGAAACCGATTTCATACCGTGCCCATTGGATGCAAACGCCAGTGCACTATCCGCCAAAGAGTAGCAAATCCCACCGTGCGCAATATCAAATCCATTCGTCATTTCCTGACGTACCTTCATTCTCAAAGCACAGTATCCTGGACGTTCTTCAATGCGTTCCATACCCATCCATTGGCTAAATGCATCGTTCGAAAACATGGCATCAACTACCTTTTGGGCCTTAGTGGTATTTTTCATCCATTTTGGAATTTGATCCCAAAGATATTGATAATCTACAGGTGGCACCGGCAGAGCAAAAGACATGATTTACTATCTTACAAAAAAGCCAATGTCGAATGTGTGGACGCTATGTAACCGTTTCTGAAATCAAGATTGTTGAAAAGAAATTTAATGTTTCAACTCCACAACCAGAACTCTTCAAACCGAACACCAATGTGTCGGCAGGTGAACGGGCACCAGTCATTACAAATCAGCATCAAAACGCTCTGCGATACGCACCGATTCACATACAACTGCTTTCCATCGTGGAGAATATGCCAAGGCTGTGGCTATATTCTTAAAC
>LXNJ01000232.1_pt1 | contig 39800 bp, 32 predicted proteins | sample 809081 | NCBI WGS metagenome assembly LXNJ01 (sample SAMN04870510, study PRJNA318959) | sponge metagenome | biome: sponge; feature: marine sponge reef; material: water | host: Petrosia ficiformis | place: Greece: Milos, Mediterranean Sea | collected 2013-05-29 | depth 5-7 m | reverse complement strand
GCATCCGAAAAGACGCCATCGACCCGAAAGCCATTCCGAGCGTCAAGCAAAATGAAAACTGGGCCGTCGCCACCATGGATGCGCGAGCCGGCATCGGCCCCGCGGCGGCGATGGATGCGACCCGCCTCGCAGGCGATTTGGCGGAAAAATACGGCATCGGAAAAGTGTATGTGCACAACGCGAATCATTTCGGGGCGGCGTGCGTCTATGTCGAGGCGCTCACCGAGCGGGGTCTGGCCGGACGCGCCACATGCACCTCCGGCGCCTGGATGAAGCCTTTCGGGGGAAACAGGATCCGCCTGGGCACGAACCCCATTGCCTGGGGAGCCCCTGCGGGGGATCTGGCCATCGTCATCGACGTGGCTATGACTCAGCGCGCCGTGAGTCCCGCCATTCGCGCCAGCCGCGCGGGAGAGGCGATACCGGACGATTATTTTCTTCATGAAAACGGAGAGGTCATGTCCGGGCATGTAGCGTATGAAGAACTTATCAAAGGCTCCGCGCTTCCTTTGGGCGGAATGCAATTCGGCTACAAGGGTTCCGGTCTCGCCGTGTTGATCGATTTGGACGGCGTCATCGGCGGCGGCTCGACACAACACATTCCGACGCTGCGCGTTCAACCCGATGCCCGCATCACCCAGACGATAGAGGCCTGGAGGCTTGACGCGCTCTATCCCCTGGAAGATGTGAAGAAGCGACTGGCCGAGGCGGTGCGTGACATCAAAAGCTGCGGGGGGCCGGACATGCTGCTTCCCGGAGAGCGCGAGGCCCGGAATAAAGCGGACGCGGAAAAATATGGCATCCCCTATGAAGCCAGCCAATGGGAAACGCTTGAAATGATAGGGGGCTGGCTGGGCGTCGATCCGCCAGAAGCCATGCAGGAGTTGTGATCCGCCAGACCAACAATTTGCAGAGCATCGGTTATAGAACGGCAGCCTGAGCCGCCTCCGCAAATTATCCCCTAGACGTTTTTCTCCACGCGAACGGTTCCTATCTGCCGTTCGTTCGCCGATTGAACGGTGAGGGTCCAATCCTCCATAGATATGTGCTCCCCTTCTTTCGGGATGCGCTCAAACCGCTCCAGGAGATAGCCGGACAACGTTTCGTAGTCCCCGTCGGGCACGGGCAACTTGAGTTGCTCGCGCACGTCCTCGACCTCCATGCGCGCATCGACCAAAAATTGATCCTCACCCAATTTGTGGAACAGGCGGACCTCGTCGACGTCATATTCATCGGCGATGTCGCCCACGATCTCCTCTACCAAATCCTCCATGGTCACGATTCCGGTGCAGGCCCCGTATTCATCCACCACAACCGCCATTTTATCCTTTCTGCTCATCAACTCATCAAGCAGACTATCGGCTGGCTTCGTCTCCGGCACAAAATATACTCTTCGGATGAGATCATCCTTATCCTTCAGGCGTCCCGCAGCATCCGCCCCAAGTCCGAGAATGTCCTTCGCGTGAACGACGCCGACAATATGGTGCAGGTTTTCCCTATAAATCAGAATCCTTGAGTGGCCGTCGTTCTCGATAGTTGAGATTACCTCCTCCACCGTGCTCTCCTCGTCCACCGCCGAGAGATCTACGATGGGCACCAACACGTTTTCCATGTCCAAATCGCCGAACGTGAAGATGCGACCGATCATCTGGCGCTCCAGAACCTGCACGTCCCCATCGCTTTGCTCTTCCATGAGGGATTCGAGTTCCTGCCGGGTGACGAACGGAGTGCTCTCTCCGTTGCGTTTTCCCAACCCTACAACGGTACCGATGAGCATGCTGATCAGCCACACCAACGGATATACGATCAGCCTGGCGCCCCAAACGACGCGCGCCAGCAAAGGAGCGAGCACATCGGCGCGAGCCTGGCAATATCCTTTGGGAACCACCTCGCCGAACACAACGAGCAGCGGAATCACCAGGGCGACCGATAGCGCCTCGCCGTATGCAGGACCCACGAAATTGATGGCCGCGATGGTGGCGAGAGAAACATTCGTCACGAAACTTGCGTTATGGCAGGTGAGAATCGTGCCCATGAGCCATTCGGGCTTTTCCAAAAGCTCCAGGGCGAGTGAAGCGCCCCGGTTCCCCTCCTCCGCCTTGGCCCTCAAGCGGGCGCGGTCAGCGGAAACGATGGCGATCTCCGCCCCCGAGAACAATGCTTCCGCCAGGAGAAGAATCACTCCGATGATTATGACGGTGAACAGGTCCAATTCAGGCATCCTCCCGTCTTCGTGCGCGTACCTGAAGGACGCGAGTACCACTCGTCTCGGTCACCGTGAATTCCACGTTCCCCAGGCGAACCCGTTCGTTCAGTGAGGGCACATGGCCCAGCAACGTGAAGACGGCACCGCCCAGCGTGTTCGCCTCCTCGTAGTCGGGAAGCTCCCAGCCGCTCACCGCCGAGAATTCGACCAAGGGAACGCGGCCCTGGCACAGGTATGAATCCTCACCTTCCTGTGTAATCCAGGTTTCCTCAACCTCTTCGTGTTCGTCTTTGATTTCGCCGAAAATCTGCTCCAGCAGATCCGTCATCGACACCAGTCCGAGAGTGCCGCCGAATTCATCCTGAACGATAGCGACGTGGGTACGCTCATGTCGAAACCGCCGGAACAAGCGGTCGAGCTTCATCCCACCCGGAACTACGAGGGGGGGGCGCAGCATCTTTTCTGTCAAACGTTCCTCGGGGCCGAAGTTCTTTCGCCCCGCCTGGCGCAGAAAGTCCTTGATATACAAGATGCCCACTATCTGATCCCTGTCTCGCTGAAAAATAGGGATCCGTGAATGCGTCGTTGTACGGATTCGATCGATCATTTCGGCGACGGGCAAACCCATCTCCCAACACTCCAGATCCGTGCGCGGCACCGCCACCTCGGCCACGGTTCTGTCGTGAAAGCCGAAAACATTGTGAATGAGTTCGCGCTCGCCCTCCTGGAGTTCGCCTTCGGCATGGCCTGCGTCCACGAGATGCAGGAATTCGTCTTCCATGAGGATGCTCTGCGGATCGCGAGAGGGCGCTCCCATCAACGAGAGTACGCCGTTCGCCACCTGTAAAAAGAGCCACCGCAAAGGAGAGACAATGCGTGCGAAACCGGATATGGGATACGCCAGGAGTCGAGAAAACCGCTCCGGATACCGGGCCGCCAGGGATTTGGGCGTTATCTCGCCGAAGACCATGAGCAGAGGCGTCATGAATACGGGTGCGAGCCACCTCTTTTCTGGCTCCAGGTAAGCCACCACAACGCCTGTGAACAGCGCCGAGGAGGCGATGTTCACGATCTCGTTGCCCATCAATATGGAGGTGATCAACCGACGGGGTCTGTCCAGAAGGTCGGATATCCTCTCTCCCATGCCGCCCTCCCGGCGCATGGCGCGCACCCTGGGACGCGGGAGAGAGAAAAGCGCCGTCTCACTGGCCGAGAATCCGGCGGAGCAAAGCATGAGGAAAACGAAGGCGACAAACCGGAAGAGCAGGTCGGCATCCATCAGTCAATGCCTCCCGGCTGATCGGGATGAAGATGTACGAGCCCCGGAGGTTCGGGGTCAGGCGCAGGTTCTTCCGCTACCATGAGGCTGTCAATCTCCTTAAATAATTTCGAAATTCGGGGCCGATATCCTCACGATCCAGTGCGAACTCGACGGTTGCCTCCAAAAAACCAAGTTTATCACCTGCGTCAAAGCGCTTTCCTTCATACTCATAGGCGTAAAGTCTGGTATGTTCCAGCAGACCCCGCAACCCGTCGGTGAGCTGAACCTCCCCTTTCGCATCCGGCTTCATGCGTTCGAGCACCAAGAAAATCTCCGGCGGCAAAACGTAGCGGCCGATGATGGCGACGTCCGAGGGCGCATCTTCCGGCTCTGGTTTTTCCACCATCCCCTTGAGCGGCGTGACACCCGGGGCGGGCGACGGCTCGCCGGAAGGATCGATGACGCCGTATTTGGAGAGCGCTTGCTTTTCGACCCGCAGCCCCGCGACCACGCCGCCGCCATGCGCATCGAATACACGCACCAACTGGCCGATGGCGGGCTCTTCGCTCCTGATAACGTCATCGGACAATATGACGGCGAAAGGCTCATCTCCCACGGCCGGCTTCGCGCACCAGATTGCATGGCCCAGCCCCAAAGGCCGCTTCTGGCGGATGGACGTGATACGCGCTTTTCGCGAAATTTCCTCTACCACGGCCAACAGTCTTTCCTCACCCCTGTCGCGTAGATAGGATTCCACCTCGAACGCCACATCAAAGTGGTCCACCATAGAAACCTTTCCGCGTCCGGTGATGAAGATGATCTCCTCGATGCCGGCGTCCAGGGCCTCCTGCACGCCGAACTGGATTTGCGGAATGTCCACGATGGGAAGCATCTCTTTCGGGATCACCTTGGTGGCGGGTAAAAACCGCGTGCCGAACCCCGCCACAGGGAAAACTGCCTTGCGAACCCGGCTCATGAGAAGGTTCCCATGAAAAAAAAGATGTGTCGATGCGCGTGAATACGTGACATTTGCCTTAGATCATAGAAAAAGGAACAAACGAAGGTCAAGACCTCTCATTTCGGGCGAGCATCTGCTCGAACGCATCCTCATCGAGGATATCAACGCCCAGGGATTCCGCACTATTCAGTTTCGAACCCGGGCGCTCGCCCGCGACGAGAAAACTGGTGTTCTTGCTCACGGAGGAAATCACCCGCCCCCCGAGCGCTTCGATGGCCGCTTTCGCCTCGCTTCTCGATCTTCCCGAGAGCGTCCCTGTGAGCACGAACGAGAGTCCCGCGAACGCGGCCCCGCCGGAGCCGCTGTCCTCCATTCTCCGGGGCAATTCCGGCTCCAAGCCCGCCATGAGGAGATTGTCCACCATCTGTTTAGACCTGACGTCGGAAAAAAACCGCACGATTCTCTCCGCCACCTGGGGACCCACCTCATGAACCGAGACCAGTGTTTCCAAACCCGCGCGGGACAATTCTCCGATGCTGCCGAACCTCTCGGCCAGCACTTCCGCCAGGTGTTCTCCCACGTGGCGGATGCCCAGCGAATAGATGAAACGAGCCAGCGACGGTTTTTTCGCCCTCTCGAGCGCCTCGATCAAATTCTCCGCCGACTTCTCCCCCATGCGCTCCAGGGATGAGAGTTGCTCTTTCGACAGGGCGAAAAAATCCGCAGGCTCGCTCACCAGTCCCGAATCCACCAACTGGTTCACGAGTTTCTCTCCCAGGCCGTCGATGTCCATCGCGCGTCTGGAAGCGAAATGCCTGAGACCCTCGCGCACCACGGCGGGACAAGTCGGGTTGGGACAGCGAACAACTGCTTCTCCATCGGGGCGTTCGGCGGGCGTCGCGCAAATCGGGCATTCCCCGGGCATGAGAACGGCCTCCGCATCGGGCGGTCGTTTTTCCTCGATGACCGCCACCACCTCGGGGATGACGTCGCCCGCACGCTGAATGAGCACATAATCTCCCTTGCGAACGTCTTTTCGCCTCATCTCGTCTTCGTTGTGAAGCGTGGCGCGCGTGACTTCCACACCGCCGACACGCACCGGCTTCATAAGCGCCACGGGGGTGATGGCGCCCGTGCGCCCCACCTGAAATACGATGTCCTCGACCTGGGTGGTCTCCTGCTTCGGGGGGAACTTATAAGCGATCGCCCAGCGGGGGGCTCGTGAGGTGGAACCCAGTTCGTTTTGCAATTCCATGGAATTCACCTTCAGCACCACTCCGTCCTGCTCATAGGGCGCATTCTCGCGCGCCCCCAGTAATTCCTCATAAAACTCCACCGCATCGCGCAGGTTGGCGCACTTTCGCCAAACCGGACTCACGGGCAGCCCCCACTTCGGAAGGGATTCCAGCAAATGCGATTGGCTGTGAAACGATACACCCTCCACCCGTCCGACAGCGTAGAACGCCACGTCCAAAGGCCGGGTGGCCGTGATTCTCGAGTCGAGTTGACGCAGCGAACCCGCCGCAGCATTGCGCGGATTGGCGAAGGGAGGCTCGTCCTTTTCCAGGCGCTCGCGGTTCAGGTTTTCAAATCCCCGGAGATTCATGAACACCTCCCCGCGCACCGCCAGATACGCCGGAGGCTCGGGACCTCCTACGGGAGCGATGAGGCGAAGCGGGATGCCTCGCACCGTTTTGAGATTTTGCGTGATGTCTTCTCCGCTGATCCCGTTTCCCCGTGTTCCGCCCGAGTGGAGGGAGCCATTCTGGTAAATCACCTCCACTGCCAGGCCGTCGAGCTTCGGCTCGCAAGTAAAGTCGAACGTCTCGATGCTCCTGTCATAGGTTTGAAGGAGAAATCGCTTCGCGCGTTCCTCGAAGGCGAACACTTCTGCATCCGTGACGGCGTTCTCCAGGCTTCGCATCGGCGGGTCGTGATGAAATGCCTCGAATGAATCCAGCGGGGGTGCGCCGACGCGCATCGTGGGAGAATCCGGTGAAGTGAGGACAGGATATTTCTCTTCCAACTCCTGCAACTCACGCATCATCCGGTCGTATTCCGCATCGGAAATCACCGGGGCATCGTAAGTGTAGTAGAGAGCATTGTTAGCCGTAAGTTCCCGCCATAGAAATTCCTTGCGGTCTTGAACTTCAACAGGAACGTCTTGAGCTTCAGCAGGAATCTTCGGTTCGTTCATGATATGGGCACACAAACCCAAGGCGCCTAGAGCGAATCGAGGCGTTTTCGGGCGGTGGAAGCAGCACTCGACTCCGGATATTTGGCAATCACCTGGCCAAGTAACTCCCGTGCGCTCGCGCGATCATCTATGTTCAAAAACGAGAGCGCCTCCAGAAGAAGCGCCTCCGGCGCCTTGTCCCCGTTGGCGTAATCAACCTGCACCTTGTTGAACGCCAGGATAGCGCGCTCGAAATTCTTCTCCTGATAATAGGACTGCCCTATCCAGTACTGCGCATCATCCGCCAATTCATGCGTGGGATATTCGGATATGAATCCATTCAGCAGACCGCGCGCCTTTGAGAAATTTCTCTCATCGCGCAAGACACGAATGGCCCGGGTATAGTCCTCTTCGGGATCAGGAGGCATCGGCACAGGCGCAGTCTGCGGGGGTCGATTCACGGGCTCTTCGGGAATGACGGCGATGCGCTCGCCCGCGGCAGGCAGGCCCACGGCTTGAGCGTTCCGGCTTTGCGGCAAGCCTGCGGTTGCAATCCGCCCGTCGGCGGGTGGAACGCCTACAGGAGACATCCGCGACGCCACGCCCACCGGCGTGACGACAACCTCCACTTTTTTCTCCGCAGCCACCAGGGCAGCCTTTGAGCGCAGCAGACTCACCTCTTTTTCGAGTTTACCGATTCTCTCTTGCAGTTTCGCTATGGTCTTTCCGGCTTCTTCGAGAGATTTTTCGGAATCCTTGCGCGCGCGCTCGACCTCGTCCGTGACCCCCTGAATGGCCTCTCGCGCTTCCTCGATACGCTGCTCCTGATTTCGCATCCCGCGTCTGAGGCCTTTGAGATTCTCCTCAATAGCCGCAACGTCGACCGATGGATTCTGAATCTGAGCCGGCGAAGCGGGGATAGGCGGCGAACCCGTCGGACCCTCAACCGGGATATTCGCCTCAGGGCAACCGAGCAATACAAGAGACAATGCAACCAACGAGAATGCCCGAAGTCTGGATGCCTTGAAAGTTTTCATGAAGAAAAACTCCCCGGCGGCATTCGCCGACGGGGAGTCCTTTTCCGATGCGCAGGACAGCCTGGCGACTAATTCATTTCCGCCGGAATGCCGCCGATGATGTTGAACTTCGCTCGCCGATTTTTGGCCCATCCCGCTTCGTTGGAGCGCGAATCGGCCGGACGCTCCTCGCCATAGCTCACCGTATCGACCCGGGAAGCCTTGACGCCGAGCGAGGCGAGATAATCCTTGGAGCTCTGCGAGCGCCTGTGCCCGAGCGCGATGTTGTATTCCACCGTGCCGCGCTCGTCGCAATGTCCTTCAATCTGCACCCGAAGGCTGGGATACTCTTGGAGGAAGCGGGCCTTGGTATCCAGGATCGCGCGCATATCGGGGCGGATTTCCGATTTATCGAAATCGAAGTACACCAAATCGTTTTCAAACTTGGCCAACGAACGCTTGAAAGCGGCGCGCTTGCGACGACGCTCCGCCTCCGTTACGTCCATTTCTTTTTTCATCACGGGTTTAGGGGCCGGCTTTTTTCTCACCATGGGAGCCAGTGGTTTGGGCGGCGGCAGTTCTTCTGTTTCCACCGTTTGTTTCACACAACCCACAGCGAACACGAGCATCACGCCCATCAAAAAGGATTGAAAAGATTGAATACGGCCCGATAACAACATGCAGACATCCCCCTCGGAGTCTCTGGTTCGTATATGTTCAGAGCAAGAAGCGCGTAATACCACGGAGCGGAGTCTCTTCTCCCTCTTCATTCATTCACAGACATTCGCAAGCGAAGTATAAAGGGCGGATGCGCGATGAGCAAGTCCATTTCTCTCTTTTTCGAGAGATATTTCCCGTTTTTCAGTATTTTACCTCGACAGGGGTGACCATGCGGGTTCCTGTCCGGGTTGAAGCCGCTTGAGCTGCGTACCTGCTGATGTCATGACGTAGACGTACTTCCTGCCGCTCCTATCGGAGGAGAAGGCGATGTGCCGGCCGTCGGGGGACCAGGTGGGCGACTCGTTGCGCCCCTGGCTGCCCGTAAGGCGGCGCACATCTCTGCCGTCGGGGGTCATGGTGACGATGTCGATTTCCTTGCCTCGTTTGATTCGACTCGTCAGGGCGATTCTGTCCCCCCGGGGACTCCACTCGGGTTCGGTATTGTATTTTCTCGTGTATTTTCCTTTGTACGTGATGCGCCTCGGGTTGGAGCCGTCCGCGTTCATGACGTAAATATGGGGATTGCCCGACCGGCTCGACGTGAAGGCGATTTTCTTGCCGTCCGGCGAAAACGTGGGAGATACGTCGATCCCGTAGTTCCGCGTAAGCCTCCTCTTCACACGGGTGCGCAAATCGTAGCGGAAAATCTCATAGTTTCGCCCCACGAACTCGGCAAACGCGAAGTAGCGTGAATTCGGAGAAAAAGCGCCTCCGACGGCCTGCGCGCGAGAAGAACTCACTTTGAACTCGCGCGCGCCGTTCGTGGGCAGCAAGAAAACGCCGGGTGGTTTGGACTTGAACGAAGAATACGCCATCCATCTCCCGTCCGGCGACCAAGCGGGCGCGTTGTTTCCCATGCCGTTGCGCGTCACGCGCCTGAGCTGGGCGCCATCCCAGTCCATGATGTAGATCTTCCCGCGATCCTTGAGCGAACGCCTCGAGACGAACGCGATCTGGGTGTCGAACACCCCCTTCTCGCCCGTGAAGCGTTCGATCACCGCGTTGGCGAACCGGTGGGCCATCAATCGCCAGCCGCTCTTGGAATACCGATACCGCTTGCCGAGTTCCTGAGCGGAGCGGTGGGTATCGTACAAGTAGACTTCCGCCGTGATGGTATTTCCCGAAATGGTGTAGCCGCCCTTGATGAGGGCCTCCACCTTCACGACTTTGCTCCAGTCGGAGAAGCGCTGCTCGTCCTTTCGAATCCCGGCGCGCAGGGGGTTCTCGAGATAGCCCTTGCGGTCGGGGATGAAGAACAAGCCGCTACGCCTGAGGTCTGATTCGATGACTTGCGCGATCTTCAGGCCCAGCGGGTCGCGCTTCGTATCAAGTGGGCGGAACTCAGGGACAGCCAATCGTATCTTTCTGGCCGCCGGGGAGTAGATGTCGATGAACACGCGCGCGGCGTCCGAAGCTTGCGGCCATGTGAACAATATGATGAAGAGCAAAATCGCCCGACGAAGCATCCGTCCCTCCCGCAGGTGTGTTCTGGATTGAATTTTTTCTTGCATCAACGGCAAAAATCCTTTCCGCAGAATCGAAAGCCGAGTAAAAGCCAGTTTTCCTTAATCGTGTCGGGCGGCCTGGGAAGGGAGGGCTTGGCGGCCCGCTCCACGGCGCGCAACGCCGCCTGGTCGTAAACATGGTTCCCGCTGTAGCGCACGATTCGCAAATTACGGTAATTCCCCTGCCGGTCCACGTCTATCGTGACGTCGGTCTTGAGTTTGCCCAGGTCCGTGATATTTGGCGGCACTATCCAGAGACCCCGGATGCGTTCCGCCAGAAGTCCATAATACCGCTCCGTATCCGTTCGAGCGACGCCGCCGCTGCCTCCCGCGCGACTGCCGCCGCCCTGGCCGTCGCCTCCCCCTTCTCCGGCGTATCCCTTCGAAGGCGTCCGTCTCTTGGGAGCTACGTCCGCTTTCGCCAGACGATCATCGCTCTTCCAGTCATCGCGGGGGCGTTTTTTCGTTTTAACCGGCGCGTTTTTTTCGTTTTTCTTGAATCGATTGCGCCAGCGCCTGGCCCGCGCACGGCGATCGCGTATTCGTTTGAGGCGCGCCTCGCGCACAGGGTCGCGTTTTTTCTTCTTCCGCGCAACCTTTTTGCTCTTCTTCTCCTTGCCTGTCTTGATGCGCCGAACTTCCTTGGGAGGTTTTTTCTTCCGGACGACCTTTTTCTTCTTCACTTTGGCGGGCGCGGGTTTTTTCTCGGGCGCCGCTACCTTTCTCGTTCCCTCGTCCGGCCCTTTTCGGGGGACGGGCGCTTCCATATCTTCCGGCCGATCGCCGGATTTGCCCCGCGCCGAACCGCCCGGAATTTCATCCGCTCCCACCAGGCTGACGGCCGTTCCACCTCCGAAATGCCGGTACTTCGGCTGAGAGGGCGCCAGGCTCACCCAGACGAAGAGTGAGACGTGCAAAACAACGGAAGCAGCCAGCGCCCTGAGAAAGCGGCTATCACGAAGCAGGCCGCCGTTTTTTCCGGCCGCGTTCCGAGGATTTCCGCCCGCGCGGACCGGGTTCGCTCCTGATGAATCGGGATCTTGCGAGAATTCGGGTTTGTTATTCATGAGACTACTGACTTCTCAGCGTCTGCGCCGCCCGCCCCGAGAGGATTCCAGGGGGTCGGTCACCATGTTGAGGCGGCTAATGCCCGCCGCGCGAATGATGGACATGACCTCTACCACTTCGCCGTAAGGAACCGCGCGATCCGCCCGGAGAAAGATCTCCTTGCGCTTCCTGTTCTTGAAGAGCACCGTGAGCTTCTCCTTGAGTTCGGAGGCGGCCAGTGGGTTATCATTTATATACATGTCTCGTTTTTTGTCCAACGTGATGACGACGGCGTCCTCGGCCACGTTCGCCTTCGCCGCCTGCACCTGCGGCAAATCCACGCCCACGGCCTGGTTCTGCGTCTCAAGCAGGGGCGCCGTGACCATGAAGATCACCAGCAACACCAGCATCACGTCCACGAGCGGGGTAACGTTGATGTCCGAGATGCTCGAACCGCGGTTCAGCTTAACGGCCACGGGTGCCTCCGCTCGTCACAAACGCATGAAATGGCGGTCGACCAAGTTGAGGAAGTCCGCCGTGAAGTTTTCGATTTCATCCGCGATCACCTTCACGCGGCCCTGGTAGTGATTATAGGCGATCACGGCAGGGATGGCCGCCAGCAGCCCGAGCGCCGTGGCGATGAGCGCCTCGCTGATGCCCGGTGCGACGACGGCGAGCCCGGCGGAACCCCTCGCGCCGATCTCGCGGAACGAATTCATGATGCCCCACACCGTGCCGAACAGGCCGATGAAAGGCGTGGCGCTCGCCGTGGTGGCCAGAAAGGTCAGCATGCGCTCGAGCCTTCCCACCTGTTCGTTCGCTGCGCGCCTCAGCGCGCGCTCGACGCTCTCCACTCCCGTCATTTCCGAGGTGAGTACGCCCGAATCCGCCTCCCCGTCGCGGGCGCGCGTTTTCAGCAACTGCTCGGCTTCCTGATAACCCGCGGCGAACACCTCGCCTACCGGGCTGCCCTCGTGCTCGGTGAGTTCTTCATACAGCCTGTCGAGTCGCTTCGATCGCCAGAACGCATCGACGAACGCCGCCGAGCGACGCCTCGCTCCCCGAAGCTCCCAGAACTTCCAGATGATGATGGCCCACGAAGAGAGCGAGAAGAAAATGAGCACCAGCAGTACGAAAAACACCATGCCGCCCGATTGGGTGGCGAGGGTGATGACGTCCATTTCTTCTTGAAGCGGTGCGAGGGGCGCGGTTTCGCCGGTAGGCAAGGCGGCCGCGGCCAAAATCGGGAGCAAGTCTGTTCTCCTTCCGGGCGGAGCGTGCAGTATCGCCCTTTCCCCGGTTTCCGTCAAACCAAAAGGGCCGAGGCAAATCGTTGACATCTCCTCGAAAGGGCGGTGATAATGAGCCTCCCGCCCGCCCCTGGAGGGGTAGCCCGCAGTGGATATTCACGAGGCGAAAACCGCCGTATCGAAGCTGATCGACGATCAGGCGGACGCGCTTTGGGCGCTTTCCCTCGCGATTCACGCCGACCCGGAGTTGAGTCTCGAAGAACACCGTGCCGCCAATCGCCTATGCGTCTATCTCGAGGAAAACGGATTTTCCCTCATCCGGGGCGTAGCGAACCTGCCCACCGCGTTTCGCGCAGACAGGCCCGCCGCAGACGAGGAAAAACCATCGGTATCATTTCTCTCGGAATACGACGCGCTGCCCGGCCTCGGGCACGCCTGCGCCCACAACGTCATCGGGGTCGCCGGCGCGGCCGCCGGCGTTGCGCTCAAAGAAACGCTCGGACCCGAATACGGAGGCGTCACCGTTTTCGGCACGCCCGGAGAAGAGGGTGGTGGCGGCAAGGTGCTGATGGCGCAAACCGGCATGTTTCGGGAAGTGGACGCCGCCATGATGATGCACCCATCGGACGAGACCAGGGCAGATATCAATCTTCTCGCCCTTTCCGAGCTTCGCTTTCATTTCAAGGGACGCGCCTCTCACGCCTCCGCAGCGCCCGAGCAAGGCGTCAACGCGCTCGACGCCCTCATCGCCACGTTTGGCGCCGTCTCCCTGCTTCGGCAGCAACTGCACCGGACAGATCGCGTACACGGCGTCATCACCGAAGGCGGAGAGGCGCCCAACATCATCCCCGATAAAGCCTCCGCATGGTTTTTCGTGAGAAGCGAAACGATGGAGGGGCTCGACGCGTTGGTCCCGCGGGTCATCGCCTGCGCGGAGGGCGCGGCCCTGGCCACGGGGGCGGAACTGGAAACTGAGAAAAACCCCATCACCTACGCCCCCATGCGGGTCAACCCTCCTCTGGCGGCGTTGTTCCTGAAAAACCTGAACCTTCTCGGCGTTCACGAACCAGACGCCCCGCCGCCCCTGCGGATGGGATCCTCCGACGTGGGTAACGTGAGCCAGCAAACGCCCACCATTCATCCGCAAATCCAGATGGTTCCGCCGGGGGTCTCTGCGCATACGCCTGAGTTCGCCGAAGCATCGGCGGGAGAAGAGGGCAGGCGCGTCCTGCTCACCGGCGCCAAGGCGCTTGCGATGACGGGCGTCGATTTTCTTCTCGATGAAGAAGCGCGCCGGAGCGTTCAATCTGAATTCGAGAGTCGGGAGGCATAAAAATCAAAAAACGGAAAACCAACATGAAACCACGAGCCTGCGCCATCGCCTTACTCGGAATGTTTCTTCTCTCGGCAATCGCTTCTCCGGCGCCCAAGGAACGCCGCGCGCGCACGGCAAAACCCATGGTCCAAAACCAGACTGCACACCCAGCTCTGCCCACCCGAATTGAAAAACTCCTGGCGAAGGAGCGATACGAGGAACTCATCCGCATGCTGCGCCGGAGTAAAACCGACATGGGCGGCAGGCGCGCTTTTCTGCTGGGCCACGCCTACTTGAAGCTCAAGCAATATCGCCCGGCGGTCAAAGCGTTTCAAAACGCGCTCGGGCAAATTCCCTCGCTCGAGAACTACTCTCTCCTGTTTCTGGCGAAAGCCGCACTCGGAGCGAAAAAAAACGCCATCGCCCGGAGCGCGCTCGAGAAACTGGTGAAAAAAGGAAAGAACGCTCCCGAGCCTCCTTTCGTCTACGAGGAGTTGATACGCATACACCGGGAGGAAAAACGACCCCTGAGTGCGGCGAAGATCGCCAAGCGCTACCTGCTCCTGTTCCCGAAAAGCTACCAGGCGCCCGATTTTCTGCTCAGGCGCGCCAAGGCGCTCCGGGCCGCGCGGCGAAACAGGCAGGCCGCGCTCGCCTTCCGGGCGTTGTGGCGGCGGCACCCCGAACATCCCGGCGCGCGCAGGGCGCTACGACGCTCGCTGAGAATCGGCGCCGCACTCTCTCCGCCTCTTAAAAAACCGGGGGCCAAGGCCCACTACGAACGCGCCCGGCTCCTCAGAAAACGCTATCACTTCGAGAAGTCTTTGAGAGGGCTTCGGGACCTGAAGCGCCTGTTTCCCAAGGCGCCCTACCACAAGGGCATCGTCTTCAACGAAGCGCTCGCGCTATTTTCCCTGCGCCAGACGAAACAGGCGGACCCCGCCCTCAGGCACGCCATCAGGCATTTCCCCGCAGGCAGCGCCCAGCGGGCGGAGGCGCGGTACTTCCTGGCCAGAAACCATCTGCGAAAAGGGATTCAACCCGCCTTCGAAAAGCAGGCGCATCGCCTGCTCAAGGAGAAGAAAAAAGGGAAATGGGCGGCGAAGACGCGCTACCTGCTCGCCCGCGTATATGAGGACGACCGAAATTTCAAAAAGTCCGCGCGCTATTACCAGGATGTAATTTCCAAACACCCGCGTTCTCCTCTCGCGCCCAAGGCGCTGTTCCAACTCGCCTGGCTCCGCTTTCAGTCGAAAGACTACCGCCGGGCGCACAAAGAATTCTCGAAGATGAAAACCACCTATCCCGAACACTGGCTGGTATCCTCCGCCACCTACTGGGCCGGCGTCTCGGCGGAAAGAACAGGCGACAGAAAGAGCGCTCTCGACCAGTACCGCGCCTGCGCCCGGGGACATCGCCACCGCTATTACGGGCAACTCGCCCTTCGGGCCATCGATCGACTCGCGCAGGGGGGAGATCCGGTCGCGACGAAGCCGCCCCCTTTGAGAGAGGCCGGCTACCGCAAGTGGCTGCGGCCACCGCCGAAAAGCGCTCCGGTTCGAGAGGCGGCCGCGCTGCTCTCCTCCATGGGTTTTCATGAACTCGCCGCCAAGGAGTACCGCCGCCTCGGCTCATCGCCATATTCGCGCTACCACGCGGCGCGCGCCTTTACAGCGGCGGGCCAAAGCCACCGCGCCATATACCTGATCAACAAATCGTTCTGGGATGCGGTGCGCGCGGGCGGAAGCGACCTGCCGAGAAAGTTCTGGGAAATCGTCTACCCCCTCGCCGTCAAACGCAAAGAGCCCGGTGGGGCGAACCCCTATCTGGTGAACGCCGTCATCCGGGCGGAGAGTTCTTTTGACCCCCGCGCGTTCTCTCCCGCAGGCGCGATGGGACTGATGCAGCTCATGCCGGCGACCGGACGCATACTCGCGAGAAAACACAAAATCCGCATCAAGTCGGTGGACGACCTGTTCAACCCGGAGGTCAACACCCGCCTGGGCGCGAGGCATTTAGGCGCGCTCATTCGCGAGTTCGGCGGCGCGCATGTTCCCGCGATCGCGAGCTACAACGCGGGCCGCAGACCCGTCAAAAGATGGTGGAAGGCCGGACGCAACAAACCGATCGAAATCTTCATCGAGGAAATTCCCTACCAGGAAACGAAAAACTACGTCAAAAGAGTTCTAGGCTATTACCACGAATATAAAAGAATCTATGGCGAGGCGAATCGCTCGAAACGGGGGGGAACGCCTCCCTCATGAAAAAACCGCGCTCTCTTCTGGCCATCGGCCTCATGTCGGGAACCTCCGCCGATGGCGTGGACGCCGCCCTGGTGCGGATTCTCCCGGGCGAGCGGGCGCAAGTCGAAACCCTGGGCTTTCACACAGCTCCCTACCGGAGGGACTTAAGAGAACGTCTTCTGCTCGCAGCAGGCGAGGAGGGCGCCCGCACGGACGAGATATGCTCCCTGCGCCGGGAGGTGGGCGAAGCGTTCGCCTCGGCCGCCTTTGAGGTGGCGTCACGAACCGGCGCCGGACTCGAGAAAATCGACCTTGTAGGCAGCCACGGCCAGACGGTGCGCCATCTGCCGGAAGGCATGGAGGGAACGCACGGGCCGCTGCTCCCCTCCACCTTCCAGATAGGCGACCCCGCCTTTATCGCCCAGCGCACGGGAATCACCTGCGTCAGCGATTTCAGATCGCGCGACGTGGCCGCGGGCGGCGCGGGCGCCCCCCTGACCCCCTGGGCGCACCGGATTCTCTTCAGCCGTGAGAACGCCGCCTCCGCTTTCCTGAACCTGGGCGGCATCTCGAACATCACCTATCTCCCTCCCGCAGGAGAGGAAGGTGTCTTCGGTTTCGATTGCGGACCGGCGAACATGACGCTCGACGCGCTCGCACGGCGAATCACGAACGGGGAGAAAACCCACGACACGGGCGGCGACCTGGCGGCGGCGGGCCGCGTATGCCCCGAAACCCTGGCCGAGCTCCGCCGGCACCCATACCTCAAACGAAAGCCACCCAAAAGCACGGGCAGGGAGATGTTCGGCGATACGTTCGTCAACGAAACCGCCGAGCGCATGGCTGCGCGCGGAAGCGAGTTGAAAGACGCCATCGCCACGCTCACCGCATTTTCCGCTTCGTGTGTTGCGGATGCGATTCGGGATTTCCTGCCAACCGACCCTCCGCTCGCCGAGGTGGTGGTCGGCGGCGGCGGGGTCCACAACAACACCTTGATGCGCCGCCTGCGCGAAGCCCTGGGAAACCAAACCCTCGTCAAGAGCGACGCACGGGGCGTCTCGCCCGATGCCGTCGAGGCAGTCAGTTTCGCCTTGCTGGCGTGGGGCACGCTCACCGGGCAGGCGAACAACCTGCCAAGCGTCACAGGAGCCAGAGAAGCCGTATGCCTCGGGAATATCACGCCGGGGCGGAATTTCGCTTCCCTGATGAGGCGTTTCCTCAATTCCATGTGAGGATGCTCATACCCAAACGAATCAAGATGCGGCATCATGCTCTATCGACTCTCAATTATCAGGAGATACAACGTGGATGCGGCCATCGAGGCGCAAGCCGTCTCACTCACCAAGGAGTTAATCGCGATTCCCAGCGAGAACCCCACGGGCGATGAATTCGCCATGGCAGACCGGATGGAAACGTTTTTCCGGGGCATCGGGCTGGAGGTTATGCGCGAGCGCGTCGCTGAAAGGCGCGAGAACGTAACGGCGGAGATCACAGGCTCGGGAGACGGTCCGGCCCTCGTTTTTCTCAATCACATGGATACCGTGCCCGTGGGCGAGGGCTGGTCGCGCGAGCCGTTTCTCGCGACCGAGGGGGAAGGGAAGATATGGGGGAGGGGGAGCTGCGACATGAAGGGCGGCATCGCGGCGAGTCTCGCGGCGATGGAGAACCTCAAGCGGCGAATCGACGGCGGGGCGAAGGCGATGGGCACCGTTCGCTGCTGCATGGTGGTGGATGAGGAAAGCGGCTGCATGACAGGCACCGAGGCGGCTATCGCGAGCGGATACATCGGCGCGGACGACATCGTGATTTCCTGCGAGCCGACCGAACTCGCCCTGATAACGGCGCAAAAAGGCGCCATGTGGTTCGAACTCATCTTCGGTGGAAAGAGCGCCCACGCCGCGGCGCCTCACATGGGAGCGGACGCGATTCACGCCGCATCCCACGCCGTGGTGGCCCTCCAGGAAGCGGTGGCGCAACTACCCTACGAAGACCCCCTGCTGGGGCGATGCACCATTGTCACGAGCATGATCGACGGGGGCCACAAGACCAACGTGGTGTCGGAGAGATGCGCGATGCAGATCGACTCACGCTTCGTCCCACCCCTGCAGACGGCGGACATCCAGCAAATCATTCACGAGAAAGCCGCCGAGGCCTGCGAACGGGTGAGCGGGGTCGAATTCTCCCTGCGCGCCACCATAGCGGACCGCCCACCCGTAACGGCGGACACCGACAGCGCCGGCGCCAAACTCATTTTCGAGACTTTGGGAGAAATCCTGGGCGCCGAACCCGAGCCCGCGGGGGTGAGTTATTATTCGGACGCCGGCATGGCCGCGGCCCAGACCGGGAGCCGAAACTGCTTTCTCCTGGGTCCTGGAAACATCGAACAAGCCCACACGCCCGATGAATTCATCGAAGTCGATTCGCTGAAAAATGCAGTCCGCGTCTACGGCAGACTGCTCGAAAAATTTGTGCTGGACGATAACTCACCATAACCATCGCCATCACTCAACGGCGCGCTTTTCCAGCTTCCGGAGCATTTCCATGATGCTGTCGAGCGCTTCCGCTGCGCCGAGGTCGAGAAAGATGCGGCGCGCTTCGGTCAGGCATTCGCGCGAGGCCTCCCATTCGCCTCCCTCGAAATGCACCCGGCCCAGGCTCCCGAGCGCTACGCCCTGAGCGAGTACGCTCCCCTGTTCACGGTTGATCTCCAGGGCCGCCTCATACGATTCACGCGCTTCGGGCAAATCGCCCCGCGCGTAGTGAATGTTCCCCATCCCGCTCAGGTTCGCCGCCTCGGCTTTTCTGTTCTCGAGTCCGCGATTCAGGTGCAAGGCGTTCTCGTAATACCGAAGCGCGCGCGTGAATTGCTCCTGCGCGGCAAAGCTCACTCCCATCTGAGAGTACACCAGGGATTCGCCCGCCTTGTCCTCGATTTTCTGACAGAGATTCAGCGCCCCGTCCAGGCTTACCTGCGCCGCTTCGTACTCGCCCGTCTCCGTCAAGACGGAGGCCAGCACGGTGTGCGCCCGCGCCTCACTGCGCCTGTCCCCCGACCTGTGGAACAGATGCGCCGCCTCGGAAAGATGTTCTCTGGCTTTTTCCTTATCCCCCAGTCGGCGGAACAACCGACCGACCCGCATGCGTAAGGTGGATAATTGCTCCAGCGCACCCTGCGGCCCGATATAGTCGATCGTCTTCTCGTAGGATTCCGCCGCTTTCTCGTCATCGCCCTTTCGCTGGTAGAAAAACCCCATGTTCCTGGAAATCACCGCCTGCACCGGTACATCCCGACCCGCTTCCCGGAATGCCTCGCGGCAATAGGAAATCGCAGGCTCCACTTTTTCCCGCAGATAGGAAGCCACGGCCAGCGCGTTGAGAACGGGCGCGAGTCGACTCGCGCGCCGCAAGGATTCCTTGAGGTGTTCCGTCGCATCCTGATTGCGCCCCAGGATCATCTCGAGAATGGCCAGACGCAGATATTCCTCGGAAGCCGGCGTCTGCCGGGTTCTCTCGCGTTGACCGAGATCGATGCCGGCGGCGTTCACAACGCCCGGGGTCCATTCAGGAAGCTTATGATCCAAGTCTTCCGCCAAGAGCAAATCTCCCGGACAAAAATCCGCCACGAGTTCGTGTATCAATTCTGAGGGCGTGTTCGCCGGAGCCTCGTGCGAGGCGGCCAGCGGCGCCGCTTCGCCGGGAACGAGTTCCTCCACATCATCGTCGAGTGGAAAAACCATCTCCCCGGCGTCTTCCGCCACCCCGGGTTCTTCCTGCAAGGCTGCGCCTTGTGAAACGTCTTCATCCTCGGCGCGTTCACGCTGAATGAGGGAAATGACATCTTCCTCGGCAACGGGCGCCGGTGCGGACTCCTCTTCCGACTCCGGTGGCGAAGACCCCTCTTCGGGTTCAGGGACTTGTGAATCGGGAGGAGCTTCATCGGGTTCAGCTTCCGCGAGAGCCGGCTCCTCAGGCCGCGGCGGCGGCTCGTCAACATGCTCTTCGAATTGTGGTTCCGGCTGCGATTCCCGAGCGGCTTCCACGGCCTCGTCATCCCGATCCTCGCGCGCAGGCTCCGCGGGCGCATCCGCCACGCCTTCGCCCTCACGCGTAAGACGAAAAATTTCCTCCTCGCCTTCCTCCTCATCCTCAGGCGCATCATCACGAACCTCGCTCACGGCGGGAATCCGCATGCGCAGCGGGGCGCCCGCTCCCTGGCTGACTTCGGCGGCCTCCTGAATCTCTTCATCGGCGAGAACATCCTCGAACCGCGTTTCTCTGTCGACTTTCGCCGGCGAAGCGGGCGGCTCGACCAAAGAGGCCTCCATTAACTCATCCGCCCCGCGAGGGTATTCCGCATCAACCGGCTCGGACAATCCATCCCACCAGGGAGCGTCCGTCTCCGAGGCGGGCGCTTTATCCACGCCAGGCGCCGGCTTTTCGTCATCTCCAGGCGGAGCCTCGCGTTCGGCAGGGGGAGTCTCATCTGTAAGAACCTCGCGACTTTCCACTTTGATCACCCGCACGCCTTCTTCCACGTCATCCAGCGATTCGGAGGAATTGGCGGCTGCCTCATAGACGCTTTCACTCTGCGGCGCTTGTTGTTGCTCCTCATCTGCTTCGGGAATGAAATCATCGATGAAGCGAGAGGATACATCCTCCCAGCCGTCGAGCGCGCTGCCCCCGGACCCGCCTTCCGAATCGCCGCCCCAAGCATGCTCGGAACGCCTCGTGCGCTGCAAAGCGCGGCGGCGCATCCACAAAACGACGGGGATACCCAAAAGGGCGGCCACTCCCACCGCGCCGAACATTATCTTCCAGATAGCCATTTCAAACATTCGCCGTCTCCTGACGGATGAGTTTACGCAGCGCACGGCCGGGGCGCGCTCCGGTATGGCTCCCACCTTCCACGACGACTTCTCCGTTCACGAGAACCATCTCTACGCCCGAGGGGTAGGCAATGGGCCGCTCGTAGGTGCACTCGTCACGTATCTCGTCGGGATTGAACAAAACGAGATCGGCTTTCATTCCGACCGCGAGACGCCCCCGATCCGCTATACCCAGCCGTTCGCAGGGAGCGGAGGTCATCTTGCGTATCCCCTCGGCCATCGTGAAAAGCCCCTCGTCCCGCGCCAGCGCGCCCAGGACGAAGGGAAACGTGCCGAAATTCCTCGGATGCGGCCTGCCCGCGCCCAGGGGCGGCTCGTGCGTGAGCGCGCCCGCGTCCGAACCCACCATGACGTAGGGCTTGCCGAGGATGCGGCGCATGTTCTCCGCGCTCATCATGAAAATGAGAATCTCGACGTTCATCCCCTCCTCGAGCAGCAAATCGAGCATCGCATCCACGGGAGCCGCATTCCGAGTCTCCCCCAGAACCGCGAGGGTGAGGCCCTCGCAAGGCCGGTTCGCCTCCGTGAACACCCGGCTGATCAAAATATTCTCCCAGTAGGAGGGCTCGGGGTGCGCACTCATAATCTCGCCCCGTAACCTCGTCCTGGTTTCCGGGTTGGCGAGACGCGCCATCTTCTCGTCGAGAGCGCCGTCATGCGCCCAATCGGGCAGCAGCGCACTCAGGTGGGTGTTCGAGGCCGTGTAGGGATACCGATCGCAGGTCACGTCCTCTCCCCTCTCCCGGGCGCGCTCGATCCGGGCGAAGGCCTCGTCGAGCTTGTTCCAATTCCGCTCGCCCGCCGTCTTCAGATGGCTGATCTGAAGCGGCAGCCCCGCCGATGCGGCCGCGCCCATCACCTCGTCCATCGCCTCGAGAAGCGCGTCTCCCTCGCTGCGCATGTGGGTGGCCAGCAATCCCCCGCATCGCGCCGAGACCCGGCAAAGGGAGGTGAGTTCTTCTTTATCCGCGAAACAGGCCGGCGCATAGACCAATCCGGTGGACAGACCGAAGGCACCCTGCGCCATTCCCGAGGAGAGCATCTCCTCCATCGCGGCGAGTTCCTCCGCGCGGGCCGCGCGCGTCACGCCACCCATTACGCTCGCGCGAATCGTGTTGTGCCCCGCCAGGTGCGCATAGTTGATCGATACGCCCACCTCATCCACGTGATGTAGGTGTTCGCCAACGCTCTGAAACGGGAGGTCCAGGTCGAATTGCTCCCGGTACCATTTCCTGCGCTCCTCAGCCTCGGCTCCGCGAATCGGGGAGGCGGCGTAGCCGCAGTTGCCTCCCACGTCGGTCGTCACCCCCTGGCGGATCTTCGCGTGCGCCTCGGGATTGATGAGGAGGTAGTAATCCGAATGACCGTGAATGTCGACGAATCCGGGACTCAGCGCCAGACCTCTCGCGTCGACCTCGCGATGAGCGGAACCGCTCACCTCGGGACCGACATCAGCGATGGCGTCTCCGCGAACGGCGAGCGCACCTTCATACGGGGGGTCGCCCAAACCGTCGAATATCATGGCATGGTGAAATATGACGTCATACATCGTGGACTGCCCGGGGCGGAAGCGGCTCGACCGTCGAGCTTAGCAGCAAAGTGAATTATGGGCGAATCTTCATCCGCCTGCAATCGGCGGCGCGCCAGGGGCCCATTTCCCGTTAATCATCGCGGCGGTCAGCTCCAGGGAATCGGGATCGAGAATACAAAAATTCGCGGACAATCCCGGGGCTAGACGGCCCAAAGCAGACTCCAGGCCAAGGACACGAGCGGGGTTTCGCGTGGCCGTCGCCAGAGCGTGTGCGGCATCGAGACCGCTCCACTTTCGAAGCCTGGGGAGCATCCCCGAAAGCGCGAGTCGGCTGCCGCTCAGCACGCCCTCGCTATACACCGCGTCGCCGGGCGTATCGTTGCTCGTTTCATCACCGCCGGCCCCGGTCCTTAACCCCGCGTCGGCCACCAGGTCCGATGTAAGCACCGTCCGCTCCCAGCCCCTGGCGCGTACGAACGACCCGAGCGGACGCGGGGCGACATGCGCGCCGTCCGCTATCAGACCGGCGGAGAGCCTCGCGTCGCTTTGGACGAAATCCATGGGTGAGGCGCCCCTGTGCGCGGGCGTCTCCGGATGCCCGTAGCGATTGAACGCATGAACCGCGAACGCCCCGCCCGCCTCCAAAAACGCCTCCACCCAATCGGCTGAAGCCCGAGTGTGCCCCATGGAGGGGACGACGCCGTTCTCCGACAGCCAGCGGGCGAAGTCCGCTGCACCGGGCACCCCCGGGGAGAGAGTAACCATAGCCAGTCCCGGCGCGCCGCCCACGCCTAAGCCTCCCGCAGCCTGCGCGATCGCCTCGACCTCTTCTTTCGAGGGAGCGCGGATGTACTCTTGCGGATGCGCCCCCCGCATGGGCGGCTCCAGATACGGGCCCTCCAGGTGAACGCCCAGGATGCGCGCTGCTGCGCCGCCTTCTTCTTGTTGAAGCGCCCACGCTTCGCTCACCGCACGGGCGGCGCGAATCAAATCACCCGGAGAAGCCGTGGTGAGGGTGGGCAAAAAAGCGGCCGTTCCGCGCCTCGCCAACTCCCGGGCGATTCGCCGCACGCCGGCGGCGTCGGCCGTCAAGAGCGCATCTGCGCCCAGGCCGTTCACCTGAAGATCCACGAAGCCGGGGCACGCCAGCGCGCCGCCCAGGTCGATGACGCGCGCGCCTGGGGGCAAAGGATGCGCGCCGCGCGGCCCCACATACGAAAAAACGCCCTCCTCGATAACGAGGAGGGCGTCGGCTATCTTCTCAAGCGGCGTATACGCCGTCACACCCGCGAGGCGCAGGGCCATGACGCGGGCCTACTTCTTCTTTGCGCTTTTTTTCAGTTCCGCGCGCACTTTGGCGTTTGCATCGATGAGCGACTCGATGTTTCCTTTCGCCACCTCATACAGAGAGGATTGCACCCGCTCGAGGATCAGGCGGCCCGCCAGGGTGGTGACGCCCGGTATCTTGGGCGGCGCTTCCCTGGCGCTCGAGCCTTTTGTAATCTGCTCGATATCCTTGAGAATATCCTTGTCGTCATAAAGCTCATTCTCCCCGTACTGATAGGTGAGCTTCACGTAATCCCTCTCTTTTCTCTCCTGGTCGCGCGTCTCGCGGACGATGTTCTCCATGTCGGCGGAAACGGGTTTTTTCGAAGAGGCGTTGCGCTTCTCGATCTGCTTGAAATACTTGGCGTGATCGTAGGAGGCGGGTAGTTCCTCACCGGGTATCTTCGAGCTGATCTCGAAGCGAATCGCCCTGTCCGAATCCATGAATTTCGGCGGGCCGATCTCGTAGGTGATGCCCTCGACGTTGAACCGGTCTCCCTTCTTGGGCTCGAATTGTTTCTGCAAGTCTTTCGTTAAACGGTTCAGTGTAACGGAAGCGGTTTCCACGAAAAGCTGCGCTTGAAGTGAAGACATTTTTTCGATCTCCTCGGCTTCGAAGAACAAATCAAAGGGTGGAACATGCCCCAGCGTGTCGATTGCGTCAAGACCCAGGGAGGCGATTCAGGAACCCGTGCAACGATACTGAAAGGGTTCCGGTTTCCATCGGCGAGAGAGGATATATGTGATATGGTCGCGCTTTTCAAGTGCGCTTCATCCCTCAATCATCGAAAAGGAGCGATTTCAAATGGCCTTGCCCGTCCATATCCGCATCGGAGGCTATTCCCCGCCCGATACCTCCCACAGCCGCGCGATGGTTCTCTTCAAAGAGAAGATGGGCCAGCGCCTGGGCGATGACGTCAGGATAGACATCTTCTGGAACGTGATGGATTTCGGCTACGGTGCGCCCGACCTTCTCGCCATGGTGGAATGCGGAATGCTCGGCATGTGTTACTTCTCGACGAGCTATCTCGCCGACAGGGTGCCCGAGCTGGAGATCGTCGACCTGCCCTTCACCTTCGAGGATTCCGCCCACGCCTACGGGGCACTCGACGGCGCACTCGGCGCGCACTTGAGCGAGCGAATCGAGGCGCAGACCGGCTACAAGAGCCTGGGGTTCTGGGACAACGGCTTCCGCCACCTCTCGAACAGCCTCCGCGACGTGAGAACGCCGGATGACTGCCGGGGTCTGCGTGTACGCCTCCAGCCCAACGAGACGCACGTCAAGACCTTCGAACTCCTGGGCGCCGAAGCCGTGCCGGTGGAACTCAAGGAGGGGATCGCCATGATCGAATCGGGCGAGGTGAACGCGCAGGAAAACCCGCTCTCGAACACCGTGACCTACGGCGTCACGAACCACCAAAGGCGCATCACGATGAGCGGGCACTTCTACGGGGCGCGCGCCCTGCTCGCCCACCGGGAGAGTTTTGACGCCTGGCCTGCGGAGGTTCGAGATGCGGCGCTCGCCTGCATCCGAGAGGCCATTGATTACCAACGAGAGGCCGCACAGGCCGGAGAAATTGCGATTCGCCGGAGCCTCGAAGAAGAAGGCGTCTCATTCGTGGACCTGAGCGACGCGGAGCGCACGGCGTTCGCGGAGGCTACGGAACCCATCCGCGCCCAAGCGAGGAAGAAGCTCGGTAGCGCGCTGTTCGAACTGGCCGAGAGAAGATAAGCGGAAACCATTCGGCGGAATCTCACCCGGCTCTTCTCGCCACAGCGCACCTAATCCGGTTAAAATCCATGACCGAACTGGTTGAAACGAGAACGGATTATTCATAGAAGGCGCGGAAAACCTTGCGTATAGGCTACATCGCCGCATGTCTGGTCGGCGTTATCATGCTCGGCACGGCAGGCTATACCCTGCTGGAGGGATGGTCGCTCGTCGAGTCTTTCTATATGACGATGATCACCGTCACGACCGTCGGCTTCAACGAGGTGCGTGAGATGAGCACGACGGGGCGCATGTTCACCGTGGCGCTCATGATCCTGGGCGTGGGAACCCTTTTCTACGGAATCGCGATCATCGCCGAGGTGAGGTTCGAAGAGCGGATACGTCAGATTTTCGGGAGGCGAAAACTGGTGAAAGAACTCGACAGACTCGAAAACCATCACATCATCTGCGGGTACGGGCGTATCGGCTCCACCGTCGCGGCGGAATACGCCAGAGAGTCGCTGCCCCACGTCATCATCGAGAACGACGAGTCCATCATCTCGCACCTCGATCAGGAGGGGCAGCTCGTGATCCTCGGCGACGCCACGCTCGACGAGACACTCGCCAAGGCGCACGTGGAGAAGGCGAAGAGCCTCGTCTGCGCCCTCGCGACGGACGCGGAAAACGTGTTCGTCACCTTGACGGCGCGGGCGCTGAACCCGGACCTCTTCATCCTGAGCCGCGCGGCGCTCGAGAGTTCCATCGGCAAGATGAAGGCGGCGGGCGCGGACCACGTGGTCTCCCCATACATCATGGGCGGCATGCGCATGGCGCAGTCCGTTCTGAGACCCAAACTCGCCAGTTTTCTCGACGAGGTGACCGGCCACGCGACGACGGACCTGGACTTCGACGAGGTGACCGTGCCCGAGGGTTCGAACCTCGTCGGCATGGCGCTCCGGGAATCAAAGATCAGCCAGGAGACCGGCGTGTATCTGCTCTCCATCCGCCACAACAGCGGGGAGATGCGCTTCAACCCGGGGCCGGATTTCGAGATCCAGGCGGGAGACCACCTTTACGCCCTGGGCACGCCCGAGGAGGTGGAATCCCTGCGCAAGCGCGTTCACGCGAAGTAGCGATTCGCCCCGCTAGCCGAGCGCGTCCAGTCTCAAGCCCTCCGCCAGGCGCAGCAACTCTCCCGCGGCCCCAGAACCGGGAGCCGCGCGCGCCATAATCTCATCCACCCCCGCCAGATGGGGAATCACGCCCAGAAGGGGAGCATCCGCTCCGCAAAGCTCGGCGACCGCCGCCGGGTTGCGCTCCGCCGCAGGCGTGGCCTCCCCCGTCGTGTCGGAGAGGATGACGCCCAGAACCCGGAGACCCTGCCTCCTCGCCTCCCGCACGCTCAAGAGCGTGTGATTGATGGTCCCGAGACCCAGCGGGGCGACGAGCACGAGGGGCAGATTCGCGCGCAGTGCCAGATCGCTCATCAAGACGCCATCGGCCAACGGGGCGAGAAGACCGCCCGCGCCCTCTACGAGCAGGGGGTTTCCTTCTTCTTTGAGCGCTTCCACCTGCGAGACGATGCGCTCCAAATCCGGCGCCTCGCCCTCGCGCTCCGCCGCGTGAGCGGGAGTCAAGGGAACTTCGTATCTGTAGGGGCAAATCTCATCCAGCGGCCTCGGGTCGCCCGAGGCCGTCTTGAGAGCGAGAGCATCCCCGGGAACGAGGCGGCCATCAACAAGAGCGCAGGCCGATTCGGCGGGCTTCATGACCCTGGGGCTTCTTTCCCCAGCCGCCCAGCGGGCCGCGACCACGCAACCCGCCACCGTCTTGCCCACGCCGGTTCCCGTTCCGGTCAAAAAAATGGCAATATCGGACATCGGGTGAACCTCAAGAGGAACCTGTAAATGACGCACGTCAAGACCATCGACCTCACGGGCGAACTCTGCCCCATGAACTGGGTGCGGACCAAGCTCGCACTCGAGACGATGGCGCCGGGCGATACGCTCGAAGTATGGCTCGACGCGGGCGAGGCTGCCACCAGCGTCCCCAATAGCGCCGCCGCCGAGGGCCACGCCATCGAGAGCGCAACGCCGGATGAAGAGGGCCGCGTGCGGGTCGTTATCAGGAAGGCTTCGGTTCAGCATCCCAAATAAAACGGTTTTATCATGCCGCTTGAATCTTCGCCGCCAAGGAAAAGATTCGCCAGATTGTTGACTTAAAGACAACAATAGACGATATTCTACAACAAGGAGACTGTTGCTTGGCTCGGGACAGGCTTTCTCCAAAGCAGGCAAAAGAAAAGGCTGCCCTATTCTGGTCGCGTGGTTGGGCAATCATCAAGCCGCATTGTCAGCGGAGAATGAATGAGCGGAACGTCTCTTTTACCGATATCACTTACTTGTTGAATTACGGTGAAATCGTTGACGGCAAAACGGAATATGACGCTGAGAATATGGCGTGGGAGTATTTCATAAAGGGCGCAGATACCGATGGCGTAGCGCTGGCGGCCATATTCTCTCTCGATCTGGAAGATGGCGAAATCATCCTGATCACGGTGCGAGACATATAAGCGCTGGAAGGAAGCGAATCATGAAATGCAGGGAATGCGGGCAAGACTATGTGGAAACAACGGGAGACTACCACTTCAAGGCATCGGGGCTCGATAACGCATACATCGAGAATGCGCATCTCATCAAATGCGGATGCGGCGTCGGGCTGAAAATCAGGAGTATGGTTTCGGTGCTGGATGAACTCGGCAACGCCGTGATCAACAAGCCGGGTCCCTTGAACGGGCCGGAAATTCGTTACCTGAGAAAAAACTTATCCTTCACCGCCCGGGAGTTCGCCGGATTGCTGGAGGTAGACCATACCACGCTCTCCAAATGGGAAAACGGAAGAGCGCCCGGGCGACCGAACGACCTGTTGATCCGCCTCGCCTATGCGGCGTGGAAAGGGTACGAACACCCGAAACGGATATTCGATATTTTCGAAAAGGTGCGCAAGCAGAGAAAGCGGAATATCGCCATCAAACTCATTCCCGCCGCCAGGGAAGGCTTCGAGGTCGAATACGCCGTGTAGGTAATCGCGCCGATCGCGCAAAATCACTCACCGAAAAATCAAGCCGCTTCATCCTACACACTAACGCCAAATAGCGTGTCAAATAGTGCGTCAATTAACGGGAAATTAGACGTGATATTTTCAAAATAATATTCATAACTAATTTATAATCAGATATTTACGAGATCACATGCGTTGCCAAATAACCTGTCAAATAACGCGCCAGATAGCATGAGAACCCGACCGGAAGTTCATGAGTTGAATGTCTATTTCGATTCGGGTAGCGCCCCCATCAAGGCAGGGGCTCGTCCTTCAGCCAGCGGGCGAGGGCCTTTGCCGGGTCTGCGATCTCATCGAGGGAGGTGTAGAAGTAGGCCTCCCAGCCGACCTCGGGCAGGCCGGTGAAGATCATGAGGTTCAGCGGATAGGCTTCGCAATCCGTCGAGCGCCTGAAGTCGTCGCGGAACAAGAAGACGGGCTTTCCCCAAGCGACCGCCATGCCGAGTTCCACCATCACGCCCTCATCGGGCGGACAGCCGTTGACCACGCCGAAAAAGCCCGCCGCATCGCGCACGTCGCGCATGTCGTTCTGACCGACGCGGTACGCCCAGCCGGGTTGCGCAAGCATCTCGGGCTGGTTGTTGCGCGTGAACGGCTCCCACACGTCGGCGCCCAGCGCCTCTAACGCCGCCACGAGTTCCTTCAAGGGCCCCTCGCGCTGCTGCAGGGAAAAACCGTAAGGGCTTGCCAGATACAGGGTCTTTTCGGTCATTTTTACTCCCTCGCCTCCCTCGTTTCACCTCGCGCCGTCGATAAGGGAGCGCGCGGCATAGTCCCACACGATGAGAAGAGTCGTCCAGCGCAAGCCCGGCTCCACCCGAACAGCCGAATCCGCCCTTACCGGCCTACCGCGCGGCTTTACTTCACGTTCTCGCCGAAGACGGCGAAGGCCAGCCCCGCGCACAGGGCCAGGCCTGCACCGACGTGGAGCAGCGTCACGAACCCCCAGATCGGGAGAAGCCAGCCCGCCAGCAGCGCGCCGAGCGTGGAGCCGACCCCCCAGGTGGCGGCGCTGTAGAGGGATTGGGCGGTGTTCTTGGTCGCAGCGCTGCTCAGGCGGTCGACGTACTGAATCGCGCCCGCGTGAAAGACGCCGAAAGCGACGCCGTGCAAGAGCTGGATGAGGATGAGCAAAACCGCATCCGTCGTCAGGGCGACGAACTCCCACCTCAGGCCTGCGGCGATCATGCCGGCGACTATCATCCACTTGAGGCCGAACCTCGTCTGTATGGCCTGCGCGTAGATGAGAAAGACAATCTCGCTCACCACGCCCACCGTCCACGCCAGGGCGATCAGGTCCGCCGACATACCCAACTCTTTCAGCCTGATGCTGAAATAAATCCCGAAAGGCCCTGCGGATATCGAGGCGAACGTCGTCGTGAACAGGAAGACGGCGAGCGGGCGGCTGCGGAGCAAGAGGCTCAGGTCGGCCCGGAAGCGCGGGCGCGCACGGCCCGTCTCCCTCGGCAGAAAAAAAATCACGAAAACGAGCAGGGCGCCCACGCACGCCACGAACGGAAAGATGGAGGCGACGCCTGTGGTCTCGACCAGACGGCCCGCGCCCACCGCCGCGACGATGAAGCCCAGCGACCCCCACAGGCGCACACGGCCGTACTGCGCGCCCGTGGCCTCAATTTCGCGCAGGCAGAGATTCTCGGCTATCGGCACGAGGGGCGCCCTCAAGGCGGAGAAGAGCGCGATCAATATGAGCAGGGCGAGAAATCCGCTCGCCCCCCACAGGAGAAGCGCCAGGAGAGAACTCGCAATGGCGCAGGTGAAGGCCACGCTGCGCCCCAGGCGGAACTTGTCCGCAAGCGCCCCGAACAGAGGTGGCGCAAGCGCGCTCGAAAGACGCGGCGCCGCGTTCAGCAGACCGAGCTGGAACCCGCTCACGCCCACGGAGTGATAAAAGATGTTCAGGAACGGGAGCATGACGCCGACTGCGAAGAAATGCAGAAAATAAAACGCGGGCATCCGCCAGAAGGGAATTGCGCCTGAGGGCTGCGCGCTCATGATCGCGCGCGAATGAAACGGAACATCCGGGACCTCTGCACCCGGGCGGGGAAGCCCCATTCGACCACGATGTGCAAATGATTTCCACCGGTGCGGCGGTTTCTTCTTCAGCATGGTTTTGTTATTCTCCACGCGCGATGGGTTGTTATGTTCCAAACCAGACGATCAAACGGCGGGCGGGCCGGAAACTGGCGTCCGCGCCGGCGTATCCAGCAGAGACGAAAAGCGGGAAATCCCTATATAGAGGGGGAAATTTCCTTTGAACTTTTTTACCTCATCGGCAATTCTTGCAGGAGCGAAATCATGAGCACGAACGACCTGGCGACAATCGCCAAGCAGATGGTGGCGCCTGGCAAAGGCATCCTCGCGGCGGACGAGAGCACGGGCACGATCCAGAAGCGCCTCGACAGCATCGGCGTCGAATCCACCGAAGAGAATCGGCGCGCCTATCGCGAGCTGCTTTTCACGACGGAGGGAATCGAGGATTACATCAGCGGCGTCATCCTCTTCGACGAGACGCTGCGCCAGAGCGCGGCGGACGGAACGAACTTCGGCGCGCTGCTGACATCGCGCGGCATCCTCCCCGGCATCAAGGTCGACAAGGGCGCGAAGGATCTGGCATTCGCCCCGGACGAGAAGGTTACCGAGGGTCTCGACGGCCTGCGCGAGCGGCTGGCGGAATACGTCACACTCGGCGCCAAGTTCACCAAGTGGCGCGCCGTCATCACCATCGGCGAGGGAATCCCCTCGGCCTACTGCATCGACGCCAACGCGCACGGACTCGCGCGCTATGCGGCGCTCTCCCAGGAGGCGGGCCTCGTGCCCATCGTGGAGCCCGAGGTGCTCATGGACGCGGACAACACCATCGAGGTCTGCGAGGAGGTGACGAACGAGGCGCTCGAGAGCGTATTCCACGCCTTGCACTTACACCGCGTCTCGCTCGAGGGCATGATCCTCAAACCCAACATGGTGATTTCTGGCAAGCAGTGCCCGACCCAGGCGGGCGTGCAGGAAGTGGCCGAGGCCACGGTTCGCTCCCTCACGAGAAACGTGCCCGCCGCCGTGCCCGGCATCTGCTTCCTCTCGGGCGGGCAGAGCGACGCCGTCGCCACCGCGCACTTAAACGCGATGAACGCGATGGGCCCCCACCCCTGGGAGCTCAGCTTCTCCTACGGCCGCGCGCTTCAGGCGCCGGCACTGAAGGGCTGGGGCGGCGAGGCGGCGAACGTACCCCTCGCCCAGAGACTCTTCCTCCATCGGTGCAAGTGCAACGGCGCCGCGCGCACCGGAGCGTACGAGGACGCGATGGAAGGAGAAGTCGCCGCCGCGTAGCCGAACAAGCAACCGCCCGCCAAGGAGCAAGAGAGAGGATGCAGCAGGAAGCCGCCACCGTCGACACGACGAAATTCAGGGGAATGACGCTCGAGCGCCACATCCGCGAGGAGGAGAGAAACCACCCGGGCGCACGGGGGCTCTTCACCCGCCTCGTCACGCAAATCACCCTGGCCGCCAAGATCATCAACGCCGAGGTGAACAAGGCGGGCCTCGTGGACATTCTCGGGCTGACCGGCGAGGTCAACGTGCAGGGCGAGGAAGTCCAGAAGCTCGACGAATACGCGAATGACGTGCTGCGAAGAGCCCTCGACCACACGGGTTCGGTGGCCGCCCTGGCGAGCGAGGAGATGGAGGAGGTCTACGTCGTCCCCGGCAAATACGTGGAGGGCGGCGAATACGTGGTGCTCTACGACCCGCTGGACGGCTCCTCGAACATCGACGTGAACGTGAGCATCGGCTCGATTTTCTCCATCCTGCGCAGCAAGGGCGGAAACGGCCCCACGCAAGTCGACGACTTCCTCCAGCCGGGCCTCGAGCAGGTTTGCGCCGGCTACGTGATCTACGGCTCGTCCACCATGCTGGTCTACACCACGGGCAACAGCGTCGACGGCTTCACGCTCGACCCGTCCGTGGGCGAGTTCTTCCTCTCCCATCCCGACATCCGGATTCCCGAGCGGGGGAAGATATACAGCATCAACGAGGGCAATTCCTCGAAGTGGGACGAGTCCACCGCCCGCTACGTCGAATACCTGAAAGAGGAAGACGCCGAGTCGGGCCGTCCCTATTCGGGGCGCTACATCGGCTCGCTGGTGGCCGATTTCCACAGAAACCTCCTGAAGGGCGGCATCTTCCTTTATCCGGGCGACAAGAAAAACCCCAGCGGCAAGCTGCGTCTTCTCTACGAGTGCAACCCCATGTCCTTCATCGCGGAGCAAGCCGGGGGCGCAGCGAGCGACGGCTCCCGCAGGGTGATGGAGATCCAGCCCGAAAGGCTGCACCAGCGCATTCCCTTCATCGTCGGCAGCAAGCACGACGTCGCCGACGCCACCCGCTTCATGTCCAGAGGGGGAAATTAAATGCAGACGTATCGCCTCGTAATTTTATTCCTCGCCGCCGCCCTGCTCACCGGCTGCGTGGGCATCGAAGACTATGAGCGAAAAACGGATGAAGCCGCGGGCCTCAGGGGCGAAATCGCAAAGTCCGAGAGCCGGATCAACGAACTTCGCGGCAAGATCGAGGAACTCGAAGGACAAATCAAACAAAAAGACCTGGACAACCAGGAACTCAGCCAGTCCCTCACCATGGCCCGGCGACACAGCCAGCAGACGGAGACGCGCGTGGCCGACCTGCGCGCGCAGACGACCGACCGGCAGAAGAAGCTGACCGAGACCGCCAGGAGGGTTCAGCGCCTGCAGCGCGCCCATGAGAGCTCGCGCGCGCGGGTTCAAGAGCTTCAAAAAAACATGGTCGCCGTGCAAAAGAAACTCCTGCGCTTCGAAGACCGGATTCGCTTCCAGATACAGATCGAAAAGGATGTGAAGGCGCAGTTCTCGAAAGAACGCCGCCGCGGAATCGTGGAGGTGCGCCGCGACGGCGACCGGGTGGTGACCAGCATCGCGAGCGCCATTCTCTTCAAGTCGGGAAGCGCCAAGATCCGCTCCGAGAGCAAAGCGCTGCTCGTCAAATTTTCAAGACTTCTGCGCCGCTACGCGAACCGCGAGGTGCAGGTGCAGGGCCATACCGACAACGTGCAGATATCCGATCGTCTGGCGGAGCGCTGGGAGACGAACTGGGAGCTTTCCGCCGCACGCGCCACGCGGGTGCTGCGCTACTTCGTCGAGGTGGGAAATCTCGACCCGCGCAGGGTCTCGGGGGCGGGAATGGGCGAGTTCCGCCCGATTGCCGACAACGATACGCGCGAGGGACGGCGGACGAACCGGCGGATCGAAATCGTCATCTTCCCCCCCGACTCCTAAGAAACGGACGCGCCCGCGCCGCTTCCCGAAAAAGGATTTTCCTTGATACTCGAACGGATACCCGTCGGCCCATTCCAGATGAACAGCTACGTCGTGGGCTGCGAGGAGACGAAAGAGGCCGCCTATGTCGACCCGGGCGCGGAGGTGGAGCGCGTCATCGCGCTTGCGCGCGGGCGCGGCCTCACCCTCACCAAAATCATCGGCACCCACGCGCATCTCGATCACGCCGAGGGCGTCGCGGAGGCGAAAATAAAGCTCGGAATTCCCTACTGGCTCCATGAGGCGGAGCTCTTCAACCTGCAAAACATGCCGAACGCGGCGCGCGGCTACGGGTTCCCCGAACCGCCGGTCCCCGAAGTGGACGCGCACCTCGTGCCGGGCGAGACGATTTCGGTGGGAAACCTCGAATTCGAGATCAGGCTCACCGACGGGCACGCGCCCGGCAACGTCACCCTTTACAGACCAGGAGATGACAACGAGGCGGGCCACGCCATCGTGGGTGACGCGCTTTTCGCAGGCTCCATCGGGCGCACCGACCTCTACATGGGCGACGCGAACGTGCTGCTGAACTCTATCCGGGCGCAACTGCTCACCTTGCCGGACGATACGGTCGTGCATCCGGGCCACGGGCCGGAGACCACCATCGGCCACGAGAAATCCACCAACCCCTTCTGCCAGCCCGGAGCCGAAAAATTTCTGGCGTAAGCCCGGACGCTCCCCAGGCGCACCCCCATCTGGGAGGCGGAGTGAAATTCTGCGTCTCCTGCGGGAATCCGCTCGTCTACCGTCCCTGGACGGAGGGAGACGGCACCTTGCAGCTTTGCTGCAGCGCGGCGTCCTGCAACCACGTCCATTTCCTGGACCCCAAGGTGGCGGCGGGCGTCGTCGCGACGATCGAGGGCGAAGCCGTGCTCGTCCGCCGCGCCCACAACCCCGGCAAGGGGCTCTGGACATTCCCGGGCGGCTTCGTGAACCGGGGCGAGGTGGTCCCGGAAGCCGCCGCGCGCGAGGCGAAAGAAGAAGCGGGCATCGAGGTGGCGGTGGACTCGCTGCTCGGAGTGTACTCGTTCGAGGGAAACGCCACGGTACTCATCGTCTACACGGGCGTCGTGACGGCGGGCGTCCCCCGCGCCCTGTCCGAGAGCACGGAAGTCAAGCGCGTCGCGTCCGATGCGATCGACTTCGACGAGCTCGCCTTCGACACCACGCGCGCCGCCATGCGCGACTGGCGGGCGAGGGTGCGGTAGGGGGGTAAGCACTGTTCGCTACCTGACCGAAAAAGAACGGCCCCCTGCCCGGTGGTGCGCATCGCCTTTTTATACCCCCCTGACAAGGGGGGGATGACTTTATGGGGCTTCCCTTTCATTCAAGGGGATTGCCTTTACCCACTCAAGAACTTTTTCAACAGCCCCTTGTCAGGGGGGGGACAACAACGCCCCCCTGGGCCGACCGGACGCCTCGGCGCCGAAAAGACGCGCAAAAAAATATCCCCGACAGGGGATATGCATTTCACAATCAACGAGGCATATTGCTTCTCCATAGTACGATATGCGAGAATGTACTACACACGAGGCATGATCCTGCATACGGCTTCCCAATACATTCGGCCGTGACCCCGTAATACCGCCCGGCGACTGCGCCGGTGCGGAGTTCGTCATACGGGGGCAAGTACGACTTGAAAGCACGGGCACGCCTGAACCTGATTCGAACCGAGCGTTGCGTCCGCGCGGCTGACGCCGTGGACCGCGCCGGCCGCCGTCGGGAGCGCCGCACCCGCCCGATCCTGAGTCCCCGCTCTCCGGCGGGGTCTGTTTTTTCCCGTTTCGCCTTCAATTTTTCCAGTCATCCCAACGACACATGCTTCGCGAACCCCGCGTTCCGGCCGCGCCGGCGCGGGGTTCGCGCAAGGAGGAAAGCGACTTGAAAGCAAAGACACGCATGGACACGATCGAACCGAACCGCTTCCGCGCGCGGTGCGCGGCGGCGTGCCTGCTCGCCCTCGCCCTCCTGCTCGCCGCCGGCGCCGCCGAGGCGCAGACCCCGATCAAGCTGGTGGACAACACCGGGCAGTCGTCCAATACCACCACAAGCCTCGGCAGCGATTTCGCCCAGGCGTTCACCACCGGCAGCCACCCCCTGGGCTACCGGCTCACCGGCGTGGACATCGAATTCTCCGTTATCACAACGCAGCCGGGCTACAGGGTGAGCATCCACCCGGACTTCGACGGCAGTCCGCCCCGCTTCCTCGGGTCTACGCTGACGAACCCGGCGTCGCTGGTACAGGGCGTCAACAGTTTCACGGCCCCCGGCGCGGGCATCTACCTGGCCGCCGATACGACGTACTGGGTGGTGCTCGATGTCTCCAGCCAGGGCGACGCCGACATCCAGCTGACGGCTTCGGATTCGGAGACCGGGGAGTCGGGCTGGAGCATTGCGGACTTGCTCCACTCCCGGGAATACCAAAGCACCGGTTCGTGGACCGGGTCCACCTCTGGCCATGCCCTGAAGATCGACGTCCGCGGCCATGAGATCCCGGACAGGACGCCGCCCGTGTTCTCCCGCGCGTTGGTGAACGGGACGGCGCTGACGGTGACGTTCAACGAGGCGCTGGACGGCGGCTCGGCCCCGGCGGGAAGCGCGTTCAGCGTGAGCACGACGCGCCCGGGTAGCCCGAACCGGACCATCACCGGCACGGGCACGGTTTCGCTCTCCGGCATGACCGCGACGGTGACCCTGGGCGACAAGGTCGTCATCGGCGAGACGGTCACGGTGCGCTATGACAAACCGGGGACCAACCCGCTCCGGGACGCGGCCGCCAACGAGGTGGCGAGCTTCTCGGACAAGGCGGCGGCCAACGAAACGCCGGCGCCCGTGTTCTCCGGCGCGTCGGTGAACGGGACGACGCTGACGGTGACGTTCGACGAGACGCTGGACGGCGGCTCGGCCCCGGCGGGAAGCGCGTTCAGCGTGAGCGCGACGCCCCCGGGCGGTACGGCCCGGAAGTTCAAAGGCACGGGCAAGGTCACCGTCTCCGGCATGACCGCGACGGTGACCCTGGCCGAGGCCATCGTCCACGGCGAGACGGTCACGGCGAGCTACGTCAAGCCGGGCGCCAATCCCCTCCAGGACGCGGCCGCCAACGAGGCGCTGAACTTCACCGACCGGCCGGTGACCAACGACACGCCCGACACCGCGCCGCCCGCCGTCACCGACGCGACGGTGTACGAGAATACGCTGACGGTAACCTTCGATGAGGCGCTGGACGGCGGCTCGGCCCCGGCGGGAAGCGCGTTCAGCGTGAGCGCAACGCCCCCGGACGGCGCGGCCCGGAACATCAAAGGCACGGGCACGGCCACCGTCTCCGGCATGACCGCGACGGTGACCCTGGCCGAGGCCATCGTCCACGGCGAGACGGTCACGGCGAGCTACGCCAAGCCGGGCGCCAATCCCCTGCGGGACGCGGCCGAGAACGAGGCGGCGGGCTTCTCGGGCCAGACGGCGGCCAACGACACGCCGGCGGAGTCCGACACGACGCCCCCGGTGCTGTGGCGCGCGACGGTGCAAGGGTCGGTGATCGTGCTGATCTACAGCGAGACGCTGGACCCGGGTCACACGCCGCCCCCGGCTCAGTACCACGTGACCGTGCCGAATCCGGACCCGGGGATGCCGCGCCTGGAGCGGCAAGTCACCGACGTCGAGATACGCGGCGGCTCGGTCGTCCTGACCCTGGAATCGGCGGTGGCCGAAGGCCAGGACGTGCGGCTGACCTACGAGGCCCCGGTGGATACTGATTCGGGAGACGTCGGCATCCAGGACTACGCGGGCAACCGCGCGGGCCGGATCGGCAACCGGCGGCTGGCCGGCGACACCAGGTATCCGAGACTGCGGGCCGCGACTGTGGAAGGGGCGGTGCTGACGCTGACCTACGACGAGGAACTGGACCCGAACGCTACGCCGCCCACGGGTTCCTTCCGCGTGGAACGCGTCTTCACCGCCAAGGGAGGCGACCTGGATGATGAGTTCATCGGCGTGACCGGGGTCAGGATCCGCGGCCGGGCGGTCATCCTGACGCTGGCGAAGGCGGTGACCGGGGACGACAAGGTGGTAGTGAACTATATCATCACCAGCGACCATTTCCGGATCCAGGACTACGCGGGCAACCGCGCGGCGCTGATCGGGTACCTGGAGGTAACCCATGGCCCACCACCGACGACGCGGACGCCGCCCCCCGTCGGGGGCGGTGGCGGGGTGAGGAGGCCGGATACGGCGCCGAGCTTCGGCGATGCGGCGGTGGCGGCGCTGACGCTGAGGGAGGGCGCGGCGATGGAGCCAGCGGCGCTGCCGGAGGCGGCGGGGGGCGACGGCGAATTGACTTACAGCCTGACCTCGGAGCCGGCGGGCCTTGCGGGGCTCGTCTTCGACCCGGCGACGCGGACGCTTTCGGGGACGCCTTCGTCGGGCGGGGACTACGTCTTCACGTACAGGGTCCACGACGCGGACGCGAACCGCGCGGATTCGGACGCGGCGGTTCTGCGCTTCAACGTGACGATCGAGAGGCCTCTGGACCGCGCCGCGCTGGCGGTGCGGCGGGTCTTGAAGCGCACGCTGGCGGCGGTGGGGGCGCGGACGCTGGCGGGGGCACTGACGGGCGTGGGCGCGCGCTTCGCGGACGCGGCGCCGCAGTCTGGCGTGCGGCTGGCGGGGCGGGAGGTACTGCTCGACGCCTCAGGCGCAGCGGCCGGGTTCGAACGCGCGGCGTGCCTCACGGAGGGATACGAACGGGGCGGCTGCGTGTCGCCTCGGGCGGTATCAAGAGAGGAATTCCTGCGCGCGAGCGCGTTCAACTGGACGCCGGCCTCGGCCGGTGGAGGCGAAGCGGCTGGTGGGTCGCCGCTGTGGGCGGTGTGGGGCCGTGGCGACTTCGGGAGCTTCGAGGGCCGCCCGGAGGCGGGCTCGCGCTACGAGGGCGATACGCGGACGGGCTGGCTGGGCTTCGACATGCGCTCGGGTCCGTGGATGGCGGGCGTGGCGCTCGCCCACGGGCGGAGCGAGGCGGACTACGACGCGGGCGCAGAGGGCGCATCGCGCAGTGGGCGTCTCGAGACCACGCTGACGGCGCTCTACCCCTACGGCCGGTGGCGGTTCGCGAACGGCCTGGAGTTGCGCGCGGTGGTGGGCGCGGGGAGCGGCGAGGCGCGCCACTACCCGGAGGGGGATTCCGAGGAGACGGGCGACCTGGAGATGCGGATGGCGTCGGTGGGCTTGAGACGGCCGCTGTTCACCACGGGGGGCTTCGACCTGGCGGTGCGGGCGGACGCGAGCGCGGTCCGGCTGGAGATGGACAACGAGAGGCCTGAGACGACGATCTCGGGCGTGAGCGCGGACGGCAGGCGACTCCGGCTGGGGCTCGAAGCCTCGCGGCGGGTCTCGCTTGACGGCGGGGCGTCGCTCACGCCGTTCCTGGAAGCGGCGGCGCGGCACGACTCGGGCGACGGCATCACGGGCAGCGGCGTCGAGCTCGCGGGCGGGGCGCGCTACGAGGCGTCGCGGCTGCGAGTCGAAATCCGCGGCCGCTGGCTGGCGGCCCACTCCGAGGAGGGGGCGAGCGAGCATGGCGTGAGCGTGACGGTGCGAATGGGCCCCGGGGCGGGGGGCCAGGGGCTCTGGTTCGCGCTCGCGCCGCGGTGGGGCGCGCCTGCGGGCGGCGCGGAGGCGCTCTGGCGCGACGAGATGCCCAGGCTTAGAGGCGATGCGGACGAAGGGGCGCTGGACGCGCGGGTGGGCTACGGGTTCAAGCTCGCGCGCGGCGGTCTGCTGACGCCCTTCGCCGAGACGGGCGCGGGCGGCGGGAGCAGCCGCGTCAGGCTCGGGACGCGCTTCAAGGCTTCGCGGGCGGACCTCGCGATGGAGCTCGCCGGCGAGTGGCGGGAGAACGAGGGGGCCGAACCCGTACACGGCGTGCGGCTCGACGTGAGGCTCGGGTTCTGAGGGGGGAGCGCAGGGGCCGCATTCGGGGTAGTTGAACAACCCGCCCCGCTCGTCATTCCCCTGCCCTGAAAACCAACCCCCCCTACCCCCCCTTGACAGGGGGGTAAGAAAAAGAAGGCCCCCTTGTCAGGGGTCAAACGCGAGTGAGGAACGAGCGTTTGCATAAGCCATTGACGAGAAACACATCGGCTCGCAAAACCTCCCTCTTCGGTCGGTT
>LXNJ01000231.1_pt1 | contig 39806 bp, 34 predicted proteins | sample 809081 | NCBI WGS metagenome assembly LXNJ01 (sample SAMN04870510, study PRJNA318959) | sponge metagenome | biome: sponge; feature: marine sponge reef; material: water | host: Petrosia ficiformis | place: Greece: Milos, Mediterranean Sea | collected 2013-05-29 | depth 5-7 m | reverse complement strand
GCGGGTTCGTCCCGCGGTGCCGCCCCCCGGCCAGGCCCGCCACGACATCGACATCATCGGCGATTTGGCCCGCCGCCTCGGCGTCGACTGGGGACATCCCAGCCCCGAGGAGCTGTGGGACGAGATGCGGTCCCTGTCGCCCATGCATACCGGCATGTCCTGGGATCGGCTCGAAGCCTCCGGCGGCATCCAGTGGCCCTGCCCCTCAGACGACCATCCGGGCACAGAGTTCCTCCACGGCTGGCTGTGGGCCGAAGACCGGGAGGGCCGGGATCCCGCGCCCTTCAGCATCACCCACCACGCTCTGCCCAAGGAGAACCTCACCGAGGAGTTCCCGCTGCGGCTCACCACCGGCCGGGCGCTCGACTCCTACAACACTGGGGTGCAATCAGGCGGTTACGCCTCGCCCATCCGCTACGGCGACGCCATCGACGTCAACCCGGCCGACGCGGCCGCCCTCGGGGTGGCCGACGGGGAGCGTGTACTGGTCAGCTCGCCGCGGGGCTCGGTGGAGATGGACCTTCGGGTGCAGCCGGACATTCCAGTGGGCCTCACCTTCACGACCTTCCACTTCCCCGAACTCGTGGACGCCAACGTGTTGACCAACGACGAGTGGGACCCGCGCTCGGGAACGGCGGAGTTCAAGGCGGCCGCCATACGCATCTCGAAACTCGAACCGGAACCCGCCCCCGTCTAGCACATGACCGATCTCTATCTGGGCGCGGACCGCGCCACCGAGTCCGAAGCGGCTGCCGTCGATTCGGCGCTGCGCTCCCGGGGCGTGGACCCGGTGGTGCAACCCGAGACCGAGAGGCTGTTCGTGTCGGGAACGGCCCGGCGCCGCGAGCGCCGCCACTACCTGCTGCCCGCGCTTCATGCCCTCCAGAACGCGGCCGGATGGGTCAGCCCCGGCGGCATCAACTACGTGGCCGAGGTGCTGGGAGTCCCTCCGGCCGAGGCCTTCGGTGTGGCCACGTTCTACGACCTGTTCCGAACCGAGCCCCCGGACCACGACGGCGACACCTTCCACGTGTGCGTCGACGCGGCCTGTCAGGTCGCCGGCTACGACGACCTGGCCGCCTCGATCGAGGCGTCTGGCGGCCACGTGCACCGGAGCCCGTGCCTGGGCCAGTGTGAGCGGGCGCCGGCGCTGTTCGTTCAGGGGGTGGGCGGCCGCCCCGACCACGTTCCCGCCGACGGCGAGCCCTTCGAGTTGCCCCAGGCCGGCGACCCGTCGCTGCGCCTGCTGCGCCGCATCGGCGTGGCCGACCCCGAGTCGCTGGATTCGTATCGCGCCCACGGCGGTTACGAGGCGCTGACCCGAGCTGCAGAGGTGGGCGCCGAGGCCGTCATGGAGGCGGTGGCCGACTCGGGCCTGTCGGGCCGGGGCGGCGCGGCCTTCCCCACCGGCGTCAAGTGGAGGGCCGTCGCCGCCGAGACCGGGCGGCCCAAGCATGTGGTGGCCAACTGCGACGAGTCGGAGCCCGGCACCTTCAAGGATCGCATCGTCATGGAGCAGGACCCGTTCGCGGTGATCGAGGCGATGACCATCGCCGGCTTCGCAACCGGGGCGAACAAGGGCTGGATCTACATCCGGGGCGAGTACCCGCAGGCCACCGCCCGCCTGCAGGGCGCCATCGACGCGGCCCGGGCCGCCGGCCTGCTCGGCCCCGACGTCGCCGGCACCGGCCACGAGTTCGATATCGCCATCTGGCGGGGAGCGGGCGCCTACATCTGCGGCGAGGAGACCGCGCTGTTCAACTCGCTGGAGGGATTCAGGGGCGAGCCCCGCAACAAGCCACCGTTCCCCACCACGCACGGCCTGTTCGGCGAGCCGACCGCGATCAACAATCCCGAGACTCTGATCAACGTGCTCGACATCCTCATCGACGGCCCCGAGGAGTACAGGACGCGGGGAACCGAGCGATCGCCGGGTACCAGGCTCCTGTGCATGTCGGGTCACGTCGGCCGCCCCGGCCTCTACGAGGTGCCGTTCGGGACCACGCTGGGAGCTGTGCTGGAGTTCGCCGGCGGGATCTCAGGAACCGGCGAGTTGCAGGCGGTGCTGATGGGCGGCGCGGCCGGATCGTTCGTCGGCCCCGACTCGCTGGACCTGGCGCTCACCCTGGAGGACACCCGGGCCGCGGGCACCACCCTCGGCTCGGGGGTGGTGATGGCCTTCGACACGTCGGTGGACATGACCGACATCGTGGTGCGTATCGCCGAGTTCTTCCGCGACGAGTCGTGCGGGCAGTGCGTGCCTTGCCGGGTGGGTGCGGTCCGCCAGCACGAGACCCTGGTGCAGATGCAGAAGCGGGGGTCGCTGTCGGCGGCCCGCCGGGCCCTGATCGACGAGATGGCCGAGGTCATGGTGGACGCCTCCATCTGCGGGCTCGGCCACACCGCCGCCTCCGCCGTCCGCTCGGCCCTGTCACTGGGCCTGATAGCGTCGGTGCCCGCCCCATGACCGACACCACGATCATCGAGACAGCGGTCACGATCACCATCGACGGGCAGCCGGTGGAGGTGGCCGAGGGCTCGACCATCCACGCCGCCTGTGTCGAGGCCGGCATCGACACCCCCACGCTGTGCTGGGCCGAGAACCTGACCCCGGTCAACGTGTGCCGGGTCTGCGTGGTCGAGCTGGAGGGGTCCCGGGCGCTGGTGCCATCGTGCTCCCGGCCGGCTGAAGAGGGGATGGTGGTGCAGACCGATACTCCCCGGGTGCGCCACAGCCGCCGCATGGTGCTCGAGTTCCTGGGCTCGGGCGTCGACCTGAGCCAGGCCGAGGACCTGCACCACTGGATGGACGCCTACGGCGCCGACCCCGACCGCTACCGCGACGAGGACCATCCCGTCGAGCGGGTGGACGAGCCGGTCAAGATCCAGGACGAGCTCTACATCCGGGACTACTCCAAGTGCGTGCTGTGCTACAAGTGCGTGGAGGCGTGTGGCGACGACGCCCAGCACACGTTCGCCATCGCGGTGGCCGGCCGGGGCTTCGACGCTCGGATCTCCACCGAGTTCGACGTGACGCTGCCCGACTCGGCCTGCGTGTACTGCGGCAACTGCGTGGGGGTGTGCCCCACCGGCGCGCTCCAGTTCAAGACCGAGTACGACCTGCGCGAGGTGCAGGAGTGGCGCCCGGAGGACCAGACCGTCACCCGGACGGTGTGCTCCTACTGCGGTGTGGGGTGCAACCTCGACCTGCACGTTCAGGACGAGCGGATCGTCAAGGTCACGTCCCCGTCCGACCATTCGGTTACCAGCGGCCACCTGTGCATCAAGGGCCGCTTCGGCTGGCAGTACGTCCACGGCGAGTGACCTGCTCAAGACCCTGACGGAAGGAGTCGGAACAGTGACCGAATCCACTGATCGCGCCGCGCTCGAGGCCGCGGCCGCCCGGCTGCGGGACGCGATGCTCGCCGGGGTGCCCTGCGAGCCGGTGCGAGACATGCCCGGCGTGGCGGCCGGCCCCGAGACCGGGTACGCCGTCCAGCAGATCAACACCGAGCACTGGCTCACCGCCGGCCGGCGGATCAGCGGTCACAAGGTCGGTCTGACCAACCCGGCTGTTCAGGAGCAACTCGGTATGGACGAGCCCATCTGGGGGGTCCTGTACTCCGACAAGTGCCGCACCGACGGCGACGACATCGGCGGAACCGGTCTGATCGAGCCGCGGGTCGAGGTCGAGGTAGCGGTAGTGCTCGGCGCCAACCTGGACAAGGGCCAGCACACTGTGGCCGACGTGATCGGTGCCACCGCCTACGTCCTGCCCGCGTTCGAGATCGTCGACAGCCGCCTTGCCTGGGACATCACCAACTGCGACATGATCGCCGACAATGCCGGCAGCGGCCTCTACGTCCTCGGCACCCGCCCGGTGCCGCTGGCCGCCGTCGACCTGCGCCGGGTAGAGATGCGGCTCACGATCAACGGAGAGGAGGCGGCCACGGGTACCGGCGCGGCATGCCTCGGCAACCCGTTGAACGCCGTGCTGTGGCTTGCCGACACCATGAGCCAGCGGGGCACGCCGTTGCAAGCCGGCGAGACGATCATGACCGGATCGCTCTGCGGGATGCTGCCCCTAACCGTCGGCGACGAACTAGTAGCCGATATCGACGGCGTAGGAACCGTATCGGCGCACCTGTCTGCAACCTGAGGCCCTCTGCGGCGCTCCGCCCTCTGCTGGCTCGGGCGCCTGTTGTTGCATCAACTAGGGGTGCCTTGGCTTGAGGCCGAGGCGCCCGGCGCGCTCTCGCCTTTCGCGGCCGCGGCGGCAGCCACGGCGCGGCGACGCAGATGGACCGCCCAGTCGGCCAGCCCCACTACGACGCCGCCGACGATGTTGCCCAGCGTGACCGCCACCAGATTCTGCGCTATCCCGGCCATGTCCAGCCGGCTCACGTCGGCGGCCGTCAGCCCCGCGGCGGCCAGAGCGTCGGCATCGGCCGCAATCAGCGCCCCGAAGGGCAGGAAGAACATGTTGGCGACAGAGTGCTCGAACCCGCCCGCGACGAAGGCCGTAACCGGCAAGAACACCGCCAGCAGCTTGTCGGTGACCGAGCGCCCCGCGGTGGCCATCCACACGGCCAGGCACACCAGCATGTTGGCCACGATGCCTCGCAGGAAGGCGATCCCGAACGGGAGGTTCACCTTGTCATTGGCCGAGGTCACCGAGAACTCGGAGAACGAGAAGTCCCCCTGCTCCCACCAGCGGCTGTAGAAGACCAGAAGCACAATGATGAGGGCGCCGATCAGGTTGCCCACGTAGACCAGCGCCCAGTTGCGGGCCAGCTTCCGAGCCAGGATCGTGCGGCTGAGAACGCTCATCACCATGAGGTTGTTGCCGGTGAACAGCTCGGCGCCGGTGACCACCACGAAGAACAGGCCCATCGTCAGTCCCAGCCCCATGATGAGCCGGGTGGGTCCTGCACCGAGCGTGGACTGCGCCGCGATCGTGCTCGTCAGCATCGCGCCCAGCGCCACGAACGCGCCGGCCATCACCGCCAGCACGACGGTGGACGCCACCATGGCACGAGCCTTCCCCACGCCGACTCGCACTAGTTGTGCGGCGGTCTCCTCCGGCGTCGGGGTGGCGCTCATCGGCTGAGGCCCGGGCCGGCTGTGAGCCACATCTCGATGTCGTGGATCGCGTGGGAGGTGGCCTGGCCTATCAGGTCCAGCTTGCGGACCTGGTCTATGCGCTGGCGGGCCGCGGCATAGTCGCCCTCGGGCATCAGTTCCTGCAGGATGCCGCAGGCTTCGGCCAGGCCGATGATCACGATGTCGCGCGGGCTGGGGATGTCGTCGCTGAGCAGCACTCCCAGGATGCGCCGCTTCACCTCGCGCTCCGCCTTGCCGTCGATGACGGGGTAGCGCCGAGACCGGAACACCCACAGGAACCGCCCCTCGCGGCGCTCCAGGACACCCCGCTCGACCAGGCGGGACAGCGCCTCCTCCCGGATCTCCGCGGCACGTCGCGCGGTCTGCGCCACCCAGTACTTCGCGTCGCGCCGCTCGCCTGCCGCGATGGCGGCCAGTGTCGGGTCCAGAATGCTGTCGCCTACGGGCGTCGGGTCGACGAGGATAAGATGCTTCGGGTCGGTGTCGATGCGGTTCTCCAGCGCGAGGTCCATGAGCACGCCGCCCGCGAGAGCGTTGTCCAGCGCGATGCCGGGGACCGCCACGAACTTCCCGCCGTCATCGCGCAGCAGCAGTAGCAGGATCTCCTCGACGAATCTCAACAAGTCCTTGTCGCCCTCCGTCGCGTGTGCATCTTGCCGCAGCAGGCGGCTCCGACCGTCAGCGCGGACATCGGAAACCATACTTCGTCAACCCGGCGCGAAGCGGGGGTCTCGGTCGCGCAGCTCGGTCAGGTTCGCGCAGCCGAGCTGATGCATGACGCTGGTCAGCTGCTGCTCGAACAACGATGCCACGAAGTCGGCACCACTGGTTCCGAGGGCGCACAGGCCGAACATGAACGATCGGCCGGTGAACGTGAAGTCGGCGCCGAGGGCGAGAGCTCGGGCGATGTCGAGGCCGCTGCGCACGCCGCCGTCGAAGAGCACCGGCACCCGCCCACCGATGCGCTCCACGATTGGGGATAGGGCTTCGATCGCAGCGGGCGCCGCATCGAGCTGACGGCCGCCGTGGTTGGACACCACCACTGCGTCGACGCCGCTGTCCACGCAGCGCTCGGCGTCGTCGGGGTGCAGGATCCCCTTGACCACTACCGGGCCCGGCCACAGCTCGCAGGTCTCGGCCAGGTAGTCCCATGACAGGGACCCGCCCAGGCTGGCTCCCACGAAGCCGGCCAGTTGCCGCAGTGTCGCCCGGTTCACGTACCGCTCCAAGGTGTGGAACCGGGGAAGGCCGTTGCGCAGCAGCCCGAGGGTCCAGGCAGGCCTCAGAGCAGCCTGGGTTACATGACGGGGTGTGATCCGGGGCGGCATCGAGACCCGCTCGCGGGTCTGGCGCTCCCTGCGGGCCCGGGCCGGAACGTCGGCGGTGACCACCAGGACGCCGAATCCGGCCCGGCGCGCCCGATCCAGCAGGTCTTCCCGGACGTCGGCGTCCCTCGGAGGGTAGAGCTGGAACCAGCCCATTTCGCCGGCACGGGGCCCCACCTCGGAAACGTCGGCAGTGTTGACCGTGCTGGCCGCGTACGGGATCCGGCACCGGGCGGCGGTGTCGGCCAGGGCCATGTCCGCGCCGGGCCACATCAGCCCGGTCAAGCCCATCGGGGCGATCCCCACCGGCAGCGAGTAGCGGACCCCTAACAGCTCGGTGCTGACGTCGGGATCGAGTTCGCCCTTGAGGAACCGCGGGGTCAGCAGCACCCGCTGCAGGGACTCGGCATTGCGGTCCCTGGCCCGCTCGTCGCCCTCGCCGCTGTCGAGGTACTCCCAGGCGAAGCGAGGAATCCGTCGCCGTGCCCGCCGGCGCAGGTCGTCCACGGTCTGGTACTTGACGGCGGGGTCAACCACGACCGACCACCCTACGGCGGCAGCGGTGCAGCGGCCCAGCGGCGCAACGACCGGGCGCATTGGGGAATTGGCAGCGAAACACCCTCGATGGGGGGCAAAACGCTGCCAATTCTTGGTGGCGGGGGCTTCGGCCCCGTTTTCAGGAGCCGAGCGCCTTGCTGAACAGCGACAGCGTCTGGGACCAGGCCCGCTCCGCGCCGGCCTCGTTGTACGTGTGCGCGTCCGGCCAGGTGTAGGCGTGGTCCGCGCCGGGCAGGATGTCGACGACGGCCCGGTCGCCCAGAGCCGAAACTGCCTCGATGAAGGGCCGCATGCTGGCTACGGTCATCATCCGGTCGGCCTCACCGAAGCCCGCGTACAGCGAGCCGGTCAGGCTGCCTGCAGTCAGGTGCGGCGAGTCGGGCTCACCGTCCACCAGGAACGACGGATGCCACATCGCACCCGCGGTGAACTGGTCGGGAAGACGCATCATGGTGCGGAACACGGCCCGGGCCCCGAGGCAGAAGCCGATGCAGCCTGCGGACTCCAGGGACCCCGCGGGCCGGTCGGCCGCCACCGCCTCCAGAGCGGCGTCGAGATCGCTCTGGATGCCCTCGTCGGTGAGCGACCTCAACAGCATCATCATGTGGTCCTGGGCGCCCGGGTCGGCGGCCTCAGCCGGGCCGTAGCCGATCATCCGACCGTGGCGGTGGTACAGGTCCGGCAGGATCACGTCGTAGCCGTTGGTCGCCAGGCGCCTCCCGAAGACGTGCAGGGCCTCACGGATGCCGGGCTTGTCCATGAACATGACGATCAGCGGGTAGGGCCCCCCGTCGCCGGGCTGCATACGGGGCACAGCCATCGGGGCGCCGTCGCTGTGGGTCTCAAGGGTCGATTCTCGGACTTCGAGGTTGGTCATGGTCGGCAAAGCTACCGGACCCCTCACAACAGCAGCCCATCCGTTCGGTCTCTTGGCGGTTCAGGCCGTGATCTACGATGGCGGATCGTGGTCGATCTGCTGCCCGAGCCGGGGAGCGGGCTGCTCGACCGGTACCGGCCGGGCAGCGCGTTCGACGAAGCCTTCGACGTCGACGGATCGGTTCGGGGCGTCTACAGCCGGATAGTCGAGCGGTTCCGCGAGCTCGACATCAGCGAGGTGAAGCGACTCGAGAACCTGGTCGCCGACGAGTTCCGCCGTCAGGGGATCACCTTCACCGTCTACAGCGAGGAGGAGGGAACCGAGCGCATCTGGCCCATGGACCTGTTCCCCCGGATCATCGCCGCAGCCGAATGGGACGAACTGTCCCGGGGGCTCAGCCAGAGGGTCGCGGCTCTCAACTGCTTCCTGGCCGACCTGTACAACGGCGAGGGCGCAGCGGTGGCAGACGGCGTGGTGCCCCGGTGGCTGGTCGTGTCCTCGAAGGGCTTCGAGCGCAATGCCGTGGGCATCCGAGTCCCCCATTCCGCTCACTGCAACATCGCGGGGATCGACGTGGTCCGCGCCGCCGACGGTCGCTACCGCGTGCTGGAGGACAACCTGCGCAGCCCCAGCGGCATCTCCTATGTGGTCGAGAACCGGGCGGCCATGGCCAAGGCCTGCAGCTGGCTGTTCTACGACCATCCGGTGGAGCCCACCGAGCAGTACGGCAGGATGCTGCGCTCCACGCTGGCGTCGATGGCGCCCGACGAGGGCAGCTCTCCCCGCATCGTGGTGCTGACCCCGGGCATCTTCAACTCGGCCTACTTCGAGCACGCCTTCCTGGCCCGCTCGATGGGTGTCGAGCTGGTGGAGGGCCGCGACCTGGTGGTTGACGATCACACCGTCTACTCCCGCACCATCGAGGGGCTGGTCAAGGTGGACGTGATCTACCGGCGCATCGACGACGACTTCCTCGACCCGGTGGCCTTCCGGCCCGACTCCACTCTGGGTGTGCCGGGGCTGCTCGGCGCGCTGCGGGCCCGAACGGTGACGGTGTGCAACGCGCTCGGCAACGGCGTCGTCGACGACAAGGGCGTCTATCCCTACGTGCCCGAGCTGATCCGGTACTACCTGGATGAGGAGCCGATCATCGACAACGTTCCCACCTACACGATGTGGGATCCCGACCAGCGCTCCGAGGCCCTGGCCAGGCTGGACCAACTGGTGGCCAAGCCGGTCGGCGAGTCCGGCGGCTACGGGGTGCTGATCGGTCCCCACGCCACCGAGCAGGAACTCGACGAGGCCCGGGCCACCATCGAGGCCGAGCCCCGCAACTGGATCGTCCAGGAGCTGGTGCAGCTCTCGACGCTGCCCTCGCTCGCGGACGACCGCCTCGAGCCCCGCCATCTGGACCTGCGGCCCTTCGTGCTGACCGGCGAGCGGACCCAGGTCTTCCCCGGCGGGCTCACGCGGGTGGCCATGAGGCGCGGGTCGCTGATCGTCAACTCCTCCCAGGGCGGCGGCTCCAAGGACACCTGGGTGCTCGCCCCCCCGACGCCATGACTGCGACGGGCCGATCCACCATCCCGGCGGCACCGTGATCCTGGCCCGCCACGCCGAGTCGCTGCTGTGGGCGGGCCGCTACCTGGAGCGGGCCGAGAACACCTCCAGGTGCCTGAACTACGCGGCCAACTCGATCACGCATCTGCGCTCCGGTGAGGCCACCGCTGAAGGCGAGTTGCTGGTGAGGACCCTCGGCCTTCAGGAGGAGTTGGAGGCGGTGGGGCCGCTGGAGAGTCAGCCGCAGCTGGTCGCCTTCCTGCTGTCGGACACTGACAACCCGGGGTCGGTTGTGTCGTCGGTGATCGCGGTCCGCGAGAACCTGCGAACGGTCAGGGACCGCATACCGATAGAGCTGTGGGAGGAAGCCAACGGCCTGTTCCTGCGGTTCCCCTTCCTGGGTCACGCCGACGCCGCGCTGAGCGGGCTCCACGAGGTCCTGCTGATGGTCCGCCGGGCCTGTCTGGCCATCTCCGGCATCCTGAACGAGGGCATGAGGCGCGACGAGGGCCATGCCTTCGCGGTGCTGGGGCGGATGCTGGAACGGTCGGTCTTCACCGTGGGCCTGCTCGAGGCGAGCCACGCCGACTCCCGCGGTGTGATGGACGCCACCCGGATGCTGCGCCTCACCAGCTCGCTGCAGGCCTACCACCGCCAGCACGGCAATGCGCCCGACTTCGACAGCGTGGTGCGCTACCTGCTGCACGCCGGCGACCTGCCTCGCTCGGTGCTGTCGTGTCTCGACCGGGCCGAGGAGTGCCTCACCGGCCTGGCCTCCACCGCCGAGGCTCTGGACCGCCCCCGCCGCAAGGCCGCCCTGCTGCGAGCACGCCTGGAACTAGGCGAGATCGAGGAGGCCATGGCCGCCGCTCCGGTGCCGGCACTGCAGGACTTCCTCACGCAGTTCATGGAGCTGGCCAACGACGTGCACATGGGCATCGTGCCGCCACTGGCCATGGCCACCGTGCGCTCCCAGTACGTCCGCCCCGGCCATTCCTCACGAGAGGCCGAGCGGACAGGGAGCGGTTCGTGAGCCGCTTCCGGATGCTTCGAGGGGCACAATGAGGCTCGGAATCGCGTACCGGATGCACTTCCGCTACTCGGAGGCGGTGACCGAGTCGCAGAACGAGGTACGGGTGCGGCCCGTCGACGACGAGTACCAGCGAGTGCTGTCGTACCGGTTGACGTCACGGCCTCGAGTCCAGGTCCTCCCGGTTCCCGACTACTGGGGCACGACCGTCGAGTACCTCGGCGTCCGCACGCCTCACACCGAGTTGGAGCTGGTGGCCGAATCCACCGTCGAGACCCGGCCACGCCCGGCACCGGGCGAGACTGTGGCGGTCGCGAAGCTCGCCGATGCCGGCTTCAGGACAGCGCACCTCGAGTTCCTGGGATCGTCCCGGCACGTGCACACCGAACGCGGCGACGCCGTGGAGCAACGGGCCGCGTCGGCGGTCGCCGGCGCATCGTCGGTGCAGCGGATGGTCGAAGCGGTGATCGCCGACGTCCGGGGGATCCTGGCCTACCGGCAGGGCACCACCGACATAGGAGTCACGCTGGCGGAGTTGCTCGAGGGCGGGGCGGGCGTTTGCCAGGACTTCGCCCATCTCGCGACCGGGATGCTGCGAAGCACAGGAGTTCCGGCCCGCTACGTTTCCGGATACCTGTTCGCCGCCGACGAGACCGCGCTGGACGCGGCGACAGCGGACGTGGTGAGCGTGCAGACCCACGCCTGGATCGAGGCGGCCCTGCCCGGGTGGGGCTGGTGGGCCCTCGACCCGACCAACGGAGGCGAAGTCGGTGAGCGCCACGTGGTCATCGGCCGCGGCCGCGACTACGGCGACGTGCCGCCGGTGCGGGGCGCGTTCACCGGCTCGGGAACCGCGGAGGTGGATGCGGAGGTGGTAATAGGCAGGCAGATCGACGGGCAGCTCTTGAACCCGGTGGGCGGGCCGGGCCCGGCGCGGGCTGAGGCGGCCTCGCCACCGGCGGAGAACTGGCGGCACCAGCAGAGCCAGCAACAGCAGTGATCCGCCCGGATCCGCGGACGCTCTTGGATGCCTACTGCTGTGCCTGGGACCCTCCGCCGCGGGCCCAGAACTGGCACCCGAGCGCGATCGAGCTGTAGGCGAAGTAGGCGACGCCGATCAGCATGACCGAGCCGTCGATGGCTCGATCGGTGAACGAGGCCAGCAGCGACCCCAGCATCCAGGTGCTGGCCCCGAGCACGGACGCCGCCGTTCCCGCCATAGCTCCCATCGGCTCCAGCGCCAGGCTTGATCCAGAGGGGAACACCGCCACATGAATGGCGTTGCAGAGGCTGAACAGCACTAGCCATAAGCCGAATGGCGGTAGGCCGTCGCTCGCGACGGTGACCGCGAACAGCGCGACCGAGGATGCCGCGAAGCCGCAGCCGGCCCCGAGCGCCAGCTGGCGGGCGTGCACGCGGTGCAGCAGGCGGTTGCTGGTCAAGGCCACAGCCGCCGCGATCAGCGCCGAGACCGTGAAGTAGGGCACGAACCATTCAGGGCGGTCGTACACGTCGCCGAATATCAACTCGGTGCTGCCCAGGTAGGACAGGAACGCCCCGAAGCCGAAGGTGACCATGAGCGTGTAGCCGAGCGAGACGCGGTTGGACACCACGTGGCGGAAGCCCTCCAGCACCCGTCGCAGTTGCAGCGACCGGCGGTGTGCAGGGTCGAGGGTCTCGTCGAGTCGCAGCAACCACGTCAACGCCGCCATGGAGGTGATCATGCCGAAGGCCATCACCCATCGCCAGGAGCCGATGACCACCAGGACCTTGCCCAACACCGGCGCGATGATCGGCGCGATGAAGAAGACCGTCTGGATGAGCGTCATTACCCGGGCCATGGCCGTCCCGGCGAAGCGGTCGCGCACGATGGCCTGCGTCAGAACCCGGGGTCCGGCTGCCGCCAGCCCCCAAACGAATCGGGCTCCGTAGAGAACGCCGAGCGACGGGGCCAGTGCCGCCGTCAGGGCGGCTGCCGCGTAGAGCAGCAGGCCGCCGGCCAGCACGGGCTTGCGCCCCACCGCGTCGGCGATGGGTCCGTAGAACAGGTGTCCTACCCCGGCGCCCATGAGGTAGAGGGTCACGGTGAGCGACAGCCGGGTGGAGTCGTCATCGAGGCCGAACGCGGGACGCATCTGCTCGAAGGCGGGCAGCATGATGTCGATGGCTAGAGCGGTGAGGCCCGTCAACATCCCCATCAGCAGCACGAACTCCCTCTCGCCCACGCGACGCAGCGGTGCACTCACGACGACGCTCCGCTCCGGGCCCAGAGCTGGCACGCCAGCGCGATCAGGCTGTAGCCGAAGTAGGAGATGCTGATCGGCGTGACGGTGTCGTCGATGGCCCGGTCGGTGAACGAGGCCAGCAGCGAGCCCAGCATCGAGGTGCTGAAGACGATCACGGACGAAGCCGTGCCCGCGAGCTTGCCCATCGGCTCGAGGGAGAGGCTGATGGATGTCGGGAAGAACGCCGTGTGGCAGCAGTTGGCCAGGCTGAACAGCGCCAGCCACACCAGCAGGGGAGGGACGCCGTTGCCCGCGACGGCGACGCCCAGCAGCGCCGCCGACACCGCCGAGTAGGTCGTCCCGGCCCCGAGCGCCACCCGCCTCGCCCCGACCGAGCGCAGCAGGCGATTGATGCCCAGGGCCGTCAGCGCCGCGAGCACGCTCATGGCGGTGAAGTACGGCACGAACCACTCCGGCCGGTCGTACACGGCCGAGAAGATCAGCTCCGTGCTGGCCAGGAACGAGTAGAAGGCCGCGAACGCGAACGTGTTGGCCAGCATGTAGCCCGTGGCGACGCGGTTGCGGAGCACGGTGCGGAATCCGACGAGCACGGCACCGAGCCGCAGCGGCCGTCGGGCCTCCGGATCGAGGGTCTCGGCCAGGCGCCCCGACCACAGCAGCGCGGCCAGCCCGAGGAACACTCCGAAGGCCATCACCCAGCGCCAGGAGCCGAACTCCACCAGAGCCTTGCCGAGGACCGGGGCCACGATCGGCCCGATGAAGAAGACGGCCTGGACCAGCGTCATCACCCGGGCCATGGCTGTCCCGGTGAAGCGGTCCCGGACGATGGCCTGGGACAGGGTGCGCGGCCCGGCCGCGGCCAGCCCCCAGGCGAAGCGGCTGGCGTACACGACGGCCAGCGACGGCGCCAGAGCGGCCGCCGCGGCGGCCACGGCATACAGGACCGTGCTGGCCACTAGGACCCGCTTGCGCCCGGCCGCGTCGGAGATCGGCCCGTAGAACAGCGTGCCCACGGCCACGCCCATGAAGAACAGGGTCATCGTCAGGGCCAGGCTGGTTGAGTCCTCGGCGAGGCCGAACGCGGCCCGCATCTGTTCGAAGGCGGGCAGCAGCATGTCGATCGCCATGGCGACCATGGCGCTCAGGAGCGCCACATACAAGATGAACTCTCTACGCCCCATGCGGTCTTCGGGACTGCGCAAGGCGGCGAGTCTGTCCGACAAGCAGTCCCCAACCGGCAGCGGCTAGGTGGAGCCGGCTGTCTCAGTCATCACGCGCGCCGCCCGGTTAGGGTGCGGCACAACTACAGACACGCCGAACCCGAAGGGAGATCCAATGCCGGACCCGGCAACAGCACAGAGGCCCAACCTCCCCGGGCGGCTGGGCGATCCCGACATGACGCTGGCCACCGACCCGCGCTCGGACCCCCGCATGGTGGCGGTGCTCGAGCCGATGGGCCTGGCCGGGCGGGCCGACCCCGTGCCGCTCAGCGCCGAGTCGTCGCTCGAGGACATCCGCACCCTGGCCGCTCTGGGCGAGCCGGGCTTCCAGCAGGTCTTCGACGGGCTGTTCGACGCGCTCACGCCGGTCGAGGGCGTGGAGTCGAGCACCGAGGCCATCACCGGCGTCGACGGCAACGACATCACCCTGTACATCCACCGCCCGGCCGGCGACACCGGCCCGCGCCCGGGGATCCTGCACCTCCACGGCGGGGGCATGGTGATCCTCTCCGCGGCAGACGTCAACTACCGGCGCTGGCGCGAGGAGCTGGCGCGGAGCTGCGTCGTGGTCGGCGTGGAGTTCCGCAACGCCGCCGGCGCGCTCGGCAGCCATCCCTTCCCGGCGGCCCTCAACGACTGCACCTCGGCGCTGGAATGGATGCACGCCCACCGGGAGGACCTCGGGGTGTCGAAGCTGGTGGTGTCGGGCGAATCCGGCGGCGGGAACCTCACGCTGGCCACGTCGTTGAAGGCTCAACAGGACGGCCGTCTGGGCATGATCGACGGCGTGTTCGCCCAGTGCCCGTACATATCGGGAACGTATGCGAGCGCGCCGCCGGAGCTGCCGTCGCTGCACGAGAACGACGGCTACTTCCTGGCCAGCGACCTCATGGGGTACTTCGTGGAGGCCTACGACCCGGGCGGAGCGAACCTGACGAACCCGCTGGCATGGCCCTGGCACGCCTCCGTAGACGACCTGCGGGGCATGCCGCCCCATGTGGTCTCGGTGAACGAGCTCGACCCGCTGCGAGACGAGGGGCTCGACTACTACCGCAAGCTGGTGCGGGCCGGCGTTCCCACCTACTGCCGCACCGTCAACGGAACGTGCCACGCGGGCGACCTGCTGATGCCGAACGCCATGCCGGAGGTCTACGCCGCTTCAGCCCGCGACGTGACCATGTTCGCCCACACGCTCTGCTGAACCGGGCCCACCCACGGTGGTCCGGGTGCGAATTGGCAGCGTTGTGCACGGATAGCGAGCATTCTGCTGCCAGTTCGCGTGGCTAGCCGGGGCGGACCCGGGCCCGGGCGTGGTCGGGAGTCTCGGCCGCCTCGGCGCGGGCCAGGGCCTCCTTGCGGACGAGCTTGACGGGCACTCCGACGGCGTCGCCGGGCGGGAGCATGTCAGCGGTGTAGTGGGCGATCTGCTGGCGGGCGGCCACTTTGTCGCCGTCCATGTCGAGGTCGCGGGCGTTGGTGCCCCTGGGCGGCACGATGGTCCGGCCGTCGCGCCACTCCAGGTCCCACCACCACTTCTTGATGGGATTGATCGAGCCGTTGCCGACCTTGTCGTCGAGCCGGGCCAGCCAGCGGCGGGTGAACGGCAGCTTGATGGCGGCCCACAGCAGGGCCCTGTCGGCCAGGACGCCCTCGATGTTGAACGGGCAGGTCTTCATGCACCGCCCGCAGGCCGATCCCCGCAGGTTGCCCAGCCGGTACTTGGTGCACCTCTCCACGTCGGGCTTCCACATCTCGGCCCCGTTGAACATCACCTTGTCGCCGAAGGGGATGGCCGCGCAGGGGCACTCCCGGGCGCACTTCGTGCACTTGGAGCAGAAGTCCTGCAGTCCGAAGTCGATGTGGCGGTCGGGCGTAACCGGCATGTCGGTGGTCACCACCACCGACTTGAACCTCGGGCCCACGAACGGGTTGAGCACCAGCTCGCCGATGCGGCTCAGCTCTCCCAGTCCCGCGTGCAGCACCAGGGGGATGTGCAACACGTCGGAGTCGCTGTTGGTGTGGCTGCGGGCGCTGAAGCCGAGTGAGCGGATGTGCTCGGCGATGATGCCGGCGATCTGCGCTCCCCGCATGTAGGCCCGCATCGACTGGGCGCCGCTCACCCAGTCGTCGCCGCTGGCGCCCTCCATCGTCTCGTAGCCCTGGTCGAGCAGGATCACCAGAGCGTTGGCGTGGTACGGGTCCACCACGGAGCCGTCCTTGCGGTGCGAGTACCAGGCGTAGGTGGGCACCCGGCACACTCCGGCCATGTCTGCGCCCAAGTGGTGGGCCAGCGCCTTGAGCGCATCCGCGTTGCGGCCCGGGTCGCCGCTGCCGGGATCGGCACCGGGCGACACCTCACCGTCCTGGTAGGGGACCATGGCGTCGATCTGATGCACATAGGCCTGCGCCTGAGGCGTCTTCCAGGCGAACACCTTCACGTCGGCGAGGAACTTGGGGCCCATGTCGCCGTTGGCGGCACGCGGGAAGCCGCCGGCTCGCACCGGCACCCTGGGCACCTCGTCCTCGATGATCAGCGTGGTGGGCTCGTCGACCCGCTTGATGCGCTCCATCGGGTATCGGCCCATGTGCAACGGTCGGTGGTCGCCGTTGAGACGGCCGATGCCGGCCCTGGAGCCGCCCCGGCCCAGCAACCAGCCCGGACCGTGGGTGCTGCGCAGCGCGGCTATCGGGCCGCGGCGGGCCAGCGGGCGGTCGGGGGCCAGCTCCCAGTCGGTGCTCACCACCGACAGCGCGAACCCGCCCTTCATGTAGGGGGCACGCAACCCCGATCCCCTGACTTCCACGAGCCCCGCCTGCAGCGCCACCCGGTCGAGGTCGAGGTCGGTGCGGCCGGGCGTGTGGGCGACGGCGTCGTGGCCGAGGTTGCGGATGTAGGAGGCGGTGATGACGGCCAGCTCGGCCGCCCGAAGGTCGGCGTTGACCTGGCGGGTTCCATCGATCCAGTCGTCGCCCGGACATTCCTTGGAGAGCTTGCGGCTGAAGGCGATGAGGGTGACCACTGCGTGCCGATGGTCGCGCCGCTCGCCGGTCCAGGCGTCGTCACCGATCAGCCCGCAGCCGACCATGTCGGCATCGAGGAAGTAGAGCCCGGCCTTCAGGTTGTTGGCGACCTCGAGGGGATCCTCGGGGGTTGGTGCCTCGGGCGCTGGATCGGTGTGCCGCTGACCGTCGAACATGTCGAGGTAGCGCCGGTAGGCGTGCACGGCTGATCGGGGACCGGGTGACTCGGCCTCAGCGGGCCGAGGAGGCAGCGGCTCCGCGGCCGAGCCCGGGGGCGGAGCGTCGGCCGCGTCGAGGCGCGGCAGGCGCTCCAGCGGGTAAGGCCCGAGGTGGACCGGCCGCTTGCGGTGCGAGAACAGCCTCACTGATGAAGGAGCCTAGGGAGCACTTGCTGGGGTCGCTGCGCTGGTGGAGGCGTAGCATCGAACGGTTCTGACGACTCAGGCGAGAGGATCACACCGTGAGCGAGACACCCACAGCGGTTGGCACCTGGATCTTGACGTTTGTGACCCCCATCGGCGAGCTGACGCCCGAAGCGGTGCTGAAGACGGATGGAACAGCCGTGATCACCCTTGATCTTGGGACGGTGGAGGCCTTCGATGTCGTCTACGACGGCGACGACGTCTCGTTCTCGGTCAAGGTTCAGATGCCGATGGGAGAGTTCGATCTGACCGTCGCCGCCACCGTCGAGGGCGACGACCTCACCGGATCGTTGTGGGGCTCCGTGGGCACCTTCCCCCTCACCGGCGTTCGCCAGTCCTAGCTGAAGTTCATTGGAGCGCCCGGTCACCCATCGGAACCGCCGGCCGGCCGTCTCGATGCGCGAGCAGGCCCGGATACGGTGAGGCCGTGCGCCAGCTGATCACCGACGCGCTGATCGTCACCGGCGACGGGGCGACGGAGCCCTTCCGCGGCGACGCGCTGATCGACGGTGACCGGATCACGCACCTGGGAGCGGTGCCGCCCAGCGCGGCAACCGGCGCGGACCGCACCATCGACGCAGGCGGCCGGGTGCTGTCTCCCGGCTTCGTGGACACGCACAACCATGGCGCCCTGGCCGGCACCCGCGTCGGCGAGCACGGCATCCCCATCAGTTGCGAGATGGCGGTGCGCGGTGGCGTGACCAAGCGCATCTGTGGCGTGGACGGTCTCTCGCCGGCACCGGTGGTGCCGGACCAGCGGGCCGAGTACGCGGCGCAGCTCGTTCCCCTCGACGGCATGGCGGGCCCGCCGGGCGATCCCGAGGGCGACGACCCCGCCGGGGGACTCGACTGGCCCTGGTCGACAATGGAGGAGTTCCTGGCCTGGCACCGGGGCCGGTCGGTCACCGACCTGGGCATGCACCTGGGCCACAGCGCCGTGCGACGCACCGTCATGGGCAACCTCGACCGGGTCGCCGACGACGCAGACATCCGGGCCATGGCCGAGGTCGTGCGCCGCGAGGCGCCGTGGTGCCTCGGCCTGTCGACCGGGCTCGTCTACAACCCTGCCGTCTACTCGGACCAGCGTGAGATCACCGCCCTGGTGAGGGCGTTCAACGAGGTCAAGCCGGGCGCGCTGTACCCGCACCTGCGCTCGGAGAGCGACGACATCATCGAGGCCCTCGAAGAGGTGATAACCGCTGCGGTCGAGGGCGGCGGCGGGTATTGCAGCGAGCACTCCAAGATCGCAGGGCGCCGCAACTGGGACCGGTTCGGAGATGTGGCCAACCGGCTGGACGACGCGGCCGGCTCCATTCCCACGCTGGGCAACATGTACCCCTACACCGCGGGCAGCACGACCGCCGATGCGCTGTTCCCCCCGGAGGTGCGCGCCGGAACCCGGGCCGAGTTCATGGCCCGGCTGAGCGACGACGATGTGCGCCGCTTCGCCTTCGAGAAGATCTACGGCGACGGCTCGGGTTGGGACAACTTTGTGGCCTTCTGCGGAGGCCTGGAGGGCGTTCAGATCGCGGGGGTGCTCGAAGGCGTGGGCGATGACTTCCTGGGCAAGCGCTTCTCGGACGTGGTGCTGGCCGCGGGGGTCACCGACATGGAGTCCATCGAGGCCCACGACGCGGTCTGCGACTTCTTCCTGCACAACCGGGGTGAGGTGTCGATAATCAGCCACTACGGCAACGAGGCCACCGTGGAGAGGTTCTTCCGCCGCCCCGACATGGCGCTGTGCACCGATGGCTTGATGCCGGGACCGGGCCAGAAGCCCCACCCTCGCTCCATCGGAGCTTTCCCCAAGGCGCTGCGCATGGCCCGGGAACTGGGCATCGGTGTGGCCGAGATCGTGCACCGGCTGGCGGTGCTGCCGTGCGAGTTCATGGGTCTGCCGAGCCCGGTGCTGCGCGAGGGTGCCGACGCCTCGCTGGTGCTCTTCGACTGGGATCGGGTCACCGAGCGCAACAGCTACGAGGATCCGCTGATCCCGCCCGAAGGCATCGACGCCGTCTGGGTGCACGGCGACCTGGTGCACCACGAGGGCCAGATCCAGTCGCCCAAGGCCTTCGGTGGCCGCCACCTGCTAACGCCACCGCGAGCGGCCTGACCGGGCGAACTTCTGTCAAGAATCCACCGCACAGGTGGAAACATGCAGGTCGTTCGGTCGCCGCACTCCGGAGCGCCTGATTCCCGAGCGGCCGAGAGTGGGAAGCGGCTATTCGGGCGGCTGGTTGATGAGGTGGGTTGCTGCGTTGTCGAAGTGGTCGAACATGGCGGCCCGGATCTCGTCGGGCAGGGGGCGGTCGGTGCCGTCGGCGATGGTGGCCGCGTCGAGGCTGGCCGTCATGTGGGCCATCCAGGCTTCGCGCTCGGCTAGGCCTATGGGGAAGGGCATGTGCCGCATCCGCAGGCGGGGATGGCCCCGCTCGTCGCTGTAGTGCGGGGGACCACCCCAGTACTGGGCCAGGAAGCCGGCGAGACGCCGGCGTGACGGCCCCATGTCTCGCGGGTACATGGGCCGCAGCCGCGGGTCGTCCTCGACCGCGTCGTAGAACCGGTCCACCAGCTCGTCGAAGAAGCGCTGACCGCCCACGATCTCATACACAGTCGGTGGCGCCTGCATGGCCTCGCGCAGCGACCCCTTCAGGCTCATCCCAGCCGAGAAGCCTTCGTCCTCGGATGCATCCTCATGCTCAGCGGTCTGGTCGTCGGAGTTGGGCTCGATCGTCATTGGGACGGCATCTCGCGGAACTTGGAGGGGTCGTAGGGGGCGCCGCAGCGATCCAGCGCGGCTCGCCACGACGGGCTGTTGCGCAGACCCCAGCGCAGGAACCGCAGCAGCGTCGACGCGCCCAGGCGGGCGCCGGGGCGGGCTCTCAGACCGAGAACGCCGGTCAGCTCCGGCGGCATGGTGCTGATCGCTCCGTGCATCAGCACGGCATAACCGAACCGCTGGCGGGCGGGCAGGGGCGGCTGCCGCAGGAAGTCCACCGCAGATCTCATCCCGGGGCTGGGCGCCAGCTCCGGATGGTGACGGACCCAGGCGTGCAGCTCGGCTGCAGTCTGGGGCAGGGGAGCGGCCCCGAGCATGGCTCCCACCTGGGACTGCTCGACCACGAACCGGTCGGCCTCGGCCTCGGTTAGCCCCAGGCCGAACTCCCGGTACGACGTGAGGAACGACTCGGTGAGGGTGTTGTGCACCCAGGCGGCCAGATCCGGCATAGCGGCGTCGTAGGCCAGTCCCCGGTGTGATGTGCCGCTCACGCCCTGGTGGGCGGCCCGGACCCGGTCGACGGCCTGCTCCACCTCGGGCATGGCCCCGAAGGTGGCCGACGTCACATAGAACGCGGTTCGGTTCAGCCGGCCCATCGGGTCGTCGCGGTAGCGGCTGTGGTCGTCGACCCCGGCCACCGCTTCGGGATGGGCGGCCTGGATCAGCAGGGCCCGTATGGCCCCGACGAAGACGCTCACGTCGCCGATCGCCTTCCAGCTCACCGAGTCCGGCCCGCACAATCCGGCGTCGGCGGGATAGTCGGCGGTGCGCTGCAGCGGCATCTCCCCGTGCGAGAACAGCCCGCTGACCGAGGCGCCCAGCCGCGCCCGGAAACGCTGCAGCGTGTCCATGCCCAAACGCTACTGCGGGGCCGCGGGGTCAGGACTGGGCGGTGGCCTGGCTGCCGCGGCGGGCCTTCATGCGCTTGCGCATCCGGGCGTGGGCTTCAGGCGTGCCGTCGTGGAAGGTGCCGAACAGCTTGTCGATGGGCACGGGCCGGTTGCCGTAGTTGCACTCGAAGTAGCGATGGTGCAGGTGATGGAAGTAGTCGGCGCCCGGCGCGGTGCGCCCCTCGCGCCTGCCGACCTCGAAGCGCTCGAACCCCGAGTGCGACACCGCCGGCGACACGCCCTGGAACAGCCCGCTGAGGATCACGATGAACGGGTGGGCCGGCACCACCCACCACAGCACGAGCACGCTGAAGTAGATCACGTGCTCGAGGGGGTGCATCGAGATGCCGGTCCAGGGCCCGGTGTTCACGTTGCGGTGGTGCAGGTAGTGGGCGTGGTCGTAGAACCAGCGCACGTGCAGCAGCCGGTGGTTCAGGTAGAAGTGGGTCACCGACCAAAGGAACACCCCGACGGTGAGCACCGACAGGTAAGGCCACCCCGAGGACCACTCCACCTGCGGGATCCAGTCGTTGGCGTAGAACCACATGGTCAGCGACTCGTATGCCGTCCAGATGGTGACGCCGCTGAGCAGGCTCCAGAAGATGTTGTCACGGGTCTGGCTGGTCCACAGGAACTCGCGGTTGGTGGTGCTCATCCACTGCCGGTTGTACTTGTAGCGCTGCTGCTGGGCCCGCCTCACATAAAGCGCCAGGTGCAGTGTTCCCGCCACCGCGACCAGGATCAGCGCGTTGCGGACGTAGATCTGCATTATCCACCCCGGGCGCAGGCTTGCCGTGCGCTCCAACGACGGTGTCAGGTAGTTCCAGCACAGCGCGGCCAGCGCTACCCAGAAGATGCCGTAGGGGAGCATCACGGGCGTGACCAGGTACCGCAGGGTTGCCACCGGCCGCGGCGGCCAGTCGAACATCGGAGAAGTCGTTATGGGCACGTCAGGCTCAAAGCCGCTGGCTGCGGGGCCGGGCGTTGTACTGACAGCCGGGGGCGTGTCCGCCATGGGCTACGACCTCCCTGGAACCAAGCGAGCCGACGGCCCGACGCGAGTGGAGCAAGATGGTACCCGCGCTGTCAACCCCTGAGGACGTGTGCGGGTAGATGTAAGCGCCTCGCGGCGCGGCGTGGTGCTTCCCGCTCTTGTTCGCTGCGCTCACGGGCCGCTCGGGCCACGGCCTCGCTCGCTGCCTTACGCGATCCGCATGAGCCGCCTCCTACCCGCTCGGCCTCTGAGCGACGACGAGATTCTCGGTCGATCCGGCTGTGCATACGACCGGTCTCTCTCCCGAGATTCCGGTGTGACTAACGGCTGTGGCGGCCCCCTATGCTCACCGCCATGAGATATGCCTCCCCGACGACGGTGGCCGAGGCTGTGGATCTGTTGGGCTCTGAACCGGACGCTCGCGTGTACGCGGGCGCGACCGACCTGATCCCCCAGATCCGCGCCGGACGGCCCGAACCCACTGTGATGGTCGACCTGAAGCGCATAGCGCGGCTGTGTGCCATCAGCAGCAACGGCTCGACGTACACCGTCGGCGCCGCCACCCCGACCGCCGACATCTGTGCCGACACCGGGCTGGTCGCCGCCTTCCCCGGTCTGGTCGAGGCCAGCGGCCTGATCGGCTCGGACCAGATCCAGAGCCGCTCGAGCTGGGGTGGCAACCTGGCCAACGCGTCGCCGGCGGCCGACACGCCGCCGAGCCTCATCGTCAACGACGCCCGGGCGGTGATCGCCGGACCCGATGGCGAGCGCACCGTGCCCGTAGCCGACGTCGCTACCGGTCCCGGTCAGACGTCGCTCGGTCCGGGTGAGATCCTCGTGGAGTTCGAACTGGACCAGCCCCCGGCCGGCACCGCCGACGCCTACCTGCGGCTCATCCCCCGCACCGAGATGGACATAGCGGTGGTCGGGGCGGCCGCCCGGGTCACGCTCGACGGCCACGGCAACGTCACCGCGGCCGCCATAGCGCTGGGGGCGGTGGCTCCCACCGTGGTGCGGGTCCCCGACGCCGAGGCCGCCCTGATCGGCAACCAGCCGGCCGGCGATGCGCTGGCGGCCGTGGAGGCGGCCGCATCGGCGGCCACCAACCCCATCGACGACAAGCGAGGGACCGTCGCCTACCGCCGGCAGGTGGCCGGCGTTCTGGCCCGCCGGGCCGTGTCCATCGCAGCCGAGCGGGCCCGCGAGCAGGCAGGGCTGGCAAGTCAAGGAGAGCACGCATGAGCCGCGTCCACGTCACCTGCACCATCAACGGCGACCCGGCCGAGTTCCTCTGCGACGGTGGCCAGACGCTGCTGGACGCTCTGCGCGACGAGGTCGGCCTCACCGGAGCCAAGGAGGGCTGCGGCACCGGCGACTGCGGGGCCTGCTCGATCGTGATGGACGGTCGGCTGCTGTGCTCCTGCCTGGTGCTCGCCCCCGAGGCCGGCGGCCGAAACATCTCCACTGTGGAGGGCCTGGCCTCAGGCGACGATCTGCATCCCCTCCAGCAGTGCTTCCTGGAGGGAGCCGCCCTCCAGTGCGGCGTATGCACGCCGGGGTTCCTGGTGGCCGCCAAGGCGCTGCTCGACCGCAACCCCGACCCCACCGAGACCGAGGTCCGCTACGGCCTGGCCGGCAACCTCTGCCGCTGCACGGGCTACGACAAGATCGTGCGGGCCGTGCAGGTCGCAGCCGAGACCATCAACGAGAGCTAGGAGCCTCCAAGTGACTGTCACAGAGCCCAAGCCCCGCTACAAGTACGTCGGCACCCGGCCCGTCCGCCACGACGGGCTGGAGAAGGTGACCGGCCGGGCCCGCTTCGCGGCCGACCTCAACATGTCCGGGCAGCTCCACGGCATCGTCGTGCGCTCGCCCCACGCCCATGCCCGGATCGTCTCCATCGACACGGCCGCGGCCGAGGCCATGCCCGGCGTGAAGGCGGTCATCACCGGCGACGACTTCCCCGCGGTGGATTCCAGCGACCGCAACTACGACATGTGCGTCAACGTCGTGGCCCGCGACAAGGTCTTCTACGAGGGCCACGCGGTTGCCGCGGTGGCCGCCTCCACCGGCGACCAGGCCCGTGCCGCCGCGGCCGCGGTGGTGGTCACCTACGACGTGCTGCCCGCGGTGCTGACCATCGACGAGGCGCTGGCGCCGGGCGCGCCGGTGCTGCACGACCACATGATGACCTCGGGCGCCAACCCTCCCGCGGAGGAGCCATCCAATATCAGCGACATCACCCGCTTCGCCGACGGCGATGTCGACGCCGGCTTCGCCGACGCCGACCTGATCATCGAGCGGGAGTACACCACCGTGCCGGTGCACCAGGGCTACATCGAGCCCCACGCCTGTGTGGCCGACACCGGCCAGGACGGCCACACCACGATCTGGTGCTCCTCCCAGGGGCACTTCAACGTGCGTTCCTCCACCGCGACACTGCTGGGCTGGGAAACGACCCGCATCCGGGTGATCCCCGCGGAGATCGGGGGCGGCTTCGGCGGCAAGACCACCATCTACCTTGAGCCGCTGGCGGTGGCGCTGTCGGCCAAGGCGGGCCGTCCGGTGAAGATGGTGATGACCCGCGACGAGGTCTTCCGGGCCACCGGTCCCGCGCCCGGCACCAAGCTCAGGGTCAAGCTCGGCTCCGACCGCGACGGCAACCTGGTGGCCGGGGACGCCTACCTGATCTACTCGGGCGGCGCCTACGCCGGTCCTGGCGGGCTCCTAGGGGCCATGACCGTGTTCGAGTCCTACAAGATCCCGAACTTCAACGTCGAGGCGCTCAACGTGGTGGTCAACACGGCTCGCTCGGCCGCCTACCGGGCGCCGGCCGCTCCCCTGACCGCGTTCGCGGTCGAGACCGTGCTCGACGAGATCGCCACCGAGCTGGGCATCGACCCGATCGACCTGCGGCTGAAGAACGCGGTCACTGAGGGCGACCCGTCCACCATGGGGTTCCCCTTGGCCCGCGTCGGGTTCATTGAGTGCCTCGAGGCAGTGCGCGACCACCCGAACTACAACGCGCCCCTCGGCCCCAACCAGGGCCGCGGGGTGGCCGCGGGCTACTGGTTCAACATCGGCGAGTCCTCCAGCGCCACTGTCAACCTCAACGAGGACGGCACCGCCACCGTGGTCACGGGCAGCCCCGACATCGGTGGGAGCCGGGCCTCGATGGCGCTGATGGCCGCCGAGGAGCTCGGCATCGATCCCTACGACATCCGACCTGTGGTGGGAGACACCGAGGCGGTCGGCTTCACCGACGTCACCGAGGGCAGCCGGGCCACGTTCGCCACGGGAATGGCCGTGGTGGAGGCCTGCCGCAAGATGGTGGTCGAACTGCGGGGCCGGGCCGCGAAGATGATGGGCGTCGAGGTCGACGACATCGACTGGGTGGACGGCCAGGCTGTCTACACCGGCAGCGACGGCGAGAAGGATCCGCTGCCGGTGGCCGCGATCACGGCCAAGGCCAAGCGCACCGGCGGCCCGCTCACGGCCACCGGATCGCTGGAGGCCCACGGCGCCGGCCCCGGCTTCGCGGTGCACGTCTGCGACCTGGAGGTCGACCCCGAGACCGGCGTGGTGCGGATTCTGCGCTACACCGCCTCCCAGGACGCCGGCACCGCCATCCATCCCAGCTACGTGGAGGGCCAGATCCAGGGCGGCGTCGCCCAGGGCGTCGGCTGGGCCCTCAACGAGGAGTACATCTACGACTCCGACGGCGTGATGGAGAACCCGAGCTTCCTCGACTACCGGGTGCCGGTGGCCTCGGACCTGCCCATGATCGACGCCATCATCGTGGAGGTCCCCAACCCGGCCCACCCCTACGGCGTGCGCGGCGTGGGCGAGACCGGCATCGTGCCGCCCATACCGGCGGTGGCCAACGCCATATACAACGCCACCGGCTGCCGGATCCGCGACCTGCCGATGTCTCCCATCAGGGTGCTGGACGCCATCACGTCCGCCGGCGGCTCCAACGGCTCCAACGGCGCCTGACCGCTCCTAGGTCGCCATCGGGAGAGGCCGGTGCCGGTCAGGGTTCACCTGAGCTCCAACCTGAGGGGCCCCACCGGGGGGCTCGCCGAGGTGGAGGCTGACGGGGCCACGGTCAGTGCCGTGATCGACGACCTCGACCGGCGCTATCCCGGTCTCGGCGACAGCCTGCGGGTCGGCGTGTCGGTGGTGATCGACGGCCTGCTCATCGCCCATCCCGACTACGAGCCGGTGCCTGACGGTGCCAAGGTCTACTTCGTCCCCCAGACCGCCGGCGGCAGGAGTTAGCCATGCCGCTCACGATCACCGAGTTGGAGTCGAAGCTGTGGGGCGCGGCCGACATCCTGCGGGGTCAGATCGACTCCAGCGACTACAAGAACTTCATCTTCTCGGTGCTGTTCCTGAAGCGGCTCTCTGACCGCTTCGCCGAGGAGGTGGACAGCGCCGTCCGTGCTGGTCTCGACCGTGAGGTGGCGGAAGGCGACCACGATGAGCACGAGTTCTTCGTCCCGCCCGAGGCCCGCTGGAGCGAGATCGTCCGCCACTCGATGAACCTCGGCGAGGTTCTGAACCGGGCCAGCGCAGAGATCGAGGAGGCGAACGCGCCGCGGCTCGACGGCGTGCTGCGCAACACGAACTGGAATGACGAGTCGAAGCTCGGCGGTCCCAGCAGTCGCGACCGCATCATCGGGAGCCTCCTGCGCCATTTCGACTCCCTCGATCTGAGTGACGTCAACCTCACCGGGGAGAGTGAGCAGGGTGCGGTCAATGTTCTCGGCGACGCGTACGAGTACCTGATCAGCCAGTTCGCCGATGACGCCGGCAAGAAGGGCGGCGAGTTCTACACGCCCCGCTCGGTGGTCCGACTCATCGTCGAGCTGCTCGAACCGGCCGAGGGGATGCGGATCTGCGACCCGACGGCGGGATCGGCCGGCATGCTCATCTACACCGCCCAGTACGTGGCCGAGCAGGGCGGCGATCCCCGCAACCTCGTGCTGCACGGGCAGGAGCGCAACCTCGGCACCCTCGCCATCGGCAAGCTGAACCTGCTGCTGCACGGCCTGCGCTCGGCCCGTTATGAGGCCGGCGACGTGATAAGCGACCCGCAGTTGTGCGATGAGCGGGGCCGTCTGCTCGCCTACGACCGTGTGATCGCCAATCCGCCGTTCAGCCTGAAGGCTTGGGGGCGCGACTTCGCCCCCAGTGACCCGCATCACCGCTTCGACCGCTACGGCGCGATCCCGCCCAAGACCAAAGGCGATCTCGCCTTTGTGCAGCACATGCTGGCGGTCACGAACCCCGAGGGGATGGTCGGCGTGGTGATGCCTCACGGCATCCTGTTCCGCGGCGGCGCGGAGGGGACGATCCGCAAGGGCATGCTTGAGGCCGACCTGTTCGAGGCGGTGATCGGGCTGGCCCCCAACCTCTTCTACGGGGCCAGCATCCCGGTAGCGATCTGCATCCTCAACAAGGCCAAGCCGGCCGAGCGCCGCGGCAAGGTGCTGTTCATCGACGCAGCCCAGCCCGGCTACTTCCGCTCCGGCAAGGCTCAGAACTACCTCGACGCTGAGCATGTCGCGTCCGTCGTCGAGGCCTTCCGCTCATACGAGGAGGTCGAGCGCTTCGCCCATGTGGCCGACCTCGACGAGATCGCGGCCAACGACCACAACCTGAACATCAGCCGCTACGTCGATACGAGCGAGCCGGTGGAGGTCCTGAGCGTCGAGGACGCCCTCGCACAGCTCCGCGAGGCCGAGCGCAGGCGGGACGAGGCCGCGGCCCGGATGGACGAACTGCTGGCGGGGTTGGGATATGCCCCCGACAGCTAGGGAGGCGATCCGCATGGTCGAGCGCGACGGCTGGTTCCATGTGGGAACCAAGGGCAGCCATCGCCAGTTCCGGCATCCCGTCAAGCCGGGCCGGGTGACTATCGCGGGGCCGCTCGGCAAGGACCTGAGCGAACCCACCTGGCAAGGTATCCTTCGGCAAGCGGGATTGAAGCAGCAACGCAGGGAGCGTGGTCGATGAAGCTGAAGTATGTAGTCGCGTTTGAGAGGACTCCCAATAACTGGTGCGCCTATGCGCCGGATGTACTCGGCTGCGTGAGCACGGGCGACACCTGGCACGAGATGCTTGAGATGATACAGGAGGCACTTACGTTCCATATTGAGAGTATGCTTGAGGATGGCGATCCGGTTCCAGAGGCGACTATGTCCATCGAAGAGGCGATCGCGTACCATCTGGAGTTAGCTTCGGAGGATATTCGAGAGATACTGCCGGACTTGGATGACTTTCCGCCTACGGTCGCGACACGGTTCGAGCCTGTGGAGATCGAAGTCCGTGTTCCCGAACCCGTCCGCGGGATCCCCGAACCCGCCCAGGTGGGCTGAGTTCCGAGGCCCGACTCCCATGCGCTTGACATACACGGTCGTGTTCGTTCTAGACGCCAACGGCTGGGGTGCCTACGTGCCTGACGTTCCCGGTTGCGTCAGCGTGGGCGACACCTGGGAGGAGATGCTCGAGATGATTCAAGAAGCGCTAACCGGCCACATCGAACTCACATTGGAGTACGGTGACCCGCTGCCGGAGCCGAAGATGTCGATCGAGGATGCCATCACGTACCACTTGGAACTCGCCGACGACGACCTCGGGGATCTCGGTTTGGACTTTGGTGATGCCCCGCCCACCCTCGCGACGCGGTTCGAGCCTGTAGAGATCGAAGTCCAGATTCCACAGCCGGCCCAGGAGAGCGGTGCCCGCCGATCCGCCCCGGTGCCAGCACGATGAAATTTCGTTCTCCCATACCGCAGCCCCCGCTCACCTCCCTACTCGCTATCAGGTCACTAGCGGTGATCAGATAGGAGCGCCGTGTCCGTAGCTGTCGCGACGGGAGCATCCAACACCATCCAAACCCCCCAGGGCTGGCGCATCGCCCAACTCGGTCATGTGGCGGAGGTAGTAGGGGGCAGCACGCCGTCTCGAACGCGGCCGGAGTACTGGGGCGGCGATATACCCTGGGTAGTGCCGTCGGAGTTGACCGAACTGGCTGGCCGATACCTACAGGACTCGCGCGAATCAATCACAGCGGATGGACTGAAATTCGCCGGATTGCGGATTCTGCCCGTCGGGTCGGTTCTACTCACCACGAGAGCAACTGTTGGCCTTGCTGCGATCAATGCACTCCCAGTAACTACCAATCAGGGATTTCAGAGTCTCGTTGCGAAGAACGGAACTGACAATCTCTGGCTGTACTACTGCATCTCGTCGAAGAGGCGCGAACTAGAGCAAAGAGGGGCAGGGAGCACCTTCCGCGAGGTATCCCGCGACGGTGTGCGGACGCTCCCCATTCTCCTTCCGCCCCTGTCTGAGCAACGAGCCATCGCTGCGGTGTTAGACTCTATTGACAAGGCAATCGAGCGTACGGACGAAGTCGTCGCAGCAACCGAGCGCCTCCGTGAAGCCCTTCTCCACGAACTCCTGACCCGAGGTCTCCCCGGTCAACATTCAGAATGGAAAGAAGTGCCCGGCGTGGGCACCATCCCCGCCTCCTGGAAAATCAGTCGCCTGGGCGATGTGTGTGACCGTCCTAAGTACGGTGCGAACGCGCCTGCTCTACCTTTCGACTACAACCTGCCACGCTATGTTCGGATTACGGACATTGCCGACGATGGTCGCCTGTTATCTGAGGACCGTCGATCCGCTGATCCAAATAGGACACGAGGCTTCGAACTCAACATTGGTGACATGCTCTTCGCCCGGAGTGGGAGTGTTGGCAGGACCTACTTGCACCGGTCCGGCAACGGGCGATGCGTATATGCCGGATATCTGATCCGATTCCGGGCGCTGCCTGGTGTGGCCACACCCGAGTATCTTGAGCGCTGGACGCGTTCGGAGTTCTACGGCAGATGGGTGCGATCGATGCAACGCTCAGGTGCCCAGCCAAATATCAATGCCACGGAGTACTCGTCTCTCCCCATCCTCCTTCCGCCCCTCCCTGAGCAGCGGGCTATCGCTGCTGTGCTTGACAGCGTCGACGCCGCTATTGAGCGGGCGCGCCAGGAGCGCTGTGAGTTGCGATCGCTGCAAGCGTCCACCGCGGACGCTCTCTTGACAGGTCGTGTGCGCACTATTGGCTGCTAAGTTGGAGGTCCGACATGGAAGAGCTTGATATCGACGGCGTGTTTTGGCCCGAAGAAGAACCAGGCAACCATCTAGCTGGTCGTTTGAGATTCGACGCACAGAATGGCGCGCGCTTGAGCTTGATCGGGACATTCGATGGACTTGAGCAGCTCGGGACTATAGGAGAGCTTCGGTCCATACACGGCATGGCAGGCAACCGACTGCTTACACTCCCGGATTGTCGGCCAGACGGTCAGAGTCTTGAAATGCCCGGCATTGCTCGGGAACGGTATTCTGTTCCAGCGGTCTTGTCCGGTGGACATTTGCAGAGGAGCAGACTGGATGGCTTCCAGTCCGTCATCGTCAGGCTACGCCACCTTGAGCGTTGGGTGGACCAGACGGGCACGACCATCAGATTCAACTCATCGGAGGAAGGACCATCATGTGGCGGTCTCGCTCTAAGCTATGAACCTCTGAAGACGGTCGCGGTGAAGATGGATCGTGATACACTTGAACTCCGGTTTCCCTATCAGCTTACGCCTGATCGGTTCGATCCAACTATTCGACAATTCGCTGCTATCGCGGTGCAGTTCGATGGTCCTGTCAGTTTGGAGGAAGCCATCGTCCCCTGTGCGGCGATCCAAGACCTTGTGACGATTGGGCTTGATGCGCCAGCCGTCATCACACAGGTTTCTCTCACACATTCCGAGGTTGAGCGCCAGATGGCCGATGGGAGAATCACGCTCGACCCTATTGAGTTGTATACGCGGTTCCGGGTTGGCCAAGTCTCCCAGGATGAAGGCAGCCCGCATCCTGTTACGATGCTGTTCACTCTTGATCATATCGGGGGACTGGATGGGGTAGCTAAGTGGCTGAGCGTAGCTCGCAAGTTCAGTCCAGTGGTGGGTACGCTGCTTGGGCACCAGTACCTGCCTAATATTCACATTGAGCATCGATTCATGAATGCGGTGATTGCTATCGAGGCATTAGAAAGAATCCGACAACAGAAGCAAGGGATCAACCTGAAAGCTGCGTTGAGTCGTGCAGTAAAGTACGCTGGAACATTGGGATCAGACTTGGTGGGCTGTGCAGAGAACTGGTCTAAGGAAGTGCTAGATGCAAGGGCCCTGAATGTAGTGCATCGGGGATTGAATGAAGACATGAACGTCTTGAGAATTTATGAATTGTCGGAATCAATCTATATCTTGACTGTCATTAATCTATTGCAGGAATGCGGGATAAATCAATCAATGCTATCGAACATTAAGAGTCATGACAGATATAGGCGAGCGGCGGAAGGTCTAGCGCGGTGACTTGCTTGGCTCAGCAGCAGCGCTCCAAAGTGCTACGTACTTCCTCATGAATCAATTGGATCGCACGGATATCCTGGATGCGCTTCGAACGCATAAGGAAGCTCTGGCTGAGCGGTTTGGTGTGATGAGTCTGACCTTGTTCGGGTCATTCGCGCGGGATGAGGCGAGCGCCACTAGCGACCTTGACCTTCTAGTGCGGTTTGATGGGCCGGCGACATCTCGGGCCTATTTTGGTGTTCAGTTCTACATCGAGGATTTGCTGGGTCGCCGTGTGGACCTCGTGACCGACAAGGCTCTTCGCGCCGAAATGCGTCCCTATGTGGAGCGAGAGGCCATAGATGTGTGAACAAGGCGACGGCACGCGTTCCTGGCGGCTCTACCTCCAGGACATGATCGACTTCGCGGAGCGGGCGACCGACTACACAGAGGGCTTCGACCAGGACGAGTTCATCGCTGACACGCTCACCTACGACGCCACGCTGCGCAACCTCGAACTCATCGGAGAGGCCGCCACCCACATCCCCGACGAAGTCCGCGAGGCGAACCCTCAAATCAAGTGGCGCCAGGTCGTCGCGACCCGTAATCGGCTGGCACACGGCTACTTGGGCCTCGATGACGATGTGATCTGGGACATCATTCAGACCGACCTCCCCGACTTGCTTGTGGAAGCGAAACGGCTCTTGGAGGAGGGTCAGCCATAACCCCCGCCGCCAAGCACAGCGAGCTTGAACTCGCCGAGAAACCGGCCCGGGAACTGCTGGAGCGGCTTGGCTGGTCGTATGTGCCGCGGGAGACGCTGGCACAGGAGCGCGATGACGAGCGGGATGTGCTGCTGCTCGGTCGGCTCACAGCGGCTCTCAACCGTCTCAATCCTTGGATGACCGACGACCAGGCGCAGCGGGTCATCTTCAATCTTCAGCACATCGACGCCACCGGCCTGGCCCGCAACCAGGCAGTCCACGAGTACCTGTCGCACGGCATGCCCCTCACCATTGACCAGAGTGGCCGCCAGGAAACGCCCACCGTGCGCTTCTTCGACTTCGGGCACCCCGAACCGGGTGTGGGTCTGAACGAGTGCGTCGTCACCACGCAGTTCCGGGTGCGCCGTGGCAGCGAGCGCGGCGGGCGGCGGGCCAGCGAGAACGATGAGCGCGTCGTCAAGCCGGACTTGGTGCTTTTCGTGAACGGCATCCCCCTCGTCGTCATGGAGGCCAAGTCGCCGACGCTGCTGGAGATCTGGAAGCAGCAGGCCGTGAAGCAACTGCATCGCTATCAGGAGGCCGGTCCGGAGTGGCACGGCGCGGGTGCCCCCGAGCTCTTCGACACCAATCTTCTCTGCGTCGCCCACTGCGGCGCCGACGCCCACTTCGGGGCCGTCGGCGCGCCTCAGAACGCCTACACCGGCTGGAAGTCGATCGAGCCGTACACCGAGAGCAACCTTGAACACCGCCTCGGCACCCCTCCCGAGGGTCAGGCACGGCTCATCGCCGGCCTGCTCAACCCCGCGGTCCTGCTCGACATCCTGCGTGACTTCGTGGTCTACGAGCACGAGCAGGGACGGCTCACCAAGAAGCTGCCTCGCTACCAGCAGTACCGAGCCGTGACCCGCGCCCTCGATCGCGTCGTGCGGGGCCGCACGCCGGCCGAGCGCGGCGGGGTCGTCTGGCACACGCAGGGCTCCGGCAAGTCGCTGACGATGCTGTGGCTCGCCACGAAGCTGAGGCGCACGCCCGCCCTGCGCAACCCCACCATCGTCGCCGTCACCGACCGCACCCAACTCGACCGGCAGATCACCAGGACCTTCCAGCAGTCTGCGGTCGACGTACCCGAGCGGGCCAAGACCACCCGGCGCCTCCGCGAGCTGCTTCAGACCAACAACGGCCGCACGATCATGACCACCATCCAGAAGTTCGAGGACGTGCTGAACGCTCCCGCGGGCCCGCAGGTCTGGCTCAACGACGCCGACAACGTCATCGTGATGGTCGACGAGGCCCACCGCACGCAGTACGGGCGCCTCGCCGCGAAGATGCGAGCGGCCATGCCGCAGGCCACCTTCGTCGGCTTCACCGGCACCCCCATCGACAAGGGCTTCCGGCGGACAACGATGGGAGTGTTCGGCGACCTGATCGACTCCTACACCATCCCGCAGTCCGTCGAGGATCGCACCACGGTCCCCATCCACTACGAGGCCCGGCTCCCCGACCTGCACATCGAAGGCCCGCAGACGCTCGACCGGCTGTTCGAGGCGCTCTTCGGCGACGAACCCGAAGCGACGCGCACCGAGATCCGGCGACGCTACGCCAACAAGGAGCGCATCGCGGAGGCAGCCAAACGCATAGAGCAGATCGCGCTCGACATCTCCGAGCACTTCGCCAAGAAAGTCCAGCCGAACGGCTTCAAGGCCCAGGTCGTGGCAGCCAGCCGCGCCGCCGCATTGCGCTACGCGCAGCATCTGAAGGACTTTGGCCTGCCCGCCTACCCGATCATCACCACCTCCCACAACGACGGCCCCGAGTTCAAGCAAGCCAAGGAACTGGATCAAGACAAGATCGTCGAGGACTTCATCGACCCCGACGGCGAGCCGCAGATACTGGTGGTGGTCGACAAGCTCATCACGGGCTTCGATGCGCCCGTCGAGCAGGTCCTCTACCTCGACCGTTCCATCCGGGAGCACACGCTGCTACAGGCCATCGCACGGGTGAACCGCCGCTGCTCGCACACGAAGAACGGTGCCTCGACGGAGAAGCACTACGGCTTGGTGGTCGATTACCACGGCGTCTCACGCGAACTCGAGAGCGCACTCGCCGGCTTCGACAAGGGCGATGTCCAGCAGGCGCTAACCGAGCTGGAGGATCCGGGTCCCGTCATCCAGGCTGCCGCCGACAATGCCGAAGCCCACTTCCGAGGCCTCGACCTCGACGACCCGTGGATGTGTGTGCGCCGATTCGCTGCGGACGCGGCCACCGAGGGCGATTACAAGGCGGACGCCTACGAACGGTTCGACCGCGACTACAGCGACTTCGCGAGGCTGATGGACCGCTACCTGCCAGACCCGGCGGCGCTCGCCTACCTCGACCGTCTGCGCCGACTCACCATCATCCGGTGCTACACGCGGGCCCAGTTCCTAAGGGAGCGGGCCGACATCGACTGGACCGCCGTCGGAGCGAAGGTCAAGCAATTGCTCGACTCGCGCATCGACGCCAGCATCCGGGAACTGATGGCGCCCGTGTCCATCCTCGACCGCGACTTCGAACAGAAGATCGAGAGCCTGCCCCACGACGAGGCCCGGGCCTCGCTGATGGAACACGCTCTGCGGGCCCAGATCAACGAGAGGGTCGCAGAGAACCCCGCCCTCTACGAGCGGCTCTCCGAGGCGCTCGCCCGCATCATCGCGGAGCTGCGGGCCAAGGTGATCGACGCGGCCGAGGGCTGCAAGCGCATGGCTGCGCTGCGCGAGCAGATCACGCAGGAGGAAATGTTCGCCGCAGACCAGGGCCTCACGCCGATGTCGTACGCGGTGTACGGCCTGCTGGCCCGCGAGCGCCTCGCGGGAGGCGACCCCGCCGACCGCCCGCCCGGAGCATCGGAGTATGCGGAGTTCCAACCCGCCGATATCGACGCCAAAGTGAAGGAGATGGCCCTCGACATCGAGGAAATCGTTCAACGGCTCGAGTCCTTGATCGACTGGCACGAGAACCTCGAGAGCCAGCGCGAGGTGCGGCGAGACATCAAGCGTCGCCTTCGAGCTGGTCGCTACGACGAGGGCGAAGTCGAAGAGGTGGCCCGCCAGGTGATGGAGATGGCCCGAAAGCGGCGCTCGTGACGGAGCGCGGCGAGGTCAACCACGGTGATGCCCGGATCAAGTACCAGGTTGTCCGCAGCCCGAGGCGACGCAAGACGATCGAAGTGACCGTCGATGCGCCCGGTGCCGTCAGGGTGGCGGCGCCTGTCGACACGCCCGCGGAGCAGGTTGAGGAGACCGTGCGCCGTCGCGCTGGTTGGATCATCCGACACGACGGCGCGACCACCGCGGGTTCACCACCTCGCCGGTTCGTCAGCGGCGAGTCCCTTCCTTACCTCGGCCGATCGGTGCGCCTCACGGTGCACCCCACCGACGACGCCAAGGTCGCGGTTAGGTTCCACCACTGGGAGTTCGACGTCGACGTCCCCCGCTCTCTCCGAGGTGAGGAACGGCTCGAGAAGGTGCGGGCCGCATTCGAGGCGTGGTACCGCGACCGTGCCTCGCAGAAGCTCCCGCCGCGCGTCGAGCGGATTGCGAGCCATCTCGGCGTGCAGCCGAAGGCTGTCCTCATCCGCGACCAGCGCCGTCGCTGGGCGAGTTGCGCCCCGGACGGCACGCTGCGCTTCAACTGGCGCGCTGTCATGGCCCCGCCCGCCCTTCTCGACTACGTGATCGCCCACGAACTCGCGCACCTGCGCGTGCGCGGCCACACGCCCGAGTACTGGGCGGTGGTTGCCCAGGCCGTGCCCGACTACCGCCTGCGCCGCGCCCGCCTCCGGGAGGTCGGCCCGCTCCTCAGCATCTGAGCCTGCAGCGGCCAGGAGGCCGAGCGGACGGCGGGCGAATCCGGCCCCATATACCGGCGAGGCCGTGGCCCGAGCGGCCCGTGAGGGGAAGCGAACGGGAATGGCCGCCCCGCGGCGCGAGGCGCCGGTGCCTGCTCGCGGAAGCGGCTGAGGCGTTCAGGCCGGTCGGGCCACTTCGGCCAGCGTGGTCAGGAAGCGGTCGTTCTGGGCGGGAGTGCCGATGGTCACCCGGATTCCCACACCTGAGAACGGTCGGACCACCACGCCGCGCTGCTCCAGCGCGATGCACACGTCGTCGGTGCGCTCGCCCAACTGCATCCACACGAAGTTGGCCTGGGTGTCACCCATGGCCCATCCGTCGGCGGCCAGCGCGGCAGTCACCCGGCCCCGTTCAGCCTTGACGGCCTCGATGTTGTTCTGCGCCTCGGCCGCAGCCTCGTCGCTGAGAGCGGCCAGCGCGGCGGCCTGGGCCAAGCCGTTGACGTTGAACGGGATCAGGCACTTGTCGATGGCCGACACCACCTCGGGGTGGGCCATCACGTAGCCCACCCTCAGGCTGGCCAGCCCGTAGGCCTTGGAGAAGGTGCGGGCCACGGCCACGTTGTCGAAGCGGGGCAGGAGTTCGGCCACAGGGTCACCGAGGCCAGGGTCGGCGAACTCGCGGTAGGCCTCGTCCACCAGCACCACGACGTCGCCGGGGACGGCCTCCACCAGCCTCGCCACCGCCACGGTGGACACCGCCGTGCTGGTGGGGTTGTTGGGGGTCGCCAGCAGCACGAGCTTGGTCCGCTCGGTGACGGCCGCAGCCACCGCATCGAGGTCGAATGCGTGGTCCGCGGTGAGCGGCACCCGCACGACGTTCCCGCCCATGGTCTGCACAGAGATCGGGTAGGCCTCGAAGGAGATCCACGGCGTGACTACCTCGTCGCCGGGGTCCACAAAGGCCGTAGCCAGCTGGTACAGCAGCGCCACCGAGCCCGCTCCGACGGTGACCTGCTCGACGGCCAGCCCCAGCCGGTCGGCCAGGGCCTCCCGCACCGCCGTGGCCCGGTGGTCGCTGTAGATGTTGCCGTCCCGGCAGGCCGCAGCCACCGCCTCGACCACCGCAGCCGGGGGAGGGTAGGGATTCTCGTTGGAGGCCAGCTTGATGGCCTCGGCGATGTTGTGCTCCCGCTCGGCCTGCTCGGCGGCCTTGCCGGGCTTGTACGCGGGCAGCGCGTCCACCGCGGGCCGCACCCGCCCCACCGGTGCCGCGGGCTCGGTCGCATCAGAAGGCATCCCGCAAGTCTGCCCCATGACGGGCCCGCTCCCGAAATCCCCGCAGCAGAGGACGGCAGGGGTCCTCCCGCACGGGAATATCGATGGGATCGCGGGCGTAGCATTGAGAGCATGGGAACCGGGTCGTCTCTGAAGGTCCGGACCGACATCCGGGTGGAGGGCATGACCTGCGGCGCCTGTGCCTCCCGGGTGCAATCGGCGTTGGGCGCCGTCGACGGGGTGGTCGACGCCCGCGTCAACTTCGCCTCGAGCAGGGCCACGGTCCTGCATGACGGCAGCATCGACGACGTGAACCTCCGGCGCGTCGTGGAGCAGGCCGGGTATTCGGCGCCTGTCGACGCAACCGATGACGTTGAGGCGGAAGGGCGTCGCATCGCCGGTCTGCGCCGCCGGCTGGCTGTCGCGGTCGCGACCGGACTGCCCGTCGTGGCCGTGTCGATGGTGTCGCCGCTGCGCTTCGACGGTTGGCGCTGGGCCGCGCTGGCGGCCTCCGCGGTCGTGATATTCGGGTCGGGGTGGGGCTTCCACCGGGCCGCGCTCCGCAACCTCCGCCACCGGGCCGCCACCATGGACACCCTGGTGTCGCTGGGCACTACTGCTGCGTGGGTGTGGTCGGCGGTGGTTCTGCTGGCCGGCGTCGAAGGCGGCCACGTCTATTTCGAGACGGGCACGGTGATCGTGGCCCTCGTGCTGCTCGGCAAGTGGCTGGAGGCCCGGGCCACCCGCCGCTCGGGCGAGGCCGTTCGGGCCTTGGCCCGCCTCGGCGCCTCGACCGCCCTCCTGGTCGACGGCACCGAGATTCCGGCGGAGCGGCTGGGGGTGGGAATGCGCTTCATCGTGCGTCCCGGCGAGCGGATCGCCACTGACGGCGTTGTGGTGGGCGGCGCCTCGGCGGTCGACATGTCGATGGTGACCGGCGAGCCGGTCCCGGTGGAGGTCGCGGCTGGCGACGAGGTGATCGGGGCCACCGTCAACGCCGACGGCACGTTGGAGGTGGAGGCCACCAGGGTGGGCGCCGACACCGCTCTGGCCCAGATCGTGCGCCTCGTGGACGAGGCCCAGGGCGGGCGGGCCGCGGTGCAGCGTCTGGCCGACCGGGTGGCGTCGGTGTTCGTGCCCATGGTCATTGTCCTCGCCGCGGCGACCCTGGCGGCGTGGTTCCTGGCCGGTGGCACCTCCTCGGACGCCTTCACCGCGGCGGTGGCGGTGCTGATCATCTCATGCCCCTGCGCGCTGGGTCTGGCCACGCCGCTCGCGGTGATGGTCGGCACCGGCAGGGGAGCGCAGCTTGGCGTGATCATCAAGGGCGCCGAGGTGCTCGAGGACACCCGCCGGGTGGACGCAGTGGTGCTCGACAAGACCGGCACCGTCACCGAGGGCCGGCTCGAAGTGGTCGACGCGGTGGCCGCCGCAGACGCGGAAGCCACTGTGATGGGTCTGCTGGCCGGCGCGCTCGAGTCGCGCTCGGAGCATCCCGTCGGTTCGGCGATCGCCCGTCGCTGGCCGTCGAACCGGACGGTCACCGACTTCTTGAATCATCCCGGCCTGGGTGTAATTGGCAGGGTCGACGGCGCCGAGGTCCGGGTCGGGCGGCGCCCGCTGTTCAAGGCGGTCCCCGACGAGCTCGAAGAGGCTCTGGCCAAGGCGGAGGCCGCCGGCCATACCGGCGTGCTGGTCGGCAGGGGAGCGGCCGCGGAGGCTGTCGTCGCTCTGGCCGACACCGTCAAGCCCACCTCCCGGCAGGCGGTTCAGCAGATGAGGGCCATGGGTCTGGACGTGTCGCTGCTCACCGGCGACAACCGCCGCACGGCCCGCTCGGTGGGCGACGCCATCGGGGTGGACGATGTGACCGCCGAGGTGCTTCCCGGCGACAAGGCCGCCGCGGTGGCCCGCCTGCAGGAGGCCGGCAAGCGGGTGGCGGTGGTGGGCGACGGCATCAACGACGCACCGGCGCTGGCCCAGGCCGACTTGGGAATCGCGGTGGGGACTGGAGCCGATGTAGCCGTGGAGGCCTCCGACCTGACCATTGTGGGCGGCGACCTGCGAGCGGTACCCGACGCCATTGCCCTGTCTCGGCGCACGCTCGGCACGATCAAGGTCAACCTGTTCTGGGCCTTCGCCTACAACGTGGCCGCGATCCCTCTGGCCGCCACCGGTGTGCTCAGCCCGATGGCCGCCGCGGCCGCCATGGGAGCGTCGTCGCTGTTCGTGGTGACCAACAGCCTGCGCCTGCGCCGCTTCCGCTCGATCCGCTTCTTGACTGGAGCCCGAGTCCAGCCGTAGGACGGCTGCAGCCGCTAGATCATGGCGACAAGACTCCCGCGAGTGTCGACCGTCGTCGTCGTTGTCGCGGTTGTCCTTGCAGTGGCTGCTGCGTTGTTCTTCATGCGGGACGGAGATTCGCCGCTTGCCTACTCCGGCCGAGCAGACGCGTCCGACCCGGACCTCGTCGCGCGCGGGTCCACCGTCTACGGGCAATCGTGTGCGTCGTGCCATGGGGCGAAGCTCG
>LXNJ01000230.1_pt1 | contig 39852 bp, 43 predicted proteins | sample 809081 | NCBI WGS metagenome assembly LXNJ01 (sample SAMN04870510, study PRJNA318959) | sponge metagenome | biome: sponge; feature: marine sponge reef; material: water | host: Petrosia ficiformis | place: Greece: Milos, Mediterranean Sea | collected 2013-05-29 | depth 5-7 m | reverse complement strand
TGTAAGCCTCTCGGCTAACCAGCTTGCGGCTTGCTAACAGGCTTCACCAACTCGCCTGCAAGGGACTCCCTCCCTCTGGAAAATTAGGTACATTTAATATCCGTTGCCCATGCCGGGCACACACAAAGAATACAATGAATACAATGAAACGGAATGATTTGAACAACATCAGCCGGTGCTATGTTTTTAATACGTCTAAAGCGCAAGACAAAATATGTGCTTTTAGTTTCACCGAAAAACATTTGTCATGAACCGCTCGATTTTCTCTTTTCTTTTCATTTTAGGATGCTTTCTCTCCTATTCTCAATTAGCTGAGGAAAACTATTATTCTCCTTTTGTCTTCGCAAAACTCCCAACAGATACCATTATCCCAGGAGCGAGTTTCAGTCCTACTTTATTTCGCATAAATGCCACTCTAGGATATGTGGCTGGGACCAACGGTTACGGCGATGTGGCTAAGGCATAGAAATACCTCATCGATAATACGAACGATGGATATGATATTTTAGGATTTATGTTTTGGTTTGGCCGGACCGACACCCTTTCCACTTCGAGCATTGAACTGCATCTGTATAATCTGGCAGGCACGGGAACTGGCTCCGGCGGCAATGTGAGTGCTCCCAATGGATCTTTGTACTCCGAGGCCTTTCCGGTTTCATTGATTAATCCAGATGGACCCAATTTTCACTTTCTGACGAATCCCATCTCTATTTGGTACGACTATGCTATCGGATTCGACTATTCGAATTTAATGCCCTTGGATACCATTGCGCTTTTGTGTTCTCAAAATGGAGAAGGCGACGAAGAAGAACTCGCCTTAGAAAAAAGGGCCAATGGCGAATGGTACACACTCTATGAAAGTTGGTCTAACGAGAATGCGAACTATTTTTCCGATGTGAATTTGGCTTTCTTTTCTATTGTGGATCGAAACGCTGCATCCATTGATTCGCATGAAACTTTCAGACATTCTTATGCAAATCCTATGGATGATCAATTGCTTATTTCAATCGATCAGTCGATTTCCGATTTGAAATCTGTGAAAATTTTTGCGAAGACAAAAGGAGAACTGCTACTGGACCATCCGGTACTGGAAAGTGACCGAATGGAATTGAATACATCGATACTGTCGGCCGGAACCTATGTTATTTCATTTGAACATTTCAATCGATCTGACAGCTATGCCGAACTCATCCAAAAGCTTTAGCTAACGGAATTTTTGATCTTTCTGAAGAGTTCGCTGCTAAAGATGAAGTCGTTGAGATCCTGATTACTTGAGGTGAGTATTTCATCCTTAGTCCCCTCCCAGGCTTTATGTCCTTCTTTGATAAAGACAATCTTTTCTCCGATTTCCATTACGGAGTTCATATCGTGGGTATTGATTACCGTTGTTATACTCAGGTCCTGTGTAATTTCCTGAACTAGATTATCAATGACAATAGCTGTATTTGGATCCAGACCGGAATTGGGCTCATCGCAAAAGAGGTATTTGGGTTCCATAACAATGGCACGGGCAATGGCCACACGTTTTTGCATACCACCGGATATTTCAGAAGGCATGAGTTTGTTTACGTTCTCCAAATTCACCCTCGCGAGGCAACTATTCACTCGATCCATTTTCTCGGACTTACTCATTCCTGAGAACATATTGATCGGGAACATTACATTTTCTTCCACATTCATGGAATCGAAAAGTGCTCCTCCTTGAAATACCATCCCAATCTCTTGACGAATGTTTTGTCGGTCCTTATATCCCATATGTACGAAATCGCGTCCATCGAATTCAATATCTCCTTTCTCAGGAGTGTGCAGACCGAGCATGCATTTTATAAAAACCGTTTTTCCAGAACCAGAACGACCAATAATCAAATTGGTCTTACCACGCTCAAAGGTGGTGCTTATGCCTTTTAGGATTTGACTGCCGTCAAAGCTCTTATGGATGTCTTTTATTTCAATCATCAGAGGAGCAATTGAGTGAGGACATAATTGAGTATAATGACAGCTATACTGGAGTAAACCACTCCCTGGGTGCTGGATCGACCCACATCCAAAGCCCCACCTTTGGAGAAATATCCGTGATAACTGGAGATGGATGAAATCAGAAAAGCAAAAATGATGGTCTTGGTGAAGGCGTAGGCCACATTATACGGGACAAACTCATCAGTGATTCCTTGCACATAATCGGTCATTGACCATAAGCCAGTCAAACTTCCCGATAACATACCTCCAACAATACCAGATACCATACTCAATCCGATAAGAATGGGAAAGAACACCAAGGCAGATACAATTTTGGGAAAAATGAGGAAACTTGCTGAATTCACTCCCATAACCTCCAAGGCATCTATTTGCTCCGTAATTCGCATCGTTCCAATATTTGAGGCAATACTGGAACCCACTTTACCGATAAGTATAAGTGATAAGAGTGTGGGCGAGAATTCAAGGATGATGGATTCTCTGGTTGCGTAACCGATATACCAATCGGGGAGCAGAGGTGAATCCTGAACATTATAGGCCATTTGAAGGGCAACTACGGCTCCAACAAAAAAGCTGATAAACAGGACAATACCAATTGAATTAACTCCCATGGACCACATCTCGCGGACCACCTCGGTGCGGAATACAGATCCATTTTGAGGGCGACTAAATACTCGACTGAGCATAACAAAATATCTTCCTAAGTGGAATATGAGTCGCATCGATTAATTTTGCACTAAAATATACTTTCTGTATGAATCTATTAAAGACAACCTCCGGGCGTAGAACATTATTGTTTGCATCTCTTTTCATCCTGGCCCTGAGTTTAGAAAGTTGCGGACTTTTTAAGGAAAATTGCGATTGCCCAAGTTTTGGGTCCAAGACAGAAAAGACGGACCAACATAGGTCCTGGAATTTCCCTTTTCCCTACATTTGCCAGCCTTAGAATCATTCTAAATAATGAATCGACTCTCTGCTGTTGAGCCCGGAAATTACGTTCGTATTGAACGCATTGATGACGAAGAATTTGCTCTGAAATTCTTGGAACTTGGACTTTGCCCAGGAAAGATGATCGAGGTTGTTCGCAAAGCACCTTCTGGAAATCCCGTAGCAGTAAAAATTGGCCGAAGCATCTTCGCCATGCGCTTGGAAGAAGCAGATCATATTTTGGTTGAAAGCGAAGTCAAATGAAGATAGTGCTGATCGGAAATCCAAATAACGGTAAAACCACCCTATTCAACACTCTGACGGGATTGAAACAGCGCGTTGGAAACTTTCCAGGTGTGACGGTCGAAAAAGTTGTTGGCCGATTTCAATTCACCAACACAAAAGGGGAAAACGAAAAGGTAGAACTTATTGATCTCCCTGGAACCTATAGTTTGTTTCCTAAATCGGAAGATGAGCGAGTCAGTTTTAATACCCTTTGTGACCCATCGGATCCCAACCATCCGGATGTTAATATTGTGGTCGTTGATTCGACCAATCTGCAACGCGGTCTGTATTTAGCTACACAAGTTATTGAACTTGGTCTTCCAACTTTGGTGGCACTGAATATGGAGGATATTGCCATGAATTATGGTTTCAGCTTTAATCTGGATTTGTTGCAGAATCGACTGGGATGTGAGGTGGTCATGATTAATGCGCGCAAATCTTCTAGCAGTTTGCGAATTCATGAAGCTCTATCGAAGGGGATCAAAGTGGGAAGTCGATCTTTCTTGTCCTTTGATTCCAAAACGCAGCAAGCATTAAAAAAGGTGCGCTCTGTACTGCCTACTCATACGGATTACGGGGCGTTCCAACTCTTAACCAATTATAAGCAGATTGGATCCATTTCGTCCAATCCGGAAAAGGTTACAATACTCGAAGAAATTAGGGAAGAGTATGACTTCCGGTCCTTCACCCAGCAAGCATCAGAAAGCGAAGAACGTTTTAAGTCCATCGATCAAATACTGGTGGATGTAGTGGGTAAAATCAGGACCAAAAAAGAGGAACGAACCGCTAAAATAGACAACTTCATTACCCATCCGATTTACGGCTATTTGCTGTTCTTTGGAATAATGTTTCTCATGTTCCAATCGCTCTTTAGTTGGGCCGAGAAACCCATGGAATTAATTGAATGGGGGTTTGAAGTTGGAATCTCATTTCTTCAATCCAGTCTACCTGCAGGATGGGGAACTGAATTGCTCACCAATGGTGTATTGGCTGGTCTCTCCGGCATTGCTGTCTTTATTCCACAAATCGCCTTTTTGTTTTTCTTTATTGGACTGCTGGAAGAAACAGGCTATATGGCACGAGCGAGTTTCATCCTGGACAACTTCCTACGCAAATTTGGATTAAACGGCCGATCCATCATCCCACTCATTGGTGGGTTTGCCTGTGCCATACCCGCCATCATGGCTACTCGCTCCATAGCGAATCGAAAGGAGCGACTCCTAACCATTCTCATCACACCACTGATGAGCTGTTCAGCCCGATTACCAGTTTATACCTTGCTTATCGCTCTAGTGATACCCGATGATTTGAGTTTCGGACCGTTCAACATCAAAGGAATCACACTTTTTGGATTGTACATCCTTAGTACCGCTTCTGCCCTATTCCTATCTTGGTTTCTGAACCGAAGGATTAAAGAAAAAAGCATCGGTCATTTCATCATGGAAATGCCTGATTTCAAGCGCCCCGATTGGAAAAATCTCGGACTTGGAATCTTGCAAAAAGTGAAGATTTTCTTATTTGACGCTGGAAAAATAATCGTTGCCATATCCATTGTATTGTGGGTGTTGTCCAGCTATGGCCCTTCGAAACGAATGGAGGCCATTGAATCAAAATACACCAATGCGGAAATGGTGGATTCAGTCGTGTCTGCTCAGTATGAAGCCGAAAAGCTGGAGTCTTCCTACGCAGGAATTTTTGGCAAGGCCATTGAACCAATGATCGCCCCATTGGGTTATGACTGGAAAATCGGAATTGCCATTATCACTTCTTTTGCGGCACGAGAGGTCTTCGTTGGAACAATGGCCACCATCTACAGCGTAAGCAATCCAAACGATCCCTCCTCTATACGAACGAAGATGTCTCAGGAGATTAATCCTGCAACGGGAAAGAAAAGGTACGACCTCCCATTCGGCTTAAGTTTAATGATCTTCTACGTTTACGCCTTGCAATGTATGAGCACCTTAGCCGTGGTACGCAGAGAGACCGGCGGATGGAAATGGCCGGCGATTCAATTCGTGGGAATGGGAGTAATGGCCTATGTTTCAGCTTTAGCGGTGTATAAGATTGCCGAATTATTATTGAATTAAAAGGACTTTTTTACTTTTGCCCAGCTTCAATACGATATGATAAAGAGTAACTATTACAGTATCATCATGGCTGGTGGAATTGGAAGTCGATTCTGGCCCATGAGCAGAACGAACTTCCCGAAGCAGTTTCTAGATATCCTCGGGACTGGTGAAACTCTTATTCAACAGACCTTTAATCGCGCAAGCAAGTTTTGCCCAAGCGAGAACATCATTATCGTTACCAATAAGGATTACGTAGATCTTGTGAAAGATCAGTTGCCTGGCATTAAGGATGATCAAATCATTTCTGAACCAGTTCGTAGAAATACAGCCCCATGTATAGCCTATGCTTCTTTTCGCATCATGGCCAAAGATCCAAATGCGGTTATGGTGGTTGCTCCCTCCGATCACTTAATTGAGCAGGAAGATGAGTTTAGTAGGATCATGGAGTACGCTCTTAAGACGGCGGAAGAAAATCCATGGTTGCTTACCTTGGGCATGAAACCCAATTGGCCGGACACCGGTTACGGCTATATTCAATACGTAGAAGGGGAAGAGGATAGCTCTATAAAAAAGGTTCGCACCTTCACCGAAAAGCCCAACTTAGAATTGGCTAAAAAATTCTTGGAGAGTGGGGATTTCCTCTGGAATTCAGGGATCTTTATTTGGAGCACAAAAGAAATACTGGCCTCCTTTGAGCAGCACTTGAATGAGATGTTCCTCACCTTTGAGGAAGGAAAAGAACTGTATCTGACCGATCAAGAGGAAGCTTTCATTGATCAGGCCTACCCCAGCTGTAAGAATATATCCATTGACTACGGTATTATGGAAAAGGCCGAAAATGTTCATGTGATTCCCAGTGATTTTGGCTGGAGTGATTTGGGCACCTGGGGATCCTTATACACCCATATTGAACAAGACAAGGCCAAGAATTCTATTGTTGGACAAAATGTAATCGTTTCCAACAGCAACAAAAACATGGTTTCTGTTACCGGCGACAAATTAATCGTTCTTCAAGGAATAGATGATCTGATCATCGTTGAAAACGACGATGTGATCCTTATTTGTAAGAAAGAGGAAGAGCAGGAAATAAAGCAGGTCGTAAACAGCTTACGTGTCGATAAAGGCGATCAGTACATTTAATTGGTTTCAAAAACCTGCACCGAATCCACATTCAATCGTATTTCAAGTAGATCAGACATTTGACGCTCTTTGAAGGCACGATCTTGATATTTCATTCCCTCTTTCCATTTCACCAAACAAACAACCATGGTATCCTGTGTAACATAATCCGTTCGAATGGCATTGGCATAGGTGAAGCTGATCATTTCGGGATATTGAATGAGCAGTTCACGCTTCACATTGTCAAAAGGAATAGAATCTTGTCGTAAGCGATTCACTTGGTCTTCCAGCCGTTCGATCTCCTTTTCCTTTTCGACCATAACCTCCTGATTTTGGAGATACAATTCCTTGAAGGTCTCAGCTTTATAGTCCTCCATAAAGCTCATATATTCATCGAAATCGGCTCCACTTTGAACGATTTTCAATTGCGTCTTATCCAGCTTATATGAAGGCATTCTTCGCTGCCATTCTTCCTTTAAATCTTGAGGCACATTCTTCCCACCATCTAAGAATACAATTATGGTCGATAAGGTGTCATTGTACTCCAAGATCACATTGGATACCACATTTTCATCGTATTCCACATTCTCCTTGATGAATGTATTTGCCCTCTGGTAGAAGAAGCTCTCATCCACAACGTTAATCAGCATAAAAATACTAGGCAAAACCACGATGGCCACAAGAATAATGATGGTTCTTTTGGCTCTCTTCTCGCGTACTTTATCTAGCAATTGCACCATTGGAAAGCGCAAATAGCGAACAATAAAGAGCGTAGCTAGGCAAATAAAAATGGAGTTGATTAAGAATAGGTATAAGGCACCAAAAAGGTAATTGAATTGTAAGGTGGCCAGTCCATATCCAGCCGTACATAAAGGCGGCATAAGGGCTGTAGCGATGGCAACCCCTGGGATCACATTGCTTTTCTCTTTTCTAGAACCAGCCATGATTCCAGCCAATCCACCAAAAAGAGCCACAAACACATCCAAGAGCGTTGGATTCGTTCTTGACAATAGTTCGGATTGGGCTTCCCTTAAAGGCGTGAAGAAGAAGTATATGGCCGAGGTCGAAATAGCGACAAAGACCATGATTCCAAAACTCTTGGCCGACCTCTTCAGGGTTTCCATATCATAGGTCCCCAAACTGAGTCCAAGACCAAGTATAGGTCCCATCAAAGGTGAGATAAGCATGGCCCCGACTATTACCGCCCCACTATTCACGTTCAGACCTATGGAAGCGATAAAGATGGAGAATATTAGAATCCAGACATTATGACCATGGAAATCAATGTCTCGCTTAATTCCACGAGTCGTCTCCTCATACTCTGTACCATCATGGATACTGAGCATTTCTTTCAACAAACGGCGAATAGCTACCCATAAACGAAGGAGGAAAAATTTAGTCTCCTTTGTGGACTCACTAATCTTCTCATGTTGCTCAAGAGCTGGATCTTTTTCTTCAGCCATTGTTCGGGTTTGAGTTCTAAAATAGTCATTTGACGAATTCCAAAGCGAAAACCAGGAATGTAAATCCTTTATCGCTTCGAATCGCACTATTTCAAACTTCCAATCATATCCTCCGGACGAACCCATGCGTCAAACTCTTCGGGCGTTAGATATCCCAAGCTCACCGCTTCCTCCTTTAGAGTGGTTCCATTCTGATGGGCCGTTTTTGCAATCTTAGCAGCCTTCTCATAACCAATCTTGGTATTCAATGCAGTTACCAACATCAACGAATTGCCTAGGTGCTTCTTAATGCTCGAATGATTGGGCTCAATACCAACCGCACAATGATCATTGAAAGACACACAGGCATCACCGATCAATCGGGACGACTGAAGAATGTTGTACGCCATTACTGGTTTGAACACATTCAGCTCATAATGTCCTTGGGCTCCACCAAAAGAGATGGTTACATCGTTTCCAACCACTTGTGCGCAAACCATGGTCATAGCCTCAGCCTGTGTTGGATTAACTTTTCCAGGCATAATTGAAGAACCGGGTTCATTGGCTGGAATTATAATTTCTCCAATTCCTGACCGTGGTCCCGACGCCAACAATCGAATGTCATTGGCAATTTTATTCAAACTAATGGCTAGTGTTTTCAATGCACCATGCGCTTCTACGATGGCATCGTGAGCAGCGAGTGCCTCAAACTTATTTTCCGCCGTGCGGAAAGGAAGACCGGTTAGCTCCGCTATTTTTTGCGCCACTTCCTCGGCATAACCCTCAGGCGTATTTATCCCTGTTCCTACGGCTGTTCCCCCTAAGGCCAATTCAGATAAATGGTCCAAGCAGTTGTTCAAACTCTTCAAACCATGATTTAGCTGAGAAACATATCCTGAAAACTCTTGCCCCAAAGTAAGCGGAGTGGCGTCCATTAAATGGGTCCGCCCTATTTTAACTACATTCATGAAAGCTTCAGATTTCTCCTGCAAGGTATGTCGCAACTTCTCCACACCTGGAATGGTCGTCCCAACAATCATTTTATAAGCCGCTATATGCATTGCCGTTGGATAGGTGTCGTTACTAGATTGCGACTTGTTTACATCATCATTCGGATGAATGCTCTTCTCGCTATCACTTAATTGGCCCCCATTCAATACATGGGCACGATTGGAAACAACCTCATTCATATTCATATTGGATTGCGTTCCAGAACCCGTTTGCCATACAACCAAAGGAAATTCTTCATCGTGCATTCCTGCAATTACCTCATCACAAGCACGCGAGATTAAATCGGCCTTCTCTTGCGAAAGCACGCCCAAACTAGCATTGGTTTGCGCCGCCGCCTTCTTTAAATATCCGAAGGCATGCACTACTTCAATAGGCATACTTGCTGGCGAACCAATCTTAAAATTGTTTCTTGATCTCTCGGTTTGAGCTCCCCAATACTTCTCTTCAGGGACCTGAACCTCTCCCATGGTGTCGTGCTCTATTCTAAACTTCATTTTAATTGGGATTACATTGTTTATTTATACATTTGTGCCACGTAAAACTCTTGGAACATGTTTATTGGTTTTGTGCTCTTCGTATTGGTATTCTTGATGGCTTTCTGGTTGATGGTCTTTTTAATGGGATTCTTACCATTTTGGATTGGAGTGTATTTCATTGACCTTTTTAACGGAGACAAAGTTGCTGAGCATGAAGAATCCTGATTAAAGCAACTCTAAAACGTTTTCAGGAGGCCTCCCTAGGATGGCCTTTTTCCCTTTTACAACAATTGGTCGTTCAATCAGCTTAGGATATTTCACCATTGCCTCAAGAATTTCCTCATCATTGAGATCTTTACCCTTATAATTCTCTTTCCACTCTTTTTCGCCTTTGCGAATCAACTGTAAAGGAGTCATCCCTAGTTTATCCAAGAGATCTTTTAGTTCATTCTTGGTCGGTACATTCTCCAGATAAAGAACAATTTCGGCATTGCCTCCGTTGTCTTCAATCATGGCCAATGTTTCTCTACTTTTTCTGCACCTAGGGTTGTGATAAATCTTCATAATATTTACTCTTCCTTTTGACCTCTTTGCATCAAAAAGGCCTTAATAAAATCATCTAGATCGCCGTTAAGGACAGCTTCAACATTACTGGTTTCATGTTCTGAGCGTACGTCCTTAATAAGCTTATATGGATGCAATACATAATTTCGAATTTGACTCCCCCACTCAATCTTCTTCTTGCCAGCCTCTATTTCCGATCGTTTCTCCATTCTCGCTTCCAACTCCAACTCATACAACTGCGACTTCAGTAATTGCATGGCCTTTTCCTTATTTCCAAGCTGCGATCTGGTCTCCGTATTTTCAATGATGATACCTGAAGGCTTATGGCGCAATCGAACACCGGTTTCCACCTTGTTCACATTCTGTCCTCCAGCTCCACCTGAACGGAAGGTATCCCACTCAATATCTCCTTGATTTATTTCAATCTCTATGGAATCATCGACTAACGGATATACATATACCGAAACAAAACTGGTGTGTCTGCGGGCATTGGAGTCGAAGGGTGAAATACGGACCAAGCGGTGAACACCATTTTCACCTTTTAGGTATCCAAAAGCAAACTCACCATCAAACTCTAAGGTCACTGTTTTAATTCCTGCCACATCACCTTCTTGGAAGTTCAGTTCGCGAACCTTGTAACCCTGTTTCTCGCCCCACATGATGTACATACGCATGAGCATGCCTGCCCAATCACAACTCTCTGTTCCGCCCGCCCCTGCAGTTACCTGAAGAACTGCACTCAGGCTGTCTTCTTCCGCCGAAAGCATATTCTTAAACTCCAAGGCTTCCAGCCCCTTCATCAATTTGTCATAGGCCGTCATCACTTCGGATTCTTCCGCCTCATCTTCCTGAAAAAACTCAAATAAAACGCTTAAGTCCTCGTGCTGAGAAACCAATTTCTCATAGTCGTCTACCCAGACCTTTTGCTTCCGGATTCCTTTTAACAGAAGTTCCGCAGCCTTTGGATCGTTCCAAAACACAGGATCCTGTGTTTTCTCCTCTTCTTCTGTTATCCAGATCTTCTTCCGATCGATGTCAAAGGTACCCCCTTAGCGCATCCAGACGCCCATCAATCTCCCGTAATTCGTCGTTTGAAATCATGTCCCAAATTTAGACTTTTTGAGGTCTAATAAAAGTTCAAAAATGGCAGAATTCACCGCTTATAGAGATGCAAAATCTATAGTACATTTAGCAAAAAAAAGAATGGAGCTTTGGATAACAGCTATAGCATGGGTCACCTATTACTTTTTGCATAGCCTATTGCTTTCTGACAAGGTTAAGGCTGGCCTGATAAAAAGCTTGGGGCTATCCGCCACCACTTATCGTTTACTCTATACCCTATTCTCAACTGCTGGTCTCGTTCTCCTCATTTCATGTTATTTATCGGGAGAGAGAGAATCCTTAGCAGACACATCTAGTGAATGGATGCGCTTTGCGGGAGGACTTTTAATGGGGCTCTCCGTGTGGATGATGTTCCGTGCTTTCAAGGTCTATAATCTGAAGGTTTTTATTGGCCTTAAAGAAGAAGACTCCAAACCAAAACTACATACAGAAGGTATGAATGAGCTAGTCAGGCATCCACTCTACCTTGGAATCTTTGTTTTCTTGATGGGAGCCTTGTTACTCGAAGCAACCTATACCTTCGGAATTATCTTCCTGGCTTCGGTACTTTATTTATACGTAGGCGCTTGGCTTGAAGAAAAAAAGCTCGTCAAACAATTCGGAAAAAAGTATAAAAAGTATCAAGAAGAAGTACCCATGTTGATCCCTGGTTTATTTTAAGATGACCGTAGATTTTAGAAGCGACACCATTACCAAACCAACAAGTCAAATGCTTGACTTCATGATGTATGCGGATGTTGGTGATGATGTTTTTGTAGACGACCCAAGCATTAATGCCCTAGAGGCAAAAACGGCCGAGCTATTCGGAATGGAAGCTGGAATATTTTGCCCTAGCGGAACTATGGCCAATCAGATTGGAATCAAGCTTCACACCCAACCCAGCGATGAAGTGATTTGTCATGAATTTGCCCACATCTATAATTACGAGGGAGGAGGAATTGCCTACAATTCAGGCAGTAGCGTAAAATTACTCAAAGGAGACCGAGGATTGATCAACCCAAGCGATATTCTGAGTGCTATAAATCCCGACGATGTACACGCCGCACGCACACAATTGGTTTCCCTTGAGAACACATCTAATAAAGGAGGTGGTGCATGCTACAATTTGGATGATGTGCGTGCTATTGCTAAAATATGCCAGGATCATGATCTCAAGTACCACTTGGATGGTGCCCGTCTTTGGAATGCTCTTGTGGCAAAGTCCGAGGATCCGAAATTTTATGGTGCCCATTTTGACACCATCTCCGTTTGCTTTTCAAAAGGTTTAGGTTGTCCTGTAGGTTCTGTTCTCCTAGGAAGCAAAGAAAACATTCGAAAAGCCCGTCGGATTAGAAAAGTAATGGGGGGAGGAATGCGGCAAGCTGGATATTTGGCTGCGGCAGGAATTTATGCCTTAGACAATCATTTCGCACGGCTTGAAGAAGATCATAAGAAAGCTAAAGAACTAGAAGGTTTGCTTTCTTCACTTCCTTGGGTGACTAAAATTGAGCAGGTTGAAACGAATATTGTAATCTTCTATGTTGATCAGAATATTGAACCAACGAAGGTGATAGAAAAATTAGGTGAAAAAGGCATTCTCTTGGTGAGTATGGGAGGAGGGAAACTTCGCTTGGTAACCCATCTAGACATTACTGATGAGGGAATGGAATACAGTTCGAAAATCCTGCGATCCATACAGTTCTATGGAAGTTGACTAGTGGAAGCGTTTCTTTATTTCGGACTTGTTCAACATAAATAATTGAGCCGGTTTGTGAACAACACCCTTTTGTTTCTCTTCGAGCGGAATAAGTAGGTTTTCTTTTAGAATCTTACTTCGGAAATTTCGTTTATCCAGTTCGATGTCGAGTATGATTTCATGCAAATTCTGAACTTGACGAAGAGTGAATTTTTCAGGCAACAATTCATATGCATTACGGCTCATGATGAAATCATTTCTCAAATGCCCTATGGCCTTTTCAACAATTTCATTGTGATCAAATGCCAAACTCGGTATTTCCTTGAGGTCTTGCCAATAGACTTCTTCAGCAAAAGAGGAAGCCTCAGGCTGAAAGTCTTCCATTCGGACCAAAACAAAATAACCAATGGTAATGACCCGTGCTTGAGGATGCTTTCTGTAGGATTGTAGCCAGTGTAAATCTTTGACCTGTTTCACACGCTTGGGGTTTCCAAATGCGTGGAATTGCTGAAGGAACAATCCTTCTAATGCGGTAAGTTCTTTTAGTATCCGATTGGCCGCTTCATCTAAGGATTCGGAATCAAGCACCAAATCTCCAGGCAAAGCCAAAGATTGACTCTTCTGCACGCTATCTTCTTTACGCTTGATTAAAAGCACATTCAAACGCTCATTATCAAACCCAAAGACTACACAGTCTACGGATACATTCGGATTCACTCGTACATCCTGGGTCATAAAAACGTACTAATTCAGCTTAAGAAATCGTTTTAAATATATGAAAAGTGTAATGTTTACACTATGTTTGTTTCATTATACTTAGTATCAAATATACACTAATGTCACAGAAGATACAATCCATAGGAGTTTTGACATCTGGGGGAGATTCCCCCGGGATGAACGCAGCCATACGATCGGTGGTGCGAAGCGCAATCTTTTACAAGCGTTCCATTTACGGCATATACCGAGGTTATGACGGTCTTATCCAGGGTGATATGGTGGAATTGAATGCCAAATCGGTAAACAAAATTCTCAACCTTGGAGGAACCATACTCAAGAGCGCCCGTAGCACGGAATTCCGAACGCCGGAAGGAAGAAAAAAAGCCTTTGATCAATGTAAGAAGCACGGAATTGATGCATTGGTGACCATTGGAGGAAATGGAACCTTTACCGGGGCACACATCTTTCAAGAAGAATTTGACATTCCTGTAATTGGTATTCCAGGAACCATTGACAACGACCTTTTTGGATCGGATTACACCATTGGCTTTGATACTGCGACCAATACCGTTATTGAAGCGGTAGATAAAATTAGAGATACGGCCTCTTCGCACAATCGACTGTTTATCGTTGAAGTAATGGGTCGTGATGCCGGATTTATAGCATTGAGAACTGGATTAGCCACAGGGGCATTGGCGGTTATACTCCCCGAAAAAAACACTCGGATTGAAGATCTCCATCAAGAAATTGAACGTGGAGCCATCAATAAGAAGACGAGCAATATTGTAATTGCAGCGGAGGGAAATACCCTGGGAAACTCATTTGAGATCGCCGAATTGTTGAAACAACAGTTTCCACATCTGGATTGCAAGGTGACCATTCTTGGACATTTACAAAGAGGAGGTTCACCTTCTTGCTTCGATCGTATTCTTGCCTCGCGATTGGGCGTGGCAGCCATTGAAGGACTGTTAAACGACAAAAGCGATAAGATGGTCGGACTAATCGATGACGAACTGACGTATACCAGTCTTCAACAAGCCGTGCAGAATAAGGCCCAGTTGGATAATGAACTTTTAAGAATTTCTAAAATACTTTCAATCTAATATGAAAACACGAGTTGCTATAAATGGTTTTGGCAGAATTGGACGTCTGGCTTTCCGAATTATTGAGCCTCTTGAGGATATAGAAGTCGTAGCAATCAACGATCTCACCAATGTAGAAACCCTTGCGCACCTTCTAAAGTACGATAGTATACATCGAGCATTCAATGGGAGTGTCAATTCATCAAAGGACAGCCTAGAAGTCAACGGAAGAGAAGTAAAGGTTTTTTCACAAAGAGATCTAAGAAACCTGCCATGGAAGGATTTAAATATTGATGTGGTGATTGAATCCACCGGTGTGTTTAGAGACAAAGACACCTTAGGCTATCATATTGAAGCTGGTGCTAAGAAGGTTGTTCTTTCTGCCCCTGCTAAAGGATCGGTAAAAACAGTCGTTCTTGGAGTAAATGACGAGGTACTTACCAAAGACGACTTGGTTCTATCAAATGCCTCCTGCACCACCAATTGCCTAGCTCCCATGACTAAAGTAATTGATGAAAACTGGGGAATTGAAAGCGGATTTATGACCACCGTTCATGCCTATACGGCGGATCAACGATTGCAAGATGCTCCACATAGTGATTTACGTAGATCGCGAGCAGCGGCCCTCTCAATTATACCAACAACAACTGGAGCTGCCAAAGCTGTGGCAAAAGTATTACCGCAACTGGAAGGAAAACTAGACGGTGTAGCCTTAAGAGTACCAACACCAACCGGATCAATGACGGATCTTACGGTGAAACTTAAGTCAAAGACTACGGCCGAAGAAGTAAATAAGGCGATGAAAGCCGCGAGCGAAGGAAGTATGAAGGGCATACTCCAATACACAGAAGATCCTATTGTTTCTGCTGATATCGTTGGATCACCTTACTCTTGTATATTTGATGCACCATTAACCAATGTTCAAGGAGATTTACTTAAGGTCATGGGCTGGTATGATAATGAAGCCGGTTATGCCTATCGCGTGGTAGATTTGCTTAAACGAATCAGCTAAACAAAAATGATACTTATAGCCGAAGGTGGATCGACTAAAGCCGATTGGGTATTGCTTGATAACGACTTTAATGTAAAAGACCGTTTCAGAACAATTGGCTTGAACCCCTATTTTCATTCCAAGGATGACGTATATGAAGCCTTATCAAAATCGCCTGAAATAAAGTCTTCCTATCAGGAAATAGAAGGCGTTTATTTCTATGGTGCGGGTTGTTCCTCTGCGAAGCTCAATCAACGGATTTTGGATGGATTGCATATGGTTTTTCCCAATGCCAATTTACTGGTAGATCACGATCTATTGGCTGCAGCTTATGCTGCCTACACTGGGGAAGCGGAAATCGCCTGCATCATTGGAACCGGAAGCAATAGCTGTTATTTTGATGGTCAGAACCTAAAAGAAAAATTACCTGCTCTGGGCTATATCTTAGGTGATGAAGCTTCAGGAAGTTATATCGGTAAAACTCTTGTTCGAGATTATCTCTATAAGAAACTTCCTAAGATACTGCATGACGATTTCGTGGATACCTATGGGCTAAGTAAAGGTGACATCATTGATCGTGTGTACAATCAAAGCGATGTAAATGTTTATTTAGCAGACTTTGCAAAATTTGCAGGAAAGCATAAAGATCATGAGTATATTAGAAGTATCATTCAGCAGGGTTTCGACGAATTCGTAAAGACCCATGTTTTATGCTTTGAGGAAGCGAACAAAGTTAAAATCAACTTTGTTGGTTCTATAGCATCCGTATTTAAAGAAGATCTGATCCTAGTCCTAAATAGGCATGGATTGGAATTGGGTGAAATGGTGGCCAGACCGGTAGACGGATTGATTCGTTATCATCAGATGTACCGTCCGAAAATTGAACAAACGGAGAAGTTGGGTTAAAAAGAAGTTAGAGATGAGAAATATTGTTGTTCTAGCGCATGACAAAAAGAAGCCTGAGATGGCTACATTTATTAAAGAAAGAGAAGATTGGCTCTGGGGGCGCACTTTGGTTGCTACCGGTCGATCGGCAGAGTATTTAGAGGGGGAAGGACTAACGCTTCCTGTTAATCACCTTAGCCCTGGACAGTCTGGTGGTTACAACGAAATCACCGCCATGATCAAGTCGAAAAAGGTGGACCTGGTTTTGTTTTTTATTGACCCTGAAGTGAAGGAAGGCCATCATCCAGATATTGAAGAGATGATTAATACCTGCATTAGGTATGACGTTCCGCTCTCCACGAGCACCACTGCGCACGAGCTACTTATTCTTGGGCAAATTAGAAAGGAGATGTCTGAACGAAGCAAGGCAAAAAGCTAAGTTCTCGACAACAGAATTGAAAGGCATGAGAATCTATTTTCATGCCTTTTTTATTTGGAATCAATCTGATTATTCCCAGTTGAAAGCTACCATTAGCTTTTATTATCTTGCCCTTCCTAAATCTAGAATATGAATATTGACCTGAAAATTGCTCAAGAGGCAAGGCTTCTACACATAAATGATATTGCCTCCAAACTTTCGATCTCAGAGAACCAATTAGAACATTACGGAAAATACAAGGCTAAGCTTCCACTGAGCTTAATCGATGATTCTAAGTGGAAGAAGAATAAACTCATTCTCGTAACGGCCATGACCCCAACTCCTGCCGGAGAAGGAAAAACAACCGTATCCATTGGCCTTACTGAAGGAATGAATAAGATTGGAAAGAAAACAACTGTTGTGCTTCGGGAGCCTTCTTTAGGACCTGTATTCGGAATTAAAGGGGGAGCTGCTGGTGGCGGACATTCTCAAGTGATCCCGATGGAGGACATCAATCTTCATTTCACCGGTGACTTTAGTGCCATCGAAAAGGCCAATAATCTTCTTGCCGCAATTATTGACAACAATATTCAGAATAAGAATAACAACTTAGGCATCGATCCCCGTCGTGTAATATGGAAACGGGTGATGGATATGAATGACCGAAACCTAAGAGATATCACCATAGGTTTGGGAGGAATAGGAAATGGTGTTCCACGTCAGGATGGATTCAATATTACTCCGGCATCTGAAATAATGGCCATTCTTTGCTTGGCAAATAACTGCACCGATCTCAAAGAGAAGCTCGGAAATATCCTGGTTGGATTTACGCGTGAGCGAGAGCCTGTCTATGCACGTCAGTTAAATGTTGTGGGCGCAATGGCCATCCTATTGAAAGATGCGATTAAACCCAACTTGGTTCAAACTTTGGAAGGAAATCCAGCCATTATTCATGGTGGACCATTTGCCAACATTGCTCAAGGAACAAATACCGTAATTGCCACAAAGATCGGCTTATCGCTCTCGGATTATGTGGTTACCGAAGCTGGTTTTGCCTCTGATCTCGGTGCTGAGAAATTCATGAATATCAAGTGCAAAGGTTCAGACTTAAAACCGAGTGCTGTAGTTGTGGTTGCCACTATAAAGGCCTTGAAATATCACGGTGGAATTGCCTTGGCTGATCTAAACGAAAACAATGCGGAGGCTGTTGCCAAAGGATTCCCTAATCTGGCCAAGCATATTGAAAATGTTCGTCATCACAATATTGAACCTGTAGTGGCTATAAATCACTTTGTATACGACTCAGATGACGAATGTCAAGTCGTGATTGACAAATGCGCCGAAATGGGTGTTAAAGCGGTCATTAGTAAAGGGTGGGCCGATGGTGGAGAAGGAACAAAGGAGTTGGCCACAGTGGTATCAGAAGTTGCCGACAATGACCCTGGAGATTTTGATGGTATTTACGATTGGAATGCCCCTGTTCGAGAAAAAATTGAAACCATTGCCGCAAAAATGTATGGAGCGGTAGGAGTTGACTTCACCGCAAAGGCCGAGGCCGATATGCGTCTCATTGATCGACTGGGATTATCAGGCCTTCCTGTTTGTATGGCTAAGACTCAAAAGAGTTTATCTGACAATGAGAAGTTGATTTGTCGTCCGGAAGGATTCCGTGTTACGGTGCGTGAATTTGAATTTGCTGCAGGTGCCGGATTCTTAATCCCGATCTTGGGCAATATGATGCGCATGCCTGGACTTCCATCCGTGCCAGCTTCAGAAGGAATGGATATTGACGAAAATGGAGTAATTACTGGGCTTTCTTAATCAATGACCAAACGATATCTGACTCATATCCTTTTCTGAGTAGATGATCGGCGATTTTCTTGTTCCGTACATACGCATTCGTAACACTTTTGGACTCTCTTGATTTTTCATCGAGCAGGGTCTTTAAGTTTTCTAAATACTCGTCCTCATCCAATTGATTTAAACCACTTTCTATAGCCCTGGGTTCCAAATCTTTCTTTCGCAACTCATAACGAATCTTAATTCTCCCCCATTTACGCGAGCGATGTTTGCCTATGGCGAAGTGTGCGGCAAATCGTTCTTCATCTATGAAATCTTCATCCATTAAGTAGGCCAAGACTTCTTCTGCCAATTCCTTTTCAGCTTCATATTCAATCAATCGCAATCTAACTTCTCGAATGCTACGCTCACGAAACGTACAGAACTGTTCTATCTTTCGAATGATCTTTTTCTGCGCGTCTTTTTCCTCCTCGGTCATTAGATAAATGTAACAAAAGCGTGATTTCCCATGATGTGGAATCTGAGAGCAATTAGCCTCCTTTTTGCAGCCAACATTATCTCGGGGTTTGCTCAGGGATTGAGTGTATTAGCTATACCATGGTACTTCGCTGACATCATCAATGAACCTCAGATCTTCAGTTTAACTTTTGCGGCCGTAACCTTTATCTCCATTTTTTGGATCCTTATTGCCGGTACCTTGATCGACCGTTTTCCTCGAAAGAACATCTTCATCTTGGGTTCTGCCCTGGCAGGCGCAAGTATGTTCATAGCGCCTGCTGTTGGTTTTTACCATGGTGAAATACCGGTATGGTTAATTCTCTTAACCTTTGCTATTACCAGCCTTTTTTTCAACATCCATTATCCAACACTCTATGCTTTTGGTCAAGAAATCACAGAGCCCAAGCACTACGGTAGAATTAATTCTATGATTGAAGTTCAAGGTCAGGGAACGAGGATCATATCGGGAGCCTTCGCGACGATTATATTGTCTGGAACTGGAGGTGATATGATCAATCTATTGGGCATTCCTATTAAACTGGGGGTTCATATACAAGCTTGGAGCCTGCATGAAATATTCTTGCTTGATGGAATCACTTATGTTGTAGCTATATTGCTCATTGGACTTATCCAATTTGAAGTTATTCGAGAGAAAATCATAGACAAGGGAACGATTGTCGAACGAATTCGCTATGGTCTTTCATATTTTAAAAGGAATCCTCATGTATTTGTATTTGGAGTATGTTCTCATATGGTTTTTGCCTACGCCCTCGTTCAAATGATCATCATACTCCCTAATTACGTCAACAACTTCCTCAATCAATCGGCCGACACCTTTGCGAGTGGTCAGGTTTACTATGGTGTAGGCGCCTTATTGGCCGGGGTGTTTGTACGAAGGGCATTTAGAAAAGTGGAAACGGTTAAGACCGTAATCATACTGATGATCTTATTTGCAATCACTTGTTTTTCTATCTCCAATTTCAGCGATATGTACGTCTTTTTTGCCTGCATGTTGATGATAGGAATTACCAACGCTGGGGTACGCATTGAACGAGTAACCTATTTATTTGAAAATATTCCGAACGAAGTCATTGGAAGAACCAATAGCGTATTCAGCCTTCTAAACACTGTCGTTCGGCTTCTTTTTATCGGTTTGTTTTCCTTGGCTTTCTTCGAGAATTCCGCGAATAGTTCTCTTCCCTACTTCGTAGGTGCAGTGGTGGTTATTCTCAGCAGTATCCCACTCATAACTGGGCACAAAAGAATTAGCCAGAAAATGTCCTAGGCGCTCAATTCAGCTCCAGCTGCATTATAAAAATGGTATTCCAAATAGTTGAAGCTATCGCGAGGAATAACATGAATACGATGTTTGAATTTCAACTGCCATTTGATCCGTTGTGACACCAATCCTTGATTGATATACGCGGCAACAAAACTATGAACGTGGAGATCGATTCTTCCCTTATTTGAACCTTCATTGAATATCTCTTCCAACTCATTTTCCAGTTTCTGAATCAGTAAAATAGGCGCATCAATTTCACCACTTTCACCAGGAATGGCCTCGCGGGTTTTGATGTTCATTTCAGGGCGTACCCTTTGACGAGTGATTTCAATAAGTCCAAATCTGCTTGGGGGCAAGATTTTGTGTTTTGCGCGATCTCTGGACATTTCTTCCCGCATGGTTTCATAAAGTTTCCTGCGGTTGTCCTTATTCTGCATATCAATGAAATCAACAACGATGATTCCACCCATATCTCGAAGTCTCAACTGACGAGCTATTTCTTTCGCCGCCAGAAGGTTTACTTCTAAGGCATTCTCCTCCTGATTATCTTTCTTGACCGAACGATTTCCAGAGTTCACATCAATAACATGAAGCGCCTCAGTATGCTCTACAATTAGATAAGCTCCTTTTGGCATAGATACCGAACGACCAAATGCACTCTTGATTTGGCGTTCAATTCCAAAATGCTCGAAAATGGGGAGTTTGCTCTTATAGGGCTTAACAATCTTTTCTTTATCCGGAGAGATGCTCTTAATATAGTTGCGAATCTCTTCAAAAAGCTGATCGTCATCTACAACTATACTTGTGAAAGAATCGTTGAATACGTCGCGCAGAATGGCCGTAGAACGATCTACCTCAGTAAGTACCCTACTTGGTGGCTTCTTGCGACTCATTTGGCGGTGAAGCTTCTTCCATTTCATCACCAAACCAGAAAGATCAGCATCCAAATCGGCTACCTTTTTTCCCTGAGCAACGGTACGGATGATCACACCAAACCCCTTCGGACGAATACTATTAATGAGTCGTTTTAGACGCTCACGTTCTTCCTTACTTTCAATTTTTCCTGAAATAGAAATACGATCGCTAAAAGGAATCAAGACCAAGTAACGACCAGCTATAGAGAGTTCAGAACTTGTTCTTGGCCCTTTAGTAGAAATAGGTTCCTTGGCAACCTGAACAAGAATATCCTGTCCAGCCTTCAAGACCTTGTCCATTGTACCGTGCTTGTCAATATCCTTCTCTCTCGTGAAGTCAGCCAAAGACCAACTTTGCTTCCCCGTTCGAGATTTCTTCATAAACTTCTGCAAGGAATTGATCTGGGGTCCTAAGTCATGATAATGCAAAAAGGCGTCTTTCTCATAACCTACATCAACAAATGCAGCGTTAAGACCGGATACCAATCGCTTTACTTTTCCTAAATATATATCTCCTACAGAGAAACTGTTGTCGTCTGACTCCTTCTGGAGTTCATCCAACCGACCGTCCTTAAGTAAGGCGATCTTTACACCATCATCTTCAGTGCTAATAATTAATTCACTTTCCACCTCGAATTTTTTTAGTTGAACATAGCGCGGCCTTGGTCCAAAAGAGACCGGCTCACGACCGGTTCACAATAACAGAGTGAGAGAGAGGAGGAAACGGCCAATAGCCGCCATCCACCCTAAAGTGAATGGCTCATGTCTTAAAGAAGATTACTTCTTCTTGTGACGGTTTTTTCTCAAACGCTTTTTACGTTTGTGAGTAGCCATCTTATGACGTTTTCTTTTTTTTCCGCTTGGCATAATCCAATGCTTTAATTTGTTCTTACTTAAATTTCTTCTAAGACTTTTTCAACTTGTCTCTTCGCTTCCTCATCGGTCGGCAATTCTAAGAATCGCTCAAATGATTCACGTGCCTTTTCATTATTTTCCAATTCCAAATATACTTGACCCAGCATTTTCCAGGCTTCGGTATTATTTGGCTCCAATTCTACAACTCGTTCAAAACGCCCAATGGCCTTTTCCAATTGACCTGTCTGAATGGAAAACATTCCTAAATAAAACTGGGGTAAGGCCTCTTCTGGATATTTATCTGCCACATCTCTCAATGCAAGGATTCCTTCCATAGAAGCCCCTGAATTAATCATTACCAATGCGCTATCCAACTCAGCTTGCATTCCACTTTCCACTACTTCATTTTCATGAACATGGCCGGATTCTGCTGATTCTGACCTTACCTCTTCTTTATGAGGCAACAATAATAAAAGAACGACAAGTGCCACGGCCGAAACTATGGCTACTGAAATTTTAGTCTTACTCAACAACCTGAACTTTGGTTTTAACTCCTTCAACAAAGGTCTTCGCAGGCTTGAAAGCCGGAATGTTGTGTGCTGGTATAATTATGGTCGTATTCTTTGAAATATTACGTCCAGTCTTTTCCGCGCGCTTCTTCACGATAAAGCTACCAAATCCACGTAGGTAAACATTCTCTCCGCCTTCCAACGATCCCTTGATCTCCTCCATGAAAGCCTCAACTGTAGCTTGTACCTCCCTCTTTTCCATTCCTGTCTTGTCCGAAATACTAGCTACGATCTCCGCTTTGGTCATGTTTTTATTCTTTAATTGTTATAAAATTGCTCTCGTTTTGAGGGCTGCAAATATAAATGAAATTTATTCAGTTTGAAATGGTTGGGGCTTTTTTTGACTGGGCGAACTCACTTGTTAGAAACATCTTATAATGGACATACATTTATGGACATACATTTTAGAAGTGCATTATTGAATTGGTATGACCACAACAAGCGGAGTCTACCCTGGAGAGAAAGCGCGGATGCTTACCATGTTTGGCTGTCCGAAATCATCCTTCAACAAACCCGTGTAGACCAAGGATTACCTTATTATCAGGCCTTTATTGAACATTTTCCCACTGTGCATGATTTAGCCAATGCAACCGAAGACGAAGTCTTGAGGCTATGGCAAGGATTGGGCTATTACTGCAGAGGCAGAAACCTTCGAAAAACGGCCATTGAAATCTCTGGCCGAGGAGGCGAATTTCCATTAGAGTATCAAGAACTAATCAAGTTAAAAGGAATTGGCCCCTATACGGCAGCCGCAATCGGAAGCATTGCATTTAATCGGCCCTATGCCGCTCTTGACGGAAATGTAATACGCGTATACTCAAGGGTATTTGGAGTAAAAGAAGATGTCCGTTTAGGAAAAACACGTGCGCAACTGCAAGCTCTGGCCGATGAATGTTTGGACAAAGATCGACCAGGCGATTGGAATCAGGCTCTCATGGATTTAGGTTCCATGGTGTGCCTTCCTAAAAAACCACTCTGCACAAATTGCCCATTCGCCGATCGATGCCTCGCAAAAGCAAGGAACACAACGGATCAAATTCCTTTTAAAAGCAAAGCCCCTTCAAAAAAAGTGGTATACACCCATTTCGTTTTTATCATTCACGATTCTCAAATCTGGCTGGAACGAAGAGATAATAGCAGCTATTGGGCTGGACTTTATCAAGGCCTTGAAGTAGGCTACAAGGAAGAGTCCAATCAGATTATTCGGTCCGTTTCTAAAGAATATGAATTGCACAATACAAGGCTGCTTTCAGAGAAGACAGCCATACACTTATTGAGTCATCGAAAGATCCATTTATCATTTTCACTGATGGAAGCTGACAGTAAAGGTTTGATGGATAAGGAAGGTTGGAAGCCGCTTAATTCCATTTCTTCACTTGCTTTTCCTAAACCCTTGGCAGAAGTGTTGAAAATTTGGAATGATGAAGGGAAGCTAATCCTCTGAACTTGACTATTTTTGTTAAAAGTTAAACAATGGCTGGATCGGTTAATAAAGTAATCTTGATTGGAAATTTGGGGAAAGATCCCGAAGTGCGTCACTTTGACGATGGTGGAAGTTTGGCCCGATTCCCATTGGCGACGACGGAAACGTATAAGAATCGTGAAGGCGAACGTGTATCGAACACTGAATGGCATACGGTTATAGCTCGAAGGGGGCTTGCGCAGGTTGCTGAAAACTACCTTAAGGTAGGTGATCGCGTATATATTGAAGGTTCTATTCGCACACGCAAGTGGCAGGACGATCAACAAAATGACCGATACTCGACTGAGATAATGGCCAACAACCTAGTGATGTTGGGAGGTCGTAAGGATGAAGAGACTAGCTCAGGAAGTCAAATGAGTGGAAACACGAATCCAGCAACAGCAAGCCCAAGTCCGAGCCCAAAAGCAGTAGACTCAGATGAAATAGATGACTCAGGTCTTCCATTTTAATTGTTGAACTAAGCCCTTCCAATTGGACCCAGAGCCCTACTCTCAACTTAGCATACTACTCGCAGTGCCCGCTTTTGATTTTGGCAGTATTGCCTATGCCTTATTCCTAATATTGCTTTTGGCGTCTTCGGCACTAATTAGTGGTTCGGAGGTCGCTTTTTTCGGATTGGGTTCCAATCTACATCAGGAGTATTACAACTCTCAAGTGCCAAAAGAAACGCTCATTGCAAAGCTGCTGGATGATCCAAAGAGACTGTTGGCTACCATCCTGATCTCCAATAATTTTGTCAATATTGGAATTGTACTCCTAAGTAGTTACCTCACTGATCTTTGGTTTAATTTCAGAAGCGTAAACTGGTTTGGATTCACCATCAATCTGGGATTCATCGTCAAAGTGGTTGTCATTACATTCATTTTACTCCTGTTTGGCGAAGTACTCCCTAAGATTTATGCCAACAGAAATGTGGTGGCCTTTTCCAAACTTATGGCCAAACCCATCGACATTCTATCAAGGGCTTTTAAACCATTAAGCAAGCTGTTAATCTCTACTACAGCTATTGTTGAGAATAGACTGGACAAGAAGCAAGAAGGCTTGTCCGTTGAAGATCTTTCCCATGCTCTTGAACTCACCACTGAGAAAGAGATTGAACATGAAGATCAGAAAATCCTTGAAGGAATCATCAATTTTGGAAGCACCGATGTAAAGCAAATCATGAAGCCCAGAACAGATGTGGTTGCCATTCCAATTGAATCGCCCTTTAGTGAGGTTATGGAAATCATTCGCTACAATGGTTACTCTCGTTTACCTGTGTTCAAGGAAAGCTTTGATCAAATTGAAGGGGTATTGTATATCAAAGATGTGCTCGCACATATTGATCGAACCAAATTTGATTGGAAGCCCTTAATTCGCGAACCATTCTTTGTTCCTGAAACCAAAAAAATCAATGATCTCCTGAACGATTTCAAATCAAAGAAGGTCCATATGTCTATCGTGGTGGACGAGTATGGAGGCACCTCCGGAATTGTAACACTTGAGGATGTTTTGGAAGAAATTGTTGGAGAAATTAGCGATGAGTTTGATGATGAGCATCTGAGCTATTCCAAGCTCGACGAAGACACTTATGTTTTTGAGGGAAAGATTAATTTGAAGGACTTTTATCGGATTGTAGGAATTGAAGGTGATGAATTTGAGGCGAAAAAAGGTGAGGCCGATACGCTCGCTGGATTTGTGCTTGAAATTGCGGGCAAATTTCCTGAGAAGGACGAAATCATTGAGTTTGAGCACTATCTTTTGAAGGTTGAAGGAATTGACAAAAGACGCATCACCCGAGTCAAAGTGAGACTTGCAGAAAAAGAACAATGAAAAGAGCTGGATTATTTCTTCTAGGATTGAGCTATTTCTTTCTTTCCTCATGTACTCAAGATTTCCAACCTAAGCCGTACTCCTACTACAGGATTGACTTACCAGAGCATGAGTACCGTTCGTTGGAATCCGGTTTTTCCTTCGCATTTGAAATACCCACCTATAGCAAGGTTTTGAAGTGTCCCGAACCAAATTGGCTCAATTTGCATTTTGAGCAATTCGATGCCCAAATACATTTGACTTATAAAACGGTGAACGGAGACTTAATCGATTACCTTGAGGAGAGTAGAGCCTTGGCCTTTAACCATACCCAAAAAGCTGAGGGCATCAAGGAAACGGTTTATCATAACGACTTAAATGATGTTCATGGTCTGTTATATGAAATAGAGGGAAATGCAGCGAGCTCTGTTCAATTTTACCTGACCGATAGTGTCAATCATTTTTTACGAGGAGCACTCTATTTCAACGTTATTCCGAACCCGGATTCCATTGCTCCGGTAAACGACTTCATCTTAGAGGACATTATCCATTTAATGGAAACTACTTACTGGACCACCGGAAGCGGCCCAAGTGATAGGTAATGGTTCCAAACAAAATAGCTGAGAGCAGCAAATGCAGTGGTTGAATGGCCGCAGGCATTCCAAGATAATTCAAACCCACACCACTCAGCACTTCAATTACTACCAATATGGGCAGGTACAACAACACCTTCAAACCCGTATTCTTACGATACTCCATAAAAGAAAAGACCGATAGAATAATCAATGCGTTAGCAAATGAACGGTGGAATTTGAATTTCCAATCCAGATGTTCGATCCAATTCACTCTAGGAATTTCGTGGTACAATTGGTCGACCAATTCACGTACTTGAGTTCCAGAAACAACTTGAATGGCCAACAGGAATAGGGCAATCATTAATATCCTTCTCGGATTCTTAGAATTTATGTCAACTTTGCCCTCTTCCACTATGGATAAAATCCTCGTGTACAGGAAAATCAGAATAAATGCTCCTACCATATGAATGGTAATCTGACCCGGGATTAGATTCCCATCTACAACCACTTTTCCCAACCATGCCTCAAATCCCAACATTAGGAGGGCACCAAATGCCAGGAAGGAGATCCATTTGTTTTTTTTCCAATACAGAAACGAGAATGCCAGGGTTAACAAAGCAGGTATACCTGAGAAAGCACCGAACAATCGATTGATGTATTCGGTCCACGTATGAACTGGATTGAAAATGGCGTAATCATGTTTGTCATAGATCTTCCAGTTCTCAGAATTCCATTCCTGCTCAGAAGTAAAATCCTTTTGGGCAACCCACAGAGCTTCCTCTCTAACGATCATTTGACCTTTCTCAAAAGCGTGGTTTTCTTTCCACAGTACTTGACTCTCTTCTGTAGGAGGAATTAGATATCCAAAGCACTTCGGCCAATCGGGACAACCCATTCCCGATCCACTCATTCGCACCACCGATCCGGCAATAATTACCAAGTATATCGCAACGATGGAAATTCTAACCAGCCGTCTAAACCATTTTTCCATGGCACAAATGTACAGTCTAGAATAGCATTAGCCGAGAGAAAACTTAAATTCGTTTCATGCTAGACTTTCTAGACCAAATCAGCCATGAACTCCTAAAAAATCCAGTGGATATGCACAACAAATTGGTTGTGCTTCCAAGCCGAAGAGCTTCCCTTTTCTTACGGCAAAAACTACAGCGCCATACCAAAGAAAGCATTCTACTCCCAAGCTTTATCTCACAGGAAGAGCTGATGGAGGATCTATCAGGGATGCGTGTACTCGATCGAACCGAAATTCTCACCCAATTGTATCGCATTTACAAAAATCTTGACGGCGCCAAGGATGAGTTGGATGCCTTTCTCCAATGGGGCACCATCCTACTACAGGACTTCAATGAAATTGATCGCAATCTAATTGAAGGGGAGAATTTATACCGGCATTTGTTCGATATCAAGGAGGTTGAATCCTGGGTGCACGAACGTGAGAATAGTGAAATGATTGATCGCTATTTAAGCTTTTGGACCATTATGGGACAGCTGTATGCGGCGGCAAAATCAGACTTCATCGAAAGGGGTACAGCTTGGCAAGGATTGGTTTATCGATTGGCTGCCGAGCGAGTGGAGACCGCTTTGGAATCCGAGAATGGCCTGCTTTCTTCATCCGAGATATACTTTGTTGGGCTCAATGCCTTGACCAAAGCGGAGGAAAAAGTCTTACTGGCCATTCAGCAAAGCACCAAGGCCAGATTCTTCTGGGATTATGAGAACTCCTATATCAACAATCCAAAACATGAGGCCGGACTCTTTGCCCGAAGAAGAATTAAAGGTGGGCAATTAGATCCTCATGGAAAGACTTGGACGGAACCCCATTACACCAACATTTCTAAGAAATTCGTTAAATCCTATGCGGTGAGCAACGCCATTGCACAGTGCAAGATGGCGCAGCGAATTTTGGAAGATTCAAGAGACGAACTGGGACAGAATACCGCTATCATCCTGAATGATGAAGAACTGTTAATTCCTATGTTGTACTCCTTCCCGATGGAAGTGAAAGACATCAATGTCACCATGGGATTACCGCTTAAAAGAACATCCTTGGGACAGTTCGTGATCCGTTGGATAAGTATGCAGAAGGATAGTCTTAGGCGAAAGAAAGCGGGACAATCCACATGGTCCATCTATCATTTGGCCTTTCAACGAATCATCCATAGTGTAGAATTTCAAGCTTTCCTTTCCGAAGAACTGAAATCCAAAATATCTGGTCTTTTAAGCAATCAAGTTTTGGTCATGGTGCGAATTCCTTGGCTTAAGGAAGTTATGGAAGAGGATTCAGTGGCCAATTTTCCTTTTGCCCTTTTTGAAGATCATACAGATGACCCCATTGGTCTGATTGATAGCCTTCAATCGTTTATAAAGTGCTTAATGGAACATTCCAATGCCATAGAACATGAAGTGGCCGTAAAAATCGGGATGCTTAGTACTCGTCTATCTAGCCTGATTGAAGATGAACCGGAATACAACCAGATTGAAATCGTCTTGGAACTATTGGAAGATGCGCTTAAGAACGAAAATCTCGATTTATATGGAGAACCATTAAAAGGTGTCCAATTAATGGGATTGCTGGAAAGCCGTGCATTGGATTTTGAACGCTTAATCATCCTATCGGTTAATGAGGGAGTCCTCCCATCGGGTAAAACGGTCAATTCATATATCCCTTATGATATAAAGAGACATTATCAACTGCCAGTCTTTGAAGAGAAGGATGCTATTTTCGCCTATCACTTTTATCGCATCCTCCACAGGGCCAAAGAAATTCATTTGGTCTACCAAACCGACCACTCTGGTTTGGGGAGTGGTGAGCCTTCTCGCTTCGTACGTCAAATAGAACATGAATGGCCAGGCACCATAATAGAAAAGGTAGAACATGTTGAGAGTTCTACAAATATTGGAAATACGAAGCCCTTCGAAACTTTAAAAATTCCAAAAGCAGATGCTGTTCTTAATCGATTGGATGAGATAAAGAATAGAGGATTCTCACCCTCAGCATTGACCAACTATCTCGAGGATCCGGTAGAATATTTCTTCAAGAATGTATTATACCTTCAAGAAGAAGAGGAATTGGAGGAGCATTTAGGAGCCCTAACCATAGGTACGGTGGTGCACAGCACACTGGAAACTCTTTTCATGCCTTTTGAAAGACATGAAATTAGTATTGATATAATAGAGGGCATGCTGAATAAACTAGGCAAAGTTCTTCGTAATCAATTTCAGAAGGAATACAGTCTTAGCTCGTTGGAGAAGGGCAAAAACCTGCTTGCCTATCATGCTTTCGAGAAGATGTTGATTATTTATTTGAAGTCGGTGGCCAAAGAAATTAAGGGTGGCCAAAAAATGACCTATCTCAAAGGAGAAGAAAAACTATGCGTAGAACTGCATTCCAAAAAGGGAACTGATTACAAGCTCAGAGGAATTGTAGACCGCATTGATTGGGTGCACAATGGTGTTCTCATCACGGACTATAAGACGGGTAGCATCGGTGACTATGATTTGAGTATTGAATCCGTGTCTAAGGTTTTTGAAGGAGGTAAATCCAAGGCCTTCCAAATACTATCCTATGGCCTTATGTTCAAGAAGACATATCCTGATCAGCCTATTTCAAGACTCCAAATGATTTCACTTAGGACTCCGGAAAAGAGATTTAAACTAAAGATTGGTCGAAAGGATTTTATAGAGGAGCATCTCGTTGAATTTGAAGAAATGCTTCATTCACTGATCGATGAGATTCTAGATCCAAAGGTTCCCTTTTCTACAGAATTCGATTCGAAATATCCCTTGTTTACAAAGTTAAATGCATAAAAAAAACCTTCCGAAGAAGGGTTTTCTTTGCCAGAGCCTAATCAGTTGATTAGGCTTCTTTGGTCACACCATCTTTAGCGGCCTTATCCTGGCACGCAGCTTTTTCTGAAGCTGAACATGCTGCTTTCTCAGCTTCTGTACAATTCTTCTTGCACGCCGCCTTTTCTTCGGCAGAGCATCCACTGTGGGCAGAGGAAGAAGACTCGTTACTTACAAGGGCAACGGCATAGGCACCGTCATTCACTCCAGCTACAACTTCAACAATTTCTTCTTTGCTAATAGCCGACTCATCGTATTCAACGACACAGGTGCCATTTTCGAAGTCAACTTCAGCAACAGCCACTCCTGAAGTTTCATTTAATGTCTTTTCAATTTTTCCGGCACATCCCGATGCGCAAACCATACCATCAACTTTCATTGATACGGTATTTGTGGCCATTGCTTCAGACTGCTCAACTTCCACTGCGGAAGAATCCGATTGATTACAACTTGCCAAACCTACTACAAGGCCAAATGCAAGCATAAAGGAGAATACATTTTTCATCTTATTATTTTAAAGTATATGATCCGTTCTTATTAAACATCCTTTTCAATAGGATTTCGTTGATCTTATCTTCTTTAAACCTCAAATTTACAGAAGAATTGTCTAGATCCACATTTATCTTTTCAACACCTTCAATTTCCGAAAGTAAGGACTTTACACTTGCTGCACAATGTCCACAACTCATTCCTTCAACGGCAAATTGCTTTTCTACCATTGTTCAAAGTTAAATAATTCGGCTCTAAGAAATGTATATTAGCTGACCCAAAGAATGAATGATGCTGAATTGGGATAATCGAAATTTTCAATACCTAGTTCTCGTCGTACTGGCCCTAATCTGGGGGAGTTCATTTCTCTTGATGAAAATCGGTCTTGAAGCCATGGATTATAAGGAAGTTGCGCTCTGGCGTCTGTTCATAGCCTTCCTCTTTTTGCTGATTTTATTCTTCAAACGATTCAAAGAGTTTCAATGGAAATATACCATTCCATTACTGCTCGTTGCGGTCTTTGGAAATGGATTGCCTGCCTTTTTATTTACCAAAGCAGAAACAGTTATCGATAGTTCTGTGGCCGGAGTTTTGAATTCTCTAGTTCCACTTTTTACGGCGATTATCGGACTCATTTTCTTCAAAGTTAGAATCCGTTGGTACAACGCTTTTGGAATTTTAATTGGATTTGGAGGAGCGATTTTGCTCTTCATTGATGAATTACGCATTGAAAATAGCCAGCAATTACTCTATGCCATCTTTCCAGTTTTAGCAGCCATGTCCTATGCCATCAGTTTAAACACCATCAAGCATCGATTACAGGAATTGAGTGCCTTGGCAATCACGACCATCGCTTTTACTATGGTTGGTCCATTTAGCGGAATTGGACTTTATACACAAGGATATATTGACCGACTTAGTATCGCTGAAGTTCGTGTTGCTCTCGTTTTTGTGGTGCTATTAGCGGTCTTAGGAACAGCCCTTGCCTTGCTCATATTCAACAAACTCGTGAAACATACTACAGCACTTTTTGCTAGTTCAGTGACCTACTTAATTCCTATAGTGGCTATAATTTGGGGCGTTATTTACGGTGAGAATATTGGATTCAATCACTTTTTGGGATTGAACACCATACTCGCTGGGGTTTGGTTGGTCACCAAGAAGGCCACTTAAATTGCAGCCATCTTTCTTGCCCGATTGACAATCGACCTTCTGGAGTTCAAAATAGTTTCCTTCTTGCTCTGGTCAAGTCCACGCCACCTAGCATAGGCCAGCGAACGTTTGTACGCCCTCTTCCATTCGAAATAAAATGGCAAGCTAAAGAACATCAAGAGGGTTAAACCTAATCCGCCCATCCAAGCATGCGATATAAGGGTTCCAAGAATAAAGAAGATCAGTCCATAAACCGTATATATCCCCAGCCCAATGCCAAAACGCAGGGTAAGGATAAACTTCGGGGCCTTAATCAGCTTTGAACTTAGAGATTCGGCATAGGATAAAGGACCAATATGAATTAAGAAAGAGAGTCCATAGATGGGTAGACACAGCAAGAGAAATAGATTTCTAAAGATCAAGCCAACAAAGGAAGGGCATTCTCTTACGGTTTCTTCTCTAATGTTGAGTTCCTTCAGCTTGTCCATATAGGATTTCACCTCCCGCATAAGTTCAACTGTTGCGGCATCCGAACCCGTCAAGAGAGGGTTCACTATTTTATTGAACTTCTGACCCAGTTTAAAGAAATTACCAAAGTTGTTCTCTATGTTTCGTTCTTTAAGCAAAACGGGAATGAAGATCTTCCTAAGGTCTAGATGTTCTTGATAGAATTCTTCAGAATGAATATCCAACATCACTTCTGACATGCCAGCGGCAAGATCCACTTTCATGGCCTCGATGGCCGCCTCAGAATCTTTCTCATAAATCTCTTTATAGTCTCTGACATAAATTGGATTACCCACGTTGAGGACCAAATCATGATGTACTTCAAAGTGGCGTTCATAGACTATTCCTATGGGCACTAGGTGAACACCAGTCTCCCAATTGGTTTGTTCCTCCGCTGGAAAGGAAAATCGAAATACTCCCTTTTTTAAAGGGCGAAGGCGATGCGTCATAACCTGGTTCCCTTCCGGAAAAATCAAAACCGACCGATTGTTGCTCAATTCATCGGTGACCTTTTTGAAAATTTCCACATTCTTCTTCATGTTCTCCAATCCATCATGCCGACGATAAACAGGCAACATCCGAATCGTATAGAGGAATTTACGAACCAATGGTTTCTTGAATATATCCGAGCGCGTTAAGGAATAGGGCTGTCTATGAGAAGCGGTGATCAGGAACAATGCATCGATTAGTGCATTTTCATGATTTCCAATTAAAATGGTGGGTTTAAACTGCTTGAGTGTTTTACGATTATAGTAGAAAGTTGATCGAAAGAAAAACCTTAAACCGGTTCTTATCCATAGATGGAAGAACTCATACAAGAGGTATTGCAATATCGCTTTCAAAGGGTTTGGGTTTTATAGCGAGACCAAAAATACGAAAGAGACAATCCGATCGCAATATGCCACATACTCCACCAGCCACAAGCAATGGCAGTTGCTCCGTATTGAGGGAAGAAACTAAAGCACAAAATTAAGCCCAGGCCGGAATTCTGAATGCTTGTTTCAATAGCAATTGTTTTCTGTTCCTTAAAGGGTAATCCCGTTGCTTTGGCGAAATAAAAACCAGAGAGCATGCCTACGGTATGATGCACACCTACAATTAGGATAATGTATTTAATGACCTTGAGGAAAGTCTCATAATTGGATTGAAAAATAACGATCACAAAGCCAATAAAAATGAGCATGGAGAGCTTCTTAATCGGATTGGTAATCTTGGCAGTAATTTGTGGCAAGTACTTAGCGAAGAGTAATCCTGCGATGAGTGGAACGACCAGCAGTAGAAGAATGATTTTAAATACGCTAACAGGATCCAATGATATTTTGGTAAGAATTTCTGCGGTGGGCGGATACAAACCCGACCAAAAGGCAAAATTCAGTGGCGTTAAAACAATGGAGAAGACCGAACTAAAGGCGGTTAGGCTGACACTCAAAGCCGCATTCCCCTTGGCCAAATGGGTCATGAAATTGGAAATATTCCCTCCAGGCACGGCGGCCAACAAAAACATCCCTAGTGCTAAAGTAGGATGAGGTTTCATGATATAAACCAATAGCAAGGTTAAAGATGGTAAGAGAATAAATTGGGATGCCAGGCCAGTGAGCACATATTTTGGACTTCTGAGCAATTCCTTAAAATGGTCCGTTTTAATCTCTAGCGCTACGCCAAACATAATGAAGGCCAGGATGTAGTTCATCAAAACCTGACCACCGGAACTAAAGTTAAGTTGAATGCTGTCCAACCAGCTCAAATCTTGCATGAGGTGAAAAATAGAAAAAGCATTTTAGTTTAATTGGCGAATTTTAATTCGGTCGCACTTGTCCTTTGCGTTAATCAAGTCCATATGAGCTTTTAATTCAAGCAAGCCAAATTGGAACGCACCGTCTCATCCCATAAAAAGAGCCCCGATTTCTCAGGGCCTTTTACTATCTATATCCTTTTTCTTTACTCAATCGTAAAGTCCGATACCTTTAGTCCAGCATTAACATCAGCTGACTTCAATTCAGCTTCCAAACGTTGTGGTCCCAAAGGAATAATAATTTTCCCTGGAAGCATTAATCCATGTTCATCTGTGTAATCTAGGTAATCCGTTGACTGGGCAATTGGTCCTTCCGGTCCTTCAAGAAATTCACTCTCTCTCACTTTTAAACCAGTTTCTGTATCGTAGTACATGAAACTCTCACTACCCGAAGCCTTAACCACTTTGATTTCATAAGCCTTAGAACCATCATCCATTCTTTTCACTGCGGTAAGCTCATAGGACACCTCACTCTCCGCCCAATAGCGTTCTTCGAACATATATGAACCGGCCAACATATCAGCCAACTCTTCACCTTCCATTTTCTGAGTCATTCCTTGCTGGGTTACAGCCACTTGCTCACCATCACAAACTACTTTGAATAGTTCCATAGAACCCATGGCCATTTTCTGACTCATATAGTTTGGAGCCATATGAGACATATTCATCGTTACTAGGTTTCCTTGAATATCCACTTCATACGTGGTCGTATAGTCATTGATGGCTTCCAAGGCTTCCGATCCACCCAGGGCTTGGATGAATGAATTTATCACATCATCGGCGCTTACACCCTCTGGAAGTGGAATGTTCGGCTCCTCTGTTGGATTTCCATACATGTCAAAGAACTTCACTTCACCAAAGGCATCGAGTCCTTCGTTTGCCTCATCGTACTTTCCAACAATAACAATATGTGAATTCTCAGGCTTGAAATAGGTCGGAGCTATCGCCAATAAATCAGCTGGAGTCATCGCATTCAAACGCTTCAAATAATTCTCGTAATAATCCGGCGCCAAGTCGTAGCGGGCAATAGACAAGGCAAATCGAGCCACCGTAGAGGCGCTCTCCATTCCTCGGGCAAAACTACCAGTGATGTATTTCTGAGCAGAATTTAATTCGGCCTCCGATACTTCTTCTGTCACAAGTCTATTTATCTCAAACATGATTTCCTTCACTGAAGCAGCAGTTACCTCATTACAAACACTTGCGGCAGATAGGAAACTACCTACCAGTGGATCGGTATCGTACGAAGCATAAGGTGTATAGGTATATCCTTTATCCTCTCTTAGGTTAAGGAATAGTCTATTGTCAAACCCATTTCCGTAGATCATGCTCAACAAAGCCACCTTTACCACATCCGGATGACCAGGAGGAAGGTTCATTGTTTGAACCACATTGATGACAGACTGCACCGAATTATCGCGGTTTACAAAAGCCAGATAGGTCTCTGGATCAACTGGATGCTCATACTGCATGCTAGGCACTTCTGCCATTTCCCAGTCGCCCAGATATTTCTTCACCATTTTCTTGGCTTTCTTCACGTTGATATCCCCTACGATTGCCAAATAACCAATGTTCGGACGATAGAAGTTGTTGTAGTAATTCCTACAATCCTCAAGGGTGATGTTTTCCAGTGTTTCCTCCGTCATGATCTCTCCATATGGATGTGCTTTTCCGTATAGAAGTGCATTTCCAACATTAGCCACAATCTCATCGGGAGATTCTTTTCCCACTTGAATGGATGAAACATATTGAGCTTTGATCTTTTCAAACTCTTCTTCAGGGAAAGTTGGATTCATAATCACTTCCGCCATCAATTTGATCATGGTTTCCGCATGTGTGCTCAATGATGAGGCATTGACCGATGTAGAGCCGGCACTCAATCTAGCACCGATAAAATCTACTTCTTCGTCCAATTCAGCTTTCGTGTAATTGGAAGTACCTCTGGTCATAAGATCTCCCATAATGGCGGTGTATCCTACTTTATCACCTTCGGCAATCGGATCTCTATCGAGTACCAATGACCAACTTACTCTTGGAAGCTTGTGGTTTTCGACCACAAATACTTTGAGACCATTCTTAAGCTCAAATGATTCGGCCGAACCAAATTTAATCTCAGGAGCGGGACCTCCGGTTGGACGAACAGATCTGTCCAACTCCTGCGCCATAAGACCAGCAGTAATCCCAAACAATGCTATAAGGCTAAATATCTTTTTCATTTTCTTGTAATTACTATTACTGCTGAGGTTCTTGATCCTTTGGAAGGTAGATTAGCACTACTCTGTTCTCTGGAACCAAGTATTTCTTTGCAACACGCTGAATATCCTCAGCGGTAACCGACATATATCGCTCAACTTCATTGTTGATCAAATTGGCATCGCCATAATACACATGGTAGTTGGCCAATGCCTCACAGATTCCCATTTGATTTGAATATCCACTTACAAATTGGTTTTCAATCTGATTTTGCAGCTTCTGGAATTCACGTTCCCCGACCATTTCCGATTGAAGCTTGTTGATTTCTATGTCCATTCCGTCAATCAAATCTTCCAAAGGTTTTCCGAACTGAATTAATCCAAGGGCAATGAACAATCCTCCATCTTCTAATTGATAAGGAAAAGCTACAACCTGAAGGGCCGCCTCTTTTTCATCGACAAGTACTTTGTTAAATCGAGAGCTTTCGCCTCCTGACAATAGAGTGGTCACCATTTCTAGCGCGTAGGCATCTGGATGGGTTTGCTCTGGCAATCGATAGCCCATGAAAACCGCTGGAAGTTGGATGTTGTCATAAACGGTATCGCGTCTTTCACCGGCCATGGCTGGAACTTCAACTTCTGGTCTGCGGATTTCCTGTGTTCCTTTAGGAATACCAGCGAAATATTTGCGCACCCACTCTTCGGCTTGTGCAAGATCAATATCACCCGAAATACTCAAGGTGGCATTGTTGGGCACATAATACATCTCGTAGAACTCTATAAAGGTCTCTAGCTCGGCTGTATTCAAATCTTCCAAGGATCCAATTGGAATCCATGAATACGGATGATTGTCATAGGCCGCATCAAAGATCTTTTCTTGGAAGGACATATACGGTTGGTTATCGTAGTTCGTACGTTTCTCTTCCTTTACCACTTCACGTTGTGTGTTTACACCGCCCGTATCAATCTTGGCATGCAACATACGTTCTGACTCCAGCCAAAGTCCTAATTCCAATTGATTGGACGGAAGTACTTCGAAATAGTATGTACGATCATGTGAAGTGTTGGCATTTAAAACCCCACCGTTTGCTTGTACAATTTTCATGTACTCACCTTCGCCAATGTTTTCTGAGCCTTCGAACATGAGGTGCTCAAAAAAGTGAGCGAAACCCGTATTACCAGGAACTTCATTCTTTGACCCTACATGGTAGATTACACCTACTGCTACGATTGGAGCGGTATGATCTTCATGTAGAATAACATGCAGTCCATTGTCCAGATCAAACTCTGTGAATTCTATCTTATCCTGAGCATTGACAAATCCAATTGTCAAGACACTCACGAAAAGCAGGATTAACTTATTCATATTGTGATTTTTTTATTCAGGGTCACAAATTTATCAAAACAATTGACTTGTTTCCCAATTGCTTGCCTTTGATTCTCATTAAAAAAGCTGTTTCCATGGCTTGCCAGATGAATATTTGTAGTTATCTTTGCAGTCCTTTTTAAATCAGGTCTTTAACCAATAAGAAAAAGATGTACGCAATTGTAGAGATAGCAGGGCATCAGTACAAAGTAGAGAAAGACCAACGTTTGTACGTTAATCGTATGGAAGGTAAGGAAGGTTCATCCGTGAACTTTGACAAAGTCCTTCTAATCGAAAACAATGGCAAAGTAAACGTTGGCGCCCCAGCTATAAAAGGAGCAAAAGTGTCTGCGAAGATCGTAGAGCACCTCCAAGGCGACAAAGTTCTTGTATTCAAGAAGAAGCGTCGTAAAGGTTATCAAAAGTTAAATGGTCACCGTCAAGCACTAACTACTCTTAAGATCACTAAGATTCAAGAGAAAACTGCTGCGAAGAAGGCTGCACCGAAGAAAGAAGAACCAAAGGCGGAAGCTGCTGACCAAGCAGCGAAATAAAATCCGGCCGTAAAACGATAATATCATGGCACACAAAAAAGGAGTTGGTAGTTCGAAGAACGGTCGCGAGTCGGAAAGTAAACGATTAGGGGTGAAGATCTTTGGAGGTCAGCCTGCGATCGCCGGTAACATCATTATTCGTCAGCGTGGTACCAAGCACCATCCTGGAGAAAATGTTGGAATGGGAAAAGATCACACAATCTTTGCAACGATTGATGGTGTGGTTGAATTCAGAAAGAAAAAAGACAACAGATCGTATGTGTCTGTAGTTCCTTTCGAAAAGGGCACTGAAGCTTAATCGAAACGATATATAGTATTGCGAAAGACTCTTGATTTCTCAAGAGTCTTTTTTTTGGCAAGGATTTAGAAATTAGGATTTTTACAATACTCACGAAGTTCACTTTGTTCATTCGTTGATGTCGTTGATTACGATGACCTGAAGGTATCGCTGACAAGCCAACGATAATTCGCAGAGCGAATTCATCGTGGAGGATTTTGGATTTGGGGAAGAAGAAGAATGTATTAATGAATAATTGCTCCTATCGAAATCCCTACTGAATAGAGGTTCCGTTCCACAATATAATCTTTGTAATAGGAGTAAAACATATATCGAACGTTCGGCGAAACAACGTAACTGACTCTTGATCCCGAGTAGATTTCCACTCCAAAATCAATTCGAGCCGAAATATTTAGGCGACGAATGTGGTCAGACCTTACTTCATCATCTCGAAAGCTGTCAACCTCCTTTTCATTACCGGTGTATTGAATGGATTTCACTACGTCCATTAAGAATATATTAGGCTCTATAAGACCGGTGACAAACCATCGGATCTGCGATTGACTATTAAAGCTATGTTTATATCCAACGGGGAAGTTCAGGAAGTATATATTCTCCTTAATGGTGGTTTTATCCGGAGTCGATCGACCAGAAAAACCATATAGGCTGTGCAAAAGACTGTCCCCATATTCAACTCCTTCAAGTCTCATTTGATATCCTAAATTGGAATAACCCAATCCAAAAGTGATTTCATTTCTCTCAGAAAAAGTCCAATTGGCATTTAACTCAAGAGTAAATCCTAGCTTAGGTTCTTCCAATTCATTGAGGTGCTGTTCAAAACTAATGTCACCACTTTTGTCTGCTACGGTACGGTAGCAATATTCTGGTGTCAAGTAAAAACCGAAACCCCAATCCGATTCCGTTTCTTGAGCATTAGTGCCTAAGCAAAAGACAAGAGAAAGGGCAACAATCCTAAATTCATGATATGGTTTCATGATATAAATGTAGCTAGTATACGAGATCAATCTAATGATAATGTATTGACCCCCTATAAATTGGACAGAAATTATCAATCAATTTAGCAGAGTTTTTGGGTTTAACAATTTATTTTCTTGATTTTTTGTGGGTTTATAGT
>LXNJ01000229.1_pt1 | contig 39954 bp, 26 predicted proteins | sample 809081 | NCBI WGS metagenome assembly LXNJ01 (sample SAMN04870510, study PRJNA318959) | sponge metagenome | biome: sponge; feature: marine sponge reef; material: water | host: Petrosia ficiformis | place: Greece: Milos, Mediterranean Sea | collected 2013-05-29 | depth 5-7 m | reverse complement strand
TTCCTGGCGGAGTTCGGTGAAGCCGGCGTTCATCTCCTGGCGGAGCTTGGCTGTTTCCTGGCGGAGTTCGGTGAAGCCGGCGTTCATCTCCTGGCGGAGGGTGGCGAAGCCGGCGTTCATCTCCTGGCGGAGGTCCCGGATGTCGTTGCGGCGCGATCGGTCGAGGTAGAGCATGACCGTCAGCGTGAGGGCGAGAATGCCGAGGATGGCGGGTTCCATAGCGGGCCTCTCCGATCGTAGCCGGTGTGGATGGCGGCGGGATTCTGTGGGGCGCCCGTGGGTGGGCAACACCGGCGAGAGGCGAGAATCTCCTTGCCGAAGGCAACTCCGATCGATAATACATGACTTATCATGAAACAGTCACTGAAAGGTCGCAACCCACAGGACCGGAGGCAGCCCGGTCACTACAGTGATTCCCCGCCGCCGGTCCCGGGATGCGAGCCGGTGGTCGGCTGCCGCCGATCATGGGAAGGGGAACGCGATGAGCGCCTGGACGTTGGAGGGGATCAAGTTGCCTGGTTACGAGGGGCGGGTGGCCGTGGTGACCGGGGCGGCGCGGAACATCGGGCGCGCGATCGCCGAGGCGATGCGCGAGCAGGGCGCGCAGGTGGCGCTGCTGGACATGGACTGGGAGGGCGAGGATCTGCCGGTCGACCCGGGGATGCTGGCGCTCGACTGTGACGTGGCCGACGAGGCCGCGGTGGATGCGGCCATCAGCCAGGTCGAGGACACGCTCGGGGCGCCGTCGATCCTCGTGAACAACGCCGGGATCCTGGGTCCTGCCGGGGTTCCCAACACCAGCCTGGAGGAGTGGCAGCGGGTCTTCGACGTCAACTCCACGGGGGCGTTCCTGTGCATCCGCCGGGTGCTGCCGGCCATGCGGGAGGCCCGCTACGGCCGCATCATCAACATCGGATCCAACTCCGGGAAGATGGGCAGCCTCTCGGGGGTGACGGCCTACGCCGCCTCCAAGGGCGCGGTGCACACCCTGGCGCGGGCGGTGGCGCCCGAGGTGGCCAGGGAGGGCATCACGGTCAACGCCCTGGCTCCATCGATGATCCACAGCCGGATGACCGAGCGGCCCAACATGGACCAGTACGCCGCCCTGGTGCTGGTCGGGCGGATGGGAACCCCCGACGACGTGGCCTATGCCGCCCTGTTCCTGGGGAGTTCCGCCGCCTCGTTCATTACAGCCGAGGTGATGGACGTCAACGGCGGCTACTACATCGACTGAAGCGCCGCCGGTGCGCCGGCTCGAAGGCGCGGGAGCGTCCTCCACCCCGGGGGCGCAGCAGGAAGCGTCGCGGCCCGCCCAGGGCGACGATGGCAACGAGGGGCTGCCGGTGGGTGCGTCCCACGCGGTCACTGTGCCAAGCGACCGAGTCGCTGCCGTGCTCCCCGCCGGCGAGGAGGCTGGGTTGGAATATGCCCAGGGCGGCCACGGCTCAAGCCTATAAGTACACATGTTCGTGATCAATCTCGAGGAAAAATCATCTTGGGGCCGTCAACCCGGCACGGTGCTCAATCGTCTGTATGGGTATGAGGAACGAACATCGAACCCGGGCCGGAAAGGCGCAGCACCCACCGCACTGCACGTGCAGCCCGATCCGCTGGTCCTCGCCGGTTCTGAGCGATGTCGACACGGCTGAGTTGCCGTGCCCGGCGTTCGCCTCGTACGCGGTGTCCGAGGTGAACCCGGCCGAGCCGCGGCGCACTCACCAGGTGTCGACGTGGGACTGGAGCCGGGCGGGCAGCCGCCACCAGCGGCGCCACAACGCCGCCTGACGCCACACGACGCGACCGGAGGCGGCGGCCGGTCGTAGCGGTCAGCGCCACTCACAACGAATCTCCCCCCAGCCCCCGGCCCCGGATTCCTCCTCCGGGGCCGGTTCACTTTTCGGGCCGGTCGCGGCGACAGTCGGCCGCTCGCCGGCGCGTGCGAGACTTGACGCCGCCCACGTTTGCGAGTCGCGGAGGATCGACATGACGAATGCCCGGCAACTGGCCGATGAGGCCGCCGCGCAGCTCGGCGACCGTCTCGGGAAGGGTTTCGAAGCCGCCGTCGTGCTCGGCACCGGCTGGGACGATGCCGTGGCCGAGTTGGGCGACACCGAGGCGCAGATCTCCACAACCGACCTGGCGGGCTTCCCCGCTTCCCGCGTCGAGGGCCACGGCGGCACCGCCGCCGCGGTGGTGGCCGGCGACCGGCGGGTGCTCGTGTTCCGGGGGCGGGTTCATCTCTACGAGGGGAACTCCGCTGCGGCCGTCACCCACGGCGTGCGCACGGCGGCGGCCGCCGGCTGCGGCGTGGCGGTGCTGACGAACGCTGCCGGAGGGTTGCGAGCGCACTACCGCGTCGGCGGGCCGGTGCTGATCTCCGACCACTTGAACCTCACGGGCGAGTCACCGGTGGCGGGGACCGACTGGGGCACGGATCGCTTCGTCAATCTCGTCGACGCCTACTCGCCTCGCTTGCGCGCCCTCGCCGCCGACGTCGACCCCGAGGTGCCCGAGGGCGTCTATGCGGGCTTGCGCGGCCCCCATTTCGAGACCCCTGCCGAGATCGAGATGCTGCGCCTCCTGGGTGCCGATCTGGTGGGCATGTCCACGGTGCTGGAGGCCATCGCAGCGCGCCATTGCGGTCTCGAGGTGCTCGGCGTGTCGCTCGTGACCAACCTGGCCGCCGGGATGACCGACGAGGGTCCCAGCCATACCGAAGTGCTCGAAGCGGGTGCCGCCTCGGGCGCGCGGGTGGGCCGGCTGCTGCGCGGCGTGATCAACCGTCTCTGACACGTGATCCGGCCGGCGCGAGCGGTGGTCGTGTGACCTTCCCGTACGGTTTGCGATGCTGTGCGCCACCGCTGCGTGCCTCCGATCCCCTGGTGTACCCATGAGTGAGGCGGCCGCATTGCGGGCTCCCAGCCGGCATGGATTCCGGCTTCCGCCGGAATGACGGCATGAGTGAGGAGGCCGCCTTGCAGGCCGCCGCGGAAGCCTGGCTGGCGGCCGATCCCGATCCGGTGACCCGCGCCGGGTTGGAATCCCTACTGGCCTCGGCCGGCTCCGACGCCGGGGCGGCGGAGGCCTTGCGCCACCTGTTCGACGGGCGGCTGCGGTTCGGGACCGCCGGCCTGCGGGCCCCGCTGGGGGCGGGCCCGGCGCGGATGAACCGCGTGGTGGTTCGCTCCGCCACCGCCGCGGTCACGGCCACCCTGCCGGCGGGCGCGCGGGTGGTGGTCGGCCACGATGCGCGGCGGAACTCCGACGTCTTCGCGGCCGACGCGGCGGCGCTCGTGGCGTCCACCGGGGGTGAGGCGCTGTTCCTGGGGCAGGTGCCCACACCAGTGGCGGCTCACGCCGTTGTGGATCGTGCAGCGGACGCGGGCATCGTGATCACGGCCAGCCACAACCCGCCCGGCGACAACGGCTACAAGCTCTACGACGCCGGCGGGGTGCAGATCGTGCCGCCCGCAGACGCCGCCGTGGAAGCGCACATGGCGGCGGCCGCTCTCCCGCCGCGGCGGTTGCCGGAGCCATCCGACGGCGGATCGGTCGCTGACGTCGGGCCGGAGGCCGTCGAGCGCTACCTGGCGCAGATAGCCCGCCGCCTGCGGCAGCCCACGCCGGCGGGCGAGCCGCTGCGCGTGGTGTACACGCCGCTGCACGGGGTGGGCGCGCAAGTGCTCCTGGCGCTGTTCGAGCGGCTGGGCCTACCGGCCCCGGCGATCGTCGCCTCGCAAGCCCAGCCGGACGGAGACTTCCCGACCGTGACCTTCCCGAACCCCGAGGAGCCCGGCGCGCTCGACGCCGCCTTCGCCCTGGCCGGCGACGTGCAGGCCGACCTCGTGCTCGCCAACGACCCCGACGCCGACCGCCTCGCCGTCGCCGTACCCGTTGGCGGTGGCTGGCGAAGGCTGACCGGAGACGAACTCGGTGCGCTGCTGGCCGACTGCCTGCTGCGCCGCCGCGCCGCCGCAGGTGCGGACGAGCCCGTCCTGGTGGCCAGCACCGTGGTCTCGTCGCAGATGCTCGGGGCGATGGCGACCCATGCCGGGGTCGCCCACGCCGCGACGCTCACCGGCTTCAAGTGGATCGCCCGGGCCGCCGACGGGCGACCCGAGCGGTTGCTGTTCGGCTACGAGGAGGCGCTGGGCTACGCCGTCTGCGACGAGGTGCGCGACAAGGACGGCATCAGCGCTGCCGCCCTGGCGGTGCAACTGGCGGGCGAACTGCAGGCCGGGGGCTCGTCGCTGCTCGAGCGCCTCGACGAGATCCACCGCCGCCACGGCGTGCACGCCACCGGCCAGGTCACCCTGCGGCTCTCACCCGTTGAGGCAGCAGCGGCCACGCGTCGCCTCCGCGCACAGGTGCCCGGAGAGATTGCAGGGCACTCCGTTGCCGAGGTGGTGGACTACTCCCGACCGGAGGGTTCGCTGCCGCCCACCGACATGCTGGCCTTCAGGCTGACGCGAGGCGATCGGGTGATCGTCCGCCCGAGTGGCACCGAACCCAAGCTCAAGGTGTATCTCGAGACGGTTGAGGAGGTGCGCGGCGAGGATCTCGGTGCTGCACGGCGCCGTGCTCAGGACCGCCTCGCTCGGATCGCCGGAGCGGTCCGACCGCTTGTGACCTTCTGACCATCACACCGCCGGCGCGTCGCCCGTCGGGTCGCCGAGCGATTCGACGGCGGCCTCCCAGCGGGCGAGCAGGGTGGCGGCCCGTTCGACGGCCGCCTCGTGGGCCGCGGTGAGGGCGCGGACCTCCTCGGGTCGGCTGTAGAGCTCCGGATCGCCGAGCTGCTGCAGGAGTTCTGCAACCTCTGCGTCGGCGATCTCCCAGTCACGCTCCAGCCGGGTGATGCGGCGCTGCGGTATCTCGGCCTCCCGCCGCCGGCGGGCGTTGCCCTTCGCTTTCTCGCTGCGGGTGTTGTCGGCGCGGTTGCCGGGAGGAGCGGCCCCGACAGAGGTGGGAGGGCCGGCGAGCCGCGACTCGTCCACGCCGAGGTGCCAGGTGGCGGTTCCGTCGCGCACGTCGATGAGGGCGTCGGCGGTGGAGCGGATGAGGTGGCGGTCGTGGGTGACCAGGAGCACCGTGCCGGGGTAGGCGGTCAGGGCGTCCTCCAGAACGTCGCAACTCGGAAGGTCGAGATGGTTGGTGGGCTCGTCGAGGACGATGAGGTTGACGGGCTCGGTCATCGTGCGGGCCAGCGCCAGGCGGGTGCGCTCCCCACCCGACAACTCACCGACGCGCCGGTCGGCGGCGTCGCCACCGAAGCCGAAGGCGCCGAGGATGGAGCGGGCGTTGCGCTTGCCGAAGTCGATGCCGTCGGAGAAGACCTCGATGGCCCGCCTGGACTCGTCGAGTTCGTCGGCCTGGTGCTGCTCGAAGGCGGCAACCTTCACGTTCGTGCCCAGGTGCGCTTCACCGCTGCTGGGGGCGAGCGCACCCAGGATCAGGCGCAGCAGCGTGGTCTTGCCCGCGCCGTTCGGGCCCACGAGGGCGACCGTCCGGCCCCGTTCCACCGCCAGGGACACGCCCGAGATGACCGGTTCGGGGTCGTCGTCGTAGCCCACGGTGGCGTCGGTGAGTTCGATCACGACCCGGGGTGACCGGGGCGGCTCCGCGAAGGCGAACCGGGCGACGAGGTCACTGCGGGTCGGTGTGGCGATGCGGTCCAGCTTCTCGAGCGTCTTGATGCGGCTCTGCACCTGCCGGGCCTTGGTGGCCTTGTAGCGGAACCGTTCGATGAAGCGCTCCACCCGGGCCACCTCGCGTGCCTGGCGAGTGGCGGCCGCCTCGACGCGGGCCAGGCGCTCCTCCCGGGCGACGACGAACTCGGCGAACCCTCCGACGTAGGCCGTGGCGATCCCTTCGGCCAACTCGACCACGCGGTCGGCGACGGCGTCGATGAAGTCACGATCGTGGCTCACGAAGAGCAGCGCGCCCGGCCAGGTGACGAGGCGTTGCTCCAGCCAGGCCGTCGAGTCGATGTCGAGGTGGTTGGTGGGCTCGTCGAGGATCAGGACGTCGGGCCGGGCGACCAGCAGCCGGGCGAGGGCCACCCGCATTCGCCAACCCCCCGAGAGTTCCCGCACGGGACGCCGGGCGTCGGAGGGGGCGAATCCCAGCCCGGCCAGCACCTTGTTGACCTCGGACTCCAGGGCGTATCCCCCGAGTTGCTCGAATCGAGCCTGCGCCTCGCCGTAGCGGGCCACGGCGGCGTCGTGATCCTCCCCGGGCGTCGCCAGCCGGCGCTCGAGGTCGGCAAGCTGCCCGGCGAGGCGGGCGACAGGTCCGGCGCCGGCCAGGACCTGCTCGAAGACGGTCCCGTCCGACGATGTGCCGAGGTCCTGTGGCAGGTAGCCGATCTCGGTGTCGCGGGGCCGGATGACGGTGCCCTCGTCGGGTTCGCCGAGGCCGACGAGGATCTCCAGGAGCGTCGTCTTGCCCGTGCCGTTGCTGCCGACCAGCGCCACACGCCGCCCGGCGGCGAGCTGCAGGGAGACGTCGGCGAACAGGCGCCGGATGCCGAAGGACTTGGACAGGCCCGAAGCGGTGAGCACCGTTGCAGGCTAGGGACGGCTCCGAGGCTCAGTCGTTCTTGCCGAGAGTGGTGGCGGGGCTGGGGGTGTCTCCCTGCAGGGCGCGGCGGCGGGCGAAGAGCTCCTCGGCGGCGGCTTGGGCGCGCTCGGCCACCTGGGCCACGTCGACGGAGATCACCTCGCTGCCGGCTACGAGGTGGCGCCCCTGGACCCACACGTCGCTGACGTCGCGGGCGGTGGCGCTGAACACCAGGTGTGCCGGGGCGTTGAAGTCCTCACCACCCAGTAGCGGGACGAAGTGCAGGCTTCGCAGGTCGACCAGCACGATGTCGGCGTCCTTGCCCTCCTCCAGCGTGCCCGTCACGTTGCCGAGCCCCAGCGCCTCGGCGCCCGAGCGGGTCGCCAGGTCCAGGACGTCCCAGGGGTCGCCGACGGTGGGATCCAGCGTGGCGACCTTCGCCAGCAGCGAGGCGAACTTCATCTCCTCCAGCATGTCGAGGTTGTTGTTCTCCTTCTCGCCGTCGGTTCCCAGCGCCACCGTGACGCCTTGGCTTCGGTAGAAGCCCACCCGGGCCGGACCCGAGGAGAGTTTCATGTTGGAGCACGGGCAGTGGGTGACCGCCGTGCCGGTCTCGGCCAGGATCCGCACCTCCCGGTCGTCGAGCCAGACACCGTGGGCGACGACCGTTGAGGGGCCCAGGATGCCCCGCTGGTAGAACTCCTCGATGGGGCGCCGGCCGAACTGCCGCAGGCACTCCTGCACCTCCCAGATGGACTCCGAGGAGTGCGTGTGGATGCCCGTGCCGAACTCGTCGGCCAGGGCGGCGGCGCCGCGGAACATGTCCGGCGAGCAGTAGAAGATGTGCTCGAGCCCCACCCAGGTGCGGACCCGACCGCCGGCGGCGACCAGATGTGTCTCCAGCAGCCGGCGGTTGGTCTCGAGAGTCTCGAAGTAGTCGTAGAGGTCGGCGGTGTACGGGGCCAGTGTGGCCCGGATGCCGATCGCCTCGGCCGCCCGCGCCGAACCTTCCATGTGCCGCCACATGTCCAGCACCGAGGTGGTGCCGCCGCGCAGCCCCTCGGTGTAGGCCATCCAGGAGGCCGCCTCGGCGATCTCGGGGGTGAGCGCCCGGTGCGCCGGGTCGATGTGGTTCTCCAGCCACTCCCACAGCGCCAGCGACTCGGCGGTGCCGCGCAGCAGGCCCGAGTGCAGGTGGCAGTTGTGGATGCCGGGGATGACGGCGTGTCGATCGGCGTCGATGACCGGCACCCCGGTGGCCGCCGGGTGGCGATCCACCTCCGCGACGCCGCCCACGGCCGCGATGGCGCCGTCGATGACGAGCACCGAGCCCGGGTCGTGGTAGGCCTTCCGCCCTTCCATCGGCAGCACGATCCCTCCCCGGATCAGGAAGGAACGGTCGGCGTCGGTGAGGGTGGTCATGTGCGTCTCCTCGGGTCTCTGCGGGGGCCTACCGGTCGGGCACGTAGTTGAAGCCCAGCGACTTGGGCATGCGGGCCCGGCGGGCGCCGATGACCAGGATGACCAGCGCCACGAAGAACGGGATCATCTGCAGGGCTTCGGTGGGCACGCTGTCGGACACGATGTTGCGCAGGTTGGTGCCGAGAGCGTCGGCGAGCCCGAAGGCGAACGAGCCGACCGCCACGCCCCACGCCGACCAGCGCACCATGATGATCACGATCAGGGCGATGAACCCCCGCCCCGCGGTGATGGCCGGCTCGAAGACGCCCACCAGGCCCGTGGTGATGGCGGCCCCGCCGAGCCCGGCCAGCAGGCCCGAGATCAGGGTGGCGATCGATCGCACCCTGATCACGTTGACGCCCCGGGCGAAGGCCGCGTCGGGGTCCTCGCCCACGGCCCGCACCTCCAGGCCGAACACGGTGCGCTGCGCCAGCCACCACACCACCGGCACCAGACCGAGGGCCAGCCACGTCATCCAGCTGTTGGACAGGAAGGCGTCGCCGAGGAACGGGATGTCCGACAGGCCGGGGATGTGGATCTCGCCGAGGATGTTGACCTGGCGGCGCTCACCGCCGAGCGGCGTCGTGAGGCGGAAGATGTAGCCGGTGAGCCCGACTCCCAGGATCGTGAGGCCGAAACCCACCACCACCTGGTTGGCGTTCAGGCGCACGCACAGCATCACCATCAGCAGTGCCAGCGCCGCGCCGGCCAGGGCGCCGGCCAACAGGCCCAGGGCGATGCCCGCCTCGACGGTCACGTACAGCGAGCTGAGAGCGCCGATGATCATGAACCCTTCCAGGCCGATGTTGAGCACGCCGGCCCGCTGGGCGATGGTCTCGCCGAGGGAGGCGAAGATGAGCGGTGTCGCCAGCCGCATGCCGCCGGCGAAGGTGGCGGTCCAGAACGTCAACTCGGCCAGCTTGCCCACGTCAGGATCCCCCCGGCCCCTTGCCGCTGCCGGCGGCTCTGTTGGCGGTGCGACCCCAGGACGCCACGGCGCCCAGCGTCTCGCTGATCGAGCGCACGGCGCGGCGGGCGATGGCGGCGATCTGCGGCGCGTAGCGCACCGCGAACCCCAGCAGGATCAACGCCTGGATGACGTCGCTCAGCGAGGCGGGGATGCCCTCGGTGGCCTGCATGTGCAGCCCGCCCGCCTGCAGCGCCCCCACCAGCAGGGCCGCCGCCAGGATCCCGAGTGGCCGGGCGCCGCCGAGCATCGCCACCACCAGACCGAAGAAGCCGATCTCCTCGGCGATGTCCACGAAGAGGCGCTGCAGCAGTCCCGCCGCCTGCAGCCATCCGGCCAGGCCGGCCAGAGCTCCGGAGATCAGCAGGGAATTGAGGATGATGCGGCGCCCGGGGATGCCCAGGCTGTGTGCCAGGCGCGGGTTCTCGCCGAACAGGTCGTAGCGGTAACCCATCGTCGAGCGGGTCCAGAGTCCGAACAGGGCGACGATCACGACCACCGCCAGGACCCCGGCATGGAGCCGGGTGCTCGCCACGAGGTCGCCGAGGACGACGCTGTCGGGCAGCGGCTCGGACTTGGGGGTGATCGCCCTGGGTTCCTTCAGGGGGCCGTTCAGGAGGTACGCCAGGAGCAGGAAGGCGAACTCGTTGAACAGCAGCGTGGAGAGGATCTCGTTGACGTTCAGGTGGGCGCGGAGCAATGCCGGGATCAGGACCCAGACCATCCCGAACAAGGCGCCGGCCACGGCTGCGAGCGGGAGCGCCACCCCGGCGGGAACATCCCGGAGGACGAAACCCGCGCAGAGGGCGCCAAGGCTGCCGGCGATCAACTGGCCCTGGGCGCCGATGGTGATGACGCCGGCCCGGAGGGCGATGGCGGCGCCGATGCCGACAACCGCCAGCGGCGCGGCGCGCGCCAGCGTCTCGCCGATGGCGAACCAGTCGCCGAAACTGCCCACGATGATCGCTCCGTAGGCGGTGAGCGGGTTCTGGCCCGACCCCGCCAGGATGATCGCCCCGAGCGCCAGGGCGCCGACCACCGCCAGGAGGCTGATCCCCAGGCCGATCGTGGCCCGCTCGAACGCCGTGTCGGCGCGGAGCGCACCGTCGTTGTCGCCTCCGGGGCCCACGGGTGTGGCGTCGCCGGCGGTCGTGCTCACGGCGTCGCTCTCGGCGCGCCGGAGCCGGCGGGGGAACGTCCCACCTCACTGCTGGGATCCCACGCCAGTCCTGCCATGACGGCGCCGAGGCGGGCCGATGTCATCTCCTCGATGTCGAAGCGGTCGGTCACCCGTCCCCCGCTCAGCACGACGACTCGCTGGGCGAGTTCGGCCACCTCGTCGAGGTCGGCGGAGATGATGACCACGGCGCCGCCCCGGCCGGCGGCTTCGAAGCAGCGGTCGCGGATCGCCCGCCCCGCGTGGGGGTCGAGGCCCTTGGTCGGCCCCGCCGCCACCAGGACCGCGGGGTTTCGCTCCATCTCCCGGGCCGCCATGAGCTTCTGCTGGTTGCCGCCCGAGAGGGATCCGGCCCGCAACCCCGGCTCCGGCGGCCGGACGTCGAACCGCTCGGCGAGAGCACGGGCGTGACGCCGGACCGCCGCCCGCAGCCGCACCCCCAGGCGGGCGAACGGCGCGTCGGCAACCCGCCGGGCGATGAGGTTCTCGGCCAGGGTGAAGTCGGCGGCCAGCCCGGCGGTGCGATCCTCGGGGAGCAGGGCCACCCCGGCGCCGATGGCCGCCGCAGGTGAGCCGGTCACCTCGATCCCGTCGATGCGCACCACCCCGGCGTCGGGCCGCAGCTGCCCGGTCAGAACGCCGGCGAGTTCCTCCTGGCCGTTGCCGGCCACGCCGACGACGCCCACGATCTCTCCGGCACGCACCCGCAGCGACACGTCCCGGAGACCCGGCCCGTGCTCGGCGGCGAGATGCAGCCCGCCGGCTTCCAGACGCAGCTCGCCGGGCTCGAGGGTGGGGCGCTCCACCTCCAGCAACGAGATGTCGCCGATCATCAACTCGGCGATGCGGCGCAGGTCCGCGGCGGCGACATCGGTGCCGGCGGTCACGACCCGACCCTGGCGCAACACGGTCAGGCGGTCGGCCAGTTCGGCCAGTTCGGGCAACCTGTGGGAGATGTAGATGATCGGCGTGCCCTCGTCGCGCAGGCGCAGGCAGAGCGTGATCAGCGCCTCGGTTTCGAGGGGGCCGAGGGCCGAGCTGGGCTCGTCGAGTATCAGCAGGCGCGCCCCCCAGGCAAGGCTGATGAGGATCTCCGCCTGCTGGCGGACCGCCAGCGGCAGGTCGTCCACGATCCGGTCGGCGGGAACCGACAGGTCGAGTTCCGCTGCCAGCCGCTCCACCTCGGCGCGCGCCTCGCTGGAGTTGAAGACCCGCGGCCAGGGGCGCCAGGCGGTGGTCCCCGCGCGGCGGGGGCGGCCCAGCTCGATGTTCTGAGCGACCGTGAGGCCGCGCACCAGCGAGAGTTGCTGCCGCACGTGTGCCACGCCTGCCGCCGAGCCGTCGGAGCGTCGCCGGGGGGAGTAGGGCTCGCCGAAGAGTCGCAGGGTGCCGCTGTCGGCACGCAGGGTGCCGGCCACGATCTTTGCCAGCGTGGACTTGCCGGCGCCGTTCTCGCCGACGAGCGCGTGGATCTCGCCGGGACGCAGATCGAAGTCCACGCTGTCGAGGGCCTGGGTGGCGCCGAAGGCCCGGGACACGCCGAGGCCCTCGAACGCCAGCGTCCCGCCCTCGCCTGGGTTGCTGCGACCCGTCGCCATCTCGGTGGGGCTTGCGGGGTCGCTCTGGCCGCTCATGGCGCCGGGGGAAGGGTGGCGCGGGCGGCTGCGGCGACCTCGTCCTCGTCGACGCTGACACAGCGACCGTCCTGCACGACCACCTCGCCGGCGGCGATCACCAGGTCGGCCCGGTCGGAGAGACCTGTCAGCACCAGCCCGACGACCGGGTCGTGCACACCCACGCGGTCGACGGTGGTTATGTCCCAGGCGGCCAGGTCGGCGCCGACGCCAGGGGTAATGGTGCCCAGTGCCGGGCGGCTGAGGCAGCGGGCCGAGCCCCGGGTGGACATCGCCAGCAGCTCGCGGGCGCTCAGCCAGTTCTCGGGTTGCGGGCTGTGCTGGCGGTGCGTCAGGGCGGCCAGGCGCAGGTCGCCCATCTGGTTGCAGCCGTCGTTGGAGGCCGACCCGGTGGTGCCGAAACCCACCGTGCAGCCGCCGTTCAGCCAGGCCCGCACGGGCGCCGGGCGGAACCCCATGCGCAGGTCGGGCGCGACGAGGTGCACGAGACCCACCCCGGCGGCGGCGTAGGAGGGGATCTCGCCACGGGGGCAGTCCACCATGTGCGCCAGCCACACCCGGTCGTTGTGCCAGCCGGCCTCGCCGATGACCTGCCAGGGGGACCTGCCGTAGCGCCGGCGGCAGAACTGGGTGTCCACCCCCTCGTAGAGGTGGGTGTGCAGGCCCACGCCCGGGTTCTCGGCGGCGATCTCGGCGAAGGAGGAGAAGACCTCGAGGCGGTCCACGTGCGGTCCGCAGGGGGCCAGGTCGATGCGGATCTTCCCCAGCGGGTCGGGGTCGTGGTAGGCGTCGATCAATTCGAGGCTGTGGCGCAGCACCTCGTCGACGCTCTGGCAGGCGTCGTCGGGCCCTTCGCCTCCCTCGCTGCGGGGATAGGTCATGGTGCCCCGCCCGGCGTTGAGGCGGATCCCCACTGCCTGAGCCTCGGAGATGATCGCCTCGAGGTAGGGCTCGGTCACCCCGCCCGGGTAGTAGTAGTGCTGGTCGGCGACGGTCGTCACGCCGCAGAGCAGCGACTCCACCATGCCGGCCCGGGCCATCGTGGCGATCGTCTCGGGGGTGAAATGGCCGTCGCGCCACCACTGCATGCAGAGCTGGCCGAGGCCCTTCAGCCACTCCTGTAGCAGGATCCGTTCGAGGTCGGGGATGCAGCGCAGCCCCACCTGGTAGAGGTGCTGGTGGGCGTTGACGAGGCCCGGCATGACGAGCAGTCGCGAGCAGTCGATGACGGTCTCTGTGGCCTGCGGCTCCAGGTCGCCGATCTCGGAAATGCGCCCATCGGCGACGCGAACGTCGACGTTCTGCAACTCCCGGTCCTCGCCGTCGAAGGTCAGGAGGACAGCCACATTGGCCAGCAAGAGTCCGGGCACGGGCGCAAGTCTGGCAAAATCGATGGGATCGCGTCGTGATGCGCCTCGTGATGTGGTCGACGGCGCCGTCCACGAACCGGCGAGTCCGGGTTCCAGCGACGGTTCGTTGCCGATTACGGTCTTGAGGAAGTTTACTCAAGACCGTAATTCAAGACCGATTCGGAACGCCGTCCGCTGATCGGTGAGACTGCCGAGGTATGGCACACGGTCCGGTGAGGGCGCACTGCGGCGGTAGCCGAGTTGTCGATACCCCCTGTACGGGTGATCCGCGTTGAGCTTCCCGGCCCGTCCCCGCCCGGCGGCGGTCGTCGTCGGTGCCAGCACGCTGGCGATTGCGTTCAACTCGGCCTACGGGTACGTGCCGGGGTTCATGGCCACGGCGCTGCGGGCCGATCTGGGCATCGACCGCTGGCACGTGGGGCTGCTCGTGAGCCTCTACTTCGGTTGCGCCGGTGTGGCGTCTCTGGCCTCCGGGCGGGTCTGCGACCGTATCGGTGGCCGGCTCACGGTGTTCGGGGGGATGGCGTTCGTCGTGGTGGCGTCGGGGCTGGCCGCCGGCCTCGGCGGCTACGCGGCGTTGCCCGCCGCCGGCGTGCTGGCGGGACTCGGCTACTCGCTCAACAACGTGGGAACCAACGTCGCCGTCGCCGGAGCCGTGCGCCCTCGGCGGCGGGCGGTGGCCCTGTCGACGCGGAGTTCGGGGATTCTGCTGATGAGCGCCCTGACCGCGGCGGTTGCTCCGGTGGTCGCCGACCGCTGGGATTGGCGATGGGTGTACGGCGGGCTCGGCGTCGGCGGTGCGGCGATGGCCCTCGTGGCGCTGGGGGTCCTGCGCGACGACACGGGCGATCCGCACGAGTTGCTGCGGCGACGGTCGCACCGCCTGCCGCAGGGCTTCTTCTGGTTCCCGGTCGGGGCGTTCTGCCTGATCGCCGGCGCCCAGCCGTTGCTCTCCTGGACGGTGCCGTACGCCGAGGAGTCCCTGGGTCTTGCGCCCGAGTGGGCGGGAGTCCTCGTCGGAGCGTCCTCGGCGATCGGTGCTGCTGCCATGATCGGCACCGGTGTCGGCGCGGACCGGCTCGGCCCACGTCGGCGGGCGCGACTGCTGGTGGCGCTGGTGGCCGGGACGGGCGGCGCGTGCTTCCTGCTCGCAGCCGGCAATGTCGTGGGGCTGGGGCCGGCCATGGTCGGCGTCCTCGGAGGGATCGTCCTGCAGTTCGCCGGCATCGGCACGATGCACGCCGCGGTGGTGGATCGGGCCGGACCCGCGGTGGCCCGCGCCACCGCCGCCACGATGACCGGCTACTACCTGGGCGCCCTCGTGTCGCCGGTGGCGTTCGGCGCATTCGTGGACAGCGTCGGCTCCTACGAGTGGGCCTGGTTCGTCCTCGGTGTCCTGCTGGTGGTTTCGGCCGTGGCGTTCCGCCTCGCCGGCCGGATCGCGCCGGTGGATTGAGACTTGTGGCGGGGGACTACTCTGCGACGGATCATGGGCGGGTCGGTTGGATGCTGAGTGGCGACCGCGTGAGATGAGTGCTCGGTTCGTGGGCCGCAGCATCCTGCGGGTCAACGACGAGGCCATGCTGCGCGGAGCGGGACGCTACGTCGCCGACCTTGGGGGTGCGATGGGGGGTGTTCTGCACGCTGCCGTTATCCGGAGCCCGGTGGCGCACGGGATTCTCGAGGGCTTGGAGGTCGAAGACCTGCCCGCCGGCGCCCACCTCATCGGCCCCGGGGAACTGCGCAGCCGGGCGACGGGGAGCTTCCCCGTGCTGTGGCATCTTGCCACCCAGCACCAGACGGCCACGCCGCTGCTGGACGGCCGGGTCCGCTATGCGGGCCAGCCGGTCGCCGTCGTCGTGGCTCCGAGCACCTCCGCCGCTGCCGACGCCGCCGAGACGGTCCTGCCGGTCATCCGTGAACTGTCGGCGGTGACCGATCCGCACGAGGCGCTGGCGGGGGAGGCGCCTCAACTGTGGGACTCCGTCGAGGGGAACCTGCTGGCGGCCTGCACAGCCGGTGACACCGCCGAGCACACCGAAGCGGTCTTCGCCGCGGCGGACCGGCGGCTGCGCACCCGGCTGGTGATCGGTCGCCTCAGCGGGGCGCCGATGGAGGGCCGCGGCGTGCTGGCTTACACCGAGTCCAGCGGCAAGCTCGTGGTCCACACCTCCACGCAGGCACCGCACGCCGTGCGTGACGCCATCTGCGAGGTGCTCGGCATGTCGCAGCACCGCGTGCGTGTGGTGGCCCCCGACGTGGGCGGCGGGTTCGGCCTGAAGGACCATCTCTACGAGGACGAGCTGATGGCGATCATCGCCGCGCTGGAATCGGGGCGTCCGGTGCTGTGGACCGAGAGCCGGACCGAGTCGCTGCTGGCGACGACGCACGGGCGCGGCGAGATCTGCGACGTGGAGGTGGCGTTCGACGACGACGGATCGTTGCGCGGCCTGCGGGTCGACGCGGTGCGCAACGCCGGCGCGCAGTGCAGCGTCTTCGCCGGGGGGCCGCTGTTCGTGGCGCTCGGCATGTCGCCGGGGCCCTACACGTGGGACGCCGTGCGGGGCACCGGGCGCCTTGCGGCGACCAACACCATGCCGACCGGGGCGTACCGGGGCTTCGGCCAGACCCAGGCGACGCTGATCGGAGAGCGTGCTGTGGAACTCGTCGCCCGGGCGCTGGGACGCCATCCGGCCGACGTGCGCGAGCAGAACATGATCCGCCCCGAGGCGCAGCCCTACACCACCCGCACGCACGTCACCTACGACAACGGCGACTACCGCGTCCCCCTGCGCCGCGCCCGCCAGTTGATCGAGGAGCGCAGCGCCTCCGGGCCGCCTCCGGCCGACGGTCGCCTGCGCGGCGTGGGCTATGCCTCACACGTGCAATTGGCCGGCGTGGGGCCGAGCTACCTCAACGAGATGCTGGGCCTACGGCTCGGCGGCTACGAGAGCGCGGTGGTGCGCATGGAGTCCGACGCCAGCGTGCGCCTCTACACGGGGGTGTCGCCGCACGGCCAAGGCCTCGAGACCACGCTGGCGCAACTGCTGGCGGACGAGTTGGGCGTCGACACCTCCGACGTGGAGGTGATCCACAGCGACACCGACGTGACCCCCTATTCGGCCTACGGCACGGCCGCCTCCCGCTCGATGGCGCTGGGGGGCGGCTCGGCGGTCATCGCCGGCCGCGAGTTGGCCGGGCGGATCCGAGCCATCGCCGCCGAGATGCTGGAGGCCAACCCCGCCGACCTGACCCTCGCCGGCGGGTGCGCCACCGTCGCCGGGACCGCCTCGTCCGTGCCGCTCGCCGAGGTGGCGGCTGCCGCCCACCGGGGCTTCGGACTGCCCGACGGCCAGGCGCCCGGCCTGACCGCCTCACACGTCTACGACCCGCCGGGCCTCACGTTCTCCTTCGCCACCCACGCCTGTGCGGTCGCCGTGGACCCCGAGTTGGGCAGCGTCGAGATCACCGACTACGTGGCGGTACTGGACTGTGGCACGGTCGTGAACCCCGTGATCGTGCAGGGGCAGGTGCACGGCGGGGCCGCCCAGGGCATCGGGGCGGCACTCAGCGAGGAGATCGTCTACGACGCCGACGGCCAGCCCCGCACCACCACGCTGGCCGACTACCTCGTGCCCAGCGCCGACGTGCTGCCGAACTTCGCCGTCGAGCATCTCGAGACGCCCTCGCCGCACATCCCCGGCGGCATGAAGGGCATGGGCGAGGGCGGCACCAACGCCGCCTTCTCCTGCGTCCTCAACGCCGTCCTGGACGCCCTCGCCGGAGCCGGGATCAGCGGCGAGACGCTCGCCACCCCGCTCTCGCCCGAACGCATCTGGCAGGCACTGCAGCCCTCGGGCTGACGCCTTCGCCGGTCGCCGTCCCTCAGCGGCCGGCCCCCGACGCGGCGTGGCTGGCCGCGAGGTAGGCGTAGGTGATTGCGCGGGCGTTGGCGAGGCCGCCCACGTAGGCGGGTTGTTCGGTGTAGGCGGCGGCGTTGCCGGTGGCATAGAGGCCGTCGATTGGGCGACGATCCTCGGTCAGCACCTGGGCGTCACTGTTGATCCGCAGTCCCGTCGAGTAGATCCCCGTGCCGAGCAACTTCAGTGGGAGTCCCCAGAAGGGAGGCTCTTGCAGCGAGCCGAGGTTGGGGTTCGGTGACTGGTTCGGATCCCCAGCGCGCAGCCGGCTGTACGCCAGCGTGCCCCGGCCGAATGCGGGGTCGTTCCCCTCATCAGCGGCGTCGTTGAACGCCGCCACCTCGGCCACAAGGCCGCCGGGATCGATGCCGAGCGAGACGGCGAGATCGGCGAGGCTTGACGCCTGCGCAAGGTTGGCCGGCCATTCCTCGCCGTCGCCGAGCCGGTAGCGGGTGCGGTAGCGGTTGTCGCCGATGAGGTGGCAGGGGTAGTTCGAGAAGTGCCCCGCGGCGTCTCGTTCCTTCACAGCCCGGAGCAGGAACCCGTAGAAGCTCTCGTCGCCGAAGCGCCTGCCTGCAGAGTTCACGACGATGGCGTGGGGCAGCCCGAGTGCCCGTGACAGCTCGCGGTGCAGCGGCAGATCGGTCCCGGGATGGTGCTCGGACGGGCTCTCGTAGCCGAAGATCGTGAACGCCTGGCCGGCACGTGCCCGGGCGGCTCCTGTGGGTTCGACGAGCGCCAGGGCGTCGCCGTCGAGTACGGGCGGGGAGGCCTCGAACAATTCCGGCAGGTCTTCCACATCGGCCGCGTACGGGGCGTTGCCGTAGCTGCCCGTGGCGATGAGCACCCCTCGCTGGGCGCGGATCTCTTGGCGTTCGCCGCCCACCTCGACGACGGCCCCGGAGACCCGGTCTCCGCTCCGGACAAGCTCCACGCAGGGCGCCTCCAGCAGGATCGGCACATCCCGCTGCACGAGGGCGGCGGCGGCGAACCCGCCGGAAAGTCCCGGACCCCAGGTCCAGAGGTCGCTCTCGCGGCGCTGCCGGTGCAGCTCGGCGAGAACGTCGCCCGCGACCAGGTCACCGCCGGCTCGGCGCACCTCGTCGTGGGTCAGGCCGAGGAGGCGGAAGTGCGGCGAACTGCGGCACCGGTCCCGCCACTGCCCCAGAGCTTGGCCGTCGATGGTGACCTCCAGGATGCGCCCGCCCGGCACCGATCCCGGGGCGTCGGGGTGGTACTGGTCGCCCAACCCGGTGCTCTGGAAGCGCACGCCGAGGCCACTGAAATACTCCACGGCCTCGGGGGCGCGCCGGACGAACGTGGCCAGCAGCTCCTCGTCGAACGCGCCGGCGTTCCGTGCGACCCAGCGCAGGTACCGGGTGGTGTCCTCCGCGCTGTCCTCGAGTCCCGCCCTCCGCTGCAGGTGGTTGTTGCCGACCCAGACCACGCCGCCGCTGTAGGCGGCGACACCCCCGATGAGCGGCGACTTCTCGACAATGAGCGCCTCGAGCCCGGCGTCGGCCGCACGCAGCGCAGCGGCGAGCCCGCCGAGCCCGCCCCCGATGCAGAGGAGATCGCATTCGCGAGCCGCCACGGGTTCTCCCAATCGTCGCTATCGAGCCAACGCCCGGTGCGGGAGGAAGGGAGAGCCGGACTCGCCCGACGTCTCGCGCTTGCCGCATCCGGCGATGCCGGAACAGCGACCGTACCATTGGCCGATGGACGCGATCGCCGGGCGCCCGACGGTGACCGGATGCCTGGCCGCCTTTCTCGTGGGCAGGCGGACCGAACGACTGCCCGGAGACGTGCAACACCAGGCTCGCCGGCTGTTGCTGAACGCGGCGGCCGCGTCGGTTGCCGGCCACGATCATCCCGCTGTCCAGCGGCTGCGGGAGTGGGCGGTCGATGGCGTCGCGGGCGGCGCGGCCCGCCTGCTCTGGCACGGGGACCGGACCAGCGGCGACCGGGCCGCCCTGGTGAACGGCGCGATGCTCGAGGTGCTGGACTTCAACGAGACCCACCTCGAGGCCTTCGTGCACCCCACGGCGCCGGTGTGGCCGGCCGTGCAGGCGACGGCCGAGTTGTCGGATGCCTCACTGACCGATGCGCTCACGGCGCTGGCCCTCGGCATCGAGGTCGAGTTGGCGGTGGCGACGATGCTGATGGCTGCGCACTACGAGCGGGGATTCAACCCGGCTGTTGCCGCGGGCGCCGTCGGAGCCGCGGCGGGCTGCTCGATGCTCCTGGGGTTGGACACCGAGCGCACGGCCAACGCGCTGGGCCTCGCCGCGCTCGGCGGCGCCGGTCCGCTGGAGGTTCTCGGAACCGACGTCCATCCCTACCGCATCGGCGACGCCGCCCGCAGCGGGTTCGTGGCCGCCGGCCTGGCGCGGCGGGGCTTCACCGCCCCCTCGACGGCGATCGACGGCGAGCACGGCCTGCTGGCGACGGTCGCCGAGCGCGATCCGGGAACCATCGAGAGTGCCCTGGGGTCTCTCGGCGACGACTGGCGGATCTGCGGCCCCATCGCCTTCAAGCGCTATCCCACCGAGACGATCAGCCAAGCCCCCCTGGACTGCACGCTGGATCTCCGGGGTCGCACGGCGCCTGGGAGGCGTTCACGGGTCGCCTCGATGACGTTCGCGGTGGCCCCGCTCGTCGCGGAGGTGAACCGCAGCCGGCGCGAACGGTTCGCCATGCCCGCCGACGACCAGCAGGCCCGCTTCGACGGGAGCTACTGCGCCGCCGCCGCCTGGTGCCGCGGGCGCTTCACGGTCGAGGAGTTGGGAGCCGAGGCACGTTCCGACCCTGCTGTGCTGGCGCTTCGCGACAAGGTCCGATTCGTGGCAACCGAAGGCAGGCGCATGGAGAGCGCGTCGCTCGAGGTGACCTTCTCCGACGACACCATCGAGCACGCCGCAACCGAGGCGTTCGGCGGATCGACCGCGAATCCGCTGAGCGACGAGGACCTCGTCGCCAAGCTGACCGGCAGCGCGAGCGGCATCCTCGACACCGGTCAGGTTCGAGCAATCAGCGCGGCGATCAACGGGGATCCCCCCGAGTTGGTGATGCCGGACTTCGTGGCGCTCCTGGTGCGCTGAACCGTCAGCGAGCCGCGGCCTCGCGGTCCCAGGTTTCCGGCGTGATGCCTTGGGCTCGGAGTTCGACCTTGCGGACCTTCTCGGTGGGGGTCTTGGGGAGGCTCGTGGTGACCTCGACGTAACGGGGGAGCATGAAGCGGGGGAGGCGGGGCGTGAGGAAGTCGATCAATTCCGCCGGCTCGAGGCCCTCGCCGGGGCGGGGCACGACCACGATCTTGACCTCGTCCTCGCCCCAGTCGGAGGGGACGGCCACGGCGGCCGACTCCAGGACGCTCGGATGCTCGTTGACCACCACCTCCACCTCGGCTGAGGAGATGTTCTCGCCTCGCCGGCGGATGGTGTCGGAGATGCGGTCACAGAAGTAGTAGTTGCCGTCGGTGTCGTAGCGGAAGGCGTCGCCGGTGTGCAGCCAGAGGTTCCGCCAGGCCGCCGTGGTGGCCTCGGGCATGTCGAGGTAACCGGCCATGAGGGTCCACGGCTCGTCGGCCCGCACGAGCAGCTCGCCCACCCTGTCGGGTCCGACCTCTTCGTCGTCCTCATCCACGACGCGCACCTCGTAGCCGGGGCGCACCTTGCCGCAGCTCTCCAGGTTTGCCAGCGTCCAGCCGTCGGAGTGCAGGGGGACGCTGATCTCGGTCATGTTGAAGGCGGTGGAAACCCGCACGCCGAAGCGCTCCTTGAAGTCCTCGAGTTCACCGATGAGGGGAACCATGACCACGGTGTGCAGCGGCGTGCCGGCATCGTCGGGCCCCGGGGGCTGGCGAGCGATGAAGTTGGCCATCGCCCCCAGCAACAGGGTGGTGGTGCAGCGGTAGCGCGCGATGTCGTCCCAGAACGCTCCGGTGTTGAAGGAGGGGCGCATCACGACGCGGCCGCCCACCAGGGCGAAGGTGTAGACCGGCCCCTTGCCGCTGATGTGGAACAGCGGGAACGGGAGGTAGTAGGCGTCGTCGGCGCCGAAGTCGCCCGTGAAGATGCTGGTTGCCGCGGTGGCGTGCAACTGTGCCCACGGCACCAGCACGCCCTTGGACGGCCCCGTGGTGCCCGACGTGTACATGACCGTGGCGATGTCGGCCGGACCGGGGCCGTCCAGGTCATCCGCCGGCGCCGCTCCGGCGAGGAACTCCCGCCGACCGAGGACCCTGAACGGCAGGTCCGTCTTCACGTCGTTGCTGTCATGGACGACGACGGTCCGGAGTTCCGGGAGGTCGGCGGCGACGTCGCCGAGGCGTTCCAGGTACTCGGTGGCGGTGACCAGGAGCGTCGAGCGGGAGTGCGCCAGGAGGTAGTGCAGCATCCGCCCCACGTAGGCGGTGTTGACGGGCACCTCCCAGGCGCGCAGCCAGGCGAGGCCCAGCCAGGCGCTCACGGCGTCGATCCCCGTGGCCAGCATCACCGCCACCCGGTCGCCGGGGCCGACTCCGAGGCGACGGTAAGCGTCCGACCAGGTGAGCGTGTCGCGATGCAGGGCTGCGTAGGAGATCGATTGGCCGTCGACCTCCTCCAGGAACGTGCGGTCGGGGCACTCGCCGGCCCGAGCCGCCAGCAGGTGTGGCAGGACGAGTTCGCGAGCGAGCATCAGCACTCCCGCCCCGGCGCTGCCGTCCGGCGGGCCGCGTTGATGGCGCCGCCTTGGCGCACGATCTCGGCCTGGCGGGCGGAGAGGTTGTGGCGGACGGCGAAGCGGCGGCCGGTCGTGGCCTCCAGCACGCTTCCGCTTCCGCCCGAGAGCAGCCCGCGTGCATCCTCGACGACGAGCGTGTGTCCGGCTTCGAGCGTCTCGTAGGCCCCCAGACCGGCGAACGTGAGGGGCAGGATGCCGAAGAGAACGAGGTTCTCGCGGTGGATGCGGGCGTAGTCGACGGCGATGACCGCCCGGAGTCCAAGGGACCGCGGTGCCAGCGCCGCCTGCTCCCGGCTGGAGCCCTGCCCGTAGTTCCGCCCGCCGATCACGGCGTGGTCTCCGGCGGCGCGGGCCCGCGCGGGGTAGGTGAGATCCACGCCCTCGAAGGCGAAGTCGCCCATACGCTCCACGTTCGACCACAGCGGCATGGCACGCGGTCCGGCCGGCAGGATCTCGTCGGTGGATACGTCGTCGCCCATCTTCAACAGCACCGGGAGGGACAGGCGGTCGGGCAGAGGATCGAACCGGGGCAGCGACGGATGGTTCGACCCCTTGGCGAGTTCGACCCGGCCCGTCTGTTCCGGGGGCAGCGGTGGCACCAGCAGGTCGTGGTTGGTGAGCCACTCTCCGGGTTCAGCGACTATCGGCGGCGCCGATCCGAGTGTCCGCGGGTCGGTGATGACGCCGCTGAGGGCCGAGGCGGCCGCGGTCTCGGGGCTCACCAGGTACACCTGGTCATCGGCGGTACCCGAGCGGCCGGGGAAGTTGCGGGGCACGGTGCGCAGGCTGATGCGGCCCGGCGCCGGCGCCTGGCCCATGCCGGGACAGCCGTTGCAGCCGGCCTGATGGAGGCGTGCCCCGGCCGCCACGAGCGCGGCGATGTGGCCGTCCCGGGCGAGATTGGCGAGGGACTCCCGGCTCGCCGGGTTGATGTCGAAGGAGACCCGATCGTGTGCTCTTTGCCCCGCCACGATCTCTGCAGCCATCGCCAGGTCCCGGTACGAGGGGTTGGCCGAGGAGCCGATGTACGCCTGGTGGATCTCGGCGCCGGCGACGCTTGCCACCGGAACGACGTTGCCGGGACTCGGCGGGAGCGCCACGAGCGGCTCCACGGAGGACAGATCCAGCTCGCTGAAATGGTCGTAGCCGGCGCCGTCCTCCGCGGCGAGGGCTTGCCAGTCGCTGCCCCGCCCCTGTCGTCGCAGGTAGCGCCGCACCTCGCCGTCCGAGCCGAAGACGGAGGTCGTGGCTCCCAACTCGGCGCCCATGTGGGCGATCACGTGGCGATCCCACACCGACAGGCCCGCCACACCCGGGCCCTGGTACTCGATCACACGGCCCGAGGCCCCGTCGGTGCCGTATCGCCGCAGCATCTCCAGGATCACGTCCTTGGCGCTCACCCACGGGTGGAGTTCCCCCACGAGACGCACACCCCAGATCTCGGGCATCGTCACGTACAGCGGCTCGCCGGCCAGGACGAGCGCCACCGCCAGACCGCCGGCGCCGATCGCCAGCATGCCGAGGGCGCCCGCCGCGCAGGTGTGGCTGTCGGAGCCAACCAGGCAGGCGCCCGGGCGCCCGAAGGACTGCTGGTGCACGGCGTGGCAGATGCCGTTGCCGGCCCTGCTGAACCACAAGCCGTAGCGCTCGCAGGCGCTGCGCATCATGAGGTGGTCTTCCGGGTTGCGTTCGTCGGCCTGCAGCAGCAGGTGATCCACGTACCCCACGGCCAGGTCCACCTGCACCCGGTCGACCCCCATGGCCTCCAGCTCGAGCGCGATAAGCGGGCCCACCGAGTCGTCGATGAACACCTGGTCGGCGGCGAGGGCGATCTCCGCGCCGGCCACCGGATCACCGGAGACGAGGTGTGACTCGATGAGTTGGCGCGCCAGCGATCGTCCCATGGACAAGGCCCTAAGAGTGTGCTGGAGAATCCGTCCGCAAGCGCGAATCGGGCCGCTGGATGGTGGATGCCGGCCTCCGTCGGAATGACGGGAGGGAGTTGCGCATCATTGTTCCGCAGACTCCTAGCGCCCCGGTAGGCCGAATCGCTCGTCGAATCCCGGATCCCGCGTGCAGAGAACCTGCCGCTCGGCCTCGCGGTCGAGCACTTCGGCAAGCGGCAGCCGCAGAGCGTCGTTGAGGTTCTGCTTCATGGCCACGAGCGCGCCCGGCGCGGCACCGGCCACGCGCCCGGCCACCTGCCTCACGTGGCGGAGCAACTCGTCATCGGGCACCACGTCGGACACCAGACCGATGCGCTCGGCCTCCGCCGCGTCCACGACGTCCGACAGCAGGTAGAGCTCGCGTGCCTTGGCCGGGCCCAGCACCCAGCTCATGGTGGCCGTACCGCCGAAGTCTCCCGACAGGCCCACCCTGGCGAAGGCGGTCACGAACCGGGCCGATGCCGAGGCGTAGCGCAGGTCGCAGGCACACGCCAGCGCCAGAGCGCCCCCGGCACACGGCCCGTTGACCGCCGCAATGGTGACCGCGGGCATCTCGTGCAGCAGCAGCGAGGACTCCATGAGATGCCGCAGCAGCGCCGTGTCCTCGGCCAGCCCGACACCCCACGGCTCGCCGGTCTCGTCGCGATCCCCGCCCGCCGAGAAGGCGCGTCCGGCGCCGGACAGGATCACGATCCTCACCGCCGGGTCAGCCGCAATTCGTTCCAGCGTCTCCCGAAGCGCGCCCAGCAGGCCCGTGCTCAGCGCGTTCAGCTTGTCCGGCCGGTTCAGCGTGACGCAGGCGATGCCTCCGGACGTCTCCAGGCGGACGAGATCAGGCACCGTTGTCTCCGCCGGATCGCCGCAACTCCGCAGTGGCTACCTCGTCCACGTCCAGTTCCGCCGTGACCACGACCCCGTAGTCACGCCGCGCCGCCTCGGCGGAGACGAGGCCGCTGCGGACATCGCGCCGCACGGCGTCGACCGGCCGATCGCGCGGATCGCCCAACCCGCCGGCGCCTGCGGTCACGAAAGCCAGCCGGTCACCCGCCTTGACGGCCACGACGTCGCACTTGGACGGCAGCTCCTCGGCCGCACCGCCGGCCCGGAACAGCGTCTTGCGGCTGAGTGCGCCGGGTTGCCCGCCAGCCCATCCCCACGGCCGGCTCTGCCAGCGGTCGTCCTGGATGGTGATCTCACCGTCGGCGTCGAAGCGGTACACCTTCTCCACCCCGTTGCCGCCGCGGTGGCGCCCGGGTCCGCCGCTGTCGGGGATCGAGCGGTAGGTCTCCACCATGACCGGGAAGTAGCTCTCGATGTATTCGGTGGGGATGTTGGTGAACAGCGGCCACCAGGAGTGCCCGTCCATCCCGTCGCCGGCCGGCCGCCCCGGCAGACCGCCGTAGCTGATCTCGCCGAGTTGGAAGTACTCGCCTCGGTTGTCGTGGCCGCTGTAGGTGAGCGCCGGGCTGGATCCGTAGCCGGCGCCGGCGGCGAACTCCGGGGCGCATTTCGCCAGCACGCCCTGGATGACGTCGAAGTGCCGGGCGAGGGTGATGTTCAGCAGGCCGAGCGGGGCGGGGAACTCGGGGCTGACGAGCGAACCCGGCTCCAGGATCACCTCCAGCAGGTCGTGGAAGCCCTCGTTGAAGGAGATCTCCGGGTCGAAGGCCATGATGAGGTAGATCCCCACGAACATCTTGAAGAGCCCGTCGTGGGTCGCCAGGTTGATGGGGCCGGGCGCCTGCGGGTCGGTGCCCGTCCAGTCGAAGAACGCCGTCTCGCCCTCCCGCCACACCGTCAGCTTCATCTCGAAGGGGCCGTTGCCCTGCCCGTCGTCGTCCACCACGTCGACGAAGCTCACCGGCTCGGTGGGGATGTGCCGGACGATGATGGCTGCCATGGCGTCGCGGGTGCGCTGCAGCAGGGCGTCGCAGGCCCGCCGGTACACGTCGGTCCCGAAGCGGGCGCAGAGGTCCTGCACCCGCGCCGCGGCGGTGCGGCAGGCGGCCACGAGGGCCATGAGGTCGGCCTCGTTCATCTCGGGGGTGCGCGAGTTGTTGAGGATGATCTTGAGGACGTCGGTGTTCAGCCGATCCTCGGCGAAGAGCTTCACCGGCGGTATGCGTATGCCCTCGTCCCAGATGGACGTGGCCGTGGCGGCCATGCTGCCCGGCACCGTGCCGCCGCAATCCAGCACGTGCCCGAACATCGAGGCGTAGCCCACCCGCTGGCCCTCGTGGTCGATGGGGGACAGCACCAACCAGTCCGGCGTGTGCTGGATGGCGCCCCCGCAGAGGTACGGGTCGCTCTGCAGGATGACGTCGCCCGTGCGGATCTCGTCGTCGAAGGTCTCCAGCAGCAGCGGCACGTAGGAACCGAACTGGCCCACCAGCATGTTCCCGGCGGCGTCGGTCACGAGCGGGAACTCGTCGTGCTGCTCGCGGATGATGGGTGACATCGCCGACTGCAGCACGACGGCGTCCATCTCCTCGCGGATGTTGAGCAGTGCGCTCTCGATGATCTCGAGCGTTGCCAGGTCCACTGCCGGGGCCGGATGCGTCATGGCCGGCCCTCCGGGGTGATCAGCAGGTTCAGCCAGGCGTCGGTGACGGCGACGTGACCGGCGTGCACGAACGTGGTCGTGTCGGTCTGCGCGATGATCGCCGGTCCGCCGACCGCGTCCCCCGGCCGGAGCAGGTCGCGGTCATACACTCCGGCCTCGGCCCAATGCCCCTGCTGGTAGACCTGCTCGGTGGCGGTCTGGGCGCGGCTGCCGTCACCGGCAATGACGGGCAGGGGTTCCCACCCGGTTCCCGGGGCCGGGCCGCGCGCCTCGATGCGGGCGTTCACGATCTCGATCGGCGCCTCCGGGACGAACCCGTAGAGCCGGTTGTGCTCGTCGCCGAACCTGCCCGCCAGCGCCTCGACGTCGATGCCGCCCTCGCCGTCGAGCGTCACGTCCACCTCGATCTCGTAGCCCTGGCGCAGGAACCGCAGGTCGCAGGAGCAGGTGAGCGTCCCGTCGCGCAGGCCTTGAGCCGCCAGCCATGCCGTCGCCCGATCGGCGAGCTCCCCGAACGCCTTGGCCACGTCGCGGTCGTCGCCGGCGCGGAGTTCGGTGATCAGGGTCCGGCTGAACGTGTTGCGGTGGCCGACGGTGTGGAATCCGTAGGCCGAGAGCACGCCCGGCGCCGGCGGGATCAGCACGGGGAAGCAGCCGAGGAGTGCGGCGAGGGCGTTGCCGTGCAGCGGCCCCGCGCCGCCGAAGGCCACGAGCGTGTAGTCACGGGGATCCAGGCCGCGCTCGACGGACATGATGCGCAGCGCCCCGGCCATCTTCTCGTTGGTGATGTCGACGATGGCCTGCGCTGCCTCGTGCGCGCTCAGCCCGACGCCCGAGCCGAGCCGGCGCAGCGCCCCCTCGGCGGCGTCGCGGTCGAGCGTGATCTCGCCGCCCAGCAGGCCGGCCGGCAGGCGGCCCAGCACGAGGTTGGCGTCGGTGACCGTGGGTTGCTCGCCGCCCCGCCCGTAGCAGACCGGCCCCGGCTCGGCGCCGGCGGAAGAGGGGCCGACGCGCAGGCCGCGCAGCAGCTCCGGCACGAAGGCGATGGAGCCGCCGCCGGCGCCGATGCTGCGAACGTCCACGCTCGGTGAGCGGACCGGCAGGTCGCCGACGGTGGTGTCGCGGGCGATCAGAGCCTCGCCCGCGGTGCAGACCGAGACGTCCGTGGAGGTTCCGCCCATGTCGAGGGTCAAGATGTCGTCGAAGCCCGCCACCGTGGCGATCGCCAGCGCGCCGGCGACGCCACCCGACGGTCCCGACACGATGGTCTCCACCGGTCGGGAGGCCGCGGCGTCGCTCGACATGAGACCGCCGTCGGAGCGGACGATGTTGACGGCGCAGTCGAGGCCCTCGGCGCGGAGCCGGGAACCGAAGTCCGCCAGCGAGCGCGAGACCGACGGCGAGATGTACGTGTTGACGACCGCCGTCATGGCCCGCTCGTACTCGCGGTACTCCGGCAGCACCTCGTGGGACAGCGTGACAGCGACGCCCGGCGCCACTTCTGCGGCGATGGCGCGGGCACGCAACTCGTGGGCCACGTTGGCGTAGCTGTGCAGGAACACCACGGCGATCGCCTCGACGCCGCGGTGCGCCAGATCCTCGATGGCGGAGCGGGCGGCGTGGTCATCGAACGGGATCTCGACGGTCCCGTCGGGTCGCACCCGCTCGGGCACCTCCCGGGTCAACTCGAGCGGCACCAGCGGATCGGGTTTCACCCAGTTCAGCCAGCCGACGAGTGGTCCCGGCGTCTGCGACCGGGCCAGGTGCAGGATCTGCCCGAATCCCGCTGTGGTCAGCAGTCCGATGGTGGCGCCCTGCCGCGTGAGCAGCACGTTGAGGGCGGCGGTGGAGCCGTAGTGCAGCGCAACGATGTCGCGGCGCGCCACCCCGCTGTCGGCGCACACCCGCGCGATGCCCGCCGGCACCGCCTCGGTCGGATCCGCCGCCGAGGGCGTCTTGGCGATCCACGTACGCCCCGTGACGCTGTCGGCCAGCACCAGGTCGGTGAACGTGCCGCCCGCGTCGACGGCGAGTGCCAGGCTCATCGTCCTATTCTCCCCCGCCCTCCTCGGCGGCGGCGTAGCGGTGTTCCGCGGCCCGCCAGTGTTCGAGCCCCACGAACTCGTTGAAGGCGTCGAATCCGGTGAGCAGGTCGCTCAGTTCATCGGGTGAGTCGATCTCGGCGAGGCGCCCGTAGAACGTGGCAACGGCACGGTGCGTGGCGAGGACCACGTCGGCGAAGAGGATCCAGGAGAACCCCAACTCCTCCAGCCAGCGGCGGGACACGTGCGGCGTGGCGCCCTGGTACGCCCAGTTGAAGAGCTGCGGGACCTGGACCTCGTCTGCGATCCGGGCGATCTCGGCGGCCGACCGCGGCGCCTCCACGAACAACACGTCGGCGCCGGCCCTGGCGTAGGCGTGCGCACGCTCGAGGGCGGCATCGAGGCCCTCGACAGCCCTCGCGTCGGTGCGGGCGATGATCACGAAGTCGGCGTTGCGCCGGGCCTCGACCGCGGCGGTGATCTTGGCGACCATCTCGGCCGCGGGAATCACGGTCTTGCCTGCCATGTGCCCGCAGCGCTTGGGGGCGACCTGATCCTCGATGTGCAGCCCCGCCGCTCCGGCGTTCTCGAAGGCCCGGACGGTCCGCGCCACGTTCAGGGGATTGCCGTATCCGGTGTCGGCGTCGGCGATCACGGGGCGCTCGACGGCCTCGCAGATGCGGCGGGTCGTCTCGACCATCTCGGTCATCGTCACCAGGCCGATATCGGGCGCGCCGGTGAGTGCGGCGGCGGTCCCGAATCCGGTGACGTGGAGGATCTCGAAGCCGGCGGCCTCGGCGGTGCGGGCGGTCAGCGCGTCGTAGGCGCTGACAACCAGCCGGCTGCGGCCGTCGCTGAGCGTGCTGCGCAGCGCAGCCGCGGTCATGGCACGGGCCGGGCGGACGTATTCAGTCCGCCCGGCGGCGTGCAGCCTCGGTCATGGGGTGACGTCCTGCAGATAGAGGGCGCCGAGCGGGTTGGGTGCGACCCCGTCGAACTCCCCGAGATGCACCCACGGCAGCACGGTCTCGACCAGTGGTACGTACGGCACCTCTGAGGCCAGCAGCGCTTGCATCTCCGAGAGAAGGGCGTCGCGGGCGGGCCCTAGGGGCTCGGCCACGATCCGGCCGAGCAGGGCGTCCACCTCCTCGCTGCCGTAGCCCTCGAGTTTCACCGACATCGGTCCGACGGCCAGCAGCAGGAAGTAGGCGACGTCGTTCACCAGCGGCCGGGTGCCGAAGAGCCAGGCGTCCAGTTCGCCGCCGCGGGTTGCGGTGTTGAAGTCGGCCGGCGAGCTGATCAGGTCGATGCTGACACCGATACCCACGTCGCGCAGCTGATCCTGGATCAGCACGGCCACCTGCTCGGCGTAGGGCCCCGGACCCGAGCTGGGGTTGATCGACAGCGTGAAGTCGAACCCGTCTGCCAAGCCGGCCTCGGCGAGCAGTGCCCGTGCGGCCTCGGGGTCGTAGCGGGCCGCCACGTCGGCGGGCGGATCGGGCTGCGGGATCGCCGTGGAGATCGGGTAGAGCCCGGGGTTGCCGAGACCGGCGTACGCCCCGGCGATGAGGGCGTCACGGTCGATGGCCAGCGAGATGGCCTGGCGCACCCGCACGTCGTCGAACGGCGCGAAGCGGGCGTTGAGCGACAGCTTGTCCAGGTTCACGTCCAGCCCGGCGATCGGGTCGATACCGTCGCCGCCTGCTGCGACGACGCTCTGGAACAGGTCGAAGGTCAAGCCGCCCACGAAGTCCACCTCACCGGAACCCACCAGCAGCATGCGGCTGCCGGCGTCGGGCACGGCGCGCATGACCACGTTCTCGATGGCGACGCTGCCGGCGTCCCAGTAGTTCGGGTTCTTGGTGAGCCGGATCTCCTCACCGGGGATCATGGACTCCACCTGGAAGGCGCCGAAGCTGGCCGAGTTGGTGGCCATCCACTCCTGCGCCCACGGGTCCTCGTCAGTGGCGTGGCTCTGGGCCTCGACGCTGTCGATGATGCCCATGCCGTACCAGGTGAGCACCGGCAGGGTGAGCGAGTTGGCGGAGGGGGCCACGAGCCGGAAGGTGCGGTCGTCGATCACCTCGATGGGGTTCTCGCTGTCGATGCCGCCGACGCTCAGCAGGAACGGCGTGATGAAATCTGTTTCCAGCCCGCGCTGGAAGGTCCACAGTACGTCCGTGGAGGTCGCAAAGTTGCCTGCCGGGCTGAGCGCCTCGCGCAGCGTGAAGACGTAGCTGCCGCTTTCTTCCTGCGTCCACGACTCGGCCAACTCGGGCTGTAGGTCGGCCGGACCTTGCAGCGCCGTGGCCCCGTCGGCAAGTGGCACGTAGCGCACCAGCGTGCTCACCACGCTCTGGGTGGTCTCGCCGGTAGGCCGGCCCTGGTACACCGCCGGGTCGACGTTGGACGGGACCGCCGGGAAGATCATGGTGAACGTCACCGGCTCGGGTTCGGGCGGGGGAGGTGGCGGCGGCGGCGGGTCGGGTGCGGCTGCGGCCTCGGCCTCGGCGGCCGCCTCCTCGGCCGCGGCCCGGGCCTCGGTGGCTTCGGCTTGGGCGGCCGCCGCTTCAGCCTGGGCGGCTGCGGCGTCGGCCTGGGCGGCTGCGGCCTCGGATTGCGCGGCTGCGGCCGCGTCCTGCGCCTCGGCCAGCGCGGCTCGCGCCGCTTCGACAGCGTCCTCGTTGCCCTCGGCGGTGGCCTGGGCCAGCTCGGCGGCGGCGATCGCCTCCTGCGCCCGAGCTGCGGCCGCCGAGGCTTCAGCGTCCGCCGCGGCCGCGGCGGCATCGGCGGCGGAGGCCGCGCTGTTGGCGGCGGAGGCCTCCGAGCGGGCCGCCTGCGCCTCGGTCAGGGCGTCTGCAGCGGCGGAGGCTGCGGCGTCGGCCTCGCCAGTGTCGGCCTCGGCGCACGCCGCGGCCACGAGCGCGAGCGCGGCTGCGAGCGCGGCAAGTCGATAGCTGATCTTCCGTGGCCTCATCGGGAAATCTCCCCCTCTGGACGAAGCGAACCGCCGGAAACCTTAGGCTCTCGCCGCCCGCCGTTCCCGCGGAGTCCGGAGCACGCACTGTTCGGCCGCTCGGGTGGTTACGCCGGTGGCGCTCGGGCGGCTTCGGAGAGCGGCCGCCCGCGCCGGCTCCTCACCATCCCCGCCGCCGGCTTTCGAGGCCTACGGGCCGGTCAGGAACTCCTCGTAGAGAGCGGCCGTGCCGGCGATGTCGTCGGGCAGGGCGTCCGGGCGGCCGCCGGGCACGAGACCGGCCGCCTCGGGCGTGTAGGCCTGCAGGGGATCGTCGGGATGCGCCGCCACGAGTGTCGGAACCCGCAGGAGCGGTAGACGGTCGGCGGTGGGGTAGGCCAGGGCCGCCCGGTACGGGAGGTGGTAGGTCTCGAGGCGCTTGGCGACTTCGATGAAGCCGCGGTGGAAAGCGGCGAGTTCGACCATCGGGACCCAGCGGATCCCCTCCCGGGAGCGCCGGTACCACGGCCAGTAGGTGGTGAGCGCCCGGCGGAAATGCCACGCCGCCAACAGGTGGGTGCCATCCCAGCGCGGCTCGAAGGTGGGGAGGTACTCGCCGAGCAGTTCCTGGCGCGGCAGCAGGTCGGGCCGGTCGCCGTCGTCGAAGAGCGTGACCCCCTCCAGGATCAGGCGGCGCGCGCCCGGGTTGCGCAGTGCAACCTCGATGGCGACGAGGGCGCCCGTGTGCGTGCCATAGAGGTCGAACTCACCGGCGACGAGGTCGGCCAGTGCCTCGCCGGCGATGGCCGCGAAGTCGGCGATCTCCAACGGCCCGTCGCCCTGTGGCGGGTCGGAGTCGCCGTTGCCGGCGGTGTCCAGGGCGATCACCGGTCGGCGTTCGCCGAGCGCGCGCATCAACGGCTCCAGAAGGCTCGACGAGGTCGGCGAGGCGTGCAGCATGACGAGCGGGCGACCGCTGCCCGGCAGGTGACGCACCAGCAGCTGACCGTGGCGGGTTGTGACGTAGCCGCGGTTCACGGTGCCGGCACCATGCGCCTGCTCCGGTACTCGAAGCGAGTGATCGGCGCCGCGGCCGTCGCCGATGAGCGACCCCAGGCGCCGCTGCGGGTCCTGCGCCGGCAGCGAGTCGATCACCTGCCCGTGGGCCCCCGGCACCGTACGGGCCGCACCCTGGCTGCCGAAGGGATCGCCGGCTGATCTCACCAGGGTGTACGGGACGCCGAGGCGACCGAGAGACGGGCCGATCTCATGGGAGAACGCCGCCTGCAGTCCCGCGTGGTAGTTCGCACCGGCACGCAGCACGTCGGTGGCGCGGCGCTGCAGCACCGCCGACGCCGGCTCGTCGCCGTCCAGGCGGGTCGCCGCCGACGCCCGGTACCAGGGGGCGAAGAGGGACTGCTCGCGGCACCACCACCACAGGGCTGCGATGTGCGCGCCGTCCCAGGTCGGAGTGAAGTCGGGGCAGAACCTCCCGGCCAGTTCCGCCCGCTCGTCGCCGTCCAGGAGCGGCGGTCCGTCCAGGACCAGGTTGCTGAGGCGCTCGGGATGGCGAACCCCTACTTCGAGAGCCACCTGCGCGCCAGTGTGCAGGCCGTAGAGGTGGCAACGGTCCACACCCAGGGCGGCGAGGTTGGCGGCCACGGCGTCGGCGTAGTCGGCGATCGTGGGGGAGCCTCCCAGAGCGTCGGAGTTCCCGTAGCCGGGCAGGTCCATCACGGCGACGGTGAAGTCCCCGGCCAGCGCCCGTGCGAGAGGAGCCAGCGAGCCCGCCGACCAGGGGAAGGCGGGCAGCAACACCGCCAGAGGCCCCGAACCGGTGCGCAGGAAGTGGAACTCCCTGCCGGCCGCGCTTGCGAAGTGTCGCGAGAAGCCGCCGGGGTGCGATTCGGTCCCTTCGGTCACGAGCCGGTCCCGCGGGGAACGATGCGTCCGGTGCGCCGCCGCCGGCCCTGCTCGCTCATGCGAAGGCGGGAGGCGGCTCGTAGCCGCCGACCACCTCGCCGAGCCGCCGGGCGAAGTCGATGGTGCTGCGGTCGTGCAGGTACGGGCCGACGATCTGGATGCCGACGGGCAGCCCGTCGGAGGCCCGTCCCACCGGGGCGACGGTTGCGGGCAGCCCGGCCATGCTGGCCATGCCGGGCCAGACGATCTGGTCCCAGTAGTCGCGGGTCTCGCCGTTGACGGTGATCGTCCGGCGGTTGATGTTGGAGTGGTCGTGGCGGATCGCCGTGGTTGGCACGGTCGGGCACAGCAGGATGTCGCAGTCCCTGAAGAACTCCCGCCAGCGCTCCCGGTAGCCGGCCCGCTCCTCGTCGGCGACGAGCCAGTTTCTGTGCCGGGCGGTGCCGTCGCGGAGGTAGCGGGCGTTGCGCCCGTCCTCCTCCGGCGCCAACTCCTCCGCCTTCGCCAGCAGGGTTCCGTAGACCCGGTTGGCGAGTCCCGCGGTCGTGGCGCCGTAGAGCAGGCGCTGGTAGGTGCGGTGGGCCTCGGCGAGGGTGAAGTCGGGCCGCGGGTCACGGTCGATCGTCGCACCGGCCCGGGCCAGAGCGTCGACGGCGTCGCTCAGGACATCACCCACCGCGTCGTCGATCGGGCACGCCGGATCGTCCAGCCACGCGGCAACCCGGTAGTCGCCCAGCGATCGCCCCCGCGCCGGCGGCAACTCCAGGCGCCAGGCGGCGGCGTCGCTCTCGTCGGGTCCCGCGAGCACCTCCAACGCCAGGTCGAGATCCTCCGCGGCGCGTCCCAGCGGCCCGACGACGGCCAGGTCCACGGGGCTGAGAGCCCCCGGCGGGGGCGGGATGTGGCCGCGGGTCGGGATGAGCCCGGAGCTGGGCTTGTGCCCGTAGACGCCGCAGTAGTGGGCCGGGTTGCGCACCGAGCCACCGATGTCGCTGCCGAGCTCCAGAGTCGTCAGCCCGGCCGCAAGGGCGGCGGCGGACCCGCCCGAGGATCCCCCGGGGGACCGGTCGAGCGCCCACGGGTTGCCGGTCGTGCCGAAGACGACGTTCTCGCTCTGCGCGTCGCCGCCGAGGAGCGGGCAATTCGTCTTGCCGAAGACGATGGCGCCGGCCGCCTTGAGCCGCGAGACGGCGGTGGCGTCCCGCTCCGGCACGTGCCGGGTGAACCAGGGGGCGCCGGCCGTGGTGCGCAGGCCCCCGGTCTCGATGGTGTCCTTGATGGTGATCGGCAGCCCAGCCAGCGGTCCGGCCGGCTCGCTGCGAGCCCACGCCGTGTCGGCCTCGCCGGCCAGCCCCCGCGCACGCTCGGCGTCCAGCGTTACGACCGCGTTCAAGGCTGGATCGCCGGCCTCGATGCGGCTCAGGTAGAGCTCCAGCAACTCCCGGCTCGACACCTCACCGGCCCGCAGAGCGGCGCAGAGCCGTGTGGCGCTCGCATGAGCCCAGTCCGCCATCGCCCCACGATATGCGCCAAGCACCCCGAGCCCCGATGTCGGGTGGACCTGCGGCGCGACTCGAAGCATCCCTGGGCGCCCGCGACTCACGTGCCGCATACCGCTTCTCGCGGGCGGCCGCGACCGCAGCGCGCCGGCGGCCGCATCCCGACCCAACAGCTAGCGTCTCCCGCGTGGCATCGGACCCGATCACCCCCGACGGCGAACTCTGGACGCCGCTGCAGATCGGTGCGGTAACGGTGAAGAACCGGATCATGCTGTCGCCGCACCGCCAGGCCTACGGCGACGACAACCAGCCCACCGATCGCATGATCGCCTACTACGTCGAGCGGGCCAAGGGTGGGGTGGCGCTGGTTGACGGCGAGTCCACGTCGGTGAGCCGGCGGCTGGCCCGGGCCAGCGCCGAGTCCGGCCCGTCGGGCTGGCGCCTCACCGCCTACGAGGAGCGGGTCATCCCGGCCTTCGCCCGCCTCGCCGAGGCGCTGCACGCCCATGGTTGCAAGATCTTCATGGAGTTCAGCACCTTCGGCGTGAACCAGGGCGCCCGGATCGACTTCGACGACTGGTACCCGGTGCGCGGCCCGTCACGGGTGCCCTCGCCGGGCGGCACCGAGATCCCCTGGGAGATGGACCAGGACTACATCGACGAGCTCGTCGAGGACTACGGGCGCTCGGCCGCCAACATGCAGAAGGCGGGGATCGACGGGGTGGAGGTGCACGCCGCGCACGGCTACCTGCCGATGCAGTTCCTGAGCCCGGCGTTCAACAAGCGCAACGATCGCTACGGGGGATCGCCCCGGCGAAACGCCCGACTGCTCGTCGAGATCGGCGAGGGCATCCGCGCCCAGGTGGGCAGTGACTACACGGTCGGCATGCGGCTCTCCTTCGACGAGTACATCGGCGACGCCGGCGTCACCCCGGAACTGGCCGAGGAGTACCTCGACATCTTCGCCGCCACCGGTTACTACGACTTCTTCAGCATCTCCAGTGGTAGCTATCACAGCTTCCACTACGCGGTGCCGGCGATGGGCTCGGTGCCTCAGGCGTTCCTGGTCGACTACGGCCGCCGAGCCAAGCAGGTGGTGGGCGACAGGGCCAAGATCTTCCTGGCCGGCCGCATTCTGGACCTCGCCACCGCCGAGCAGGTGATCAACTCCGGCGCCGCCGACATGGTGGCGATGGTGCGCGCCCACATGGCCGATCCGTTCCTGATCGCCAAGACGCTGGAGGGCCGGGAGAGCGAGGTTGTGCGGTGCGTGGGGGCCAACGAGTGCCTCGCCACCGGGTTCAGAGGCCGGCGGATGCACTGCGTGATGAACCCCGCGGTGGGCAGGGAGCAGCGCTGGGGGGAGGGGACTCTGCAGCCGGCGGCCATCGCCAAGCGGATCGCCGTGGTCGGCGCCGGTCCGGCCGGCCTGAAGGCTGCCGGCACCGCCGCCCGGCGGGGCCATGAGGTGACGCTGTTCGAGGCGAGCAGCGAGGTCGGCGGGCACGTGGACCTGCTGAAGCGCCTGCCCACCCGCGGTGACTGGCAGAAGATGATCGACAACCTGATGACCGTCGCCGAGGCCAACGGCGTGGAGGTGCGGCTCGGCGAGGCGGCCACCGCGACGAGTATCGGCGGCGAGCGGTTCGATGAGATCGTCTGCGCGACGGGGTCGGTGTGGGATCGCAGCGGGTTCTCCGGCGGGCGGTCCGACCGCGCCGGCATCCCCGGAGCGGAAGCGCCGGGCGTCCTGGACGTCGCCACCGCCGTGCGCCGGGCGCTCGAGGACCCGACCACGCTGGGACGCAAGGTTGTCATCCTCGACGACTGCGGCGCCTACCTCCCGCTGGGGCTGGCGGAGATCGTCGGCAACGCCGGAGCCGACGTCGAGGTCGTCAGCCGCTTCGCCGTCATCGGCCAGCACCTGGTGGAAACGCTCGAACTGCCGTGGGTGCTGCCACGGCTGGCTGCCGCCGGGGTGAATCTCACGCCGAACCACTTCGTCGAAAAGATCCGCGACCGCCAGGTGGAGGTGTACACCACTTGGAACCGCCGCACCCGCCTCGTGGACGACGTGGACACGGTGGTGCTGGCGATGCTGCGTAGCCCTCGCGACGAGCTGTACCGCGAGTTGGCGACGGCAGGGAGCGTCCCAGTTCACCGCATCGGTGACGCGGTGTCGCCCCGAACCACCTCCGACGCCACTTACGAGGGTGAGAAGCTCGGCCGGGAACTCTGACGGATGGATTCGTGCCAGTCGAGGTCCACCCCGCTGACGTCACTCCGGCGGAGGCCGGAGTCCATGATTCAGTGGATCCGCCTTCAGCTGCGGTCAGCTACCCAGCAGCCTGCTAGGAGTTCTTTCTCGTGGCCGATCTCGAACTGATCTGGCGGCCGCTGCAGATCGGCGCAACCCCCGTGCGCCACCGCATCATGGTCGCCCCTCACGGTCAGGCCTACGGCGAGAACCACCAGCCGAGCGACCGCATGATCGCCTACTTCGCCGAGCGAGCAAAGGGCGGCGCGGCGCTGGTGGGCGTCGAGGCCACGTCCGCGAGCCGCCACCTCAGCGGCGCCCAGCCGGGCGGCGCCACATCGGGCTGGCGATTGACGGCGTGGGAGCGCCGCACGATCCCGGCCTACGCCCGGCTGGCCGAGGCGGTACATGCCCACGACTGCCGGATCTTCGTGCAACTCAGCACGGGCGGCGTCAACGACGTGGGGCGGGCCTGGATCGACAACTGGCATCCGGTGCGAGGGCCGTCGCGAGTGCCGTCGCCGATCATGAACGAGACGCCGGTGGCTCTCGCGAAGGCCGACATCGAGGAGTTGACTCTCGACTACGGGCAATCGGCCGCCAACCTGGCTGAGGCCGGCATCGACGGCGTCGAGATCCACGCCGCCCATGGCTACCTCGGCATGCAGTTCATCAGCCCCGCGTTCAACAAGCGCACCGACGCCTACGGCGGATCGGTTGCGAACCGCTGCCGCTTCACCATCGAGGCCGCCGAAGCGATCCGCAGCCGCGTCGGCAGCGCCATGACCGTAGGGATGCGGCTCTCGTTCGACGAGTTCATCGGCGAGGCCGGAGTCACGCCCGAACTGGCGACCGAGGCCCTGGATGTCCTGGCCGCCACCGGCCTGTTCGACTACTTCAGCATCTCCTGCGGGAGCTGGTACTCGCTGCACCGCACGGTCCCGCCGATGGGCTCGGCTCCCGAGGCGTTCCTGGCGCCGTACGCCAAGCGCGCTAAAGCGGTGGTGGGTGACCGGGCCAAGGTGTTCGTGGCGGGCCGGGTGCTGGACCTCGCCACCGCTGAGCGGGTGATAGCCGACGGCGCCGCCGACATGGTGGCGATGGTGCGCGCCCACCTGGCCGACCCGTTCCTCGTCACCAAGGCGAGAGAGGGCCGACAGCGGGAGATCGTGCGCTGCGCCGGCACCAACGAGTGCATGGCAGCCCCCGCCAAGGGCCGCCAGGTCACCTGCGTCGTGAACCCGTTGGCGGGCCGGGAGCAACTCTGGGGGGACGGGACCCTTCGCCAAGCCGCCGAGCCCAAGCGGATCACCGTCGTCGGTGGCGGGCCCGCGGGGATGCGTGTGGCGGGGGTGGCGGCCAGGCGGGGCCACGAGGTCACGCTCATCGAGCGCGCCGCGCGGTTGGGCGGCCACCTGGATCTGCTGCGGCGCCTACCCACCCGGGGTGACTGGCAGAAGGTGATCGAGGATCTGGGGGTCGTCCTGGAGTCGAACGGCGTTGACGTCCGCCTCGGGCTGACCGTCAAGGTCGCCGCACGACCGTCCGGGGAGCACGCGGCGGGGGACAGCGCGCCCGAGGACGAGTTGTCCCCGACGGATGCGATCCACCTCACGCCGGGCGCCGGCGGGCCCGATGCGATCGTCTGCGCAACCGGCGCCACATGGGATCGCACGGGATTCTCAGCCGGCCGACCCGATCGCGAAACGATGCCGGGTGCTGACCAGCCTTACGTCCTGGACGTGGCGACCGCCACCCGGGCGGCGCTGGAGGACCCGGGGTCGCTCGGGTCGAAGGTCCTGATCCTCGACGACACCGGTACCTACCTCCCGCTGGGTCTCGCCGAACTCCTGGGACAGGCGGGCGCCCAGGTGGAGGTCCTGAGCCGGTTCCCGGTGATCGGCGACCAGGTGGCCGGCACGCAGGACCTGCCCTGGTTGCTGCCGCGCCTGGCGAAGCTCGACGTGCGCCTGTCGCCCAACCACTTCATCGAGTCCATAGACGGCCCCCGGGTGGACGTCTACGAGACCCTCACCCGGCGACACCGGCCGGTCGAGGACGTCGGGGCGGTCGTGCTGGCGATGCTGCGCAGCCCCGAAGATGCCCTGTTCCGCCACCTGAGCGACGCCGGTCCGATCCCCACCCACTGCATCGGCGACGCCGTCGCCCCCCGCTCGGTCGCCGAAGCCATCTACGAGGGCGAGAAACTCGGCCGCGCCCTCTAGTTCAAACCGATTGCCTGAGTTCCAGCTACCAAGGAGTTCGCATGAGCCAAATCACCGCACGAGTTCCCGACGAGCTTGTCGAGGCGCTGGATGCTGCTGCCGAGGACTTGAAGCGCAGCCGGGCCGACATCATTCGCCAAGCCTTGGAACGCTACTTGGAGGACTATGACGATCTCGAGGTCGCCCTTGAGCGCCTGCGAGATCCAGCCGACCCGGTGCTCGATTGGGACCGGGTCAGAGATGAGTTGCTCGGTTCGGATTGAACGCGGCAGGACCCGAGACCTCGCGCAGATCGCTCGCCAGGATCGTGAGCGCATCGTGTACGCCATCGATCGCCTCGGATAGCAACCGCACGCGGGCCACGCGCTGAAAGGAAGTCTGCGAGGCCTTCGCCGCGTACGCGTCGGCGGCTACAGGGTGTTGTACGAAGTGCTCGGCAAAGAACTGGTGGTCCTCGTTGTGCGAGTCGCACATCGCCGGGAGGCCTATCGCCGCCGCTAGACCGGCGGACAGGTACATCGTGGCCACCGGACGGGTCAACCGTTCGATGCCACAGCGATTCGACTCGCGACGGCTCGTCTCTTATGGTGTTGCCATATAGTTGAGTATGGGTAGTATGGCTCTCGTGAAGACGACGCTGGACATCCATGATGAGTTGCTGGTGCGGGCCAAGCGCCATGCGCAATCCACGGGCCGCCCGCTGCGGGCGGTGGTGGAGGAAGGGCTGC